>ENA-OPVY01000529-OPVY01000529.1-human-gut-metagenome-genome-assembly--contig:-NODE-529-length-30074-cov-14.330457_pt1 | contig 30074 bp, 27 predicted proteins | sample MGYA00241503_ERZ501998 | MGnify/ENA primary metagenome ERZ501998 (study PRJEB25962, sample SAMEA2042107) | human gut metagenome | biome: human gut; feature: human-associated habitat; material: faeces... | reverse complement strand
CCGCCGAGGTTTGCGAGGAACATTTGTTTCAGCATGCCCAGCAGCATTTTCGCCACGCCCTCGGTCAGCTTGAGGATCACATTGCCGGTGAAGCCATCGCACACCACCACGTCCACCTCGCCACCCGGCACATCGCGGGGCTCGATGTTGCCCACAAAGCGGACGCCGGGGGTGGTTTTCAGCAGCTGGTGTGCTTCCTTGAGCATGGGGGTGCCCTTGCTCTCCTCCGCACCGTTGTTGGCCAGCGCCACGCTGGGGCTGCAGCGGCCTTCCACCTTGTTCACATAGCAGCTGCCCATGACAGCGAACGCCGCCAGCATCTCGGGGCGGCACTCCACATTGGCACCACAGTCCAGCAGCAGATAAGCCTGCTTTTTGGCGGGCACCATGGTAGCCAGAGCCGGGCGCTTGACACCCTTGAGGGTGCGCACGATGAGACTTGCGCCCACATGCAGCGCACCGGTGCTGCCGGCGGAAACAAAGGCATCGCCCTTACCGTCTTTCAGCATGTTCAAGCCCACCACGATGGAGGAATCCTTCTTCTGGCGGATGGCGCGGGCAGGCTCATCGCACATGTCGATGACCTCGGTGCAGTTCACCAGCTCAATGCCGTCCAGCGGAATGCTGTTCTCCTGTGCGGTCTTGCGCACCAGCGCTTCGTCGCCCACACCTACGACGGTGATGCCGTACTCCTTGACAGCCTGTGCGGCACCCTCCAGCACAGCCAGAGGGGCGTTGTCGCCGCCCATCATATCCACGATAATTTTCATAGCTTTTCTCCCTTCTTAAAGAGAAGTTTCATCCAGCCAGTGCTGGAAGCTGGCAACAGCGCGCTGGGCCTGTGCCATGTAACGCAGGCGCTTGTCCCGCGGGCGGCTCTCCTCCGGCAGCGGAGGAAGGATGCCCATATTCGCGCCCATGGGCTGGAAGTGCTTGTTCTCGGTAGTCAGGTACTGCACCAGTGCGCCGCACATGGTGTCGGCAGGCGGGGCGGGCAGCTCTTTGCCTTCCAGCCGGGCATACAGGCTGCGGGCCGCCAGCAGGCCGCAGGCAGCACTTTCCATATAGCCCTCAAAGCCGGTGATCTGCCCTGCAAAGAACACATTGGGGTGCTCTTTCAGGCACAGCTGGGCGCTGAGCACCCGGGGCGCATCGAGGAAGGTGTTGCGGTGCATGACACCGTACCGCACAAACTCGGCATTTTCCAGCCCGGGGATCATGCTGAACACCCGCTTCTGCTCGCCCCACTTGAGGTTGGTCTGGAAGCCCACGATGTTATACAGGGTGCGCTCCTTGTTCTCGGCTCGCAGCTGTACATTGGCCCACGGACGGTGGCCGGTGTTGGGATTCACAAGGCCCACCGGGCGCAGGGGGCCGAAGCGCATGGTGTCGGCACCCCGGGCGGCCATGATCTCGATGGGCATACAGCCCTCGTAGACCGTGACGGTGTCGGCCTTTTTGCCGTGGGCATCCGGGTCGGGCTGAGCAGACTGCTCGGCCCCGGTATCGAAGTCGTGCAGCGGTGCGCGCTCGGCAGACGCGAGAGCTGCGTGGAAATTCTCGTACTCTTCCTTGTTGAAAGGGCAGTTCAGGTAGTCGGCCTCGCCCCGGTCATAGCGGGAGGCAGCAAACACCTTGTTGTAATCAAGGCTTTCGGCGGTGACGATGGGGGCCACGGCATCGTAGAAGTGCAGCCGCTCGTCCCCGGTCAAGGCCCCGATCTCATCGGCCAGTGCGCCGTCGGTCAGGGGGCCGGTGGCCACCAGAATGGGGGCAGATGCATCGATGTGCTCCACCTGCTCCCGGTGGACAGTGATATTTTCACAGCTTTCCACCATGCGGGTCACTTCGGCGCTGAATGCGTCGCGGTCCACCGCCAGCGCACCGCCAGCGGCCACGCGGGCCGTCTCGGCGGCGTTCAGCAGCTGGCTGCCCATCCGGCGCATTTCTTCCTTCAGCAGGCCGGAAGCAGAGTCCAGCCGTTCGGCTTTCAGGCTGTTGGAGCAGATCAGCTCCGCAAAGCCTGCGCTTTTGTGTGCGGGCGAAAAATGCACGGGCTTCTGTTCGTACAGGTCTACCTGCACGCCCTTGCCAGCCAGCCAGAGGGCGGCTTCACAGCCCGCAAGACCAGCGCCCAGCACGGTTACTTTATAGTTCATAGTTTTATCCTTTTAGTCCTTTTTCGGCACCGGCATCTCGTAGCCGCAGCCTTCCTTTGCGCAATACAGCTTAGAGCCTTTGCGGAACATGGTGCTGCCGCACTTGGGGCACTTGGTGGGCACCGGCATGTCCCATGTCATAAAGTCGCAGTCCGGGTAGCGCTCGCAGCCATAATAGATGCGACCCTTGGAGCTCTTGCGCTCCAGCATACGGCCTTTGCCGCACTTGGGGCAGATGCCGCCGGTATCCTTGACCAGACGCTTGGTGCCCCGGCACTCCGGGAAGCCGCTGCAGGCCAAAAACTTGCCGTACTTGCCCACCTTGATGACCATGGGCCGGCCGCACAGGTCGCATACCTCACTGGAAGGCTCGTCCGGCACCTTGACCTTCTTGCCTTCCATGTTCTTTTCGGCCTGCTCGAGGCTTGCCGCAAAGCCCTGATAGAAGTCGTCCACCGTCTTGTGCCAGTCAGCCTTGCCGCTCTCGATCTTATCCAGATTCTTTTCCATCTGGGCGGAGAAGTCCACATCCACGATGTGGGGAAACTGCTCCAGCATCAGCCCATCCACAGCCCGGCCCAGCAGAGTGGGCTTGAGCTTTTTCTGGTCGCGCTCCACATAGCCGCGGTCGATGATGGTGGTGATAATGGGTGCGTAGGTGGAAGGACGACCGATGCCGTTTTCTTCCAGTGCCTTGATGAGGGTCGCTTCAGTGTAGCGGGCGGGCGGCTGGGTGAACTTCTGCTCGCTCTTCAGGTCGCGCAGCTTCAGCACCTGACCCTGCTCCAGCGGAGGCAGGGCGGTCTCCTTCTTTTCCTTTTCGTCGGTGGCTTCCTCGTACAGGACGGTGAAGCCGTCAAAGGTAACGGTATAGCCGCTGGCCTTGAAACGGTAGTCCGCCGCGCTGACCGTGACGGACACGGTGTCCTGCTGGCAGTCTGCCATCTGGCTGGCCATGAAGCGGCTCCAGATCATGCGGTAGAGCTTTGCTGTGTCGCCGCTGATGCTCTTGTCCACCTCGTCCGGTGTCAGGGACGGCACCGAGGGACGGATGGCCTCGTGGGCATCCTGTGCGGCAGTGGCGCTCTTGGTCTTCCATGTGCGCTTGTAGGGGCAGATATAGGCTTCACCGTAGGCCCCTGCGATATATTCCTTTGCGGCGGCAACGGCTTCATCCGAGATGCGCAGGCTGTCGGTACGCATGTAGGTGATCAGACCCATGGTGCCGTGGCCTGCAATGTCCACGCCTTCGTACAGGGTCTGGGCAGCGCGCATGGTGCGGGTGGCCGTAAAGCCCAAGCGGCGGGATGCCTCCTGCTGCAGGGTACTGGTGATAAAAGCCGGGGTGGGCTGCTTTGCCCGCTTGCCCTTTTTCAGCTCTGCCACCACGTACTCGGCCCCTTCCAGACCCTTTTCAATGGCGCGGGCCTCGGCTTCGTTTTTGGGCAGCAGCTTTTTGCCGCTGGCATCGGTGGCCAGCCGGGCGGTAAAACTCTTGTGGCCTGCGCCGAGGGTGGCATCCACGTTCCAGTATTCGTCGGGCTTGAAGCTCTCGATCTCCTTTTCGCGGTCATCGATCAGGCGCACGGCCACGCTCTGCACGCGGCCTGCGGAAAGGCCCCGGCGCACCTTGCGCCAGAGGAACGGGCTGAGCTTGTAGCCCACCAGACGGTCCAGCACACGGCGGGCCTGCTGTGCGTTGAACAGATCTTCGTCGATGGCGCGGGGATGGGCCATGCCCTCCTTCACGCCCTTTTTGGTGATCTCGTCAAAGGTCACGCGGTTCGGCTCGTGGGGGTCCAGCCCCAGAATGTTTGCCAGATGCCAGCTGATGGCTTCGCCCTCACGGTCCGGGTCGGTTGCCAGCAGCACGCCGTCTGCGTGTTTGGCCTTGCTCTTCAATTCCTTGATGAGCTTTTCCTTGCCTTTGATGCTGATGTACTGTGGGGCATAGCCGTGCTCCACATCGATGCCCAGCTGGGAAGCGGGCAGGTCACGGATATGGCCCATGCTTGCGGTGACCTCGTAATCATCGCCCAGATACTTGCCAATGGTTTTCGCCTTAGCAGGCGACTCCACGATAACCAGTTTCGCCATTCGAGTTTACTCCCATTTCAAATTTTCTTTCTTCTCTATCAGGAACGCACCGTGCAACTGCACAGTACGGGATTCTCTATTTTTATATCATACCACAGCTGTTGTGTGCTGCGCCAGCAGAAATTATACTATTTTATCACATACCGCTTGCCCGGCATGCACAGCACCCGGCCGGAAAGCTCCAGCTTCATCAGGGTGCCCAGCAGCACCGCTGTGGGCAGGCCGCTGCGCACGCAAAGCTCCTCAATGCCAAGGGGCTGCGGCCCAATGCAGGAAAGCACCTTCCGCTCGTTCTCGCTCAGAGGCTCCGGCTGCTTTGCCGTCACCGCCGCTGCGCTCTGCCGGCGCAGGCCCAGCGGGCCAAGCAGGTCCGCAGCAGAACACACGGCACGCGCTCTGCCGTCCCGCAAAAGGCCGTTTGTGCCTGCGGAATTGGGCGAGTAGATGCTGCCCGGCACCGCGAACACCGGCTTGCCATAGCGTTCGGCGTGAGACACGGTGGACATGGTGCCGCTTTTTTCCTGCGCTTCCACCACCAGCAATGCAGAGCTGAGCGCCGCAATGAGCCGGTTGCGCTGCAAAAATCCATTTGGGCCAACGCCCTCACTGCGGGGCGGGTACTCACTGATCACGCAGCCCTTCTGCTCGATCTTGTGCCGCAGAACCACATTGGCCGCAGGATAGGTGCGGTCGATGGGCACGCCCATCACAGCAATGGTAGGGCAGTTGTTTTTGACAGCAGCGCGGTGCCCGGCGCTGTCCAGCCCGTCCGCAAGGCCGCTGACGATCAAAGCGCCGCTTTGGGCCAGTTCCCCGCCAATGTCCGCCGCTGCGTTCAGGCCGTATTCGGTAGGCTTGCGGCTGCCCACGATGCCCACCGCGCCCGGTTCGTTGAGCCAGAGCGGATCGCCGGTGCAGTAGAGCACCAGCGGCATATCCGGGATGCGGGAAAACGCCAGCGGATAGTCCGGATCGTCAAACGGCAGGATGCGCACACCCAGATCATCGCACCGCATCACCAGCGGGTGGTACTGTTCCGGGGCCAGCTGCTGCGCCCGCAGAGCTGCTGCCTCTCCCGCTGCAAGACGAAATTCTGCCGTATCGCGGGCTTCCCATGCTTCCTGTGCACCGCCAAAGGCATCCAGCACACGGCCCGCGTGAACGCTGGCCGGGCCAAGCACATGGGCCAGCCACAGCCAGCACAGCAGCGGATCCGGGGCAGGCTCCGGCGGGAAAAGGCTGGTCTGCCCTGCAAGGCCGCTCATAGGCTTTCCTCCCGGAAATGCCACAGCAGGATGCTGCCCGCAATGCCGGCGTTCAGGCTTTCCACCCGGTCGGTCATGGGGATGCGCACCGTGCTGCTGCAGGCAGCAATGGTCTCATCGGTCAGGCCCTGCCCCTCGCTGCCGATGACGACGCAGACGCCGCCGGGGCAGCTTGCCTGCGCCGCGCTCAGCGGCTGAGACTTGTACAGCGCGGCAGCAAGGCAGGTGATACCCTTTGCGCGCAGCTGGGTGATGGCATCGGGCATGGCACCGGCTTCGATCACCGGGATGCGTACTGCCGCACCCATGGAAGCGCGCAGGGTCTTGGGGGCATACACATTGGCACAGCCGTCGCTCAGGATCACACCGTCAAAGCCAAAGGCCGCAGCAGAGCGCAGCAGGGTGCCCACATTGCCGGGGTCCTGCACCCGTTCCAGCGCCAGATACCGCCCGCCGGCCTTCACTTCGTCCAGTGTGTGCACCGGGGTACGGAACACGCCGAATACCCCCTGATGGGTGCCCACATCGGCCAGCTTATCGGCCACATGGTCTTCCACAAGGTAGTGTTCACCGGGCAGCCCGGCAAGCTCCGGGCACTTTGCCATAGCGCTTTCCGTATAAAATAAGGTCTCCAGCTGCGCACCGCGGGCAAGCTCCGGGCAGAGCTTGCGGCCCTCGGCCAGAAAGCGGCCCTCGCTGCGGCGGAATGCCGCGCTGGAAGAAAGGCGGCAGGCGTATTTGATCTTTGCGTTTTCCCGGCTGGTGATTTTTTCGTCCATCGTGTGTATTCAACCTTTCGCTGTACTGTCGTTCAAAAAGTAGTCTGCCGTCTTGTTCAAAAAATGCAAAAAGGGCAGCGTCTGCCACAAAGCGTTCCTGCGGCAGGGCGCTGCCCTGAAAAACATGTTTCCCTGCCGTAAGAACCCCGGATACAAAACGGACGCCCGCGTATACGCGCGGGCGTCACGATTCAAGTTCCTAATCAGGCGTTCTTGACGGTCTCGACCAGAGCTGCAAAGCTCTTGGGATCGTTAATAGCCATCTCAGACAGCATCTTGCGGTTCAGCTCGATGCCAGCCTTCTTCAGACCAGCCATGAAGGTGGAGTAGTTCATGCCCAGAGGACGAACTGCGTTGTTGATGCGGCAGATCCACAGGTTGCGGAACTGACGCTTCTTCATGCGGCGGCCAGCCAGAGCGTAGTTGCCGCTCTTCATGACCTGCTGCTTGGCCATCTTAAAGTGCTTGCTCTTGCAGCCGTAGAAGCCCTTGGCCAGCTTCAGCATCTTCTTACGACGTTTGTGAGTCATGGTTGCGCCCTTGATACGTGCCATTTTTTATATCTCCTTTAGTTGTCTCAATAGAATGTGTTTGCCTGCGGCTCGCTCTTAGGCGTAGGGCAGCATGCTCTTGATGGTAGCTGCGTTGGTCTTATCAACGTAGCTGGGCTGACGGTAGCCACGGGTCAGCTTGGTGGTCTTCTTGGTCAGGATGTGGCTGCGGAATGCGTGGCCGCGCTTGATCTTGCCGTTCTTGGTCAGCTTAAAGCGCTTCTTAGCGCCGGAGTGCGTCTTCAGTTTCATCTTAGCCATTTTAGTTTCCTCCTAAAATTAGTCCTTATTGGGTTTCGGGATCAGCAGAATGGACATCGTGCGGCCCTCGAGCACCGGCGGCTTATCGGTGGATGCCTGAGGCAGAGCCTCGGCAAAACGTTTCAGCACGTCTGCGCCCAGAGCACTGTGCGCCATTTCACGGCCGCGGAAGCGGATCGAAACCTTAACCTTGTGGCCAGCTGCCAGGAACTTGGCAGTCTGGTTCAGCTTGGTATTGAAGTCGTTGGTGTCAATGTTGAGCGAAAGGCGGGTCTCTTTAACTTCGACCACCTTCTGGTTCTTCTTGGCTTCCTTCTCCTTCTTCTGCTGTTCAAAACGGTACTTGCCGTAATCCAGCACCTTGCACACAGGCGGAACAGCCTGCGGTGCGATCTTGACCAGATCCAGACCAGCATCTTCAGCAGCGCGCATGGCCACCTGAATGGACACAACGCCCTTCTGCTCGCCGTCTGCACCGATCAGACGGACCTCACGGTCACGGATCTGACCGTTGATCTCCAGTTCCTTCGACTTTCCAGCGGTAGCGATAATGAATGCACCTCCAAACAAAATCCATTTTGTTGCAATATTTGGCATAGAAAACGCGGCCGCCCATTTTCAGGACAGCCGCGCAAAAATTCACTCAAAGCCGCAGTCCACTCGTAATGAACTGCCTTCAGGTATAGCCCGGGGGATCTTTCCCTCGCAAGGCGAGCGCGGCACAGGCCGTAGCTGCTTTCTTTACCCGATTATTTTACCACAGGCAGAAAGCGCTGTCAAGCACTTTTTATGCGTTTTGCGGGAAAAATATGACTTTTCCGAAAGGCAGGCCATCAGGGAGCAGCATCTGCCCGGGCATCGGTGCCGCCCACTCCGGCAGGATGACGCGAAGCCATGGTCTAAAGTGTAGGCTGCAATTAAAATCGACCAAAAAACCTTAACGGGAAGTGCGAGGGCTTCTCACGCTGGATGGACTGGCGAGCGGAAGCAGGACGGAGTGGGCGGCACCGACGTTCTCCTACGCTTCGATCAGCCTCCCCAGCTCCAGCGAGTAGATGCCCTTATACGTTACCTTCTTCGGCGCAAAGCGCTTATCGATGGCAAGGGCATAGAGGTTCAGCTGCGGGCGGTAGGCGCTCAGGAAGTCCGCTTCGGTCTTGCGGCGGTCGGTCTTGTAATCAAGCAGTTCCAGATGATCCGGGAACACCAGCACAAGGTCTGCAATGCCCTGCACCAGCACCTGCTCATCCTGCACGGCGGCGGCTTCCTGCGCGGAAGCGCCCTGTGCCGTCAGCACGGCCGACGCGGGCAGCGCCGTGATGAAGGCCAGCTCCCGTAGCACCTTTTCGGCTGCGCAGATCTTTGCAAAGGCTTCGCTCTCGGCAAAGCGGCGGATGCGGCCTGCATTGAGTTTTTCCGCAATTTCCGGGGCCACCAGCTGGGTGTCCACCTGCCGCTGGCGCTCTGCAAGGATGGCTTCCTCCAGCGTGCCCGCCGCTTTGGCAGCAGCAAGGGAGGCAAAGTCCGCATGTTCCAGAAAAGCGTGCAGGGCCGTACCCATTTCGGCGGCGGTCAGTCCGTCCTTGAAGAGAAAGGCAGGGCGTTCCAGCGTGGTCTGCTCGGCCTTGTGCACGATGCTGGTCACGCTGACTTTGGCGGGCACCGCAGCCAGTTTTGCTGCCGGATACCGCCATGCAAAGCCCTCCTGCAGCTGAGCCACCAATGCCGGGTCTGCCGGGACAGGCTCTGCTGCTTCCGGTTCCTGTTCCGGTGCTTCCGGCTCCGGCCGAGCTTCCTGCACCGTGACCATGATCTCGCTTTCCGTAAACACAAAGGGCAGTTCCAGATCTCCTGCCAGCCGCCGCAGCGGCCCGCCGAAGGGATGCACCAGCAGCGCTGCACGCAGCCAGTCGGCAAAGCTGCCCGCCTGCTGGTTCAGCGTTTCTCCCGCGCCCGCAGCAAGGAATGCTGCCGCCTTGGCAAAGGGATTGCCGGTCTTGGTCATGCCCAGCGGAACCGTGAGGATCAGCTTATCCTGTGCACGGGTGAGCGCCACATATAAAAGGCGCATCTGCTCGCTGCGCGTTTCCTGCGCATGGACGCTGGCAAGGGCCGCGTAGGCTGCAGTCTTGTACATGCTCTCGCCCTGTTCCGGGCGCAGGCGCAGGCCCGCGCCGTATTCCCGGTGCAGCAGCACCGGCTGGTAAGTGTCGCTCAGGTTGAAGTGCCGGGCCGTGTCGCCCACGAACACCACCGGGAACTGCAGACCCTTGGAGCGATGGATGGTCATAATGGTCACACAGCCAGGCCGCGCACCGCCGGGCACAGTGTCCTGCCCGGTAGAACCGGCCTGCGCCGCCGCGTCGATGGCACGCACCAGCGCCGAGATGCCGTTTGCACCGGTCTGTGCACAGAAAGCCGCAAAGCGCCGGGCATCTTCCCGGCGGTGCGCACCGTTTTCCAGTACGCCCAGCGCAGCAAGATAGCCGGTGGAGACAAAGATCTCTTCCAGCAGCTGTTCTGCCGGAGCACTGCGGGCCATGCGCCGCAGTGCGGTGAGTCGGTCATAAAAGTCTTTCACCTTTCGGGTGAACGGCGTTTCATCACCATTCTGCACCACCTGCAGCACTGCGCCGTACAGACTCATGCGGGAAGCCCTTTTGCCCGTTTCCTTCGCGCCCTGTTCCTCCTGCGCCTTTTTCTGCATTGCGGCGCTCTGGGCACGCAGGCGTACAAGGTCGTCGTCCGTAAAGCCGAACATCGGCCCCAGCATGGCGGCGGCAAGGTAGATATCCTGCGCCGGGTTGTCGATGACCTTCAAAAGCGAGATCAGCGGCCGGATGTGCGCTGCTTCCATCAAGTTTTCGCGCGCATCCGCATACACCGGGATGCCCCGGGCCGTGAGCGCTTCCTCATAAGCGAGGAAGTCGCCGCGCGCCGCCAGCAGGATGCAGCAATCCTCGTACTGCACCGGGCGGGTGGAGTTGCCGTCCCGCACTGGTTCGCCGTTTTTCACCAGTTCTTCAACGCGCTGGGCGATCCACGCCGCGTCGGTCTCAGCGGTGTCGTCGGGCAGGAAGTGCGCTTCCACGCTGCCGGCATATTCGCCGGGTGCACCGCACACCAGCCGCTGGCCGTCACCATAGGCGGTATCGCCCAGTTGGGGGGTCATGAGCTGTTCAAAGATAAAGTTGATGCCTGCCACCACCTGCGGGGCGGAGCGGAAGTTCGCATCCAGCGCCAGCAGAGCGTTTCCGCCTGCCGTACCCTCCTCCGGGCGGGGGCGGGCAGTGCCGCCGGGCAACGGTGCCCATGCGTTCAGCTTAGCCCGGAAGATGCTGGGGTCGGCCTGACGGAAGCGGTAGATGCTCTGCTTCAGGTCGCCCACAAGGAACAGGTCATCCCCCGCCGGGGAAGCAAGGCAGCGGTAAATGGCATCCTGCAAAGCGTTCGTGTCCTGATATTCGTCCACCATCACGGCGGCATAGCTCTGCCGGATGCTCTGGCACAGCGGGGTGCACACGCCATCCGGTGTGCGCAGCAGCCGCAGGGCCTGATGCTCAAAATCGCTGAATTCCAGCAGCTTGCGCTCCTTTTTCTTTGCCGAGAAGCGGGCATCAAAATCCCGCACGGCGGCAAACAGCGCCCGCAGCCGGGGCAGGGCCTCCCTGCGGTCGGCTTCGGCCTCCTCCTCGCTGCAGGAGACAAGCTCCGTAATGTGCTCAAACAGCTTGGCGGCTTCGTCTGCGCGGGTCCTGACCGCCGCCTTATGATCGCCGGTCAGCCGTTTTTTCATGCCCTTGAAGCCGGGTATCTCCTCCATGCCCAGCACATAGGGTGTCAGCTTATCGTACAGCGGTGTCCACTGCCCTGCCGCAGCCAGCCGTTCCACCTCGCCCAGCAGGGCGGCGGCGCTTTCCAGCCGGGAGAGCGGCTCTGCAAATTTATCGTTGACACCGGCCACGGCCTTTGCCTTGGAAGCAGCGGTCTTGCCTTTTTCCTCGGCCTGTGCCTGTGCAAGGACAAAATCTTCCTTACAGTCTGCCAGCGCTGCCGTCAGCAGTTCCCGCGCGGCCTTTGCGCAGCGGGCCGCTTCCGCCAGCAGCAGGTCATGCCAGCAGGTAAAGGCAAAACCGTTTTCCCGCTGCCATGGTGCCAGATATTCGTCCAGCCTGCGGTCGTAGTCCGGCAGAGCGCGCAGAAAATCGTACACATGCAGGATGGTATTGCCTGCGGCCTGATCGGTGCGGCCCTTGCCGTAAAGGTCTGCAAAGGCACAGAAATCCGGGTCGCGGTAGGCATTTTCCAGCGTTTCGGCCAGCGCCGAAGCCCGCAGCACCTCCACGCTGCCGGGGTCTGCCGGGGCAAAGTCCGGCGGGATGTCCAGTGCCTGAAAGTGCTTGTGCAGCAGGTCCAGACAGAACGCATCAATGGTGCAGATGGGTGCGCGCTGCAAAAGCATCCGCTGGCGGCGCAGGCTCGTGTTGTGGGGCTGCTGCTGGCTGAGCCGCAGCAGTGCCTGCCCGATGCGTGCCCGCAGCTCTGCCGCCGCCGCATTGGTAAAGGTGACGATGAGCAGTTTGTCCGCATCCACCGGGTGGTCCGGATCGGTGATGAGCCGCACGGCGCGTTCGGTCAGCACGGCCGTTTTGCCGCTGCCCGCCGCTGCGCTCACCAGCAGCGCACCGCCCCGGTCCTCGATGGCGGCCCGCTGGGCCGGAGTCCATTTAGGTTCACTCATGCCTGCTCACCTTCCTTCTCGTTCTCGGTCTCTTCCGGCTCAAAGGGTTTGGCCGGGGCTTCCAGTGCCCGCTCGCCGATGCCGGTCTCGTGGCAGCAGATAAAGCTGTAGTCGCACCAGATGCAGGGGTTCCTGCCTGCGCCTGCCACCAGCGGTTCTGCAGCGATCTGCCCATCGTAAAGCTGCTGGCCCATCTGGGTGACAAGATCATCCAGATGCAGCTGGATGCGGTTGAGCTTTGCAATATCGGCACGCTTATCCTTCTGGCTGGGGCTGGGTGCACCGTTGCGGTAGCCAAAGGGCAGGTAACGGCCCGTCTCATCCGCATCCATGGCATCGAACACCTTCTGCTCGTCCCTCACAAGGCCGTCCAGCTCGTACTGCACGTCCTGCTGTGCCTGCTGGCGGTTGGTGGTCTTGGGGGCCGGGTCTGCCAGCAGATACAGCACGCCTGCGGGTTCTGCACCGGTAAAGCGGCCGCTCTTATCCCGCGTCAGGCTGAACAGATACAAAAGCATCTGGCAGTCCAGCCCGCAGTATACCTCTCTCAGGTTCAGTTTTTTGGTGCCGGTCTTATAGTCCACCACCCGCACCCAGCGGGTGCCGTTTTCCTCCACCCACTCGTCGGCACGATCCACCGTGCCCACCAGCTGCACGGTGCGCCCGTCCGAGAGATGATACACCTGCCCGGGCACGGCGTCCTCCCCGGAGCCGATGCGCAGCTCACAGGCTGCCGGGTGGAAGCAGGACTGCTTCTGTTCATCCCGCAGGTAGCACAAAAGGCTTGTCATGCTTTTTTTGAGCCGCGAGAGCAGATAGGCGAACCGGGCCGTATCCTCGGGCAGATAGCGCTTTGCATATTCGTCCACCAGCAGGCTGGCAAGGCCTGCCATAGCTTCGTCGTCCAGTTCCAGAAAAGGCGTCAGCGCATTGCAGGGGTTATCCGCATCCGGGTGCGGGTCCAGCGCCATCTGCAGCACCCAGTGCATCAGGGTGCCGCTCTGGTCGGCAGAAAGCTCGGCCCGTCTGCGGGGCTTCAGGCCCAGCACATACTGCAAAAAATAGCCGTAACGGCAGGTATAGTATTTTTCCAGCTGGCTGGGCGAGATGCGCAGCCGCTGCCCCAGCAGGCCGCTCAGCGCAGACAGATCGTTCACCTGCCGGGGCGGGGCCTCCTCCATGCGCTGCAGCAGCGCAAGGCCCCGGGGTGCATCCGTCTGCGGCAGACGCAGCGCCTCCGTCAGGCTGGCGCGTTCCGTGTCGGTCAGCGGCCAGCCGCCCAGCGTATCCAGTGCATCGGCGGGGGTGGCTGCAAGGTCGGGAAGCTCCATCTCCGGTGCCGCCGGGTGCAGCGCTTCCACGATGGGTTCCAGCGCTGCGCACAGGGTCTTGCCCTGCCCCTTGGGCCAGCTGAGCCACAACCCCTTTGCCGGTGCGGTGAGGGCTTTGTAAACGCACACCTGCTCGCGCACCACGCGGTTCTCAAAGCAGTCCGGCAGATCGATCTGCTTTGCCATCAGAACATCGCGGTCGGCGTGGGTCAGAAGGCCCGTCTCGGACGGTGCACAGGGAAATTCGCCCTCCGCAAGGCCCAGCACGAACACATAGTCCGGCGCGTCCAGACGCATTTTGCCCGCGCTTGCCAGCACCACGGCATCCAGCGTCTGCGGGATGTGCCCAAGGTCCGAAGAGCGCAGCAGCAGGCTGAACAGGTCCTCATATTCTGCAAAGGTCACGCCCTGCCCGCCCAGCAGGTGGGCCATTTCGTTGAGCAGCTGCATCACCACGTTCCACTCGCGGGCAGCTTCCTCTGCCGCCGGGATGCCCCGGGCAGTGCGGACGGCTTCCACCAGCGCTGCCTGCTGCTCTTCTGCACCCAGCTTTTTCAGGCAGAAATACAGTTCCCGGCTGATCTGTTCGGCGCTGCCGCCCCGCACCTTGCTGCGCAGTTCGTCCACGGCTGTTACCAGCAGCTGGCGGGCAGTCTCGGCATCCTCCAGCGTTTTTGCATCCTCATCGGACAGTTCATTTTCGCCGAAGCCCTTGGGGCTTTTCTCAAATTTTGTGCGCCATGCCGCCGCATTGGGTGACCAGGTATAGGCATAGTTTTCCAGCGCGCAGACCTGCGGCTCGGTCAGAGCGCACAGGCCGGTCTTGGCAAGAATGGTCAGGTTTTCGGTCATATCCGCACCGCGCAGCAGTGCCAGCAGTGCACGCACCGCCGTAGCCGGGGCGCTGAACTCCGGGGTGGTGGGTTCATCGCAGTAAAGCGGGATATCTGCCATACGGAACTCGTACCGGATGGCCGCACGGTAATCCGGGATATTGCGGCAGACCACGGCCATTTTGCCGCAGCGCACGCCCTGCCGCATCAGGCGGCGGATGGCCGCAGCGGTGCAGCGGGCTTCCTCTTCCCGGCTGGCAGCGGCAAACAGCCGCACCTCCGGCGCAGCGGGCGGCACCTCACAGGTGCCAGTCTCCAAAAGCTCTGTCACAGCCGCAAGGCCGGGCGCATCCTTATGGCGCAGGTCGCGGCGCAGCAGCTCCGGCACTGCCGCATCAGCACCATTTTTGCGGGCCAGCTGCCGCAGCTGTGCGGCCACCTGCTTTGCGCCGGAGAAAATCCCCATATCCCCCGGCACCATGGGCGCACCGTCGTCGCACAGGGCCACCGTGACGGTGGGCAGCGCCGCCAGCATCGCGCCCATCAGCCGCTTTTTGGGTGCGTTAAAGGTATCGAACTCGTCAATGAACACTTCCCGCTCCCGCAGAAAGTCCGGCAGTTCGCCCCGGGCAAGAGCGGCTTCCAGCCGGTCAGCCGCCAGCTCCAGCCGGTCGGCGGGGTCCATGCCGGTGCCCGCCAGCAGCGTTTCGTACCCCTGAAAGATCAGTGCCAGTTCGCTCAGTTTGCCGCTCTCGGGGCCGCAGTCCCGGGCCAGCTCTGCCAGCTGTGCGCCGGAAAGGCCGGCACTTTTCAGCTCGTCGATGGTCTGGGCCGCCATCTGGCAGAAGGCCGCACTGCGGCGGTGGCGGTAGTAGTAATGCACATGATCCTGCAGCTCTTCCAGCGCGCGGCGCACCAGTACGGCGCGGCCCGCGTCCGAAAGGGTCTGCACCGCCGCGCCGCCCTCGGCAGAGAGGATGCGCTCGGCCAGACTGGTAAAGGAAAAGCTTTCCACCATGCCGGAAAGAGCATCGCCCAGTTCCCGGTAGATGCGGCCCTCCGTGCTGGAAGTGAACTGTTCCGGCACCAGAAGGATGCTGCGCCGGCCCTGTTCGGCCCGGGCCTTGATGCGGGAATAGAGCAGCGTCGTTTTGCCGCTGCCGGAGCCGCCTAAAACCAGTTTGAGCATAGGGCACTTCCTCCTAAAAAGCGATCTGTGTTTATTGTAACACGAAAATCCTCTCAAAAAAAGTGTTATTATCTACCTTTTAGCCTGCAGCTGTGGTACACTTGGACCGACAAACTTTTCCACACAAGAGAGGAAGCCTGTATGAAAATTTTAGCTGTTGACTACGGCGACAGCCGCACCGGCCTTGCCACCTGTGACCGCACCGAGTTCCTTACAACGGCCATCACCCCGCAGATCACCCTGAAAGCCCGCAACAAGGTGGCGGCACGAGTGTGCGAAGTGGCCAAGGAGATCGGAGCCGAGCTGATCGTGATCGGCCTGCCGCTGAACATGGATGGTACCGAGGGCGAACGCGCCATCAAGAGCCGCAAGCTGGCAAAGACGGTCGAGATCTGGAGCGGCCTGCCGGTGCGCATGTGGGACGAGCGCCAGACCACCTGCGCCGCCGCCGACATTCTGGACGAGAGCGGCACCTTTGGCACAAAGCGCAAGGAGATCCTGGATTCGGTCAGCGCTACCGTCATTCTGGACGATTATCTTGCATGGCGGAAGGAACACCCGGGGGAGATATAAGAAAAAGGACACCTGACGGTGTCCTTTTTCTTATTCGTACTGCGTAATGCTCACGCTGTTGATGGTGATGTCCTCACGGGGCTTTTGGTTTTCGTCCACGGCGGTCTGGCCGATGGCATCCACCACGTCCATGCCCTCATACACCTGCCCCAGCACGGTATCGGTGTAGTCAAGATAAGGCGCGCCGCCGGCGGTCTGATAGGCCGAAACCACCTCCGCGCGGTAGCCCGCGCTGTTCATCTGGTCCACAAGCTCCTGCGTCACCGACTGGTCCCCCGGCAGCGTCTGCATCACGTAAAAAACGCTGGCGCACTCGCCGGAAGCATCGGTGCCCATACACAGCGCGCCAGAGTAGTGGTGCAGGCTGTCGGTGGTCTCAGCCGGGTAGCGGCCTGCCGTTCCAGATGGTGCTGCCCCTGCCGTCGGCCCCCTGTCCGGCTTCCACCACAAAGCCGCTCTCCACGCGGGAGAAGGTCAGGCCGTTGTAGTAGCCTGCCTGCACAAGGCCCGCAAAGTTATCATAGGCCTGCGGGGCCTTGTCCGGGAAAAGCACCGCCTTGAACACGCCTGCCGAGGTATCGAACACCGCAATGGTGTCCCCCGCCGCAGGGTGGGCAAACTGCAGCTCTGCCGATCCCACTGCCGGGCGGTCGATTTTCTGGGCTGTACTGCCGCCGCTGCCTTTGCCAAAGTGCAGAAAGCTCCCGGCACTGCAGCCCGTCAGCACCAGCGCCGCTGCCAGCACAAACGCCGCCCATCTTTTTTTATGCATCATTTCCGCCCACGCTCCATATTCTATAGTAACCTGCACGGCACACCGTGCACAGAAGATTCAGAGGATAGTATATCATATTCTGCTGCAGAGTGCGAGAGCAAATGCGTGAAAATTTGCTGCACAATTTCTGTGCGAAAAAGCATCTTGACGAGCAAGCAAAAAAACGCTACACTATATGCAGGCCAAGCGGGCGGCACACAAACAGCCCGTTTTATGACACGATACAGGAGACAATATCTATGTCTGACGAAATCAAGAACCCTAACACCGAAGAAGATCAGCCCGACCTGATGACCCTGGAGGATGAGGACGGCAACGAGATCACATTTGAGGTGATCGATGCGCTGGACTACAAGGGTGTGCATTATCTGGCTGCTGTGGAATACGCCGAGACCGAAGAGGAAGCTGAGAATGCTCAGCTGGTCATTCTGAGCGTTGGCGAGGATGATGAAGGCGAGTATCTGGATGTCGTGGACGACGACGAGCTGCTGCTGGAGCTGGGCAAGCTGTTTGAAGAGCGCCTGAGCGACGAGTACGACATCGAAGAATAATTCCAGACAAATTACCCGGCAAAACTTCCTGCCCGGCTCGATTTGTTGCGGTTTATATGATCCTACTAATCATTCAACGGGAGCCCGGAGTTCTCCGGCGGATTGCAGACCTCCCCGCCATGGGTCGACCATGGAGGTTCGATGAGGAAGCGCGAATCCGGCGACAGGGCACCCACCTGTCCGTAAGGGTAGGTTTGATTGACCGCAGACGACCGGGCGGGATCTTTTTATAGCAATCCATCCACCGCTGTCCTCTGCAAAAACAGAGACAGTGTGTGGATTTTTTTATTTCCCTGAATATGGAAAGGATGTGCATTGCGGCATGAAGTCAGAACATCTGGTTGGCACCTCCATCCCCCGTTTCACCTTTGATACCCCCACCACACCGGGCAATGATTTTTACAAGCTGTGCGAAGGGGAGCACCCTCTTGTCATGATCTTCCTGCCTGCCTTTGACCACCCTGTCACCCGGGAATACCTGACCCGCTACCTGCAAACCCTGCCCAGACTGCGCGGCGTGCGGCTGGCCTGCGTGGTGCGTTCCTCGCCCCGCATGGTGGCAAAGGCCACGCAGGGGGCCGAGTTTCCCTTCACCCTCATCTGCGACGCGCCGGGGGTGCTGTACGGCTACCTTGGCGTAGAACAGGCCCGCGGCATCCTGAGCTGGAGCTTTGCGGCCCAGCGCATCTACAAAGCCGCCAAAGAGCAGGGCTACCGCTACAACAGCAATGCTCCGCAGCAGCTGCCGCTGACGCTGGTGGTGGGCCACATGGGTAAGATCCTGTTTACCCACTCCGGCCGCAGCCAGACCGACCTGCCGGAGGACTGCGCCGCCATCCGTGAGATCACCCGCGAGGTGGTGCGCACCATGGCCGAGGACCAGCGGCGTGCACACCCCCACTGCTCCGACGAAACGCTTACTCTGCCGGATCTGGTAGGCTGGGATGATCTTGACGGAAGCAGTCATTGAGTCAACAAGCAAAAGCACCTGCAATTGGTTTTGCAAGTGCTTTTGTTTTTGCATGATTTTTCAGCTTTCAGAGGAACTATCGTCCGAAAACAGCCCCGGGATGCCGCACAGGGCTGCAATGCCCACCAGCGTGAACACAATGCGGGACCAGATGGATGCGCTGCCGCCCAGCAGCCAGCCCACAAAATCGAATTGGAACAGCCCCACAAGGCCCCAGTTGATGCCGCCCACGATCAACAGGATCAGGCAGATTTTATAAAAGGTCTGCACAAAAAAGACCTCCTTCCCTTGCGGGCAGTATGCCCCGTGGGAAGGAGGTCTATGCATTTTTATCGGCTCACCCGTGCGCCGCCGCGGTCAGGCTGCGCCACGTACACCTGCTTCCAGCGCCGCTTTGCGGCCTGTGCAGCAGCCCGTGCGGCCCCTTCGTCCCGGAATACGCCGAACACCGCCGCACCGCTGCCGGTCATCAGGGCGGTGACAGCACCATGCTCCCGCAGCAGGGTCTTGATGGCCCCGGTATCCTTTGCCCCACTGCACTCTTCCAGCGCATTGCCGGCAGCGGCACAAAGGGCATCCAGATCTCCGGCACGGATAGCGGCTTCCTGCGCTCCGCAGTCCGGGTGGATGCTGCTGCCCACCTTATCGTAAGCTGCAAAGGCTTCCGGGGTGGAAACGCCGTAGTCCGGCATCACCACCGTGAACCAGCACTCCGGCACCGGCGGCAGCGCCTTGAGAAAATCGCCCACACCCTGCACCCGGCAGGTGCCGCCCATCAGGGCAAAGGGCACGTCCGCACCGATCTTTGCGCCCAGTGCACACAGCTCACTCATGGAAAGGTGCGCACCGTACAGCTCGTTCATGCCCACCAGCACAGCGGCGGCATCGGCGCTGCCGCCTGCCATACCTGCCCGCACCGGGGTATTCTTATAGATGGTGATGTCCACCCCCGCCAGAAGGCCGGTGTAGTCAAAAAAGGCCAGCGCTGCCTTGATGGCAGTGTTTTTGTTGTTGGGGGCCACCAGACTGCCCGGCAGCCGCAGGTCCAGATAGGGACTGCGGCGCAGCACCACCCGCTCGTAGAGGGTGATAGCCTGCATGGTCATGTCCAGATCATGGTAGCCGCCCGGCAGAAGGCCCACCACATCCAGCGCCAGATTGAGCTTTGCGGGGGCCAGAACGGTCACGCAGTTGAACCTTGCCATTTGTTCCTCCTCAGATTCCGTGATAGATGCCGTTTTCCTGCAGGAATTCCCGGATGCGCCGGAGCGCTTCCTTCAGATGCTCCACGCTGTAGGCGTAGGAAATGCGGGCGTAGCCTTCGCCGGAAGCGCCAAAGGCGTCGCCGGGGATGATGGCCACATGCTTCTGTTCCAGCAGCTTCGTGCAGAAATCCTGACTGCTCATGCCCGTGCTCTTGATGCAGGGGAAGGCGTAGAACGCACCGCGCGGCTCAAAGCAGGTCAGGCCCATATCGTTAAAGGACTTCACCACAAGGCGGCGGCGCATATTGTACTCGTCGCGCATGCGGTCGATCTCGCCGTCGCACTCCTTCAGAGCAGTGATGGCGGCGTACTGGCTGGTGGTGGGGGCACTCATGATGGCGCTCTGGTGGATCTTGGTCATGATCCGGATGATGGGTGCCGGGCCGCAGGCATAGCCCAGACGCCAACCGGTCATGGCGTAAGTCTTGGAGAAGCCGTTCACCACGATGGTGCGCTCGGCCATGCCGGGCAGGGTGGCAATGGAAACATGAGGCCGCAGGCCATAGTTCAGCTCGGCGTAGATCTCATCCGAGAGCACCATGATGTTGGTGCCGCGCAGCACCTCGGCAACGGCTTCCAGATCCTCGCGCTCCATCACCGCGCCGGTGGGGTTGTTGGGGAAGGGCATGATGAGCAGCTTTGTCTTGGGGGTGATGGCAGCCTTCAGGGCATCGGCACGCAGGCGGAATTCGTCCTCCTGACGGCAGGCCACATGCACCGGCACACCGCCGGACAGGGTGGTGATGGGCTCGTAGCACACAAAGCAGGGCTCCGGGATAATGACCTCGTCCCCGGGCTGCACCAGCGTGCGGATGCACATATCAATGGCTTCGCTGCCGCCCACCGTGATGAGCACCTCGTGCAGCGGGTCGTAGTGCAGGCCCATGCGGCGCTCCAGATACTTTGCCACCTCGGCGCGCAGCTCCTTCAGGCCTGCGTTGGAGGTGTAGCGGGTGCGGCCATGCTCCAGACTCTCAATGCCGGCTTCGCGCACGGCCCATGGCGTTTTAAAGTCCGGCTCGCCCACGCCCAGACTGATGCACTCGGGCATTTCGGCAGCCAGATCGAAAAATTTGCGGATGCCGGAGGGGCGCATGGCCTCAGCGGCAGGCGCGATCAGCTTATCGTAGTCCATCACAGCACCGTGCACTCTCTTTCATCGATTTCTTCGTCCTGATACAGGCGGCCCTCCTTTTTATAGGTGCGCAGCACAAAATGGGTGGCGGTGGACAGCACATCGTCCAGCGGGGACAGGCGCTTTGCCACGAACAGGGCGATCTCCTGGAAGGTCTGGCCCTTGATCACCAGCTGCAGGTCGTAGCCGCCGCTCATCAGCAGCACGCTCTCCACCTCGTCAAAGGCGGCAATGGTGGCTGCGATCTCGTCAAAGCCGCGGCTCTTCTTGGGGCTGACGTTCAGCTCGATGACGGCCTCCACACGGTTGACCCCGGCCTTTTCCCAGTCCACGAGGGTCTTGTAGCCCTTGATGATGCCCTGCGCCCGGGCCAGATCGATCATGGCCGCCACCTCGGCGGGGGATTTATTCAGCATCGTGGCGATATCCTCAATGGGCAGCCGCGCATTGTCTTCCAGGATCTTCAAAAGCTGTTCCATAGTATTTTGCTCCTTCTCAGCCCATAATCGGGAAATAAATTATCTATAAGTATAGCACAAGCTGTAAAAGATTGCACCCGGTTTTTGGGATAGAATGTCTTTTTCCCTTCGTGTCTGTTCTTTTTTACAAAAAGTGTGTTCAAATTTTGCCAAATCTGCTATACTGGAATGGTAAGAGTGTGCCGGAACGCTTGCGGCACCGTTCATCAAAAGGAAAACGAGGGTGGAAACGATGAAAGCATTCATTACCGTCATTGGTCACGATACCGTGGGCGTTGTTGCCAAGGTCGCCGGTCTGTGCACCGAACTGAACATCAATATCGAGGACGTGACCCAGAGCATCCTGCAGGGCATGTTCGCCATGATCATGCTAGTGGATATCAGCAACTGCAATGTGAGCCACGAAGAGCTGCACAAGCGCACCGATGCACTGGCTGCCGAGATGGGCATGCAGATCAACGTGACCCGTCAGGAAGTTTTTGATGCCATGCACACCATCTAATGGAGGGAGTACACAGCTATGAGTATGTTTAATACCGGTGACATCCTCGAGACCATCGAGATGTTCACTCAGGACAATCTGGACGTGCGCACCGTCACCATGGGCATCAGCCTGCTGGACTGCATCGACCCGGACCCGAAGAAGGCGTGCGAGAACATCTATAACAAGATCACCACCAAGGCCGCAAACCTTGTGCCCACGGTGGAGCATATCAGTGCCGAGTACGGTATTCCCATCATCAACAAACGCATCAGTGTCACGCCCATCGCCATGCTGCTGGGTGCCTGCCCGGATGCCGACCCTGTGGAGTTTGCAAAAACTCTGGATGCCGCCGGTAAAAAGGTGGGTGTAAACTTTGTGGGCGGCTACAGTGCTCTGGTGCACAAGGGCTTTTCTGCCGGTGACCGCCGCCTGATCGAGTCCATTCCCCGCGCACTGGCCGAGACCGACATCGTGTGCAGCTCGGTGAACATCGGTGCCACCAAGGCAGGACTGAATATGGATGCCGTCAAGCTCATGGGCGAGGCCGTCAAGAAGGCCAGTGAGCTGACGGCTGATCGTCAGTGCATCGGTGCCGCAAAGCTGGTGGTGTTCTGCAACGCACCGGAGGACAACCCCTTCATGGCCGGTGCATTCCACGGCCCCGGCGAGCCGGATTGTGAGATCCACGTGGGCGTTTCCGGCCCCGGCGCTGTGCGCGCCGCACTGGCCCGCCTGCCCAAGGATGCCCCCATCGACGAGGTGGCAGAGCTGGTCAAGCGCACCGCCTTCAAGATCACCCGCGTGGGCCAGCTGGTGGCCAATCTGGCTTCTCAGGCACTGGGTGTGCCCGCCGGCATCATCGATCTTTCGCTGGCACCTACCCCCGCCATCGGCGACAGTGTGGCCAATATTCTGGAAGAGATGGGCCTTGAGACCTGCGGCTGCTGCGGCACCACCGCCTGCCTCGCCCTGCTGAACGATGCCGTGAAAAAGGGCGGCGTGATGGCCTCCAACCATGTGGGCGGTCTGTCCGGTGCCTTCATCCCGGTCAGCGAGGATGCCGGCATGATCCACGCCGCCGAGACCGGATGCCTGACCATTGAAAAGCTGGAAGCTATGACCGCCGTCTGCTCGGTGGGCATCGATATGGTCATCATCCCTGGCGACACCACCCCGGCTGTCATCAGCGCCCTGATCGCTGACGAAGCTGCCATTGGCATGGTGAACAGCAAGACCACCGCCGTGCGCGTGATCCCTGCCATTGGCCGCAAGGCTGGCGAGGTGCTGGACTTTGGCGGTCTGCTGGGCTATGGCCCCATCATGGCCGTGAACCAGCACGACCCGTCCGTGTTCATCAACCGCGGCGGCCGCCTGCCTGCTCCCATGCAGTCGCTGAAGAACTAAGAGAATAAATCCACTCCAACAGGCCCATCCTCTGGATAACATTTCCAGAAGAAGGGTCTGTTTTTATGTTATCCAGAATGCTTACACGTTCTCAGATGGCTCTGCTCTGCCTTGGCCTGTTTCTCGCCCTTGCCCTGTGTGGTGCATGGCAGACATTTGCATGGGGCCGCACCCAGCTGGACACCGGAGCGCTGGTGTGCGCCGACACCCTGCGCCTGCACATCCGGGCTGAGAGCGATTCCATTGCCAGCCAGAGCGCAAAGCTCCATGTGCGGGATGCCGTGCTTGCCTATCTGGACACCGCCTGCCCGGCACAGAGCAAACCGGAAGCGATCGCCTGGGCGGCACAGCATCTATTTGAGCTGCAGCTCACAGCCCGGCACGCGCTGGCACAGCTGGGTATCCGCACGCCGGTGCGGGTGCAGCTGGTAAATATGTACTTTGCCACCCGGCGCTATGGTTCCGGCACTCTTCCCGCCGGGCGGTACGACGCTTTGCGCATCGATCTCGGTGCCGGAAAAGGCCGCAACTGGTGGTGCGTGCTCTACCCGGGCCTGTGCCGCTCTGCCTGTGGCAGCTATGCCCGGCCCGCCGAAAACGACCTCGTCTGCGGGAACTACATTCTCCGGCTCCGGCTGGTGGAATGGGTGCAGCAGCGCACCGCCCGCCGGGAAGACGTGGTGCTTGTGGGGTAACGCCCGGCACTTTTGCCGCATAGCATAGGGCGAAAGGAGCGTGTGATCATTATGGCGATCCCTGCTTATTATTCCCTGCTCCAGCGCGGCTCCTCCGGGCCGGACGTAGCTCTTGTGCAGACCTGGCTCAACGGTGTGCGCGACGCCTGCACATGGTACAGCGAGCTGAAGGCCGATGGAAAATTCGGCATTTCCACCGAGAACGCCGTGAAGGAGTTCCAACTCAAAAACAAGATGAATGTGGACGGCAAGGTGGGCGCGAACACATGGAACGTGCTCTACACCCGCTACACGGCCAAGCACGGCCTGCATGTGCCCTACCCCGGCATTGCCCTGCGCAGCGGCTCTTCCGGCGGCACGGTGCGTCTGGTGCAGCAGAAGCTCAACTCTCTGGGTGAGCGGCTGACCGCCGACGGCAGGTTCGGCGCAGCAACGGCAGCGGCTGTGCAGGGGTTCCAGCGCCGCAACGGCCTTACCGCCGACGGCGTGGTCGGCGAAGGAACATGGGAGAAGATGTTCTAGTGTGAACAGCCTTGCCCTCTCAGTCTCGCTTTGCTCGACAGCTTACACCCCTTTTTGTCACCTGCGGTGACATCTTTCCCCGGCACGGGGAAAGTCTATCAAAGGGAGAGCCCTTGGCAAAACCAGAAACTTTGCTGTACTGCCAAAGCCTCTCCCTTTGGGAGAGGTGGCACTGCATCAGCAGTGACGGAGAGGGCGAGCCCGCTTCCCTTATAAAATTACCATTTTGCCTTAGTTTCCACCACGCGGCCGGCGATGTGCAGATGATTCAGGTCCTCGCCCTTGATGACCATTTCGCTGTAGGCCGGGTTGAAGGGCTGCAGCACCACGCAGTTGCCGCGCTGGATATAGCGTTTCAAGGTGCCCTCGCCCTCATCGCCGTAGATCAGCACGCCAAGGTCGCCGTTTTCCAGTGTGTCCTGCTTGTGCACAAGGGCAAGGTCGCCGTCCTGAATGCGGGGCTCCATGCTGTCGCCGCGCACCACCAGATAAAAATAGTTGGAGGGGTCCTTCACACGGGCATACTCCTGACCGTAGTCCTCCTCAAAGGCGAGGGCACCGTAACCGGCCTTTACCGTGCCGATCACCGGGATCAGGCTTTCAGAATAGCTGCCAAAGAACCGCTCTTCCGGGGCGGAAACATTGCTTACCGGGCGGTACAGGCCCAGCAGATAATCTGCTGTGGTGTTCAAAAGCTCGGCAATGCGGGCCACGGTAGACGGATCGGGAGAGGACTTGCCGCTTTCCCATTTGCCGACAGCCTGCTGTGTCACGCCCAGTTTGGAAGCCAGCTCAGCCTGGCTGATGCCCTGCTTTTTGCGGCACTGCTTCAAAAGTTCTGAAAACGACATGGTATATTTCTCCTTTACACCGCGAGGAAATTTTCTTGTGTTTATTATACAACAAAAAGGTGTACTTGTAAAGACCTGAAACAGGCCAAGACCCAAAAAGGTTGTGGTAAATTTTGTTTTTAAGGGCTGAAAGAAAAAAATTGCGCCAAAGGCTTGACACCGGCGTGCAAATCTGGTAAATTAAATAGGCATTCGACACGGCGTAAGGCGGATGTCCACAAGGAGAGATGTCCGAGTGGTTTAAGGAAGCAGTCTTGAAAACTGCCGTACGGCAACGTACCGTGGGTTCGAATCCCACTCTCTCCGCCATTTTTTATTGAATAAGTGTAACACACTTTGCTCTGGAGTAGTACTCAAGAGGTCGAAGAGGCGCCCCTGCTAAGGGCGTAGGTCGTCTAAACAACGGCGCGAGGGTTCAAATCCCTCCTACTCCGCCAAGAAAAAGCTCGTTGATTCGTTGAAATCAATGGGCTTTTTCCTTTATAAAGGAAAAATGCGGCTTGTGGAACAAAAAGGAGGAACCAATGGCGTTTGGCGTCTTGGCAGGTCAGATCACGGTGATCTTTCTGGAAGTGCTGCTGGGCTATGTAGGTGCACGCAGCGGCATTATCAAGGATCGTGACAGCAAGTTTTTGTCGGATTTTATCATGAAGCTTCTGCTGCCCTGTACCATGCTGGCTGGTGCAGCCGTGGACGGTGAGCCGGAGCTGCTCACTCAGGCAGGGGTGCTGTTCGTGCTGCTGCTGGCACTGTTTGTGGTGACCACCGGCCTGTGCCGGTTGAGCAGCTGGCTGCATCACGACACGCCGGGCAAGTATGCGGTGCTGGTGGGCACGGCGGCTATGCCCAACTGCGGCTTCATCGGCCTGCCGCTGTGCAGCGCCCTGCTGGGCACCGCGCGCGGCACTGTGTTTGCAGGCATGGCCATGGCCTCTTATAATGTATGGTTCTTTACCTATGTGGTGTGCCTGTTCCGCCCCGGCGAGAAGATCCGGCTCAAGACCTTCATCACCCCCACCAACATTGCCACAGTGGCTATGCTGGTGCTGCTGGCCACCGGCTGGCGGCTGCCCGCACCGGTGCAGCAGTTCTGCAGTGCGGTGGGCGGCTGCACCACCCCGCTGGCGCTCATGATCGTAGGTGTGCTGCTGGCAGACAGCGACATCCGTGCGCTGCTGCACACCGGTTTCCTGTACCGGGTCACCCTGCTGCGCGGCATCCTGTTCCCGCTGCTGTTCATGCTGCTGCTGTGGCTGCTGCCGCTGGACAATGTGCTGCGCACCGGCCTGTCCATCATCGCCTGCTGCCCGGCCGGCAGCCTTGCCGCTGTGCTGGCCAAGCAGACCGGCACCGAGGCGACCCTTGCCAGTCAGGCGGTGGCTCACTCCACCGTGTGTATGCTGGTCACAGTGCCTGCCATGCTGCTGCTGACGGGCGTTATGTTCCCGATGTGAGAAGCTGTAAAAAAGCCCGCTGTCTTTGGACGGCGGGCTTTCTGCTGTTATAGCATAAGGTTTGTGATACCTGCTAGCACCAGCAGGTGCACCGGGTAGAACCAGTAAAAGGCTTTTTTCTGCAGCGGACTGCACGCGCCGCGCTGCCCGTTGTAGAACCAGACCAGCACAAAGGCCAGCGGCGCAGTCAGCTCGAACAAAAACAGCAGCGCACCTGCAAGGCACTGCCGCTTGCGGTCTGCGCGGGTCAGATACAGGGTGCAGATGATGAGCACGCCGATGGCGTGGTAGTCGGTGTTGACAGCCAGCGCCAGCGCGGCGCAGCCGCCCGCCCACACAAGCCCCTGCCAGCTGGGCAGGCCGTTTTCCTTTTCAAAGCGCTTGAGCCCTGCCATAGCCAGCACGCCCAGCGCCAGCGTCCAGTAAACATTCTGGTGCTGCGGGGCGAACGGTGTGCGGAAAAAGGCAAGGTCAAAAGGCACCTCGCTGACAAGCCCGAACAGCAGAAGCCGCCGGACATATTTTTTTACATCGTGGGTGTGCAGAAAGCCCTCCACGGCCAGAAAGCAGAAGATGGGAAAGGCCAGCCGCCCGGTATACCGCAGCACACGGTCTGCCGCCAGCAGGGTGCTGACCGGGATGCCGCCGCAGCTGGCAGCACCGGCGGCGAGGGCCGGCAGCAGGATACCGGCTTCGATGCAGGAAGCGCCGATGTGATCAATGAGCATGGTGATGCAGGCGATGTATTTGAGCGCTGTGCCGCTGAGTCCACAGCGGACAGGGACTTTGGCAGTCTCGGTCATAAGGAATCCCTCACTTGATAAAAAATCTACTTTTTGTGCTTTTTTAATGATACGGCGCAGGCTGGCAGGCTCCTGCGTCATCTTTGACAAAATACGCCGGAAAGGCGCATAAATCGGGCAAAAATGCTTGACAGAAAAGGCACGGGATAGTACAATCAAGAAGATAATTGAACTATCTCAAATGAAAGATGAAAAAGATTCACAGAGAATCGGGCGTCTCCGAACCAGTAAAAACGGAAGGAGGCTTTGGGCATGACGCTTTTTTCCTACGAGATTTTTGATGCCGTGGCCCGGCAGGGCAGCTTCAACAAGGCGGCACAGCAGCTGCACCTGACCCCATCGGCCATCAGTCACGCCATTGCCGTAATGGAGGAAGAGCTGGGCTTTGCTCTGTTCAACCGCGGCAAGAACGGCGTATCCATGACCAGCTACGGCGCATCCCTGTACCCCTCTATTCGCGATGTGCTCAACAGCGACGAGGCCCTCAAGCAGAGCATCGCCCGCCTGAACGGCCTGGAAAAGGGCAAGGTGAAGCTGGGCGTATTCAACTCGGTGTGTGCTTCGCTGCTGCCGGGTCTGCTCAAAAGCTTTATGACCCACTATCCGCAGATCGAGATCGAGGTGTATCAGGGCACCTACGACGATGTGAAGGAATGGCTGCGAACCGGTCAGGTGGATATCGCGTTCCTTTCCTCCACCTGCCGTGAAGAGTTCAACCTCACCGAGCTGTTCCGCGAGCCGCTGCTGTGCATCGTGCCGCAGGACTGGCCCGAACCGGAAAACGGCGTGATGACTCCCGCCCTGATGAACGGCCAAAGCTTCGTTGTGCAGTGCGATGCCACCGATGCTGAAATGCGCCAGTTCCTGAAAAAATATAAGATCGGCACCGAGCGCCGCTGCCATGTCATCGACGACCAGTCCAACATCGCCATGGTGGAAGCAGGTCTGGGCATTTCCATCATGCCGCAGATGCTGCTGCGCGACTGCAAGGCTGCGATCAAGATCTATCCCATCGAGCCAGAGGAAGACCGTGTGGTGGGCCTGGCTGTGCAGCGCCCCGCCGCAATGGCCCCGGCAGTGGAACAGATGTTCCACCACATCGTGGACTACTGCAGGCAGATCGAGCTGAGATGAGCCGGACACCTTTATACTATACCATAAAACAGTCTGTGTGTGGAGCATGGACTGTTTTTTATTAAGAAAGAGCGATTGTATCAGCGTGCAAAATCCGCTATACTTAGAAAAACAGGCTGGTTTTATGCAGAAGCCTTGATTGGAGCAGAAAGATGAAGACCATAAAACGACGTGCCTTTTGCAAGGCGGCAGCAGCTGCCGTGGCAGGCGTGCTGGCCCCGCACGCGGCGGCAGAGGCTTTGCTGCCGCAGACCGCACAGGCTGTGGTGGGCAGCTCGGTGCCGGAGGATTACTACTCCTTTGCCTTCCGCAGCGACCACAGCGAAACAGATCTCTCCCACGATTTTTATTATACAGATGCCTTTTTTGAGAACACGGCGCTGCAGTACAGCCACAAGCTGGCACTGGCAACGCTGGGCCTTGTGGCGGCAAGCGGCAACACCTACCAGAGCGATGCGCTTTACTGGGTGGAGGGTGAAGCGGGCCGTGAGGACAGCATTGCGGATGCCTACCAGAAGCTTGGCTTTGCCAATGCGGTCTATGCGGGCTACCAGTGCAGCCTGAACACCCCGGTGGATACCGCGGGCTGTGCTTTTGCGCAGAAAACATTGGTACAGGATGGCCAGCGCACCACCATTATTGCAGCCATGCTGCGCGGTGTTGGCTATGGTGCCGAGTGGGCCAGCAACCTGCATGTGGGCGAAGGCGGCGGGCACTATGGCTTTGTGACAGCAGCAGAGCATTTTTTTGAGGATCTGCAGGACTACCTGAAAAAAGCCGAGGCTGCAGCGGGAACGCTGGGCACCATCAAGCTCTGGCTGGGCGGCTACAGCCGCGGCGCGGCTGTGGCAAACCTGACGGCGGCACGCATCCGGCAGCAGCTGCCGCAGATCGCGCAGGAAAATACCTTTGTTTACACCTTTGCCGCACCGGCGGCACTGACGGCAGCGGACCGCCCGGATCTGCAGGCGGACTACGACAACAACCACACTGCAGACGGCGGACTGAAAACGGATTGGGATGTAAGCAATATCTTCAACATCATTTCCAGCGGCGACATCGTGGCCCGCGTGATGCCGGAAGAGTGGGGCTACCACCGCAACGGAAACGACCGCTTTCTGCCCTCCACGGCGTACCAGAACGAGCTGGATGATCTGAGCATCATCGAGAGCCGGATGGGCGGCGTGCCGCTGCGGTTCGACCAGCTGGCGACAAAGGAAGATGTGGATTCGGTGGTCGCGGCGGCTCTGGCGTTCTGCAAAAGCGCTGCAAATTACCACGAAAAATATGAAGCTGCCTTTATGGATATGCTGCAGTGTGCCTTTACCCTCTCGGAGAAAGAGGTAGCCGAGGGCGTGATCCTGGACGATGAAGCTGTGACGGAACGGCTGCGCAGCATGGAGAACATCCGCAAAATGTCGTGGACGAAGGTGCTGCGCTGCGTGATGACGGCTTCGGCCATGAGTCGACCCATTCTGGAGCAGGTGGGGGCCATCGTGCCGCTGCGGGCGCAGCAGGTGGTGGTGCCGGTGCTGGCGGTGGGTCTGTGCTACGAGGTGGAGAGCGATGTGCTGAAGCTGCTGGTGTACTACATCCTCAGCCTGATGAGCGTGAACAGCCCGGCAGACAGCGTTCTGCGTGCGGCATTTTGCCACTACCCGGAAAACTACATCACCCTGATGGAATATTACGACCCCGCCGAGCACGGCATGGAAGCCTATACCCGAAAATAAAACCTCCGGAAATAAAAAAGAGGGGCTGTTGCAAAATAAA
>ENA-OPVY01000521-OPVY01000521.1-human-gut-metagenome-genome-assembly--contig:-NODE-521-length-30347-cov-4.318434_pt1 | contig 30347 bp, 29 predicted proteins | sample MGYA00241503_ERZ501998 | MGnify/ENA primary metagenome ERZ501998 (study PRJEB25962, sample SAMEA2042107) | human gut metagenome | biome: human gut; feature: human-associated habitat; material: faeces... | reverse complement strand
ATCGGCCAGAGCTGCGGCGTCGATCTCATGGTAGCTGACGGTATCCGAATCAGAGAGGAAAACCGTTTGGGTGGGGAATGCCTCCAGCAGAGGCTCCAGGCTTCCGGCATGATCCTTATGTCCGTGGGACAGGAAGATGCCATCCAGGTTTTCAATTCCCTTGACCCGCAGGAGCCTTGCGATCTGTGGATAATCCTCCGCTTTACCGGTATCGATCAGGAAGTGGTGCTCTGCCGATGTCGTCAGCAGAAAAGCATCGCCTTTTCCGATGGTGATAAAAGTTAAGGTGCAGTTTTCATTCTGCTGCGGTGTTTGTTCTTCGGGACAGCAGCCGGAGAGCAGAAGGAGGAGCAGCAGAATGACTGCAAACACGCGGCGCATCAGGCCACCTTCGTCTGCGGAGCCAGTACATTGACACCGTGGACGCCCTCCATGCCGCCCAGAAGGAGCAGCAGATTTTCCTCCACAGACTCCGGCACACGCAGTTCATATACCAGCTCAAAGGAGTCTTGGAACAGATTCTTGGACTGGATGGTGCTTCCGGGTGTGTGGCTGAATACCTCCTGCACAGAACCCACCTGTTCCTTTTCTCCGCGAACCACCATGGTCAGTACATCTTTCTTCTTCGCAGTTCTGCCGAAAACCAGCATCACGGCGCTGAGGGCAACCGTACCCGCCAGTGCCACCGGATAAGCGCCCAGAGAACATGCAATTCCAATCGTCAGTGCCCAAAATACAAAGCCCAGATCCCGGGGATCTCTGGTATTGGTGCGGATGCGGCAGATGGACAGCGCACCCAAAGCGCCCAGGGAAAACAGCGGATTGTTCTGGATCAGGGCCAGCAACAGGTCGGATGCCAGCGCCAACATCACCAGTGTGACATTAAATTTACGGTTGTAGGTCAGGGAATCATGACTGATGCGGTACACCAGCATCATCACGCCGGACAGAACCAGCGCAGCAATCAAGCTAATGAAAAGCCCCGTCATCGTTTGAATGTAGGGATCGCCGCCCATGGGCGTATCGGTCAGCAATTTCAAAAGTTTACTCATCGTTATCCTTCTTTCTTAGCAATAGTAGTTTTTCAGGATTGACCGGGAGCTGCCGAATTTGCTGGGCGGATTCCGTGTCAGGTCACATTGGGACAGTACCTGCTGGATCTGCCGAAACAGGAACCGGTCATATTTGATCTCCAGAATGGTTTCATCCGCTGGCATAGCCGCCCGGAAGTTCAGGTGGTGGCTGAACAGGTCATAGCAGAAATCACAGCAGCGCAGCTTGTTATCCATCGTCACTCGTGTGTTGAAGTTCGGATGGGTAAAAGCCCTGCGGTCATATTCCACCAGGGATACCGGCCGGTACAGCCGGGTGGTCATCAGATCGTAGGCATAGCGGACAGTATCGCTGTCATAGTGGAGCAGAACGCTGTAATCCCGCTGGAGCAGCCGTTTGGCATCCTCTCTGGAGATCACCACGCTTTCCTTCAGCTCTCGCCCAAAGCTCTTGCGTTTCAGCTCGAACTTTGCTTTCTGATCATCGGGATCATAGACCCGCAGGCGAATTCGCTTTTTCTCGTCTGCGTGTTCCTGCTTGTCCCGATAATCCTCATTGACAATACTGTCAAAATACACGCTGCGCACCGTGTAGCCGTTATATCCGCCGTATGCGTCTGGGATCAACAGCTGATTGAGTGCATCCAGCAGATACAGGCGATCCGGAAGGGAGATTAAGTATTTGATCTCTTTTCGGTAGACCGCCAGGGTGTTGGCCGTTGTATTCATGATTCGTCACCTCTTTGTCGTTTGCTATAAGATACAAGGCGGCTTCAGATTTTGGGTACCACTTTTGCAAAAAAATGAAAAAAATTTCTGTCAGAGATAATGATCTGCTTATGAGGCTGACCTTTTAACTGTACAAAAAAGGAGAAAGATCCACAACGTTTACGGTATAAAACGATCAAAGACAGGGCATAAAAGGCAATCCGGCAACACGCAGAATGCGGGATGGTGGATAGAAGAAACGTCGTCAATAACAAGGATTTGACTACAGACAATAAAGGAAGTATAATCTGACTGAGAGAAAACAACAGGAGTGACATTATGGTAAATAATCAAGTACATTCATCTCAGTCAGGAACCTTTGACATCAGTGCAGCAATGCTTCATATCATTGCCATGACATTTATGCTGATGGATCATCTCTGGGCTACGCTTCTTCCGGCGCAGGACTGGCTGACCTGTGTAGGAAGGCTCGCGTTTCCCATCTTTGCATTTATGGCAGTAGAAGGATATTTTCACACGCACAGCTTTAAAAAGTATATTCTCCGGCTGCTGCTGTTTGCGGTGCTGTCGGAGATACCCTTTGATCTGATGTATGGCGGAACCTGGTTTTATCCGTTTCATCAGAATGTGATCTGGACGCTGTTGATAGGACTGTCAGGAATCCATTTGATGGAAAAAGTTCGAAAAAAACGGAAGCTGTGGATCTTTTTGCCGACGGCGGTTCTGGTTGTGCTGGTTGGAAGTGCGCTTGGGACGGTAGGAATGGCAGATTACTACGGTGCCGGTGTATTGACACTGTTTATTTTTTACTTTTTCCGGGGAAGAAAATGGTGGTGTTTTTTCGGACAGCTTCTGGCGCTTTATTGGGTCAACGTAGAGCTTCTGGGAGGCCTGATGTACCCCATCCGGCTTTTTGGGATGGACTTTGAACTTTGCCAGCAGGGACTTGCATTGCTTTCGCTGATTCCAATCTGGCTGTATCGTGGACGGCAGGGCTGCCATACGAAAGTCTTCCAGTATAGCTGTTATGCGTTTTATCCGGTCCATATGCTGATTCTTGCATTGGTGTTGAATTATGTGAATCGATAATGATAAGATTTGCGGCTGCAGGGGATACGACCCTGCAGCCATTTTTGATCAACAGGAAATCTCGTGGTATATTTCTTTTCATGGATACCCGTTGCAGGCTGGTATGAAATCCTAAATTGTTGTTTCTCTCCGGATTAAAACAGGAGTTATCATTTTATGGATTATTTCGGTTTGTGGTGTGGGTTTCCTTTTTTTTCGTTCGTTCATTTGCGCTACAAGAAGATCCATGGCTTCATAAGCAATTTTGTCGATTTGTTGTCCTACCGTGCTTATGGGAATAATTGCTTCCGATGCAATCGGTGAATCATCAAATCCAACAATACGGAATTCATCAGGAAAGGAGGCATATTCACGCATGATTTGATTTAAAAAAATATTTGCATGGGTATCGTTTGACATAAAAATTCCTTTTCTTATGTTTGGATACTTGTTTTTGATGGATAAAAATATATCATGTATACGCTCCTGTGTGTCCTTATACGTATTACCAAGATCTGTAAGGAGCAATTCATGAGGAATCTTGTGCTGCATACAAATATCGCAAAAACCTTTAATACGACCGTATGCAGGAATATTCTCAGGAACATTGGAATTGATATGGATCAGTATGTCACATTTATTTTTGATCAGGAGACTGGTTGCCTGCACAGCACCCATATAGTTATCAGTATTGATACTGTTTATATACTTATCTTCACGTTCGATGGCAACGATTGGTATATGATAGGATGCTAATTCCTGAGATGAAATGGTGTGACTTAAGACAATAAGTCCCTCGATTTTATAGGCAAGTAATTCCTGCAGGTATTTTCGTTCAGTTGCTTCAGAAGCAGGGCCGGCAAAAACAAGAAATTTATAGCCGAAGGTTTCATAAGTGGCCAGAAGCTGATTTAACATTTCTGAATAATAGTGTAAGAATAGATTTGGAAGCAAAATACCGACAAATTCGCTTTTCCCATTTGCAAGAACCTTAGCAAGCTTGTTTTCTTGATAGTTCAGATCGATCAAAGCCTGTGCAATGGTTTCCTGACTTTTCAAAGTAAGAGAATCCGGATTGTTAAAATATCTTGATATGGTAGTTTTTGAAAAGTTAGTGTATTTTGCGATGTCATCAAATGTTACTTTCTTTTTTGTGTTCTCCATATAAATGCCTTTCTATAGTCTGGCTGTATTCATGAGCAGGCAATGGAAGCAGATTGCGAATGCTCTTTAGTGATGTAACTAAATTAAAATCCAGTATAGCAGATGATAGGACAAAATACAATAAAAAACTGGTAACAAAACCGGTTACTTAATTTTCGAAAAAGCATTGACAAATACGTAATGAAATAGTATTATTTAGTTAAAAGTAACCGGTTACGTTACTGGTTACATAAACGGGTAGTACGCAAAGAACAAAATCGCATATGAAAGTGGAGGGGAGAATGAGGATGAGACGACGTTTAATTGTTGCTCTGGTTGCTGGATCACTTGCAATTAGTATGAGCGGCTGCCAGAAGGGGATACCGAAGCCTGGTAGTATTTCTGGATATGACGAGGGAGAACAGTATTTATCCATATGGGTGCATTCTATTGAGGACACAGAAGAAGGCAGATGTTATAGAGAATCTGTGAATGCATTTAATGAAGCATACAACGGACAATATTTTGCGGACATAGAATTTATTCCAAGAAACGACAGCGGCGGTGGATATTCCGATAAGATTAATGCATCGGTTATGTCAGGAGATCTTCCGGATGTACTTACCGTAGATGGACCTAATATTGCAGCGTATGCAGAGAACGGGATCATCCAGCCGCTGGCTGAATTAACAGAGGATGAGAAGGAGATATATCTTGACTCAATTATGGAACAGGGAACATATAATGATAAATTATATGCGCTTGGTGCAATGGAGTCCAGTGTTGGATTGTATTATAATAAGGAGATTTTGGGAGAGGCCGACATTGAGATACCAGATGCAGATCATCCATGGACACAGACAGAGTTCCTTCAGGTTTTAGAGAAACTAAAGCCTATAATGGAAGAAAAAAATGGATATGCGCTTGATATGACATTTCCGGTTGGAGAAGCAACGATTTATTATTATGCCCCATTCTTTTGGTCAAATGGTGGCGATCTGGTAGATGAGACAGGACTTTCGGTGGATGGTGTATTTAATTCGGAACAGAATGTAAAGACGGTATCTTATTTTAAAACATTATTACAAAATGGATATATGTCAAAGGTTCCCATCGACCATTTATTTGAAAGCGGGAGAGCTGCTTTTAAAATCGATGGTGCATGGGAGGTCAACACACTTTATACAAGTTATCCGGATGTTTCCTTCGGGGTCGCTCCATATGTGACAGGAGATGCGTGGGACGGTGAACGGTATACGCCAACAGGCGCCTGGGCCTTTGCAGCTTCGTCAAAAACAGCCAATATTGAGGGGGCGACAGAGCTTGTAAAATGGATGAGCGGTGTGGAAAGCGGGAAAAGGTTATGGGAAGAAGCAAAATCTTTTCCGTCAACGTATGAAGCATTCGATTCAATTGATGTATTCCAGACAGATGAAAATTATAAGGCATTATACTATCAGTTGAGTACATATGGTCATCCGAGACCAAAGACACCTGTATATCCACAGGTGAGTACGTCATTTCAGCAGGTACTGGAAAATGCTGTTTTAAGTGGTTATGATCCGAAGGAACAGCTGGATAAATCTGTAGAAAGGATTAACGCAAAGCTGAAGCGTTATACATTGGAGCGATGAAGAAAAGAGCAGAATCTATTATGGGAATGGCCTTTTTTGGCCCCGCGTTGGTGCTGTTGACATTATTTTTGTTTATACCAATGATACTGACATTGATATTCAGTTTTACAGATTTTTTTGCCTTGAATCCGAGGCTGACACATTTTGTAGGCTTCGATAATTATTTTCAGGTATTAAAGGATGAAGATTTTTGCCGGGCATTTGTGAATACATTGAAATTTGTGGTCATTATTGTACCGTTACAGAGCTTAGGTGCGTTGGGACTGGCCTTGCTGATTCATAAAGTGACATATTGCAAGACTTATTTCAAAGTGGCATTTTTTATACCGGTTGTTATGTCGCTGGCAGTTGTATCCACACTTTGGGTGCAGATTTATAGCCCGGAAGGAATCTTGAATTCCATTCTTGCTAATTTTGGAATTAGTGCACAGCCATTTATCAATAGTTCTGCACAGGCCCTTCCTTCGATTGCAATTATGAGTGCATGGCAGGGCATGGGATATCAGATGTTGATTTTCCTAGGAGGTCTGCAGCAGATAAATCCGGCTCTTTATGAGGCTGCTGAAATGGATCACGCAAGTGGATGGCAGAAATTTAAGGATATTACGCTGCCGGAGTTAAAGCCATTATGTATCTTTGTATTGATCACGATTACAATTGGTGCGTTTCGTATGTTGGTCCAGCCAATGGTTATGACAGGAGGCGGACCATCCCACTCAACCTACACAATGGTTTATGACATTTATGAGACCGGTACAGTAAACTGGGAGATTGGGTTAGCCTCTACGATGGCGATTATATTTGCATTCTTTGTCATGACGCTCACAGTAATTCAGACAATTGTGACAAAAGATAAGGAGGGAAAAAAGAATGTTAACAAAAAAACAAAAAAGAATTAACATTGTTCTTGTTGTAGTTATGATTATTATGTCATTGTTCTTCCTTTTTCCTGTAATTTGGATGCTTGCCAATTCCTTTAAAACAGATGCTGCAATTACAAACGACATGAATTCTATGGCAGCATTTGTTCCGCCGGCATTAAACGGACACTTTTTTGATAATTATATTACCATTCTGATGAATACGGATTTTATCCGGTACATGGTAAATACATTGTTTTATGCTGCCGTATTGATTGTGCTCGGTATTGTTGTAAATGGTCTGGCGGGATATGCGTTGGCAAAGATTAATTTCCCATTTAAAGACCGCTGGCTGCTGATCATCATGCTGCTTATGATTGTTCCGATGGAAACAATTATTACGATTCATTTCCTGCTTATTGCGAAACTTGGACTTTTAAACAATATTATAGGTTATGTTCTTCCTATGATTGTGAGCCCGTTTAACATATTCCTGTTTCGGCAAGTATTTGTGAGCCTTCCGGATGATGTATACGAGGCAGCACAATTGGACTACTGCAGTCCGGTTAAATATTTTTTCACAATGGTTCTTCCGATGTCAAAAAGTGTTGTTGCAACAGTTGGTGTATTTACTTTTTTGAATGTATGGAATGATTACTTATGGCCTTCATTGGTATTTACATCCAGTGACCTTTTAACGGCACAGATTGGTCTGAATGCGATTACTTCAAATGAAAATACGACAATGGGTCAGACTTTAGCCGTTATTACATTAGTTACCATACCGGTTATTATTATATATGCATTGTTTTCGAAACAGATCGTGGAGGGTGTTGTTTCCACCGGTTCCAAGGAGGGGTAAGCTATGAGCTTTATTGAATTAAAAAATGTATGTAAGCAGTATCCAAACACAGATAAAAAGGCAGTAACAGATTTTAATCTGGAGATAAATGAGAAGGAATTTATTGCATTTGTAGGACCGTCAGGCTGTGGTAAATCTACAACATTGCGAATGATCGCAGGCTTTGAAGAAATTTCCGGCGGCGATTTATATATTGACGGAAAAAGAATGAATGAGACGGCACCGCGAGACAGAGGAATCTCCATGGTATTCCAGAATTATGCACTTTACCCTCATATGACAGTGGAAAAAAATATAGGATATGGTCTTAAGAATATGAAGGTACCGGAGGCAGAGATTAAGAAAAAGGTAGATTGGGCGATTGATATTTTAGGATTGGAGGAATATCGAAAACGTAAGCCTAAGAATTTATCCGGAGGACAGAGACAGAGAGTTGCTTTAGGCAGGGCAATCGTAAAAAATCAAAAAGTTTTCCTGATGGATGAGCCTTTATCGAATCTGGATGCAAAACTCAGAGTCAGTATGAGAAATGAAATCAGCAAGCTCCACAGAAGCCTGGGAAGCACAACGATTTACGTAACACATGATCAGGTGGAAGCAATGACTATGGCTGACCGAATTGTTATCATGAAAGCTGGAGTCGTGCAGCAGGTTGGAAAACCGATGGAATTGTATGAGCGTCCGGTAAATAAATTTGTGGCAGGATTCATCGGTTCTCCTCAAATGAACTTCTTTGATGTTACGATTGAGAACGGTCAGATTGTATTTTCTGATGGTAATAAAATGAAGATAACAGAAGAAACAGCCGATAAACTTTGTAAGCATGGTAAAAAAATGATACTTGGAATCAGAGGCGAGGATATTAAATTTGATCCTCAAAATATGGATGTTTACAAAGAAAATACGATGAGTGCGGTGGTAGATAATATTGAAATCATGGGAAATGAAAATAATTTATACTTTGAATTTGGAGGTGCTACAACCGTAGCCAGAGTTTCAAAATATGAATTGTGCAAGATTGGGGATAAAGTGGATTTTGTATTTGTTCCCCACAGAATGCATTTCTTTGATTGTGAGACAGAGGAAGCAATTGTGTTGTAGGAAGGAGCTTATATGGATAAATTAAGAAAGGCAAATACATATATAGACGAGAATCATGTACCGAAAGAAGAACTGCCGGTATTCCATGTAACACCACCTTGCGGATGGATGAATGATCCAAATGGTTTTTCTGCTTACCAGGGAAAGGTTCATTTGTTTTATCAGTTCCATCCATATAGCGAAGTATGGGGACCAATGCACTGGGGACACTATGAAACAGAAGATTTTATTAAATGGACAGAATTACCGGCTGCACTTGCCCCCGACCAGACTTACGATGAAGCCGGATGTTTTTCCGGCAGCGGAATCGAGACAGAGAAGGGCCATCTTCTGGTTTACACAGGAGTAATGGAAAAAGAAATAGATAAAGAGAAAGTAACATATCAGAACCAGTGTCTTGCACTGGGGGACGGAAAAACCTATAACAAGCTGGAACAAAATCCCGTAATAACGGGAGACATGATGCCGGAACATTTCAGCAGAGAGCATTTCAGGGATCCCAAGATCTGGAAAGAGGAAGATGGATACTATATGGTAGTGGGGAATAAGACAGATAAAGGTGTTCCTCAGGTTGTGCTGTTTCACTCTGAAGATGCGATAGAATGGAATTATGTATCTGTTTTGGCAAGTGATAGAGATGGTACCCTCGGAACCATGTGGGAATGCCCGGATTTCTTTTGCTTAGATGATGAAAATGTGTTGATTACATCCCCGCAGGATCTATGTGCGACGGAAGAATTCCATAATGGAAATAATTCTGTGTATTATATGGGAAAATACGATAGGAAACAGCATGTATTTCATTATGAAAATGTGTATTCTCTGGATGATGGTTTAGATTTCTATGCACCCCAGACTATGCAGTCACCGGACGGAAGACGTATCATGATCGGATGGATGCAGTCCTGGGACTCGAATATACGTCCTGCAGATCAGAAATGGTCTTGTATGATGACACTGCCAAGGGAATTGCGGATCGAGGATGGAAAAATACGGCAGAGACCGGTTCGGGAAATAGAGAGATATCATAGAAATGCGGTTTGCTATCAGAATAAGGAAATCAGCGGAAGCTGTCAAATGGAAGGCATTCGTGGACGAGTGCTTGATATGACGGTGGAAATTGTTTGTGGAGACTTTCGTGAGTTTACGATTTCCCTGGCTCAGAATGAACAATATCATACAGATTTCACCATATTGAAAGACCACAACATGGTAGAAATTGACCGCACCTATTCAGGAATGGTCCGGGATGCGATTGCCATCAGAAAAGCAAAGCTGAAAACATCTGCAGATAAATTGGAGCTTCGCATCATATTAGATAAATATTCTGCGGAGATCTTCCTGAACGATGGACAGCAGGTTTTCAGTTCTACCTTTTACACTCCAATGGAGGCTGACGGAATCAGTTTTGTGTGTGATGGTAAGGCAGTTGTTAATATTAAGAAATACGAAATGGTAGTGGATTAGCGAGGTGACTGTATGAAGGCGTTTGATGTTGTGGCATTAGGCGAATTATTGGTGGATTTTACGGAAAATGGAATCAGTGCGCAGGGAAATCCGATGCTGGAGGCAAATCCCGGAGGAGCTCCTTGCAATGTACTGTCGATGCTGCAAAATCTTGAAAAAAAGACTGCATTTATTGGAAAAGTAGGAGCGGATGCATTCGGACAGATGCTGATGCAGGCAGTAAAAAATCAGGGGATCAATACGGACAATCTGGTAATGGATAATACGGTGCATACCACACTGGCCTTTGTTCATACGGATAAAGATGGTGACAGAAGTTTTTCTTTTTATCGTAATCCCGGAGCAGATATGATGCTGCGTTGGAACGAGATTCACGAGGATGTGCTTGCGGATACAAAGATCTTTCATTTTGGAACTTTGTCAATGACGGATGAGCAGATTGAAAAAGTGACAAAGAAGGCAGTTGAAAAAGCGAAAAGCGAAGGTGTGCTGATTTCATTTGATCCGAATCTCAGACCACCGCTGTGGAAAAATTTGGAGGATGCCAGACGTCAGATGTGGTATGGGATCAGTCAGTGCGATATTCTCAAAATATCAGATGATGAGATTGCTTTTTTAACAGGAACAGATGATATCGATGGAGGCGTGGAAGACATATTAAAGCAAAGCCAGCCAGCATTAATCTGTGCGACTATGGGAAAAAACGGAAGTAAGGCGTTTTACAAAGGGAAAGGTGTTTTTTGTGAGCCATTTCTCCGGAATGATACCATAGAGACAACAGGGGCAGGGGATACCTTTATGGCATGTGTATTGAATGCGGTGTTGGAGAAGGGACTGGAAGCACTATCTGAGAAGGATCTGTTTGAGATGCTCCGGTTTGCCAATGCGGCGGCTTCCCTTGTGACAACAAGAAAAGGGGCATTGAGAGTAATGCCCCGAGGTGAAGAAATAACAGCATTGATAGGAGACTGATGATAAGAAGGAGTGAGAATGATGAGAGAAGTACAGATTTTACTCAAATCAATCGCAGATGTAAAAAAGTTTGTACAAACAATTACCATGTTTGATGGCGATTTTGAATTGATAAGCGGAAAATATATCGTAGATGCGAAATCGATCCTGGGATTGTTCAGCGTTGATTTATCAAAGCCGGTTATTCTGAGGATTGAAGGTGATGATTCAAAATTGAATGAGGTTTTGGAAGCAATTAAAGAATATAAAACTGAGTGACCCGGATGAACCGACGGCGGTCCTGAGTCCGCAGGAAACGGAAAAGAATAGAAAATAAAAGGCCCGCTGGGGAAGTTTCAAAACAGATGATGAATCTGAATGAAAGCTCCCTGGCGGGCTTTTATGTTGCCATGCATCGAGAAGAAGCTGCCGGTGGCAGGTAGCATAGGTACAAAGTTTTAAACGGATAAGTTTAGAACATGAATGGGCTGTATCGCGTAAATATTACTTTAAATATGTATCCATCCACTTAATGATCTCCGTCATCCGGTCGATCCTGTTCTCAGGCTTTCCGCCTCTGGACAGTTCATGATTTTCTCCATGGAACAGGCAAAGCTTTGACGGGCAGCCGTTCCGCTTGATGGCGCTGAACATGGCGAGTCCTTCCGCCATATAGCATCGGTAGTCCTCATCGGAGTGGATAAATAGTGTCGGTGTCTTGCAGTTCGGCGCAAACTGGAGCGGGGACTGCTTCCAGAGAAGCTCCACATCGGTCCTCGTGTTGGCTCCCTGGTTGTTTAAGATGAAGGTATGTCCGATATCGGAGTTGTGCTCAAAGGATACCCAGTTAGAGATGGAACGCTGGGAAGCCGCCGCGTGGAACCGGTCTGTATGTCCGATGATCCAGTTTGTCATGAAGCCGCCGTAGGAGCCGCCTGCGACACCGAGATGTTCCGGATCGATCATCGGGTACCGTTTCAGGACTTCATCCGTGAAATCCATCAGGTTCTGATAGTCCACAGTTCCGTAGATTCCGTTGATATTTCCAAAGTCCGTGCCCCGTCCGTCAGATCCTCTCGGGTTGCAGAAGAACACGAAATATCCGCGGTTTGCCCACATCTGCATCTCATGATAGTAGACATCTGAATAAACGGTTCTCGGACCGCCATGGATATTTAAGATTCCAGGATAGGACTTACCTTCCTCGAAACCTGCCGGTTTTAATACCCATCCGTGGATCTCGTACCCATCGCTGGCAGTGAATGTGAAGGCTTCCGGAGTCTGGACATCGTACTCGTCGGTGAGCCAGTCATTCATGTGGGTCACCTGCTTGCCGTCTACAAAAAGTTCCGCAATGTGGAGGCCGTGGAATTCCATGGAGGCGATGTGTCCGCCCGCAAGATCGAAGCTGTCGCAGGAGCTTCCTGCCGTCAGCGGCCCGGAGACAGTGCCGCCCCGGGAGATCTTATAGAGATGGGAAAAATCTTCCACGGTGGAAATATAGTAAAATTCCCCGTCCACAGCCTTAAATGTCTGTCCTGCTCCGAATCTGGAATCGGAGCCCACGGAGGAGCCGCCGATGGAAGATTCATAAGGATGGATCAGCTTCATGGATCCGTCAGCGAGATCCATATGGTAGAAGTCACAGTATTTCGTCGTATCCTTATAGGAGTCATCCGTTGCCGCAATGAGTGCAGTCTTTTCGTCTAAGAGGGAGACAACTCCGGTGCGCATGGAATCCGGCGCGATCAAGGTTTTTGTCTCTCCGGTGGAGAGGTTATAAAGATAAACGCCCGGACGGATTCCCATGACACTCTGTTTCCACGGATATGCCTTGTAGAGCAGGAGGTTTCCAAGGACAGAATACTGGGAGCAGTCAGTCCATTCGTCCGCCACGTAAGTGAGCTTGTCGGATCCCATATCATAGACAGCGTAACGGTTTCTCTTCGCGTTCGTGTATCCCTGGCCATTGCCCCAGAACGGAAGCTCGTCGAAGACCTCGTAAGATTTCTTCCTTGTATCCTTGTAATTATCATGGCGGATCGTCAGGAGGTAACGCCCGTCCGGGAGAAGACGGATCCCTGTGACGGAAGCCGGAACCGATGCGCGGCATGAGGCTTCGCCGCCGGACGGAGAGATTTCATAAAAGAAAGAAGTGCCGTTTTCTTTTTCCTTTTTAAGGGCCGCAGTCCGGGCCGCAGTAAAGATCAGCGTATTTTCTGCTGTCCAGGACCAGATCTTCGCGTCACCGGCGCAGGTGGCACGGGAGACAGTCTTCTTCCCAAGATCATACAAGTACAGGTCAGACAGATAGCCATTGGTCTCCCGGTCCGGTACGGATACCGTGAAGGCGATCTTCGTTCCATCGGGTGAGAAATGTGGGTTGCTCAGAAAACGGAACTTCAGGAATGTGTCGATCTCAATCTTCTTCATCGTCATGTCCTCCATAATTAATATTTTGTAATAGGAAATCCGAGGAATTCCCTGTTATACAAACAGGCACTAATGTGCCAATGATGCGCACTTGCGCAAAAATGCAGGTCAGATGCATCCATCCACAGAATCTGCCGGGCTGACCCCGGAAGATCATAGGCCGGAAGGCACGGGATCGCTATGAAATGAGTATAAATACTCAGAGTGGAATGTGTCAAGGAAAAGTGGAGCAGGGGTATCCGGAACTCAACTACAGAAATAATAGTTGCATTTTAAGGACAATAGTGATAACATAATTCCGTATGTCGAAATATGGCATAAAGCGGTAAGTATAGAAAATAGACCCATACGGAGACAACAAAGATGATAGATATACATGCCCATATTTTACCGGGAGTGGACGACGGCTCGAAGAATCCTTCGGAGACCGAAAAACTCCTAAAATTATCATGGAAGCAGGGAGTGACAGAAATCATTGCCACTCCACATTTTTCCCATCATACAGATTTTGCCGGACTTCGCGAGCGATACGAGCAGACAAAGGAAGCGGCACAACGAATCGATCCCAGATTTAAAATTTATCTTGGACAGGAGATCCTGTACTTTGAAGGAATGACTGACTGGCTGGATCAGGGCAAAGCCCTGACATTGGCGGACAGCCGGTATGTTCTCGTAGAATTTCGTCCCGGCGACAACTTCATCAAGCTTTCTCGGGCAGTTCGCGAGCTTGTCTCAGCGGGATACCTCCCGATCGTTGCTCATGTAGAGCGGTATGACTGCCTGAGAGAAAAAGGAAGGACTGCAGAGCTGATCGGTCTCGGTGCATATCTTCAGATGAATGCCGGGAGTGTCCTCGGCGGGATCTTTGATAAGGACGCAAGGTGGTGTCGGGAAGAGATCACAGGCGGCAGGATCCACTTTATCGGAACAGATATGCACAATACCGGAGAGCGGTCGCCAAGGATGTTAGATGCCTGGAAAAAGCTTGGGAAAAAGAATGAAATGTTAAGAAAACAGATCTTCTGGATCAACCAGAAGTATATCCTGAAGGATAAGACATTAAAACGATAAAAGGAAAAGGGGAATTATGGAAAAGAAATTTGAAGACGATGATGAGATCGAGATCGATCTCTTAGAACTGTTTTACGCGCTGAGACATCGCTGGTGGGCGATCCTTCTCGCGCTGGTCATCGGAGCCGGAGCGGCAGGTGTCTATACGAAAAAGCTGATCGCGCCGCATTATCAGTCGACCTCGATGGTTTACGTCCTCTCCAAGGAGACAACGCTTGCCTCCCTCGCCGATCTCCAGATCGGAAGCCAGCTTACAAAGGATTACAGCGTGATCATCAAGAGCCGTCCAGTCTTACAGGAAGTCATCGACAAACAGAACCTCGCTATGACGACGGATGAGCTTGGAGAAATGATCACGATCGACAACCCGAAGGATACACGAATCCTTTCGATCACCGTTGAGGACATCGAGCCGATGCGGGCAAAGGCGATCGTTGATGAGGTAACAAAATCCGCTTCCAATTATATCGGAGATATTATGGAAATGGTTCCGCCGAAGGTCATCGAGGATGGCGTTGTTGCGGTGAAGCCGAGCTCTCCGAGTGTTAAGAAAAACGCAGCGGTCGGCGGACTTGGACTTGCCGTTCTTGTCTGTGGTCTGATCTGCTTAAAGACGGTTCTTGACGATACGATCAAGAGTGAAGAGGACATCGAGAAATATCTCGGTCTTTCCGTCCTTGCCGTGATCCCGGATACAGAGAAAAAGTAAGACAGGGGAGAACAGGAGAAAAAGCACATGGCATATATTGAGTTAAAAAATATTGAAAATACCGATTACTTCTATCAGGAAGCGATCAAGACACTGCGTACGAACCTCCAGTTCTGCGGAAGCAGTGTCCGGGTCATCATGTTTACAAGCACGATGCCGTCGGAGGGAAAAAGCTCAACGGCGTTTGCAGCAGCAGCATCAATGGCGAGCATCCGGAAAAAGGTTCTGTTTATCGATGCGGACATTCGGAAATCCATGATGGTAAAGACCCATGAAATTACCGGTCATACCTCCGGACTTTCCCAGTATTTAAGCGGTCAGAAGACCCTGGAAGAAACCGTCTATACGACAAATGTAGAGCATCTGGATGTAGTCCTCGCAGGACCCTACTCCCCGAATCCGGCAGAGCTTTTAGAGGATCCGACCTTTAAAACCATGATCGACTGGGCAAGAGAGCACTACGATTACGTTGTAATCGATACCCCGCCGATGATGAATCTCATCGATGCTGCCATCATTGCGGAGGAGGCAGACGGAGCCGTTCTCGTAGTTGAGAGCGGAAATATCAGCTACCGGATCGCCCAGCGTGTGAAGGATCAGCTGGAAAAGAGCGGCTGTCGGATCTTGGGAGCTGTATTAAACCGTACCGGTGGCGGAAACAGCAGCGGCTACTATAAAAAATATTACGGAAAATATTACAAAAAATACGATAAATATTATGAAAACCGTTCCGAGCGCGGAGGCGATGAGGTAACTTTAGCGTCAGCCGCCCTGGAAACGGCAATGACGGCGGAACCGGAACAGACGGAGCCAAAGCTTTTTACGGAACCGGAACAGGAGCCGGAGGCAGAGCTTAACGGAAGGAAAGCAGGATGCAGCAGAAAGAGAAAAGACAGAAATTAACATGGATCATTGCTGTCGTTCTCATTCTCGGAGGGATTCTTTTCGGGATCCGTACGAAAAGGCTGTATCAGGAGAAGCTTGAAACAGATGCAAAGGTTTTAGCCTTACAGGAGGAGAACAGATCCCCAGAGGAAGAACTCTCCGATTTCGGTCTGACCCATGATACGATCGAGTATCAGGGAACGACATATAAACGAAACACCTACGTCAAGGCGATCCTCTTAATGGGGATCGACCGGGATACCGATCTCTCCGAGCCACAGCGTGCGGGAGAGGGCGGACAGTCAGACGGAGTATTCCTCATCGCAGAGGATACCGCAAGGGACACCGTAAAGATCCTCTCGATCCCCCGGGATACGATGACAAAGATCATCCTGACGGATCTCTCCGGAAATATCCTGGGAGAGGATCTGCAGCATCTGACGCTTGCTTACGCTTACGGCGACGGGCGAGAGTTAAGCTGCGACTATATGACCCGGGCGGTGACAGAGCTTCTCGGAGGACTTCAGATCGACGGCTATGCGGCGATCAGCATGAAAGCCCTCGGAATGATCAATGACTCGGTCGGCGGAATCACCGTGACGATCGATGAGCCGGGAATGGTCGATCGGGATCCTGCCTTTCAGCTTGGTGAAACGATCACCTTAAAGGGCGATCAGGCAGAGAAATATATCCGCTACCGCGATATCGAAAAGGCACAGACCGCGATCAGCCGCTTAGAGAGACAGCAGATCTACATTGAAAAATTTTCACAGGCCGTAAAACAGACGGCAAAGCAGAAGGAAGGATATTTTACGGACCTTCTGAACGAACTTGCCCCGTATATGGTGACAAACCTCACAAAGGACCAGCTTCTGGAAATGGGGATGGCATTCTTAAAGAGCAGCCAGACACTCGGCGACGGGGATATTGAGATGCTTCCGGGCGAAGGAAGAGAGACCGATTGGTACGATGAGTACATTCCGGACCTTGAGAAGACTCAGGAGATGATTCTTAACCTGTTCTACAGGGTTGAGAAATAAATACCATATTTTGAAAGGAATGGTGATAGGTATGAAAAAGAGAGCAGTAATGGCAGCCATGGTTGCTGCACTGGTACTTTCTCAGGCTACGACGGCATTTGCCGCAGGCAGCACAAGCAGCGGCGGCAGCGGTCGTGCGACTGTAAGTGCAACGTATGCTGATGAAGTCAGCGTCACGTTAAACGGAAATACCACAACTCCGAACTACGGCGGAGAGGCATCAAACGGCGCAACAAGCGTAGCCTTCGTAAAGGGTGACACTCACGCAGTGGCAGGGCTTCCGAATGGCATCGTTGATACGATCAATGCCATCAACAGAAACAAGGCAGATCTTGCAAACGTTGGTACGGGTCTTGATCTGAAAGGCTACAATGCCCTGATCGGAACTCATGCAATTATGACGTATCAGGCAGGAACAAAGGTTGAAAAGACAGGCGATGTTTCCATCGATCTGTATGTTCCGAACCTGGTGGATGGTCTTGGCGATGTAGAGGTTCTCTTCTACAACAACATGACCGGCAGATGGCAGCTGATCAAACCGGCTTCCGTAAACACAAAGACAAAGGTCGTAACTGTAACGATCCCGAACTCCGGTACCATTTCCGTTATTTATAAAAAATAAGGAACGGATCCGGTTTCATACCCGGGTGTGCCGCCTGGATGACAGACGGCGCATCCTTCCGGAAAAACATCCGAATAGCAGACGATTTTAGTGAATTGGAAAACAAACTGCATCGTTCTTGAGCGATGCAGGATCAGATAAATGTAACATATCAAGGGGAAATGAGAGAAAAAGCATGTATCGCAAAGATTCACAGGAATGGTTAAAACACATCGATTTTATTCTTTTGGATTTGATCTGTCTTCAGGCTGCCTTTTTACTGGCATATGCCGCAAGCGGATACGGGTTCCATCCGTACCGTTCGATGCTTTATCGAAATGTTGCGGTCATTCTGGAGTGCATAGATCTGTTCGTCATCTTCTTCAACAGCACCATGAGCGGCGTGTTGAAGCGTGGATATTATAAGGAATTTACCGTTACGGTCAAGAATGCCCTGCTCGTCGCAGCCCTGACGATCCTGTACCTGTTCGCACTTCAGCAGGGACAGAATTATTCGAGACTGGCATTGTTCCTTATGATCCCGATTTATGTGGTCATCACCTATCTCACAAGACTTCTCCTAAAGTCAAGATTAAAAAAACAGATGGAAGAGGGAACAAAAACCTCCCTTCTGATCATCACCTCCCAGGATATTGCCCACCGGGTTGTAAAAAGCATGAAGGAAAACAACTTCGCCCGCTATGTGATCAGTGGCGTTGCCCTTGTGGACGCTGACTGGGTCGGAAATGTGATCGAGGGGATCCCGGTCGTTGCCGGAACGGACGATATTCCGGAGTATATCTGTAACGAATGGATCGATGAGGCACTTATCGTGATCTCCGATGAGCTTCCGTATCCGAAGGAGCTGATCCGTGTTCTTACGGAGACCGGCGTGACGACCCATTTAAACCTCGCAAAGATCACAAGCATGCCGGGAAAACGCCAGTTTGTCGAAAAGGTCGGCGCCTATACCGTTTTAACAACGAGCATGAACTACGCCTCTACGTTCCAGCTGATGTTAAAAAGAGGAATGGATATCGCAGGCGGTCTTGTAGGCTGCTTCCTTACAGGGATCATTTTTATCTTTGTTGCACCGGCAATCTATCTTGCATCTCCGGGACCGATCTTCTTTGCCCAGGAACGTGTCGGAAGAAACGGAAAGCACTTTAAGATGTATAAATTCCGGAGCATGTACATGGATGCGGAGGCAAGAAAGGCAGAGCTTATGAAAGAAAACCGTCTCGGTGACGGAAAAATGTTTAAGCTCGACTTTGATCCGAGAGTGATCGGAAACAGGATCCTCCCGGATGGAACAAAAAAGACCGGGATCGGCGACTTTATCCGCCGGACAAGCCTGGATGAGTTCCCACAGTTCTTTAACGTCTTAAAGGGCGATATGTCCCTTGTCGGGACCCGTCCGCCTCTGATCTCAGAGACGAACCTTTACGAGCCGCACCACAAGGCACGGCTTGCGATCAAGCCGGGGATCACCGGAATGTGGCAGGTCAGCGGCCGCAGCGACATTACCGACTTTGAGGAGGTTGTCAACCTCGATAAGGAGTACATCAACAACTGGAATATCGGGCTCGATATCAAGATCCTTATCCGTACGGTATTTCTTGTAGCCAAAGGAGAAGGGGCGATGTAGCAGAAAAGGAAGATCAAGCCAACGGTGATCGCCGCAAAGCGGGGACTGCGGTTGGCTTATCATTTTTAGCACGGATCAGGAGCAAAGAAAAGCAGATGCAACGACTGATTGAGAGTATCAATTCCATGCCGGAATTTATGTGGAATAACATTTTCACCGTGATCAATACCTTGATCTGTGGATTGATCGTGGCGTTGTTTACTTCGACATTTCTTAAAAAGAAGGAAGAACGGACGAGAATTGCCGGTGTCATTGTAGAAAAACGGATCAACAGCGAACAGGAAATCTTGCATTTTCTTGAACGGGAATTATTCAAAGAAGAAATCAATTTAGACAACAGCAACAAGCAGGATTATGTGTTTGATGAATTATTAAAAAAATATGGTTTGCCGGTCCCTGATCATGGAGCCATGCAGTATGCCAGAATTTTCACCTCTCCGAAGCTGTTTGATAAATTCTTTCATACATTTGAAGACCATATTATGAATCATAAGCTTTGGCTTGACACAAAGGTAAAAGAACATCTGGTCTTTATGCAGCTATATTTTGCGTTCTTCAATACGATTCCTTTGATGATAAAGAGAATTCCTTTACCGACAGGACAGGAGCTTACCAATGAAGAATTTGACCGGGTTCATCATCGCATCCTTCTACTAATGGGGCATTGCTGCGATCCTGAGATCAATCAGTTGATGTCAGAGCTTGATGAAAAAATCGTGAATTCCGTTTACAAATTGGATTTATCCAGACCTAAAAAAAGCATCATGCGTGACAACATGTATAATGTCGATATGGATCAGTGCATGAAACGGTTTCAGCAAAAAACAATACCAGGCATCTATCAGGAGCCGATCTTTCAACTAATCATGGATTTCGTCTATCAGGAAAAAGGAATTCATGAGGATCGTATGTCGGATGAAGAATTCGAGGAGTTTTTAAAATCGTCCATGCCGCGAGAGTATGAGCAGATGAAACGGGAAAGAGATGCTTTCGAAGAGATGCTAAAAAAGACCGCGGACGAATGTGGAGTAAAAATTGTGCATAAGAGTGAGCTTGATCAATAAGAAATACCATCCTTCGGGATGTGTACAAAGATAAAAATGCCTTTTTGAGGGAATTGGGTCCGAAGAAGACCGGAGGAGTAAAGATTATGAAGAATTACAAAATCGCTGTTGCTGGCACTGGTTACGTTGGTCTGTCGATTGCAACCTTGCTGAGCCAGCACCATCAGGTAACTGCAGTTGATATTGTACCGGAGAAGGTTGAACTGATTAACAACCGCAAGTCTCCGATTCAGGATGATTATATTGAGAAGTACCTCGCAGAGAAAGAATTGAATCTGATCGCAACACTGGATGCGAAGACCGCATACGCCGATGCGGATTTTGTTGTAATAGCTGCACCTACAAACTACGATAGCCGCACTCAGCATTTCGACACATCTGCGGTTGAGGCTGTTATCGAACTGGTCATGGAGTACAATCCGAATGCTATCATGGTCATCAAATCTACAATCCCTGTAGGATACACTGCTTCCGTGCGTAAAAAGTTTAATAGCAAGAACATCATCTTCAGCCCGGAGTTCCTGCGTGAATCTAAGGCATTGTACGACAACCTCTATCCAAGCCGTATTATCGTTGGTACTGATTTAAATGATGAGCGTTTGGTTGAGGCTGCTCATGAGTTTGCTGGTCTGTTGCTGGAAGGTGCGATTAAGGAAAATATCGACACACTGTTTATGGGCTTCACCGAGGCAGAAGCAGTTAAACTGTTTGCTAATACATATCTGGCACTGCGTGTGGCTTACTTCAACGAACTGGACACTTATGCAGAGAGCAAGGGTCTGAATACTCAGAAGATTATCAACGGTGTTTGTCTTGATCCTCGTATTGGTAGCCACTACAACAATCCTAGTTTTGGATATGGTGGGTATTGCCTCCCTAAGGACACGAAACAGCTGCTGGCAAACTATGCAGATGTGCCGGAGAACCTGATTGAGGCTATTGTTGAGAGCAACCGAACCAGAAAAGACTTCATCGCTGATCGTGTCCTAAAGCTGGCTGGTTATTATGGCTATGACGAGGATAACGAGTACGATAAGGAACAAGAAAAGTCTGTGACCATCGGTGTGTACCGTCTGACGATGAAGAGCAACAGCGATAACTTCCGTCAGAGTTCTATCCAAGGTGTCATGAAGCGTATTAAGGCAAAGGGCGCAACTGTGATCATCTATGAGCCAACTCTGAAAGACGGTGAGACTTTCTTTGGATCAGTAGTGGTTAATGATCTGGCTAAGTTCAAGGAAATGAGTCATGCAATCATCGCAAACCGCTATGACAAGTGCTTGGATGATGTGAAAGAGAAAGTTTATACAAGAGATATTTTTCAGAGAGATTAAGAAGTGTGGGTTGGTTGAGAAATGGAAGAGAAGAAAAACATCAAAATATGCTTTGCGGCTTCATCTGGTGGACATTATGAGCAACTCATGATGTTAAAACCTTTGATGGAAAAATATGATAGTTTTATAATTACTGAAAAAACAGACTACAGCGCGGAGTCAAAAGGCGAAAAGACATATTACATGAAACAGGTCAACCGGCGTGAAAAAGATTTTATATGGCAGATGATTCAAAATGTTTGGAAGTCTATCGGTATTTACAGAAAAGAAAAACCAGATGTGGTCATCTGCACTGGTGTTCTTGCGATGATACCAATTTGTTTGATTTCTAAACTTATGGGCAAGAAACTGATTTATATAGAGTCCTTTGCAAAAGTTACTTCTCCGACAGAAACTGGAAAACTGATTTATAAATTTGCAGATCAGTTTTACGTTCAGTGGAAGCCAATGCTAAAATTTTATCCTAAAGCTATATATTTAGGAGGAATTTATTAAATGGGAAATAAGATTTTTATAACACTTGGATCACAGAAATTCCAATTTAATAGATTGTTGAAGGCCGTGGATCAACTGTGTGAAAAGGGAACAGTTGATGCAGAGGATGTGTTTGCACAAATAGGCTACAGCGATTACATTCCGAAGAACTTCAGTTATAAAAAGTTTTTGGATAGAGATGAGTTCAGCAAAGAAATGGGAAAAGCCGACATTGTCATAACACATGGAGGTACGGGAGCGATTATTGGAGCTGTAAAAAAAGGTAAAAAGGTAATTGCTGTTCCTCGACGTGCGAAATATGGAGAGCATGTTGATGACCATCAGCTTCAGTTAATTGAGCAATTTGACGATTTAAATTTGATATGTTCTTGTCACGATGCTGGTGACTTGGAAATTGCATTAGATACAGTACAACAGTCAAAGTACAACAGCTATAAATCAAATACAGTTAACATTATCAATAGTATTGAAGAATATATAAAAGGAAATTGATTATGAACAGAGATAAAGTTATGATTTTTGTGAAAAAGAGTCTAAGGTTTCTACCAGATAAATGCTATATTGAGTTATATTATCGTTTGAGAGTTGGAAGAAAATTAAATACAAATAACCCAACCACTTTAAATGAAAAGCTCCAGTGGTTGAAGTTTAATTATAGATTTCCGCTACAATCAATAGTGTCTGATAAGTTGTTAGTTCGAGATTATGTGAAAGAAAAAATAGGAGAAAAGTATCTGATTCCGCTATTAGGAAGTTGGGAGAATTATGAAGATATCGATTTTTCTTTGCTTCCAATGCAATTTGTCTTAAAATGTAATCACGATTCTGGTGGCTTAGTAGTTTGTACAGACAAAAATCAACTTGATCATGCAAAGTCGAGAAGCAAAATTGAAAAATCGCTAAAGAGTAATTTTTTTTATATTGGTCGTGAGTACCAATATAGGAACATTAAGCCGATGATTCTCTGTGAAAAATTCATTTCCGATGATGGAAATGTTCCGATGGATTATAAGATTTATTGCTTTAATGGTAAGCCGGATGTTATATTGGTTTGCAAAGATCGATTCAGTAAAAATTCACACAAAGCATCTTATTTATACTATGACCAAGAATGGAATTTCGTTCCATTGAACAAAGGTGATGATAAGTTGCCTGATCCAAAAATTCCAATGCCCAAGAACTTAGAGAAAATGTTAGAAATAGCAAAAGCTTTATCTAGGGATTTTGTTTTTGCTCGAATAGATTTATATAATATTGATGGACAAATTTATTTCGGAGAAATTACTTTGTCACCGAATTCTGGTTTTGATGCGGATATTACGTATGAAACAGATTTAATGTTTGGAGAAAAACTAAAAATCCCTTATTGGGAGGATATTAAGAGAAATATTTAACTAAGAAAAGACTACAATTCCTCGATAATAGAAAATATGTTGACCTTAGTCTGAAAATTAGTTTTACCTTTGAAGAGAGAAATATATGTCGAAATTACTTACAACATCAAAGAATAGAATTAAATATTTTATTAGCAAATGCACGGATGCTGTTTATTCACAGAGATGGAAAATAGCGACACAGCATCCTTGTACGTTGCTGAATAAGCAAAAAAGAAAAGAAGAAATAATTGTAAGCTTAACATCATTTCCTGGAAGAATCCATTTGGTGCACAAAACGATACAAACTATTTTGTTACAATCTATAAAACCTGATTTGATTGAATTATGGTTGGCTAAAGAACAATTTCCAAATTATGAAAAAGATTTACCAAATGAATTAACAGATTTAATTCAATTTGGATTGAAAATATGCTGGTGCAACGATTTTCGTTCATTTAAAAAACTCGTTCCGTCATTGCAAAAACATTCAGAAGCTATAATTGTTACAGCAGATGACGATGTTTATTATGCAAAGGATTGGTTAGAACGATTGTATAGTTCCTATTTAGAAGATAATAATAGTATTCACTGTCATAAAGCGACTAAATTTAGTTATGAAAAAGGAAAATTCGATGCAATAGGTGGAGGGAAAAAATATTATCATAGGGCATCATTTTTGAATAAATTGGTTGGTGTAGGTGGGGTATTATATCCTGCCAATTCATTAGATCGTGAAGTTGGAAATTCAGAATTATTTAATAGACTTGCACCCACTAATGATGATATTTGGTTCTGGTTTATGGCAATTAAAGCAGGGACACGAATAAATGTTGTAAAAGATAATCATCCAAAACCTGTGGATGTTTATGGAAGCCAGTCTACTACTAAGTTGACAGATATTAATGACAATGGTGATATGTTATTCTGGTCTCAATTCAATAACCTTATAAACTATTACCCTGAAATAAGAAATGTATTGATTTCAGAAATGGAACAGAATTATATAAGAGGTTAATTATAATGAAAAAGGTTGGATTATGTGTATGTCAGGAAACAAGAAATTATGGAAGTCAACTTCAAGTTTTAGCAACTGAAGTTGCAATACAAAAACTGGGATACGAATATGAGATAATACGATATAAGAAAAAATATGATTTGAAATTTGTAATAAAAAGTCTGCCACGACTATTTGATCCGTTACTAATGAAAGGGAAAATCTCTTCATATTTTTTGAATAAAAAAATAAAACAGTACCCGGAAATTTATGAAAAATGCAAAGAGAGAAACAGAATATTTGATAGATTTGCAGAGAGATATTTCACAAAGCTTTCACCGATATATTATGGTTATGATGCACTAAAAGACGGCGCTAAAGGATATGATACTTTTCTTGTAGGGAGTGATCAATTATGGTTGCCAAGTGGTTTAGCAACAGGATTCTATAATTTACAGTTTGTTCCAGATGAAAAACTTAAAATTGCTTATGCTACTAGTTTTGGAGTTAGTAAAATTCCAATTCATCAGAGAAATAAAACTGCAAAATATTTAGATAGATTTCATTATTTGAGCTCACGTGAAAAAAGTGGTACTAATATTATAAAACAATTAACCGGAAGAGATGTACCTGTAGTAGTGGACCCTACATTATTGTTGACACCCGAAGATTGGAAGAAAATAATTCCGTTCCATAGAGTGGTTGAAGAAAAGTATATATTCTGCTATTTTCTTGGAGATAATTCTGAGCATCGTAAAGCGGCAAAAAAACTTCAGCGAGCGACTAATTTGAAAATTGTAACATTACCACTTCTGGATAATTTTGTCTTAGACGATCTGAAATTTGCTGATATCTGTTTGTTTAATGCTGCATCTGATGATTTTGTAAATTTAATACGCGGAGCGGAATATGTGTTAACAGATTCCTTCCATGGGTCAGTGTTCTCAATTCTTAATGAAAAGTTGTTCTGTACGTTTAACAGGTTTAATAATGGCACAGGATCTCGAAATTCAAGAATAGACAGCTTGTGCCAACAGTTGAATTTAGAATCACGCAGATACGATGGAGATATATTTAGAGTTCAAACTCAAATTGATTATAACAAGGTTAATCATTTGAGAGAGGAACGAAGAAAAGAATCTCTACAATATTTTACAACAGCACTAAAAGGAGAAATTACAATTGGGTAAATATTCTGATAAATCTTTAAAAGTAAGTAGAAAATATTTGTTACGTGCAAAGTTTGAGGTGGCAGAAAGAATTTGGTTTTATTTAATACCCACAGCACAAGGAAGGGTTAAGTGGTTACGAAAACACAAGAAGTTAGCAATGCTTGGGGAACATGTTCATTGGCAGCCGCGAAAATATCCTACAGATGGAAATATGTTAAAAGTTCACGATAATGTGGCTATTGCATCTAATGTTGAATTCACGATGCATGATATTATCCATTGGATTTTTGATGGAATGGAAGGGCATAGATGCTTTCAAGAGTTTGCCGATTGTATTGAAATACATGAAAATGTATTTATTGGTGCTGGAGCGCGAATTTTACCAGGAATAAGTATTGGACCTAACGCTATTGTTGCAGCTGGAGCTATCGTAAATAAAGATGTTTTACCAGGGACTGTAGTGGGGGGGATTCCAGCTAGAGTTATTGGCTCATTTGAAGACCTAAAGAAAAACAGAAAAATGTATAGTGATAGGATACAGTCTGTTAAGGCAAATAATATAGATGTGGATGATTATTTATGGAATGAATTTTCTAAGAATCACAAAATTGAGGCAGGGGAAAACTGTGAAGGACATTAAATCTTCTTTAGTAATACCACGACTATCAGTTGTGGAAAATATTACATTTATACTATCAATACTGTTGTTGTTTATGCAACCACTAAAAAATGCTATTTCTCTTTTTTCATATATTGATGAATTTGCAGTTCTATTTTCGTTTATGGCATTTGTTTATACTAAAATTAGGAGTCGTTCTATAAGTGTTATAGAAGGAAAAATAATTGCCTCCTTTCTGCTATTTATCATAGTCGGTTATTTTGGTAATACCATATCAAAGATTGACAGAAGTACAGCCGCAATCCTTACAGATGTATTGAGTTATGGAAAATTTTTCATGATGATACTCGGTGGGGTGGCATTATTCCATTCCATGAAAAATTCTAAGTGGATATTTTCTATTGTTGTTAAATTGGTTAGATGCTTGGTTGTGGTGGGGTTAGTACTTGCAATTTTGAATCAGATTATTGATCTTGGTATGAGAGATGATATAAGATACGGTATGTATTGTTTTTCGTACATCTATGATACCGCAGCTATTTTTAGTTGGTATTGTTACATGTTTATCCTTGTTCTTTCTATTGATCTCTTAAATGGAGTTAATCGAAAAAGAATTATATATGTGCTATTAAACATGTGCCTTTGGCTGTTTACCGGACGCAGCAGAGGATTCGCTTTTTGCGCTATTTACATTATGCTTGTTATATTGTTGCGTATGTATGAAATAAAACAAAAGCAATTAAAAATAAAAATAGGATATTTTGTTATGCTAGGCTTGCTTGGCGTTATAGTCGCATGGAACCAGTTGCTTTTTTATTTTACCACAACAACAGAAGCAAGAAGTATATTATTGTACGTTGGTATTAATTTGTTTAAAAAGTATTTTCCGTTAGGTGCGGGGCTTGCAACTTTTGGTACAGCTGCCGCACAAAAATATTATTCTCCAGTATACGGAATTTATGGATTGAGTAATCGACATGGATTCACATTTGATAATCCGCTGTATTTAACTGATAATTTTTGGCCGGCTGTTATTGGGGAAACCGGTTTAATTGGTTTGATCGTTTTTCTTATGACTTTGTATTTTGCCTTTAAATATCTATATAAAAAATGTAACCAAACCAATATGGCTAGGATGATTATCATTTTCTTTATAGTAACAATTCTTTCATCAAGTATTGCGACGTCTATATTTGCACAAAATGCAACAGTTGCTGATATTTTTTATATATGCATGATACCAGCTATTTTGCGAAGGGAAAGAAATATTTATGGATAATAAACCGAGCATAAAAAAAAATTATATGTATAGTATGGCATATCAGGTACTTATCATGGTATTGCCATTAATTACAGCACCATATCTTTCACGTGTTGTTGGCGCAGAGGGAACTGGAATATATTCTTATACATATTCTATAGCACAATATTTTGTATATTTTGCCATGTTGGGAATTTCCAATTATGGGAACAGGAGTATTGCCAAGGTAAGAGAAAATATAGGACAAAGAAACTATACCTTTTCTAGTATTTACCAGCTCCAAATTTTAACGTCTTTAATAGCAATTGTAGCATACTTGTTATATTGTTTTATTTTCGTTCACGAAAATAGAAACATTTCTTTATTACAAGGTTTTTTTGTGTTGTCAGCTATTTTTGATATAAATTGGTTGTTTTGGGGAATGGAGAATTTCAAAGTTACGGTTACAAGGCAGATGCTTGTTAAAATATGCTCCGCGATTTGCATCTTTCTGTTTGTTAAAAGTCCGTTAGACTTATGGAAGTACACGACTATATTAAGCTTTGGAGTGTTAATTAGCCAGATGTATTTGTTCGCGAATGTTAAATCAGATGTTTCTTTTTCGTATGTTTCAATAAAAGATTCTTTATCCCATTTTAAGGCAGTTTTGATTTTATTCATTCCAATTATTGCAACGAGTGTTTATCGTGTTATGGATAAGGTAATGATTGGTGCGCTGAGCAATATGACTGAAGTGGGATATTATGAAAATGCAGATAAATTAATTACTACATGCTTAGGCGTTGTAGGATCATTGGGCGCAGTTATGTTGCCTAAAATGTCAAACTTAGTTGCAAATGGTGAAGTAAGAAAGCAGAAAGAATATTTGCTGAAATCAATTGAAGTCACTATGTTTATTGCTTTTGCTATATCTTTTGGCATTTACGCTATAGCTGATGTATTTATTCCGTTTTTTTATGGTAATGCATTTTTGCCTAGTATTACCATTACGAAACTTCTAGCAGTTAGTGTGCCATTTATTTCTTGGGCGAATGTTGTTCGTATGCAATATTTAATTCCAAATGAAAAAGACAAAATATATGTCAGTTCTATTGTGATCGGTGCGGTTTCAAATGTCATAATTAACTATCTACTGATACCTAGATATCAAGCAAGCGGAGCAGCTATTGGTACTTTATGTGCAGAAGCTATAGTAATGTTGGTACAAACAATTGCCTCATCTAAGCAACTTGAAATAAAAAAGTTTATTAGTAGAAGTATTCCCTTCTTAATTGATGGGATATTCATGCTTTTAATTGTAAGACTTGTGTCGAGGGCAACTGGTAATACTATTATGGTGATGCTATTAGAAATAGCAATAGGTGCCTTTTGGTATTTGGGCTTTAGTGTTATCTATTTTTATCGTACTAAAAATGAATTATTTTTATCAATTATTTCAGAATTAAAAAGAATGATTAGAAAATGAGTGAATAAAAATGAGTGTAATTTCATATGCCGTTCAAAGTAGGGAAAAAAGTATCAGGTTGCGCAGCACATCCGGAGGAACGTTCTCGGAAATTGCTAGGGTGTTTATTAAGACAGGTGGAAGCGTATGTGCAGCTGGGTATGATGAGCAGGGAAAGGTTGTTCATAAATTAATAAATTCTGTGTCAGAAATCGATGAACTTTGTGAATCAAAATATGTACAAAGTAATATGAACAATTGTTTTGCAGAAGTTGAGAGTTGTTTATCTTCATCAAGAAAAGTTTTATTTGTTGGAACCCCATGTCAAGTTGCAGGTATTAAGTCTTATTTGCAAAATAAAGACGAAAAATTATATACAATAGATCTTGTTTGCTATGGTGTACCGTCTCCCCTGATTTATATGGAATGGCGTGCAGAAATAGAACGTGTATACAATAAGAAGATTGCATATATACATTTCAGAGATAAGTCATTTGGATATGCGGCTCCAAATGTGAAAATAGTATTTAAGGATGGTTCATCGGCTGAACAAACGTTTTTAATTAAATCGTATATGAAGACGTTTATGTCAGAATTAAATGTGAGACCATCGTGTTCTGAATGTGCATTTAAAGGTATAGATAGATGTTCGGACCTGACATTAGGCGATTGCTGGCATATTGGTGTGTTTCAAAAAGCAATGGATGATAATTTGGGTACAACTAGTGTTTATGTTCATTCACCTAAAGGTAGTATGTTACTTGATATGATAAAAAATCAAGTTAACATATCTCGGATTGATACTCAACAAGAAATTAAACTAGATGGAAGAAAAATCAACGAATCTGTACAAAAAAATCTAAATAGTAGTATCTTTTTTAAAGATGCCCGCACATTGTCATATGATGTTTTAGTGAAGAAATGGGTTCCAGACAGCAAAAAAGAAATGCTAGTTACAGTAATAAAAAGGCATGCAAAAAATTTTCCTTTTTTTAGGAATTTGATAAAAAAGGTTAGAAGTTAGTTTTGCTTAATATTTGAATTGTTTTTTGATAAGAAAGCGAATTAGAATTAATGATTAAGAGTAAAACAATCCCCATATTATATGAAAATAAAGAGAATTGTTCTGGATGTACAGCTTGTTATGCAATATGTCCGAAAGAAGCTATATCTATGGTAGAAGACGAAGAGGGCTTTGAGTATCCACAGATTGATGAAAGTAAATGTGTTCGTTGTTATCAGTGCATTAAGGTATGCCCAATTAAAGCAGCACGAGCACAGTAAGGAAAAATCATGAAAACAACATTACTTATCATGGCGGCCGGTCTCGGCAG
>ENA-OPVY01000513-OPVY01000513.1-human-gut-metagenome-genome-assembly--contig:-NODE-513-length-30514-cov-4.119899_pt1 | contig 30514 bp, 24 predicted proteins | sample MGYA00241503_ERZ501998 | MGnify/ENA primary metagenome ERZ501998 (study PRJEB25962, sample SAMEA2042107) | human gut metagenome | biome: human gut; feature: human-associated habitat; material: faeces... | reverse complement strand
CGATCTGCACCTCGCTCCATTCCCCATTGTTTTTCACTCTGGAGAGTTCTGTCCCGCGGGGCAGTGTTCCGAGAACCGCTCCGGATGCTGTGGAGGGCTGATTCCTGTAATTTAACTTCGACGCGTTCACATAAACCGTATCCGCAAACGCCGTTATCGGTGCCGCTGCGGCGAACAGGATACCGAGTCCCGCACAGAGACCTGCCGCATGTCTTTTAATACTCTTCTTTTTCTCCATATTCTTTCCTTCCCATGCATTCCGGATCTGATCCACCCGGAAAAATTTTAATATGTCCCAGCTTCCCAGTCTGAGGAATTCATTTCTTCCAAACTTACTTTCCTTATCAAGACAGCCCGGCATCTCTACCAGGCTGTCCGAAATCTTCCAATTTTCAATTAATCACCAAGTACATTCACGATCTTCGCCGGAGTACGATAGTTCCATGTGGAGATCTTGATACCGGATCTCGCGTTGGACGCATGGCACACCTGACCATTACCGATATAGAGCGCAACATGGTTGATTCCGCCGCTGCCGGAGTAGAATACAAGGTCACCCGGACGCATCTGGCTCGAGGTGATCGACTTTCCGCTTCCCGACTGCGCGCCGGAGTTGTGCGGCAGGGATACACCGAATTTCGCCATGACAGACATCGTAAATCCGGAGCAGTCCGTTCCGTTTGTCAGGCTCGTTCCGCCGTAGACATATCTGTTTCCGACGAACTGAACTGCGTAGTTTGCGATCTGGGCACGTTTGGAGGAAACACTTCCGGACTTCGATCCGGCAGCCCCGTCGTTCGCGCTATTCTTCTTTCCGCTGTTCTTCTTACCGGAATTATTCTTCGTGTTGTTCTTTGAACTGTTCTTAGAATCATTCTTCGAAGAAGTATCTGCAACCTCGACCACCGGTGTATACTTGATCGCCTCTTCCAGACCGTACTTAACGTCAACATAATCGCTGGACAGATATGCGTCCTGATCATCGATCTCGATCTTTACCCAGCCATCCTGCTGATCCGCTACAAGGAATCGCTCGCTGTTGGAGATCTGTGTGTAGATCGAAGAATTCGTGTTCGGCTCTGTGCGGACATTGACGCCGTCCGTGTTGGAGATCGCCATCAGCTTTGCAACCTGAAGTGCTTTGTCCTTCGCCTGCTGTCCTGTCAGGATATACTCAGATTTTACATAACCGGTAATGTTTCCGGAACGGATCTTGTACCAGCCCGACGTGGAGGTGTCCAGAATATCACAGCCTGCGTTGCTCGGCAGCTTCGCGATGATCTTGCCCTTCTTCTCATCCGGATTGTCGCGGACATTCAGGTAATTGGACACATTGGATACACCGAGATTATCATAAAGGCTTAAGACCGTCTGTCTCATATCCTGCTTGATCGCCTCATCCAGAGCGTATTTTACGGTGACATAATCCGCAGAAATATATCCGGAAGAAATCTGGATCCAGCCGTCCTGCTGCCCCTTGATGTCATATCTTTCGTTTTTAAATACCTGCTCCACAACATTCGCATCCGCCTTCGGCTCTGACCGGACATTTAACTTATCCGCATCGATCACGGCACGCTCAGCCACATTTTCCGCAGCCAGTTTTTTCGCCTCCTCCCCGGTATAGACATACTGGGAGCTTACATAACCGGTCACACCGCCGGATGAGATCTTATACCAGCCATCTGTGGAGGTATCCAGAATCTCGCAGGCACCGCCCTTCGGCAGCTTTCCTATGACCTCACCGAAGCTCTCCGGGGTCTTTCTGACGTTCAGATAGCCTGAGACCTCCGCAATCCCAAGATTTGCATAGCTGTCCACAATACTCTGGACCGTCTTTTCATATTCCTTAGACGCGATCTCCTCGGCAGAAAGCGTGGTCTCCAGAACAATATTTCTCTCCCCGGTGCTCTCAGATGCAGCCTCTGTTGTCTCTAAGGAAGCCGCTGCGGTCTCAACCTTCATCCCTCTGGAAAAAGTGTCCCTGTGATTTCCGATCACAGTTCCTGCAACCGCAACCACCGCGACCACTGCAACAGCCGCTCCTCCTGCCGCGAGGATCTTCATATACGGCATCGCCGCCTTTTTCTTTTTGATCTCACGCAGTCTTAAGATATTTTCACGCTGACTTGCCTGATGCTCTTTTTTCGGGCGCACGGGCTGCTGTTTTTCCCTTCGGTTTCCGGAACGTCTTCCCGCAGAACGGGATCTCTGTCCCTCTGTCTCCGATTCAGCGCTGTCGGCTTCTGCGGCTTTGGTCTCCGGCTCTGTGCTGTCGGCTTCTACAACTTTATTCTCCAACTCTGTGCTGTCGTTCTCTGCGGCTTTAACCTCCGGCTCTGTGCTGTCGTTCTCTGCGGCTTTAACCTCCAACTCTGTGCTGCGGACTTCTGCGGCTTTAACCTCCGGCTCTGTGCTGCGGACTTCTGCGGCTTCGACCTCCGGCTCTGTGCTGCAGACTTCTGCGGCTTTAACCTCCGGCTCTGTGCTATTGGCTTCTGCGGCCCTGGCCTCCGGCTCTTTCCCGGATTCCTCCGCAGGGATCTCCGGGATCACAGGCTCCATCTGATCCGGAGCATCCTTCTTAGTTTCTTCTATCATTTCTCTGTCTGACATGTATGTTCTCCATCACCCCGTCCCATAGACGGTCATTGCATATTATTACAATTTTTGCTCTACCCGTAATTGTAACAATCCCGGCGGAACCTGTCAAATTTTTTCCGCCGGGATTTATGATAAATTTCTGTCAAATTTCTTAAAAAATTACATCTGCTGCCGGAATCCGGCTGAAATCCGGATCTTTTCCCAAAGCTTACGCCTCTTCACTCTTTTTTCCAAGGGTCTGGAAGTGCTCCATGTTGCCGTAAAGCTCCTTGATCCGCGCAAACTCCTCCTTGTCCAGAAAACTCAGCTTTCCTCTTCCGAATGCCTTCGCCGACTCGATCATAAACCGGGCCGCCTCATCCAGATCTTCCATATGGGTAGCTCCCGTCGCACATCCGGCAACGGTCGTCTCTGTCGTGATCGCAACACCTACCACCGGTGCTTTTGTCGCCGTTGCAGGCTGCAGGATGCTGTTTAAATGGAAGATTCCATTTCCATAAGGCGTGATATCCTGCTGTGTCAGAGCGAATACATATGGAAGTTTTCCTGTTGTCGTCTGCATCACATCGAGAAGATCCTCGCTGACTCTTAAAATATAACCCTGACATACCGTCGGTGAGATTGCGAATCCGCGGTGGTTGATGATCCTGTTGCCCTTTGTGGTGTCCACAACCAGGACTGCGTCCAGAGCATCCGTCACTTCCTCCTTATTCACCTGCCAGGTCTCCACCGGGGAGTTCATAAACGGCACCGGTTCATGGGGAGCTGTCGGAGCATCCGGGCAGACATGGGTAGATATAAATACATCGCCCTCAAGGAAATCGCCCTTTGCCTGCATTCTGAGAAGCTTTGCGGCAACTGCTAACGCTGTCAGGGCACCGTCACCGTCAGAGACAAACCCGATCTGTTCCGGTCTTGCCCCCAGACCGCCGAGGCGTCCGAGAATTCCGATCGTTCCGGCGTTTCCGCCCTTTGATTTTCCGTTTTTTCCCGGAATCAGGATTCTCACCATATCCGTATGGCCTTTTGGTCCTTCAAGCGGATACGTTTCCACCTGACACATGGGATCGATGGATCTAAAATACTCCACCACCTCGCTGCCGGACGCTGATGCGCTGTCTAACATGTCAAATAATTCAATCAATTCTTTGTACAACATAGGACATCTCCTTTTCCCGGTCGCTTATAAGACCGCTTGTTATTTTGAGGGATATTGTAACTGTTCAGTACCCTCACAGTTACGCGCAAAAATCCATTCCAAATCGGCTGTGCCGATAGGATTTTTGCCTTCTATTCTAAGTTTTCTTACGGTCAGCGCAGTAAATGCGCAGACCTACTGAACAGTTACGGAATATTTTACTATTTGAAATATCCCTGCTCCTCATAATACCGTTTCGCCCCGTCATGAAGCGGAATCGGGATCTCAGAAGCCCGGAACTCCCCGTCATCCATCGCCCGCATAAACGGTTCTCCGGCTGTATACACCGGTCCGTTGACCTCCAATGCCCAGGCGATCTCATGAACAAGGTCTTCATCCATATCCGCAGACACGCAGACAAGGACTTTTTCGCAGAAGGTCCCGACCTCATCGTCCTGATTTTCATAAGTTCCTGCCAGAATTTTGATCTTACTGTACTCCGGATGGCCGTCTAAGATCTCATCCAGTTCTTCGTCCGTGTAGGATAAAAACCGGATCCCATCCTCTGCCGCCAGTTCCCCGTAAGCCGGGACAGGGGACTCCGTGAACGCATGGATCCCATCAGCCCACTGATCCCGGATCCCGTCGGCTCCGCCCCGGATTCCATAATACCAGATTTCCGTGTTCTCCTTGTTGATTCCAAGGACATCGAACACCTCTCCGGATACCTTTGCCGTCTCAGAACCTTCGTTTCCCACGGCAAGCGGATGTCCCATCAGTTCCTGTACCTTCGAAAGTCCCAGCTTCTTCGGGGATATCCAGGTGGAGACGATCGGATAACATGCCGCTACTGCGCGGAGTTTTTCCTTTTTTTCTCCCTCACAGGCGCCGGTTCCCGTATACACTTCGTAAGCTGCTCCCGCCGGAACGATCACAAGATCATATGTCCCGTCAAACAGATGCTCTATATTCACATAAGCGCCCTTTGACGGCCAGGTTTCCACATAGACCCCGGGAACCGTGTTGCTGATGGTCGCCGCCACGGCTTTTCCAGCCCGGTCAGTCACGCTGTCCTCAGTGAAGGTCCCCATAATGAGTTTTCTCGTCTCCCCCATACCGGGATCCGGTTTTGAGCATGCAGTCAATACACCGGAAGCGGCAGCTATGAGAATCAGGCTCCGTGCGTGTCTCCGATTCATGCGATATATCCGTCCACGCATACCGCTCCGTACGGGCGGATGCTCATACGGTATGCGCTTCCCTCTCCCATTGCCTTTTCAATATAAGCGATGTACTCGTCTGTCACGGAATTCGGCAGCATCGCCATAATAACGCCCGCAAATCCGCCGCCGTGAACACGGCATGCGCCGCAGCCTTTTTCCTTGATAAATAACTCTGTGAGCGCTAACGCGGAAGTGATCCCCTGCTCCTCAGATCCCGGAACATAACAGTTCTGGAGCCATTTCCAGGAAGAATTTCCGGATTCAGTGATCAGGCTTAAGAATTCGTCAAAACGGTTCTCCTTTAATGCCTGAACCTGTTTTTCAACGCGCTTGTTTTCCTCAAAAAAGTGAAGGGCACGTAAGAACGCGCGGTCCCCCGCCTCTTTTCTCACTTTCGCCGCGTTTTCGATCACTTCCTGTTCCGTGATATCCACGCAGACTTCCTTTCCAAATACGGCTGCCACCCTCTTCATCTCATTCGGGATGGAGGAATACTCCTCGCTTAAATCCGCATGGCCTTTTCCGGTCTGGACGATGATCAGGCTATGATCCTGAGCACCGAAATCATAATCGAGCTTTTCGACTGCCGGCTCTAACGGATTCTTGAAGTCGATGGTGATCATGCCGCCAACTGCGCATGCCATCTGGTCAAGAAGTCCCGATCCCTTATTCCAGTATTTATTCTCCGCGTATTTGCCGACATGGGCATATGTAACGACGTCCACTTTTCCGTCATTGAAGAACTCGTTGATCATGGAACAGATCAGCATTTCGTAGGAAGCGGAGGAGCTGACTCCGGCGGCGCTGATCACGTTGCTTGTAATGTAAGCGTCGAAACCGCCGATCTTGTATCCCATCTCCTGGAATCCAGCTAACATTCCCTTTGTAAGATCAATGGTTCCGGCCATCTTGTCGCTCGGCTTTAAATTTTTGATATTGATCGTGAATTTCTGGCTGTATGTCTCACTGATAATGTGGATCTCATCGGTTCCGTTTGCCGCCGCGCAGGCAACACAGTCAAGGTTGATGCTTCCAGCCAGAACTTTTCCATTATTGTGGTCTGTGTGGTTTCCGCTGATCTCGGTACGTCCTGCGGAAGTGAAAAGACTCACCTGATCCCCCCCGAATGACTTTTCAAATTCCTCAAGAACATGCTCATAGCGCTTTTCATTCTCGACGGCACCGTCCCCATACATTTCTGTAAAAAATCCGGTCGCTTTCGCGCTCTGTAATGCTTTCTTTGCAGCTTCTCTATCCATAACCCCAGTTCTCCTTTTCGATCCGCTTTGGCGGATATTTTTATTTTCTTCACAGCCGGCACCTTGTCCGGAAGCTTTGCTGTGTTTTCCGGGTTACTGTACGCGCAAAGCAGGCGCAGTAACTTTTCCGGAAATCAGGTTGAAAAGAAACCTCTTATTATTATATAATACCTCGTATATGTGTTGCAAGGAAAACTTATTTTTTGAAAGGATCTGTTTTATGCTTCAGACAGACTGGAATGGCAAACCGTACCACTCTCTCGACTATGAATTAAAGAAAATATTTGGGAAAAAAGTCTATAAGCTCGCCCTGGACGGCGGTATGACATGTCCAAACCGGGATGGCACACTGGGAAGGGGCGGCTGTATCTTTTGCAGTGCCGGCGGATCCGGTGATTTTGCAGAAAAGCAGGCCGGATCCCTTAGAGAGCAGGCTGACCTTGCGAAGGCCCGCGTCAGGCGGAAAATCTCAGGAGATGACGCTTCCTATGTCGCGTATTTCCAGTCATACACAAACACATATGCCCCACTCTCCTATCTGGAACAGCTCTTTTCCGAGGCAATCTCGCTCCCGGAGATCTGCGCGCTCTCCATCGGCACACGGCCGGACTGCCTCCCGGATGAAACCGTAGAGCTTCTTTCCCGGTTAAATAAAGAAAAATCAGTCTGGATAGAACTCGGTCTGCAGACGATCCATGAGGATACGGCAAAACTCATCCGCCGGGGATATGCGCTCCCTGTTTTTGAGGATGCCTACCGCAGGTTAAAGGCTGCCGGACTCACGGTGATCGTCCATGTGATCCTCGGACTTCCCGGAGAGTCGAGGGAACAGATGCTGGAAACCGTGAATTACCTTGGGAAGCTCCATGTGGATGGGATCAAGCTGCAGCTCCTTCATGTGTTAAAGGGAACGGATCTTGCCGATCTTTATGCATCTGGCAAGTTTCAAACACTGGAACTGCCGGAATATCTGGAACTGATCGGTGACTGTTTAAAGATCCTCCCACAGGAAACTGTGATCCACCGGATCAGCGGTGACGGACCAAAGTCGATCCTGATCGCGCCGGAATGGAGCGGGAATAAACGACTGGTTTTGAATTCCATTGCAAAATATTTAAAGGAACATCATATTTTTCAGGGGATGGGCCTGTAACCGCTTACCCATTTCAAATAAAAATGAATGCGCCTTGGCACATTCTCGCGCCTCGCGCGGTCGCTTGCGACAAGCTGCATCTTCGCGCGAGTGAGCATCTTTGGCACGTTAATACCTTTTTTATGTAACAGGGAATTCCCCAGAATTTCCTGTTACATAAAAAAGGCGTCAGATCCACTTTCCGGACTTTTCTCCGGATGGATCCAACGCCTTTATCATTTCTTTTCCGTTATTTATACTGCCACAATGATTCCGCCGTCCCCTGCATAAACGGTAGCAAGTCCGGCTGTCTCGGTAACAATGATCTTTTTGAACTTTGCGGCCTGTTCAAATTTTTCTTTTACATACTGGGCACGCTCCGGCGCGTTGCAGTGAGCGATCGTAAGACACTTATCCTCCGCTGTTCCTGCCTCTTTCACAACGATCTCCACCATTCTCTGAAGTGCCTTCTGAATTCCGCGGGCCTGATCCAGTTTGACGATCACGCCGTGGTCCGCACCCATAACTGGCTTAATATTTAATTTCGTCGCAAAGAACGCCTGAAGTCCGGTGAGTCGTCCGTTCTTTCTTAATGTATCCAGTGTTTCCAGAACAAAATACGTCTTCTGTCTGTCACGGTATTCGAGAGTTTTCTTTACGATCTCGTCAAACGGAATATCCTGCTCACAGAGTTCCTGAACATAAAGTGCGAGGTTTACTTCTCCGGTAGAAGCGGATTCAGAATCGATCACCACAATGTTCTTCTTTCCGGTTCCGAACTCTTCCTCATAAAGATTCTTTGCGAGAACCGCGCTGTTATGGCATCCGCTCAGGTGGGAAGAGATCGTAATAACAAATACATTCTCCTCCTCGCAGCAGTAAGCTTCCTTAAATGTCTCCGGAGACGGGCATGCAGTCTTCGGGCACTCCGGGCTTTCCTTTACGATCTTTAAGAATTCCTTCTGGTTAAAATTCTTATCGTCGACAAACTGGTGGTCTTCCACCATAAGCGTAAACGGGATCAGGGTAAAATGCGGGTCCTTCCTCTGCTCCTCGGTAAGATCCATGCAGCTATCCCCAATAATTCTATAATTCATACTGCTTCCTCCAGCTCTATTCCCTATCACAGTTCTCATTTATTTTTCCCTGTGATGTAGTATTCAATACCATATATTATAGAGTGGCTTCTACAGAAAGTCAATAGAATGATAGAAAAACCTCGCTTGATATGTCCTGCAAACAGAAAATCTCTGCCGGATATTCCCGGCAGAGATTTTCCCAATTCGATCTCCTTACAAGATCTGATTACACCACAATATTTATATTATGCGGATAATCTTTCCAGCAGCTGCTTAGCACCCTCACAGCCGCATCTCAAATTATCGTTAAAAGTCAACTTCAGTTCCGTAATATGTGCAGGTAAGCAGCTTCGCCATATTCGCAGGATCGATCTCTCTCGGGTTCGATCCGGTACATGCATCGCCCACTGCGAGTTCCGCGATACGGTCCACCTTCTCCTTAAATTCGTCCTCATTGATACCGAATTCTTTCAGTGTCTTCGGAATATTCAGCTTCTCATTGAATTCATTGATCTTCGCGCAGAGACTGTTGATCAGGGCCTGTCTGGATCTTCCCTCTAATCCCATTCTTCTTGCGATCTCCGCATAACGGTCAGCCGCGACGGTATCCTTCGCGTTATACTGGATCACATACGGAAGATAGATCGCGTTCGCGCATCCGTGCGGAATATGTCCGGTGGAGAATGCAGCTCCCGTCTTGTGGGCCATAGAATGAACGATTCCAAGAAGCGCATTGGAGAATGCCATTCCCGCGAGACACTGCGCGTAATGCATCTCCTCTCTCGCATGGGTATTTCCATTGTAAGATGCCGGAAGGTATTCCAGAACCATCTCGATCGCCTGAAGTGCCAGCGGATCCGTAAACGGTCCATTTAATGTGGAGACATACGCCTCGATCGCATGGGTCAGGGCATCCATACCGGTATAGGCAACCTGTTTCACCGGAAGTCCCATAACGAGATCTGGATCTACGATCGCTACATCCGGGGTGATATTAAAGTCAGCCAGTGGATATTTCACTCCGGTCTGATAGTTTGTGATAACTGAAAACGCGGTCACCTCAGTAGCTGTACCGGATGTGGACGGAATCGCCGCGAATCTTGCTTTCTGTCTCAGTTCCGGGAAACTGAACGGAGTGATCAGATCTTCAAATGTAGTCTCCGGGTACTCATAGAATGCCCACATCGCCTTCGCCGCATCGATCGGGGATCCGCCGCCCATGGATACGATCCAGTCCGGCTCAAATCTGCGCATCGCTTCCGCGCCTCTCATAACGGTCTCCACCGACGGATCCGGTTCTACGCCCTCAAAGACTTCAACTTCCATTCCACCGTCTTTTAAGTAATGAACAGCCTTGTCAAGGAATCCCTGGCGTTTCATAGAACCGCCGCCTACTACGAGAAATGCTTTCTTTCCCTTCAGATTCTTCAGTTCTTCCAGACATCCTTTTCCATGATAAATGTCTCTCGGTAATGTAAATCTTGCCATACGCTCTCTTCTCCTTTCACAATTCTGTCATTACAGACAGGGATCTCACGTTTCCGACCTATATTTCACAGGTTTTATAAGGAACCAATCACGCTTCGCTTTTCTAAGCTCTATAAATATTATATCATTGTTAAATTATTAACGCAAGCATTTTATTGTTAATTTAATAACATTTTTATATCGTCTATCTTTACTTTTCATGAGCAGTGGCTGCGAGATCAAAAACATCTTCCAGCAGAATTCTTTCCCCTTCCTCAAAAATCAAACAATGACTCTCCTCGTCCACTCTCTTTATATGCCCGGAGATCGTCCGATATGCTCCTCCGTCCTTCTTTTCATCGGGTACAAAAAAGGTTACTGTGATTTCCGGCCGGGATTCCTGTTTTTCCAATAGAAGACGCAGATTCTCATTCAGCTTTTCCTTCTCGTACTCATCCAGCTCGATCCGTTTTTCCGTGATCCGTTCCGTCTCTTTCAGTGCGGCATCAAATCCGGTGAGCGCCGCAAAGGGAGAAAACTGGGCTGCCCTGTCCCTCACCGGCATCCGGGTATGCTTTGATTCTCCCGGATATGGAAGATCGATCATATCCCGATATTTCTCCCATGTACTCATGCCCTGTGACCTCCGATCTGGCTGTTCCGCTTTACCGCGGTCGCGCCCTCTTCCAGATTCATTCCCTTTAAGACCGCATTCTTTCCGAACTTTTTCTTGATCTCCAAAACCGCCTGCTGCATCCGTTTTTCCCGCGCCAATTCTTCCTCTTCCCTCTTTTTCTGCTCCACCTGTGCGCCATAGTCGGTAAAGAGATCCAGTTGTTCATACTCTTCCTTCTTTTGCTCCGTTCCCTCGCAGACAACATGGTTTGCAGAAAGCGTGATCCGGCGCACCAGAAGCTTCGGATCGATGATCGCATCATAAAGATCCATAACTGCATCCGTAATCCGTTTTGCGGAAGAAGTCGATTCTCCGAGATTTCTGGACCCGTGAGCATGCTTTGGGACCTGCCTTCCGTAGCGGTCTGTGGAGATCTCCCCGCGGTAGTTCTTTCCGAGTTTCGAATCACTCAGATTTTCGATGTCGTATCCAACCGTCAGAACTACCTGATCCGCTGTCAGCTTCTTATCCACAAGATCCAGCGCAAGAAGATCCGCCATCTCCCGCACGACAAGCTTTGCCTTTTCTGTCGGGTACGGACAGGATAGAACCTGCCCGGATCCGATGCTGTGGTTCTCCGGCCGGTACGCTTTGATATCCGCGATCGTACAGGGCTCATATCCCCAGGCATGGTCGATCAGAAGTTCCGCGTTGACACCGAACATCCGGTACAAAAGATCTTCCTTATAATAGTCGTTTTCTTTTCCGAGGGAACATCTGGCGATATCCCCCATCGTGTAGATTCCCCGTTCTTCCAGTTTTTTCGCGTATCCCCGGCCCACACGCCAGAAATCCGTCAGCGGACGGTGTCCCCACAGATATCCCCGGTAACTCATCTCATCCAGTTCCGCGATACGCACTCCGTCTGCGTCCGGTTCGATATGCTTTGCCATGATATCCATCGCGATCTTTGCAAGGTACAGATTCGTTCCGATCCCCGCAGTCGCCGTAATTCCGGTTTCTTTCTGCACATCCCGGATCATCTGTGTCGTCAGCTCATGCGCCGACATATGGTATGTCTCAAGATAGGAAGTCAGGTCGATAAAGACCTCATCGATCGAGTAGGAATGGATATCTTCCGGTGCCACATATTTTAAATAGATCTGGTAAATTTGTGAACTTTTCTCCATATAGTGGGCCATCAGCGGCGGCGCAGCGATAAAATCCAGCTCAAGATCTGGTCTTTTTGCCAGTTTGACTGCATCACAGGAGCTTCCCGTAAATTTTCCACCGGGGGCCCGCCGCCTTCTCTCCCGGTTCACCTCTTCCACCTTCTGCTCCACCTCAAAGAGGCGCGCCCGCCCGGGAATCCCGTACGCCTTTAAGGAAGGCGACACCGCAAGGCAGATCGTTTTCGACGTCCGGCTCCGGTCCGCGACGACAAGGTGCGTAGTCATCGGATCCAGTTTTCGATCTACCACCTCAACAGAAGCGTAAAATGACTTCAGATCGATCGCTGCGTAGATTCTGTTTGATCTATCCATCTTGCTCATTCTATCCGCCATAGCCCGTCTCCCTTCCGATATCAATTTTCCTTTTCCCCACATACCTTCACAAAATATATGCACTCACCGGCAAAATCATATTCAAAAAATCCCTATGTGGCCGCGCCGGATCTGCTTCAAACACCTGGATCCGCCCATTATCCGGTCCCCGGTCCTTAAACGCCGGAAACATAAATCCGCAGACCGGCATCCCCGGCTCATAATCTCCGCTCACCGGGCACACCGCACAGATCAGGAAACGGTAAACTTCCTCCGATTCCCAGAGGCTTTCCTTATCCTTTGCCTTTCTCGGAACATCATAATTCCCGTGAAAGAAATAGACCGCATAATCCCCCAACGCCGGATATTTCTCCCCAAACACTTCATAAAAAACATCAAGCAGTGCATCATTTTTCAGCTCACACTCCCGCAATGCACAGAGAAGCTGCCACACACTCCCGGGCTTTTTCTCCTCCCCCGAAAAGACATATTCCTTCAACGCCACATTCGTCTCCGAAAACGGGATCGTCTTCGCGATATCAAGATTCTTCTGCTGATCCGGCAGGGAGAGCTGACGGAAATTCTTATTAAATGTCCCGTCTACAAACCCGTCCCTATCCAGATAGGCCCCGGCGATCCGGTCAAAGCAGTTTCTCTTCAATGTCATTCTACGCGTAAGCTCCAGCATATCCTCACGGTTGATCTGATTCATATATTTTCTCCGTTTTCTCTGTTATTTAGTCTTAACTTTTATTCAGTCTTATCCGTCATCTTCCAGCACTCCAAAAAACTACAGAACCTGTCACCAACATTCCTTACTAATACATGGCTACTAAATGTCTCTGCGGCTTTCCTGATATGATTTATCTCGATTCCAGACTCAATTCTCTCCCTAAAATCTTATGTCTCCATTATACAATCAGAACATATGTTCGTCAAGTTTTTCTATCTTTTCCTTCTTACAAGACTTACAGGACCTGCTGCCGACAGCTTCTTCCAACTGCATCGCAACAAAAAAGACCCCGCAGAGCATTCACATGCCCCGCAGGATCTCCCCAATTTCTCTTTTCCAAATTTAAATGGAATGCTGTCTCACATACTCCCAGGTATAAGTGCCGCTTTTTCCCTCATCCTCAAGGATAAACGGTGTGATCTCCTTATATCCCTCATCCTCCATCATATTTGCCGCCTCAAGACATGACTCAAGGTTATTTTCAAAGTCAACGGAGATATACGGATTCTTATCTGAATCCCCGTTGCCGTCCTGATCTAAATGTGCAATAGCGTACTGCATATTTGTAACTTCCTTTCTCATTTTTTTATTTTAGATTGTCATGATTATACCATAGTGTAAATGGAATAGCAAGTCAATATTAGTAATTATTACTATTTTCTAATCTCAACTCATTTGCTATGCTGCAGCATTCGCATTTACCTGATCGATCACCCTACGGATTCCCATCCAGACAGATAAATCCGTGAAGATTTCGATAATACTTCCCTGATCCGTAAACGGAGAATCCTGAAGAACTGTCAGGTCCTTCATCATGCCATTCTGAACGATATATTCCACGATCTGATTCACAAAATAAATCTGTCTGCTGTCAAGGTTCGCACTATCCAAATATTCCGAAAAGGCAGCTTTCGCCGCATTCATATCCAGCCCAACGATCTCCCTGACAAACTCACCCAGCGGCTTTTCACCATATTCCGCTTCATAATCAGCCTTCGTGCCGAGATCGCTCCACAAAATCTTTTCCAATTCCTTTATATCATCGGAATTTAATGGAATATTGCCCTTCAGCTTTGCAATCGCCGATTCATCCTGATGTTCGCGAATATAGAATTCTGCCTTTGCTTTATAATCCTTCAAGTCATCATTTTCAAGCTCTGATTCTTTCCACTCCACGGATAAAACTTCATCGTCCAATGTCGTCTCGAAAATCACAAATTCTTTAGGAACATATTTCATCAAATCACGCAGACTTTTCCGAATATGCTCAAAATCATCCACGTCCGCACGTTCCAGATAGTCCGTATGAAGGATCCTATCAATCAACGGGGTCTGCGCCGTAATCTCTGGGATATTTGAAACTTTCGCAATCCCGCTTACTTTGCCGATCAGATCATGTTTTCCTCTGGAATATTTCTTTCCTGCCAGATATGCCAACTCAATCCCATACATCAGTGCATCGAAACGTAAAGCCTTCGCATCATCATTTTCCGGCTCGATCAGCGGGGCAAGCTCATCTCTCACTGCCAAGGTATCTGCATACGTCAATGTCTGATAATTATCCTTCGCAGAATACAGTTCCACATACTTTAAATGCTGGCGGACCGCAAAATTATCCTTGTTCAGTTCCCGCACCTTTCCAGACATGTCTTCCACTAAAGTATTTCGGAATTTTCTCAAATTATCCGTCTGATACTGGATATCCTGCAGTTTATACGACATTTCAAATTTCAAGCTGAAAATAGCTCCCTGAACAGCAATCATGTTCGCTGTCGCTTTTCCCTTATTCATGCGGAAGAATTCAAAATTTCCACAGAAGTCAAAGATATAGAACTTGTCCTTATCCGCGCCATCCATAAGCCCCGGACAAAATCTCGTTCCTCGGCCGATCATCTGCCAGAATTTTGCCTTACTCATGACCTTCTTGAAAAATACAAGATTCAATACTTCCGGCACATCAATACCTGTATCCAGCATATCAACAGAGATTGCAATCTGCGGCATCTTATTCGGATCAGAGAACTCGTCAATTGCGCTCTGGGAGTAATTCAGATAATTATCGATTACCTTCGCATAGTCCTTTAAATTCGGATATTCCTTTCCGAATACTTCCAGAATTTTCTCTGCATGGCGATGATTCTTTGCAAAGATGATGGTCTTTCCAATCTTATTTCCATAATCAACCCGAAGTCCATTTGTCATCAGAATGTTCAAAACTTCCCGGATCGTATCCTCATTAAAGATCCAGTTGTTCAGTGCGGAAGAACTGATCCGCTCCGGCAGATCCCCATCTTCATTTTCAAAGGTCTCCTCATATTCCTGCTTATCTTCTTCTGAAAGTTCATCATACACAATTCCATTTTCAATGAATTTCAGCTTCGTCTCCACCGATATGAAGTCCACCAGGAATCCATCTTTTACCGCCTGGGCAAGTTCATATCCATATGTAGGAATACCACTCTGCAGTTCAAAAATTTCATATGTATTTTTGTCGATCTCATCTTTTGGTGTCGCTGTAAGTCCTACAAGCGGTGCATCGAAATAATTAAAAATATCACGGTATTTATTGTAAATGGATCGGTGTGCCTCATCACAGATCACAAGGTCAAAATAACCACATGTGAACAGTTTTCCCTCTTCATCCTGAACCATATCAATGCAGTTCATCATCGTCTGATAGGTGGAGAAAACACAATGGGCACTGTAATTATCCTTTTCCTCACAGAGGTTTGTAACCGAGAAATCCGGAAGCAGATTTACAAAGCTTCTCTTTGCCTGTGTGACAAGACTATTTCTGTCCGCAAGGAACAAAACATTTTTGATCCAGCCATGTTGAAGTAAAACCTTTACAAGAGCAATCACTGTTCTCGTCTTTCCGGATCCCGTTGCCATGACAAGAAGTGCTTTTCTTCGGTTCTTTTCACCAAAGGCATCGCAGACCGATTTTACTGCCGCTTCCTGATAATATCGTCCCGCAATATTCTTATCCACGGTAATATTTTTGAGGTCTGTCCGCATTGCCTGAAGATTAAACAGCTTCTCCAGATCCCGTTTTGAATAGATAGAAGCTACCTTTCGTTCTGGATACTGGTTATCGAAAATCCGCGTTTCAAAACCATTTGTGAGGAATACAACTGGTCTCCGTCCCTGTTTCTTCTCAATCAGATCTGCATACAGTTTTGCCTGCTGCCGTCCCTTGCTTACATCCACACAGGTTCTCTTTGCCTCAATGATCGCCAGCGCTTTTCCGTCATCGCCGTACAGGACATAATCTGCATACCCTTTTTCACTCTTATTCGGCATTCCCGGAATTTCCACTTCATTGAGCCAGTTCTGTCCCTCAACCCAGCCCGCGTCTTCCAACATAGCATCGATATAGAGTTTTCTTGTTTTATACTCTGAAATATCAAGCGGCTTCGGCACATATGTCTGCTGCTGCTCTTCTCTCCGCGCAGTCAGTTCCGCCTTTAATGCCTCGTTTTCCCGCATTAACATTTCCAGTTTCAGATCTGGGGTTTTCTCTTTTAGCAGCGCTTTCTCCGGTTCTTCCTGATCCAGCAACGCCGCATTGAAGGTTCTTTCTATATATTGATCCGCGTAACAGTATGCCACATAATCCATAAAAATAAAAAGATTTTCCAGACAAAGTTCCGCCTGCTCTTTTGTCACTTTTTTTCCAACATGAGCGGCTGTATTTCCCATTTTTCGGATAAAATTCAACCGCTGCCACAGATCGTTATCCACCAGATCACGGAATTCCTCAGTGCTCATCAGGCTGACCAGTTTATCATCCCATGGTTTTACAAGAGAGCCATCCACTGAATACATCCATTTGATTGCAAACTCCATCGCGCGGCGGCAGTTCAGAATCGACGCGGATTCATCAATTGAAAAAATCCGTTCTGCCGCAATCGCTGTATCCGCAAAGTTTTTGAATTTTGGTTCTTCCTTCAAATAATCAAAGTTGGTCATGGCTGTACCTCCCCCCTGGAACAGACTTCTGTTCCAATTTTGAACGCAATTAGAGCATTTTCTTTTCCTTATAGCTCTCAAATATATAGGATGGATTTTCATAATAAACGCTGCTGTTATAGTCATCGATCTTCTGACTGATGAATGAATTATAAACCTCCATAAGCGCATCGATCACACTGATTTTTTCATTCTCTGCGACCTGTTTGATCAGTCTTCTGTAGACCTTTCCAATTTCCCAATGCGTCGGGATCGCATACTGGCATGTCCCCACATTGTCAAATTTTCCCTCTTTGACCCCGGCTTTCCGGATAAAATCATCGCTGACACGATCAATATTGTCGCAATGGTATACATCCGCAAGGTCATAAATCTTCTCCACGCGTGACTTTCCCAGTGCATTGACGATATCTGCGCGGGTATTTTTTGTCTTTCTTGCAATATAGTCGATCAGGCTGCATGTAAAGAAAAGATCATTATCCTTCTGCGATTCCCGTCCTGTTTCCTGCATTATTTGATCACCTCGTAATCTCTGAATTCCAAGCATTTTAAAGCAGCTTCTGTGCAAAAATTGATCTGATGTGTCGGGTATTTAAATTTTGCCAGCACCCAGAACTGCTCTCTTGTAATACTTCCGTCTATAAAGTCGGAAACATAGCTGTAAATCTGATCGTCTGCCATTGCTCCGATTACAATATCATACGGATGCGGTACTCCACTGCGGCAAGCCACAATGAAATCCAGCCATTCCTCAGTCATGGTAGCAAATTCTTTTATATTCAGTCTTGTATCCAGACGGACGCCATATACCGAAACAATCTTTGTATCATATCTTCTCGCCCAGCGGATCGCCTGTTCCTTGATAACCGTACAGTAAAATCCCGGACCAAAATCTTTCGTATTCCGGCCGATCCTAATCTCCGGCCGCTCTATCGGCATATATCCACCATGATAAACCGTCATTTTTGCCATAAGTGAAGTCCTTTCTGTTATTTTTCTATGTGAAATGGGTGAGAATTAGCTGGTGTTGGGTTGATAAATAGCGCAGCGATCTGGATAGAGCAATTTTGATTTGTCGACTTGATTATAAATATCCACAAACTGCTTTTGTAAATCCAACGGTGGTAATCTGAAGGTCAGATTTTTAATAACTGTGAGATTCAAACCATCCATTATGGCACCCTTGGATTGCTTTTCTAGTTGCCGTCGTATTGCAGGGTGAACCTGAAAAGCATTTGTTAAAAAATATGAATCTACCACCTCAATATTGGGAGTCAAACATGCCAAGTGCTTAGTATTAATTGCCTTCGGTATATCTGGTGGTATTACAGCTGACCTTCCAACTGTTCCCATAATTGTAATAATCACATCTCCCGGTTGAACTGTATAACGTTTGAGCTTTTCATATTTTTCTTCTGTGATATACCTCATGCGATTATATGAAAACTTATTTTCCACAGCATTGTCAATTCCCAAAACAAATATTCCGTTGTCTACAAATTCATCATGGTGAAGTGCGCTTCCAAATGGTCCTGTTCTCATATCAGAACAAATATCAGCAATTTTCACCTCTCTCCAGTTATCATCTGAATCCCCAAACATCTCGACAAATCGCGCTCTTACAAAATCATCTAACTTTTTCAGTTCTTCTTGCCTTGATTCTAATATTCTCTCAAGTATATCAAGTGTATTCGCAATCTCATTTTGTTTTTCTATACCCGGAATTTCCCAGGCCACCTTGTTTAATTCTTTTGCCGAGAGATGTTTTACAGTTACAAAGGCTGTCTTATCTTCTATTTTTTTTAATATACGCATTAATGCAAATCTGATATATTCCCCATTATTATCTTGTTTTGCACTAATCTTACATACTCTCTGGTTTAACAATGCATCTCTGTCTCTCCATCTAGCGATATTAAATTCTCCATCCATTCCAACAAGCAAATCATCTTTATGTACAACGTATTCCTCTGGATATTCACCTTTATAAAAAGTTTCTGAATAACCTCTTTTTACATCTCTTATTCGCACTAACGGTAAATATGATTTGTCATTCGTAAAATTTACAGAATCAAATGCATATCCATACTGGATATCACATATATCTATTAATTTTTTCATTAACGTTTCTCCACAAATATGAAGTTGCATCACGCAATATACTTCTGGTGGGATGTTTTAACATTTGTTTGGTTGACGATTGCGTATTGCATCGTCGTGCCGAGCTGAGAATGACCTAAAATTTTTTGAACCTGCTCAATTGGCATGCCTTTATCTATTGCTCTTGTGGCCATTGTACGGCGAAATTTATGTGGATGAATTTTTTCCAGATTTAAGCTTCTTCCTAATTCACGGAGCCGAATCTCAACACCACTGATTTTCAATCGATCATACGGAGCATCCAAGGTTACAAAAAGCGCTGGATTTTCATCGGTACGCATCTGTAAGTAATTTTGTAAATGTAACTTTGCCTTTGCATCAAAGTAAACTCTCCGTTCTTTATCTCCTTTTCCGAAAACCACGCATTCCCTAGCCTCAAAATCAAGTTCGGAACGGTTTAAGTTAACCAGTTCCCCCACACGGATTCCGGTAGAATAAAGGAAATCAATAATTGCCAAATCTCTAGCACATTTACAGTGATCCCGTAGTCTTTCAATCGCCTCATCTGAAATCGTTTCTTTCACCTGCTGCTTTGTCTTTATCTTATGGATTCTACGCATCGGGCTCTTTAAAATATAATCCTCTTCTTCAAGCCATGAGAAAAAACTGGAAATATTTCGTCTAATATTATCTATGGTTACTTTTCCACAATTATTTATCTTTTGATATTCCACAAGATACTTGCGAATCTCATCCGTAGTAATCTTTCTGATCGGAGTTTCGATGCAGCTCAGCAACCTCTCAACAGTAACCTGATAATATTGAATCGTCCTGGCTGAACATCCCTCAATTTTCTTTGCATCAAGAAATAATGTCAGATATTCCGCATTTGAAATATTCTCTTTCTGAGCTTCATTCTCAGAAAGATTTTCTAAAAGGACTTCCTGAAGCTTTTTCATCTGAGAAATATTTAAATACTCCGTCATCTCATTCAGGATTTTTACTAATTTATCTTCCATGTTGGTATACTCCTCTCGAAAGTACCAACATCCTTCCCCCACTAATCTGTTTTAAATAATATATTTATCCAAAATACTGCTGCATTAAGCTATCAAATAGTAACTGTGCCTCATCTAACGCCTTCTGTACGACAACTTTTGATTTGTCAACACCTATCACAAAATCCGAAAATTGTTGTTGTAACTCTAAGGGTGGTAATAAAACTGGTAGTGCTCGTAGTTGCTTCATATTAATACTCGCAATCCCTGTAGTCTGTTTTGCGCACCCAAGAAAATATCGTTTCGATCTTTGATGCTGCAAATACTCAGCAAAAAAGGTCGGAAGAATCATTTTTTCATTCAATCGAACTCGGAATATATGATTTTGGTGAATACAATTTTCTAATGGATTTCTAATGATTGCACCACGCCCGACTTTATCTGGATCTCCGCCCTCAGTCATCAACACATCGTCTGGTAATAACCGATATTGTTCAATTTCTTGTTCTGTTGCCTCAATAGTTTTTATCGTTGTCCAATCAATATAGCCATCTTTTACATTGGATACTGCCATATACGGCACTTCTATTAGTTCCTGCTCTTTAACTTTTCTACCTTTAGTAATGCCAGAAACAATATCTGCTACTGTTTCTAATTGTACTTCACTCCAGGATAATGTATTTAAATACATGTCTCCAAACATCTCGACAAATCGCGCTTTGATAAGATTATCTAGTTTTTGTAATTCTTGATAACGCATTGTAACCATATTAGATGCACATAAAAGAATATTTGAGATTCGTTCTTGCTCTGCATATGAAGGGAACGGAATTAATGTATTATCAAAATCTTTTTTTATAATATGTTTCATGGTAGCGCCATGAGTCTTTAATTCCATTTCTTTTAATTTATATTGCACAGCAAAAACAAAATATTTTCTATTGACCTCACTCTTATCAAAAACCACTTTAAAAATATGTTGGTTTAGCAACGCCTTTCCTCTATTCCAAACATACACACCTAAGCTAGCAGACCATGAGATAAGTATATCTCCATTGTTTATTTCAATACGCTCAGGATATTCTCCATCGTAGAACCCTAGATCGTATGCATTCCCCGTCAAATCTTGTATACGTATAATTGGCAAGCCCTTGCTTCCTCTGTCCTCTGGTTTAAAAGCATAACCATTAATATACGTGGCTATATCACCAAGTTTTTTCTGTATCATTATTTGTTCCCCACAAACATGAATTGTCTAAATTTCCTTATCAAAAATTCCCGTCAATTCACTCTCTATTTTTTACCATCTACAGCCCCAACAACCGCTCCAGTTCTTCCATCTCTTTCCCAATCTCCATCTCCAACTCCCGGAGCTCCGTCATAATCTCTATCGTAGACGGGTACTCCACCGGAACATACTCGATCTTCTTATATTTATTGATGGAAAGATCATAATCATTTTCCACGATCTCATCTTGCGGCACGAAGAAGCTCTGATCTGTCCGCTCTCTTCCGCTCTCCTGATCTAAGTGGTGGAAGCGCTCGATGATATCCGGGATATCATTTTCCGGAATTTCGTTCCGCTTGTCATCGAGACTTCGTCCGTCCGCCTTCATGTCATAGAACCATACCTGGTCTGTACCGCCGTGTCCCGTCTTTGTGAAGATAAGGACAGCAGTGGAAACTCCCGCATACGGTTTAAACACACCAGATGGCATGGAAATCACAGCTTCCAGACGGTTATTTTCAATCAGTTCTTTTCTAATCGCCTTGTGTGCTGTCGAAGATCCAAACAAAACGCCATCCGGAACGATACATGCACAGCGGCCGCCAACTTTCAGCATTCTCAAGAACAACGCCAGGAATAACAGCTCTGTCTTTTTCGTCTTGCAGACCTTTAAAAGATCCGCAGAGACAATATCGTAATCCAGGCTGCCCTTAAACGGCGGATTGGCAAGAATCAGGCTGTACTTCTCCTTATCCGGGTTCTGATCACTTAAACTATCCCGATACTCAATATCCGGATTTTCCACACCATGGGTCATCATGTTCATTGCGCCGATTCGCAGCATCGTACGATCCATATCAAAACCATGGAACATATGATTCATATAGTGTTCTTTGTTCTTCTTATCAAAAAGTACTTCTTTTTTGCAGTTATCTCTCAGATACTCACTCGCCGATACCAGGAAACCCGATGTACCGCATGCCGGATCACAGATCACATCATCCGGCTTCGGCTGCATCATATCAACAATCATCCGGATAATATGTCTCGGTGTGCGGAACTGTCCATTTACGCCCGCTATCGCAAGCTTGGAAAGCAGATATTCATAGACGTCTCCACGGGTATCCACATTCTTCAGCTGCGCCATCTGCTCGTAAATTCCATCCAGCGCATTGACGATCTTATCTAACATCAATGCCGTCGGAACCTTGAAAATTGCATCTCCCATGTACTTTGCGTAGGCGCTCTCTTTATTTCCATGGAGGTTTTTGATAAACGGAAATACCCATTCCTGCATATTGGAGTACATTTTCTCTGCCGGAAAATCATGAAATACACTCCATCTTAACTGGTTTCCGTCAATTGTCCGCTCACCAACCTTTACTTCTCCTGAAAAGATACTTTTAAAAGGGACTCCAAGCATTACGGCTTCCTTCGCCCTGGTATTGTCCGAATCATCCAAATCCCTGATGAACATCAGATATGTCATCTGTTCAATCACGTCCAACGGATTCGTCAGACCGCCTGTCCAGAAAATCTCCCACAGACTATCAATTTTATTTTTCAGTTCTCCTGTTACCATTTCTATCCTCTCCAAATCTGCATCATTACAGATCACATCGTCTATTTCTTCTTAAATTTCAGTATAAAACATCTCCAAACAGAAATCAACTGAACACATAGTTCCTACAAACCACCTTGTATTCACGCTTACCCCCGAAACTCCAAAATCTCCCCTATCTTCTTCCTAGATCTCATCCCCGGCGCCTCATCCGGATAGCCCAGCGCCACAGCGCTGACGAGCTGCACTTCCGTTCCCAGGCATGCGGTCAGTTCTTCATATGCAAAGCATGTATTCGCGATCCAAAGCGTACCCAGTCCCAATTCCTGTGCCCGCAGGATCATGTTCTGGATCGCAGCGCCGATGGAGAGGGAATCACATATCTCCGAAATTCTCGCATCGTTATCCACCGGTAGAAACGGTGATTTTCCGTTTGTGTTTAAAACCGCGATCACCACAGGAGCTTCTTCCATGATCCGCAGGGTATTTTTCGCGTCCGGGAGTCCAAAGCCAGATTTCGGGAGCGGGGTGATCCGCTTCATCTCCCGCTCAAGACCGACGCACATTGCGGAGGTAAACTCGTTCTTTGCCGCGCCTTCCAGCACGATAAATTTCCACGGCTGGCGGTTTTTTGCGGACGGGGCCATGCGGGCAGCATCCACGATCTCCTCGATCAGTTCTCGGGGGACTGCGTCTGTTTTATATTTACGAATACTCTGCGGTCATAGATTGCGTGTCTATCCATCTTAATTCTCCTGTATTTCTTCCTATAATAAATAATCGGTACAAGTTCGTCGTTTTTCGTCAATTATATCTTAATTTTCTGAATTCTGCCACTATTTATCATCGACATTCCTGCCTTGGACGACCTATCCACCCGAACGTATCATCTGATTTCGTATTCCGTTTGAAAAATCAGTAAAAAAACCTTGAAAAACCGCAAAACCCAGGACTTTCGTCTTCTTGACAATCCCCAGTGTTCACGCTATAATACAGAGAATGTAAAGCTAAAAATTATAAAGGGACATTCTGCCCCGAAACAATAAGAAAGGTAAGACGTCATGGCTGATAAGAAACATATTTTGACTTATGCAGGACTGAAAAAATACGAGGATGAGCTTCAGGATCTGAAAGTAAACCGTCGTCGTGAAATTGCCCAGAAGATCAAAGAGGCAAGAGAACAGGGAGACTTATCCGAGAACGCCGAGTACGATGCTGCAAAAGACGAGCAGAGAGATATTGAGTTAAGAATCGAAGAGCTCGAGAAGCTGTTAAAGAACGCGGAGGTCGTTGTTGAGGACGAGGTAAACCTTGACAAGATCAACGTCGGATGTATCGTAAAGGTTTACGATGTCGATTTCGACGAGGAGATGGAATTCAAGCTCGTTGGTTCCACAGAGGCTAACAGCCTTGAGAATAAGATTTCCAATGAGTCCCCGGTCGGACACGCGCTGATCGGAAAACGCGTTGGCGACGTTGTTGACGTTGAGACACAGTCCGGAGTTATCCAGTATAAGGTACTCGATATTAAAAGAGTCGATTGATCGTCATCGTGTACAGGCAGGGATCTTCCGGACTGAAAATTCTGTACACGACCGTATCGATCATACACAAAGACTACAGTGAAGGAGAAATAGAAAAGTGGCTGAACAGCAGAATCAGAACAAGAATGCAAATGCAAAAGAGCAGGATATCCATCAGCTCTTAAAGGTGCGCCGCGAAAAGCTTGCTGAATTACAGGCAGAGGGCAAGGACCCATTCCAGATCACAAAGTATGATCAGGATACTCACAGCGCAGATATCAAAGACAATTATGCAGAATATGACGGAAAGGAAGTTTCCATCGCAGGACGTATCATGTCCAAGCGTGTGATGGGTAAAGCTTCTTTCTGCAACGTCCAGGACCTCAAGGGCAACATCCAGTGCTATGTATCCCGTGATGAGCTCGGTGACGATTCCTACAAAGACTTCAAGAAGATGGATATCGGCGATATCGTCGGCATCAAAGGCTTTGTATTCACAACAAAGATGGGCGAGATCTCTGTTCATGCCCATTCCGTAACTCTGCTCTCCAAGAGCTTACAGATCCTTCCGGAGAAATACCATGGTCTGACAAACACAGATACCCGTTACCGTCAGAGATATGTGGACCTGATCATGAACGAGGACGTAAAGAAGACATTCGTTATGCGTTCCAAGATCATCAGCTGCATCCGCAGATATTTAGATAACCTCGGATTCCTCGAGGTTGAGACTCCGATGCTCGTTGCAAATGCCGGCGGTGCTGCTGCAAGACCGTTCGAAACTCACTACAATGCACTTGACGAGGACGTTAAACTTCGTATCTCCCTCGAGCTCTACTTAAAGAGACTCATCGTCGGCGGTATGGAGCGTGTTTACGAGATCGGCCGTGTATTCCGTAACGAAGGTCTTGACACAAGACACAACCCGGAATTCACTCTGATGGAGTTATACCAGGCATATACAGACTACAAGGGAATGATGGACCTCACCGAGAACATGTTCCGTCATATCGCAGAGCAGATCTGCGGATCCACAACGATCCCGTATGCGGATGTTGAGATCGACCTTGGAAAGCCGTTCGAGCGCCTTACCATGATCGATGCGATCAAGAAATATACCGGTATTGATTTCAACGAGATCACTACGACTGAGGAAGCAAAGAAATTAGCAGATGAGAAGGGCGTTCACTACGAGGATCGTCATGTCCGCGGCGACATCATCAACCTCTTCTTCGAGGAATTCGTTGAGGAGCACCTGATCCAGCCGACCTTCATCACAGACCATCCGATCGAGATCTCCCCGCTTACCAAGAAGAAACCGGATCATCCGGAGCAGGTTGAGCGTTTCGAGCTCTACATCTACGCTCGTGAGATGTGCAACGCATACTCCGAGTTAAACGACCCGATCGATCAGAGAGAGCGTTTCAAAGCACAGGAAGCAGCACTTGCTGCCGGTGATGACGAAGCAAATACTACTGACGAGGACTTCTTAAATGCCCTTGAGATCGGTATGCCGCCGACCGGTGGTATCGGATACGGTATCGACCGTCTTGTTATGTTATTTACAAACTCCCCGGCGATCCGTGACGTACTGCTCTTCCCGACAATGAAATCCTTAGACACAAAGAAGTCTGAGAAACCGGTCGTTAAGACATCCGAGAACGCAGCTCCGGAAGTCATCGACTTCTCCAAAGTTGTGATCGAGCCGATGTTCGCTGATTATGTTGATTTCGAGACATTCAGCAAGTGCGATTTCCGCGCTGTTAAGGTAAAAGCCTGCGAAGCAGTCAAGAAGAGTAAAAAGCTCCTTCAGTTCACACTCGATGACGGAACCGGCACAGACCGCACGATCTTAAGCGGTATCCATGCTTTCTACGAGCCGGAAGAGCTTGTCGGAAAGACCCTGATCGCGATCACAAACCTTCCGCCGAGAGCCATGATGGGAATCGATTCCTGCGGTATGCTGCTTAGTGCAATCCATACTGAAGAGGGCGAGGAGAAATTAAACCTTCTCATGGTTGACAACCATATCCCGGCTGGTGCGAAGCTGTACTAATTAAAAGAAATATTCGGATAACAAAAGAAGTGGGCAGTTCCTGTTGGGGCTGTCCACTTCGTTGTTTTATAATTCTTATTATTCTAAATCCATATTGGTCAGTTGCCTGATCTGATCACGCCTGTTATAAATAACAGCCGTCACCTGGACTCTGCGATTTTCATCAGCTGGTTTCCAATTTCTTTTCTTAATTTATTTTGTGATCTGGAACGACCGGTTGATCGGGGAGGCAAGGTAATTGCCGCCGAGAACGACTACGGTCATCGTGTAACGCCCCGGCTCAGTCGGCGGGGTTGTTGTGCTGGAATAAACTTTCCATTTGCTGGTAAAGCCTGAATACAGCACACTGACGCTCGACTGATCTGCAACTGCTGCGCCGCCGATTTCCAGGCGAGCTCCGAAATCAGCACCCGCCGCTTCCGCTGCGGAGATCTTTTTGCCGATACTCTGGTTCCATACAAGCTTTGCCTTGTCAGCCTTTAAGACAAGAGCGCCGGTGCCGACACCCGTATTGTAGTTCTTGTTGTCGGTGACTGCTGTCACGCTGTAAATTCCGGCATGATTCGGGGCACCGATACTGATCCGGAGATTATCAGCGATGGACGGAAGCTGGTTGATCACCTTGATGACCTGTCCCAGAGCGCCGGTATCCACACCGATCTTCTTAAGCACATCGATCACTTCACTGGCATTTAGAAGCTTTCTAAGCTCACCGACCGTGATGCCATTCTGCAGCATTTCTGTCAGGGTTGGCTGATTTAAGCTTTCCAGCGCCTTATCTACGATCTTGATGACAGTGCTGTTGGAGGTATACTGTTCCGGAAGCTCCAGATAAACGCCTGTAGTCACATTGCTGGTGATTCCGGCGTAGATGATATACAGGTTGAACTGATCCTCCGGATCCGTAGAGACAAGCTCTCCGCCCTTCACAGCCTCGCTCACATATCTGCTGGCGCTGTTGACGCTGACCTTCACATTTGCTTTGTTGATGGTCACGCTGCCCTCAGCTTCTTCACTTGCGCGATACTCCGAATTTCCCTTGAAGGTCACTTTGATCTTCTGCTCGCCTGCGCCGATCTGCGGGAAGCTTCCGAGAACCTTTCCGCCGAGCTCATAGCTTTTTCCTTCAAACGGAACATCGTCCCTGATTCCTTCTCCGTTCAGGAATTTGTCAGCAAAGCTGTCACCGAGCTCGCTGCTCAAACCGTCCAGAAGAGAAAGTCTCGCATTGTAGGAAAAAGTGAAATCGTCAACAGACAGTGTGTCCCACTCCGGAAGCTCGGAATTTTCCCAGTCGATCACATTGTCAAGAACCGCCTGTTTTACTGCTTCCACATCCTTATTGTATGTGAAGGAGATTTCGCTCTTTAATACGACTTTACTGTTGATCCGGTTGTCCGTCACTGCTACTGATACCGTCACGCTGCCCGGCGCATAATTCCTGCTTCCGCCCCAGGAAATACGGATCTTCCAGCTTCCCGGGCCGAATTTCTTTGTTACAAGTGACTCATCATCGAGCGGTTTGAAATTTTCAATGAGCCCGGAAGGATCTGCATTGTACTTCACCTCGAACTCATCAAAATCCACTTCCGGTTCTGTGGACTCCACTACAGCCTCGTAGATCGCTTTTGCTGTTGCAGTATAATCGATATTCTGATCATGATCAAAAACAAGCCCTACTTCGTAAGGAGCCTCTTTCAGATTGAACTTCATCTGCTCCCGTTCCGTCATGGTCACGTCTGTCTCTTTTTCAAAACCGGAATACTCCTCATTGCCGTCCCATAAAATACGGATCTTCTGTTTTCCTGCCGGGATTGCCGGATAGGTCAGGAGATTCACCGTCTCCCCGTCCAGTGCGACCCAGTTCTTTCCGAGATTTCCTACAGCGCCTGACTCAGCTTTACCGTAGTACTGGATCGTCACATCGTCACAGGTAATAAACTACGCATTGGAAGCTGAAAAAACTCTCGTGAAGATCTCTTCTTTCGTCTCTTCGGCATTAAGGGTTCCGTCCTCGTCATATATCAGCGGAATTTCCTGATCCCGGAGCAGTTCGCAATCCACGGTATGTTTTGCTGTTTTTCTGATTGTGAATTTTTTCTCTCCTGTGCGTACTTGATATTCACCATCCGCATTGTCTGCCAGCGCCGGATGGATATAGGTGTGAGTCACTAAGTATTTTTTTGTTGTACTTTCAAATCCGCCTACTGATCCCCATGCGGTATTTTTCAGCAGACCACCGTCTTCCTTTCCAACACACTCGTACTCCCATTCCAGTGTATCTTCACTGTCCGGGAGAAGCGTTTCTGTCAGGATCTGATTCACAATCTCCGTATCTGTTCCAGCCGGAATACATACCTCCGGATTTTCAGCGCCGAATGCTGTCAGACAGAATGCCTGCAGCAGAATAAAAAGTGCCATTAACGCAATCATGATTGGATGAAGCGTTTTCTTTTTCATATCTGTATCCTCATGTTTCTCTTTAATTTTTTTATTTTTCCTTACTTCTCTTTTTCATCACAAGACCTGCCGCCAGAAGGACCGCGCCTGCGGAGAGCAGGATCCCTACCGGCCACCACAGCTGTCCTGTCTGGGGAAGCTTCTTTTCATCCTCCACGGTTGTCTCCGTAGATGTCCCTGTTTCACTCTCTGCCGTACTCTCCTCCACTCTGGTTTCCGGCTGTGTCTCCGCATCTGTGATCGTCACCGTCTCGTCAGCCGCTGTTGTGATCATCGGCTTCTTATTCGGAGTCGGATCCCAGTCGTCATCATCGCTGTCATCGTGATAACGGGTCGGAGAGGTCGGATTCGTCGGTTCCGTCGGGTTTGTAGGTTCCGTCGGATTCGTCGGTTCAGTTGGGTTTGTCGGGTTTTCCGGTTCTTCAATATCACACTTGATATCTGCTTCCGCCGCGGCACCGCCCGCTTCCACGAGAACCGGCGCCGGAATGTAGGTCTTGCCGCCAACGGTCATCGGATCCCCCGTCACAAGGTAGAGAGCCTCTCCATCCGGAAGATTCCGAAAAACCACATGCTTTCCGCTTCCCGTTCCGGTCCGGTAAGGGTGGATCCCCTGCGCCTTCACAAAATCTGTCAGAGTGATCGCAGCCTCTCTGGAACCACCCCCGGAAACATCCACGTCGGATGCCTGAAATTTCTCATTCAGCACATAGACACCCGCCTGTTTTTCGGCAACCCGATAGAGATATACCGTCATTCCGGCCTGTTCTGTTTTTACGTTCAGACTGCCCCGCTGTGCCGCGTAGGACGGATTTTGAAATATCACCATCCATACCGCAAGCACGGCAAAAATAAAGCCCAGGATCTTATTCTTTTTCCGAATTCCTGTCATCTTGGATTCCTTCCTTCTACATCGATTTCTGTATCTGATCTACATGCTTCTTTTTCTCTTCCATGCTGCTGCCGCTGTGCCCATAAACAGGAGTCCCAGACCCGTGAACATTCCTCGTCCCATTCCGCCTGTGGACGGAACCTTCTTATCGAGGACATCACCTTCCACGGAATCATGTTCTCCATCGTTGACCCAGGCTTCGTTAAACAGCTCGTCCCCCTGGATCGCGTCGTCTGTCACGACCGCTTCATAGGTCACTGTAATCGGATTTTCACTTGTCAGATCTTCATAATCGATGATTCCGGTATTAAAGAGGTTTACAAGATCAACCTCAACCCGGAATGCGTTGGAACCACTGGCTGTTACCGTGTAGTACCCGGAAGGAACTTCTTTTTCAGCCCTGCCCGCGGTCACGCGGATCGTACCATCAATAAACTTCAGACACCGGTTCATCTCATCGTGGAAGACCATGGTTTCCACAACAGAATCCGGGATCGCATATTTTTCATCTGCAGAAAGGGACTGTACAGAAATCTCATTGTCGTAGTTGTCCCCGCTTACGCTTCTCGCTCTTCTTGCACCGGATGCGCTGTACACCCGGACTTTGCTGGCACCGGACGCACTGTACACGCGGACTGTATCGGCACCGGACGCGCTGTATACGCGGACAGTCCCCGCGCCGGACGCGCTGTGTACGCGGACTTTGCGAATCTCCCTTGCGGAGTTTGCCGGTGAAGCGTTGGATGCCGTCACAACATAGCGTGCAAGCAGCTTAGGAAGACTGGAAGTCAGTGTAAACCTGATCTTATTTCCCTGACTTACGGTTCCGATCTCGTCCTCACCGTCTGCCTTTTTATCGATCAGATAACTTGTCGTCTCGTAGATATCCGCGCCATGAGCCGCCAACGAAGAAAATGCCATGGCAGCCG
>ENA-OPVY01000503-OPVY01000503.1-human-gut-metagenome-genome-assembly--contig:-NODE-503-length-31058-cov-7.774925_pt1 | contig 31058 bp, 25 predicted proteins | sample MGYA00241503_ERZ501998 | MGnify/ENA primary metagenome ERZ501998 (study PRJEB25962, sample SAMEA2042107) | human gut metagenome | biome: human gut; feature: human-associated habitat; material: faeces... | reverse complement strand
TTGCTACAATCATCGAGTAATTAATATCTAGATAGATTTAATATCGATACTTAAATGTAATATGCCCGCAGGACTTCGGTTCTGCGGGTTTTTTAATGTCAGGAATTTTGAAAGGAATAGCGAATATAGAAAAAGACGACTGCCAGGCAAAAGACCATGACAATCGTCAGTGATAACAAAATTCCTAAGTTATGGGAGAGTGTAACTTGTTATTTATCTAATTCTAAAATCACAGAGGATTCGAGTTCTGTATTCCAAATAGATTCTTCAATCGCTTGTATGCATTCGTCGGTATGTTTAATTATATCCTGTCCCCAGAAATGGATAACAGTGTAACCGAGGAATAAAAGTTTTTTATCATTCTCATAATCTCGATTACGATTTCGTTCAATCTTGTTGATCCAAAATTCTGGATTCTTTCCTTTTTCAAGACGAGTCTTTAGGGAATCCCAATCTTTTCCATGAAAGAATTCACTATCGCAGAAAATTGCAATTTTATATTTTGTAAGAACTATATCAGGAGAGCCAGGAAGCACTTTATAATTTTTCCTATATCGATATCCTTTATGCCACAGTGCTTTACGCAATAATAATTCTATGGAAGTATCTTTACTGTGAATTTTACTCATATTCTTTGAAACAATGGATGGATCTCTTGACATATAGGATGCCTTCTTTCTGGTGAAGTTCGAATAATATTTGTTAAAATGATATTATCAAAAATCTTGAAAAATAGCAAATATGGTTATGGAATATGAAAGAGCAAATCTAACGATATAGTGAGGAAACACTTGTTCTTGATTAAGCGATATGATAAAATAAAAAAGTATTATAAAAATTTTGGAGGAATTCAAATGGCGATTTGTTATGACAAATTATGGAAATTACTAATAGACAAGAAAATGAACCGCACTGAATTAAAAGAAGCGTCAGGAATAAGTTTTAATGTGTTAGCACGATTAGGAAAAAATGAGCCAGTTTCATTTGAAACAATAGAAAAAATATGTTTTACATTAAATTGTGAGATTGAAGATGTTGTAGAATTAAAAAAAGAATCAGCTGTACAGATAGAGAAAAATGCTTTTACAACAATTGAATTGTTTGCAGGAGCAGGTGGATTAGCCTTAGGAATAGAAAAAGCTGGATTTGAAACGTTAGGTCTGATTGAATTTGATAAGGATGCAGCAGAGTCTTTAAAAACAAATCGACCAAATTGGAGGGTTATACATGATGATATAGCCAATATTTCATGTATGGATCTTGAAGAGTATTTTGGAATAAAAAAAGGAGAACTTGATTTATTATCAGGAGGAGCTCCATGTCAGGCTTTTTCTTACGCAGGGAAACGTTTAGGTTTAGAAGATGCGAGAGGTACTTTATTTTATCATTATGCGATTTTTCTACAAAAGCTACAACCGAAGATTTTTTTGTTTGAGAATGTAAAGGGGCTGTTGACGCATGATAAAGGACGAACGTATGCAACTATAACAGATATTTTTGAACAAGCAGGATATACCATTCAGAAAAAAGTTCTAAATGCTTGGGATTATGGAGTACCACAGAAAAGAGAAAGACTGATTACAATTGGAATAAGAAATGATTTGGTTGAAAAAACATCATTTACTTTTCCGAAAGAACAAGAATATAAACCTGTTTTAAGAGATATTTTACTTGATTGCCCGGAAGGGCCAGGTGTTCCATATGGGGAAAATAAAAGGAAAATATTTGAATTAGTACCTCCCGGCGGTTATTGGAGAGATATTGATCCTGAAATCGCAAAAGCATATATGAAAAGCTGTTGGAATATGGGTGGCGGAAGAACTGGAATATTAAGAAGAATGAGTTTAGATGAACCATCATTGACAGTATTAACATCTCCGTCTCAAAAACAGACAGAAAGATGTCATCCTTTAGAGGCTAGACCATTTACTGTACGCGAAAATGCAAGGTGTCAGACTTTTCCGGATGAATGGCAGTTTTGTGGCAGTGTTCAATCTCAGTATAAACAGGTTGGAAATGCAGTTCCGGTAAATTTAGCATATGAAATTGGATTGGAGATACATAAATCATTAGAGGGGGTAAAATAATGTCCTGGAATTTAGATTTTATATCAGAAGAAGATTTTAAGAATCATGTACGTGCGACGATTATGAAATATGGAGAAAAATTGGAATCTTATGACTTAAAGAGGTTTAATAGCAATTTGATTGATCCTATTAAGTTGATTTTTGATAAGTCAGTATATCGTACTAGTTGGGAAGAAATTGTAAATAATGAGATTTTCCGGCAGAGAGATAAGTCCAACAATAATGATATTGGATATTTTCACCAAAACATTTTCTCATATTTTAAGGGCTGTGAAGTTCCACAAGCAGGATGGGATGTTATTTACAGAAATCCGGATGGAATACAAATGCCAGAAGGAGATGTTGTACATACATTGTATATTGAGATGAAAAACAAACATAATACAATGAATTCTGCCTCGTCAGCAAAAACATATATAAAAATGCAGAGTCAAATTTTGGAGGACGATGATTGCGCTTGTTTGCTGGTTGAAGCAATTGCAAAGAAATCTCAGAATATAAAATGGTCAACAAAGGTTGATGGGAAAAATGTACAGCATAGGTTGATTCGTCGTGTGAGCATGGATCAGTTTTATGCAATTCTTACTGGTGAAGAAGAGGCATTTTATAAGATGTGTATGGCATTGCCTGAGGTAATTAATTCTGTTGTAAATGAAGAAGGCGGTGTTAAAGTACCACACGATACAGTTATTGATGAATTGAGAAAAGTGGCATCATTGTATGGCAATGAAAATAGTGAGTTGTCTATGGCAATGGCTGTATATATGCTTGGGTTCAATACGTATATGGGATTTGGGGATAAAATCCGTGGTGAATTGGGAGAAGATAAAGACGGAATGCTGAAACGGATTTATGAATATGTGAGAAAAATGCAGAAATAAAAGCATATCTCGGAGGTGAAAGATGGAGAAGGTAATGAATGAAAAAATTATTATGAACTATGAAGTGGTGGAACTATTACACAAATCTTCTTCATGGGGAAATATCGTATTTAAAGTAAAACCGCAAAATAAAGAAAAGTTGTATGTGCTTAAGTGTTTTCCAAAGATTGAAAATGGTTTGCAAAAACTAATTTTTAAAAGGGAGATTGAAGCCTTACGAACATTGAATGTTTGTGAAGGAATAGTAAAGTTAAGAGATAGCAGTACAGAGTTATATCCTTTTAAGGGGAACGAATGCTATGGTGGCATTCTTATGGATTATGTTCCGGGTGAAACTTTAGACCATATAAATTGGAATAAATATACGCAACTAAAAAAGTATGAAATATGTCTTCAGATTTTAAGAGCAGTAAATAACGCTCATTCGAATAATGTGATTCATAGAGATTTGAAACCTTCAAATATAATTTATGATAAATATGCAGATAAGGTTACATTAATTGATTTTGGAACAAGTAAAATAAAAACAGTTATGGATTCCGAAACTACTATGCCATTATATTCAGAAGGTTATTCTGCACCAGAACTTATATTGGGTAAAAATATCACAGAAAAATGTGATTACTATTCAATAGGAATAATAATGAGTGAAATTTTATTATCACAAAAAAATGGAAGTGATATTAACAGTAGAATTGAGGAGTGGACTGGAAGAAAAGAGATAAAAGATATTCTATTATCATTAGTTCAAGAAAAACCTGAAAATAGACCAGAGTCACTGGAAAATGTAATTGTGGTTTTGGAGCAATTAATAGGAAATCTTAATACATCAAGTTGTAGCTATAGTATTGCAATTGATTCTGGAAAGCTGGTTCAATTAAAAAGGAATTCTATTGTTGAAGAAAGTATGACAATGGTACAGTTTACTAATTCATTTCTCAAAAATGAATTTAAACAATCCTATGGTTATTATGATGTAAAAGATCAGCAGTATGTAATTACTGGTGAAAGAATGATTATGAAGTGTGGATATGATGAAAATGAGCAGAAAATGTATGTAATATATGTTGGAAAAATTACTGCTGATAGAAGAAATATAAATATTAAAAGAAGTTTTAGAATTGTTGGACAAATGTCCTTTGTATTAAATAGCAGAGATAATGGGTATGATCCACAAGACAATCACCAACTGGTTGTTATGTTTAAAAACCATCAAGATAATAATAAACAATATCAATTGCAAGAAGAAAAGTTTGAAAATTTGTTTGGTGGTTGGGAAATTGGTCTTACAGAGGCTGTTGAAACAGAAAAAGGAAAATCTGCAATTATAAAATATGATGAATATGAGATTAATGGTGGTCAACTGATTTTCAATCTGATTGATTGCGAGAAAAAATCAATTGATGAATTGATGCCACCAACTAGATTTGTTGTAGAAAGCCAAGGACCAAAAGGAGTTATTTATACAGAGGTAGGAAATTTTGAAGAAGTTGTATGTGATGATGATTCGGTAAAAATTGTCTTATCGTTAACAAAAGGGAGATTAAAACCAACAGTAAGACAATTATTGAATAAAAATACACCACTTCTTGAAGATTTTCGTGCGAAGACTATGGCTTATAAACGACAATTTAGAGCAATTTTTGATTTGAAAAAAGATGAATATTCTGCGAGAAGTTTAAAAGACATTATCTTATGTTTGGATGAACCAGAGGAAATAAAGACAATCTCACAGCCTAGTTTTATTTCAAAAGTATTAAATCAATCACAGAAACAAGCTGTGATGAAGGCTCTAAATACGGAAAATATATGTTTAATCCAAGGACCGCCTGGGACAGGTAAGACATCTGTTATAAAGGAAATAGTTGGGCAAATTATAAAAAGGGATATAAAGATGACGGACAGTCCTAAAATACTTATTGTTTCGCAGTCACATACGGCAGTTGATAATATTTTAGAAGGATTGGGGAAAGTTATTGATAATCCATTGGAGATAATAAGAATTGGTGCGGAAAAGAATATTTCTGAAGAAATTGCGGCAAAATACACAATTGTTGCACATAGAGAGCAATTGGTTTCCGAAATAAAAAATAATGTTCAGCAATATGTAAAGCAAAAAAATGATTTGATGAATACTATAACCGATAAAAACGAGGCGAAAAAATGGGAAGAAGTTAAGAAAATACAGGAAGATTGGATAAATAGATTAGTAGATCAGAACAGTTTAGATTATCAAATGATCCGAAGTGCAGTGGTTATTGCGGGAACATGTGTTGGATTTTTGTCTAATGAAGTAATAAAAGATATGTCATTTGATTATGTAATTATTGATGAGGCTGCTAAAGCAACAACACCAGAATTACTGGTATCGATTATTAAAGCAAAAAAGATTATATTAGTAGGCGATCAAAATCAGTTGCCAGCATATGCAGATGCAGAGGTATCACCAACATTGGCTAAATTGACTAAAAATCCAGACTATAGATTATTTGATATTTTATACAATTCGTTGCCAGATACACATAAACAAATTTTGACCACTCAGTATAGAATGATTGAAAATATAGGAAATCTGATAAGTAAAGTATTTTACAGAGGAATTATTGATACAGGATGTAATGACGATGAAAAACGACATGGATTGAACAGGTATGTTGGAAAATCAATAGTGTGGTTTGATACTTCTGCAAATAAGAAAAAATCACAGAAAAGAACAAAAGGTGGTTCATATATAAATGAAGAAGAAAAAAGAATTATCTTAGAAATATTAGATGATTTAAAAAGTACTGGAGAATTGAAGGGGCTAGATATAGGGATTATTACAGGGTATAGCGGTCAGAAAGAATTATTGCGAAAATCTATTAAAGCTACAGGACTTGACAAAATAGCATCAAAAATTGATATTAATACTTTAGATGCATTTCAGGGAAGAGAAAATGATATTATAATTTATAGCACTGTAAGAACAAGAGATTCTATTGGATTTCAAAAGGAGAAGGAACGAGTTAATGTAGCTTTTTCTAGAGCAAAAAAATTACTAATTGTGTGTGGGGATAAAAATTTCTTTTACAATTTTGACGATCAAGATAATAAATTTGTTGAAATAATAGATTATATCTCTGAAGGAGAAGAATGTGAAATTATACAATGCGATGGAGGAAAGTTATTTGAAAGAGAATCTAATTCATAAATGGGTAACAAACATTGTTAGGCAAAATGATGGATATGAATTTTTGTTTGATGATGAAGTATATTTACCAGTTTATAAATATGCACTAAAAATTACAAAAAGAAAAACTGTAAAGCTAAATCTGGTAGAGGAAAAAGTTTTACAGATTGTTTCTATAGGCGTTCACCAGGTGGATGAGATTGCGAAAATTTTAGGAATGACTAGGCCGTTATTGGATGTTACTCTCGCAGATTTGCACGTAAAAGATTTAATATCTGTATCATCTGATATTTGCTCGTTATTAAAAAAAGGTGAGCAAGCCCTAAGCAATTTAGAAAGAGTTGAGAAACAGCAAGATATTATGAAAGATATCTATATGGATTCTTTTAAAGGAAAAATATTAGATGATATTACTAGATGTCAAGTTGTTGAAAAGGGGATAATTGATGATAACAAACTAGAACCACTTGTTCAGGCAGAAGATATGAAGGTTATAGTCAGTAGATTTGAGGATATTCAAGAAATTTTTCAAGATGAATATTCTGCAATAAGAATTGCCGATGGGATAAGAACTGAAACACAGGAACTTTTGACAATAGATGGAATTGAAAGTGTATATGTAGTATTTATAAAGATTCCATTGCAGGTTTTTGTAAGTACAAATGGTTGGGATATAGACATTGTAGCAGCAAAAAAGAAATACAATGAGTTATTGTTAGAATATAAAGATGAAATTATTAGGCAAATAAATAACAAGAAAGTATTACGGGCTCATTGGAAAAAGAAGACGATACAAGAGCCATATAACGGAGAATGTCTAAAGGAAGTTGAAGGATTAGTAGAGACAATAAGGGCTGCTGATTATAGAAGAAAAAAGAAACAAAAAGAAATAGATGAACTTCAAATGAAAATATTTTCATCAAGGAAATTGTTAAATGGAGAGGCGAAGATTTTATTGGATTATCTTTCCGAGAATGCACGACAAGTTGAGTTAAGTGTAGATAATGTTGATGATTGGGCATATGATAAAAATTTTGTGGGAAAATTATCATATTATATTGGGAAAGCAATTTTGAAAATCAAATATCAAGGTAGTAATAATATTGGAAAAGCAATTGAAATGATAAAAAGAGGGCATAATGTTGCCGAATATAAAAAATGTAATCATGGGTATTTTTTTTGCTTGAAATATGATGATAATTATGAGGTTTATGGAATACCTATTGAACGAACTGTTATAAATAGCCATACAACCTGTATAAAGATGAATTATTATTTGCGAAATTTGAGAATTGAATAATGTGTGATAACACCATGATAACAAAATCCCCAAAAACCACACGGACACAACGGAAAATGGTGATTTTTATCCACAAATCACATGAAAAATCACCATTTGCACACCGCAATACACCAGTCTGATATCGTGAAGGTGGACGTACAGTAGGATCAGGTACAGTTGCTACAATCATCGAGTAATTAATATCTAGATAGATTTAATATCGATACTTAAAATGAAATATACCCGCAGGACTTCAGTTCTGCGGGTTTTTCTATTGGTGCGCAAATATTTAAAAAAGTATTATCTTAAATATGTTGTGCTTTGAAAAATCCTATTGAAACTGCCCGCATTTCTCAGTATAATATCACTATATTAGGAAATACTTTGAAGAACGTCTGTTAGGGAAGATTCTCTAACGGACGTTTTTGGGGATAATCAAAATCATATGGCTAATGGGAGGAATTTATGGATAAGGCATATTTAAAGCGGGCAAGTACCGTTGCAAAGGTCATTTTTGGAAACGTTTTCTATGCGTTTGTAATCAAACTTTTTCTTTTACCGGGGAATCTGATGACAGGAGGAACAACCGGTATTGGTCTGGTAGTGAAGCATTTTACGGGAGCATCAATTTCTGGATTTGTCTTAGCATTTAATATTGTGATGCTGATAGTTGGAGTGATTTTTCTTGGTAAGAAATTTGCACTGACGACAATTCTCAGTTCTTTCACATATCCAATTGCATTGGAAGCGGCCAATCATATTTTTGGGGATCTGGTGATTACGGATAATCCGATGCTGAATACGATTTTTGCCGGACTTGGAATCGGGATTGGACTTGGTATTGTAATTCGAACGGGAGCTTCTACCGGAGGTATGGATATTCCACCGTTGATTTTGAATAAGTATTTTCGAATTCCGGTGTCAGTGAGTCTGAATGTATTTGATATATTGATTCTGTTACCGCAGATTCTATATAATCCTCCGGAACGCGTTTTATACGGAATTTTACTGGTAATAATCTACACGACAGTGCTGGACAAAGTGTTAGTGATGGGAAATACCAAGACGGAAGTGAAGATTATCAGCAAGCAGGTGGAAGAAGTACGTCAGGCAATTCTTGCGCAGGTAGACAGAGGCGTGACGATGCTGTATGGGGAAGGCGGTTACAAACAAGAACAAAAGCAGATTGTGTTGAGTATTGTGTCTAATCGAGAACTTCCACAAGTTGAGAAATTGATCAGACAGATTGACCCGGAGGCATTTATGATCATCAGCAGAGTTACAGAGGTACGAGGAAGAGGCTTCTCTTTAAGCAAACACTACGGAGAAGAGGAAGACTGCTGATGCTGCAAAAACAGTACTGTAGATTAAACATTTATAGAATTTAGGAAGAACAGTTGTATGTTAAATAAAAAAGATTTCTTAAAATACGCATCAAAATTAGCCTTTCCGATCATGATTCAAAATTTGATTGGAACATTGGTAAACATTGCCGATACGGTAATGCTTGGATACGTAAGCCAGACGGCGATGTCAGCTTCATCACTTGCGAACCAGTATACGTTTATTCTTTTCTGCTTATATTACGGTATGGCTACAGGAACTTCGGTTCTGTGTGCCCAGTACTGGGGAAAAGGGGATAAAAAGACAGTAGAAAGGATTCTCGGTCTGGCGGAACGGATTTCACTGATCGTCTCGCTTATATTTTTCGTTATTTCCTTTACTATGCCGGTTACGGTTATGAAAATTTTCACAAATAGTCCGGATACGATTGCTGCCGGAAGTGAGTATTTGAAAGTGATTTCATTTTCATTTATGTTTATGGGGTTCTCACAGGTTTTTATGAGCGCTCTTCGAAGTATTGGAAAAATAATGCTGCCTTCTATTACGTACATTGTTTCTCTTTGTGTCAATGTACTTTGTAATGCAACCTTTATCTTTGGTCTGTTTGGATTTCCAAAGCTTGGCGTTACAGGTGTTGCACTTGGTACTGTGATTGCCAGAATTACAGAGGTATTAATTTGTCTCATCTATTCATTAAACAGTTCAGATGTCAGATTCCGGATAAAATACTTCTTTGCGAAATCAGGCATTTTGTTTCATGACTTTATGAAAATTGCCACTCCAGCCGTGGTAAATGATGTTGTCTGGAGTTTTGCCACTTCAGCATTTGCAGCAATTCTTGGGCATATCGGAGATGACATGGTTGCCGCAAATGCGGTTGCTGTTATGGTGGTAAATATTGGTGCTATTGCCTGCCGCGGTTTTGCAAATGCTACGACTATCATTATCAGCCAGGAGTTAGGGAAAGATCAAATTGATACAGCCGGAGAATACGGGAAACGGATGCTTAGGATAACACTTGCTGTAAGCCTGATCGGATGCGTTATTATTCTGGCGATTCGTCCTCTGATACTGGACTTCTATCGGGATAAATTGACCGAGACTGCCCTTTCTTATCTTAGCATTTTTATAATTATGACAACCTGGCGTCTTGTGGGAGAAGGAATTAATACCTGCCTTATATGTGGGTGTTTCAGAGGCGGCGGTGATTCCAGATTTGGAATGATCGTAGATTCCATATTTATGTGGCTTGTTGCAGTTCCGGCTACTTTCCTTGCAGCATATGTTTTTAAATTACCGCCTGTCTGGGTTTACTTTGTAATGACTTTAGATGAGTTCGAGAAAATGCCCGTGGTATTTATTCACTATTTCAGAAAGAAATGGCTTACAAATATTACCAGAGATTTTGATTGAGGAGAAGTATGATCATGTCAAAAGATGAATATCTAATTACAGATGCGCCCCTGAAAGCGTTAACTGTTTTTGCAATGCCTATGATCTTAGGCAGTTTTTTTCAGCAGATATATAATATGGCTGATTCGATCATTGTCGGTCAGTTTGTTGGTTCTTCGGCACTTGCGGCTGTCGGTGCCTGTGCTGCACTTACGAATGTTTTCATTTGTGTAGCTCTGGGCGCCGGTGTAGGCGCAGGTGTACTCGTAAGCCGTTATTTTGGAGCCAGAGATTATGGTAAAATGAAAACAATTGTGTCGACATCACTAATCAGCTTTTTAGTCCTGAGCATACTACTTGGAATCTTTGGTTTTTGCTTTTCACATTCAATGATGAGTTTATTACAAACACCTCCTGATATACTGGATGAAGCAGTGCTGTATCTGCGGGTTTATTTTGTGGGATTCCCATTTCTGTTTATGTATAACATTCTCTCAACGATGTTTACTTCCATCGGTGAATCCAGAATTCCGTTGGTTCTTCTGATTTTTTCATCTGTATTAAATATTTTTATGGATCTTTGGATGGTAGCCGGACTTGGTCTCGGCGTGTTTGGTGCGGCTCTGGCAACGCTTATTGCACAGGGGATTTCCGCAGTCTTTTCATTTCTGATTTTCCTTTATAGAATGAGACGGTATAAATGTCAGTTTGAATGGTTTGACGGACAGGAGTTATATTCGATGCTTCAAATTGCCATACCGTCAGTTCTCCAGCAGTCTACAGTGTCGATTGGTATGATGATCGTACAGGCGGTTGTAAATCCATTTGGCACACAGGCGCTCGCAGGTTATTCGGCAACGATGCGAGTGGAAAATGTTTTTTCACTGATTTTTGTATCCATCGGCAATGCGATTTCGCCGTATATATCCCAGAATCTTGGTGCAAAGAAAATCGAACGGCTTAAAAAAGGCTATCATGCGGCACTGGTGTTAGATCTATGTTTTGCAGTCCTTGCTTTTCTGGTTATTGAATCACTGCACAATCAGATTTCTTCCTTATTCCTTGGAAAAGATGGAACAGCTTTAGCGTATCAGGTATCCGGTGATTATATGAGATGGCTCGGATATTTTTTCATCTTTATGGGTATTAAGATGGCAACCGATGGAGTCCTTCGCGGACTTGGAATCATGCGTCCGTTTCTCATTGCGAATATGGTAAATCTTGCGATCCGTTTGTCTGTCGCTTTGATTTGTGCACCGCGGTTCGGAATTGCATTTGTCTGGCTTGCAGTACCGGCCGGATGGCTTGCAAACTTCCTGATTTCTTATGCAGCACTCAGAAAATCATGGCCGAATGAGGAAACCAGCCGTTAGTGTTTACGCCTGTGTCAATCACTCTGCTGATTGATACATCGTGTGAACGGTAACAACCAGCCTGCTTGATTAATACTTGACAAGTGCATCGTGGTGCGATATATTGGATGTATCGAAGTGCGATATATCAAACAGCGAGGTAAATGTTTATGGATGCACATATTAAAAAAGTGTATGTTCCTATGACTGAGACAGGATTTTATATTTTGTTATGTCTTCGAACGCCAAATCATGGATATGGAATCGTACAGAAGGTAAAAGAACTGACGGAAGATGAAGTAGTTCTTGGACCGGGAACCATGTATGGAAGTCTTTCAAAAATGGAAAAAGACGGTTTGATTGAATTTGTGCGGGAAGAAGAGAAAAGAAAAATATACCAGATCACGGATCTTGGAAAAGAAGTCTTGGAACTGGAATTAAAAAGAATCAACAGGTTGTACCGTAATGCACAGGAGGCAGCGCCATGAAGGATGTAAAAAAGGAATTTCGTTGGTTTTCTATTACTGAATATGAAAAAGAAGCAGAGTATTTGAGACGCAGACACAAAGAAGGTTGGAAGTTTAAAAATGTAACTTACCCTGGCATTTACATTTTTGAAAAATGTGAACCACAAGATGTGATCTATCAGCTGGACTATAATCCTGACGGTATAAAGAATCAAGGAGAATATGTTCAGATGTTTGAAGATTGTGGCTGGGAATATCTGAAAGAATTTGCAGGATACACATATTTTCGTAAACCGGCAGAGAAGATGGAGAAAGAAGAAAATATTTTCTGCGACGATCAATCCAGACTGGATCTCCTGAACAGGCTCTTCCGAGGAAGAGTCATACCTTCGATGGTAATCTTTGTAGGTCTGCTTGTGAATGGGTATCTGAATATGAATGATCCGGTTTTGATAATTATATATGGTGTGCTGACAGGTGTTTATATATTTGTATTATTACAATTTGCAGTAAAATATGTTTCATTTAGAAATCGGATCATGAAGATGTGAGGAGCGGACAATCATGCAGAAAATACTGATTGTAGAAGACGATACAAATATTAATAACTTGCTTCAGGAGGCATTATCCAAAGAAGGCTATTCTTGTGAGCAGGCATTTTCCGGGACCGAAGCAAAGCTGCTTCTAAATATGCAGGATCATGATTACGCACTTGTTCTGCTGGATCTGATGCTGCCCGGAATTCCAGGTGAGGCAGTTCTGGAGGAAATACGGAAAAAGGGAAATCTTCCGGTTATTGTGTTGACTGCAAAAGACAGCCTGGATGAAAAGGTAGAAGTTTTAACGAGCGGAGCGGATGATTATATAACGAAACCATTTGAAATCAGGGAAGTGCTGGCAAGAGTTCAGGTACAGCTCCGTCATAAAGAAGAAAAGGAAGCAGAGGAACAGCATACGCTTTCATTTAAAGATATGCTATTAAACAGAGATACATTTCAGGTTGAAATTGCTGGAAAGATACTTCCGAAGATCACAAAACAGGAGTTTGCGATTTTAGAATTACTGCTCAGAAATCCAAAACAGGTTTTCAGTAAAGAGGATATTTTCGAATATGCCTGGGACGAACCTTATATGGGTGAGACGAAGACATTGGACGTTCATATCAGCAATATCCGCAAGAAGATCAAACAAGTGACTTCGGAGGAATACATTGAGACGGTATGGGGAATCGGTTATCGTCTTCATGCGTAATCTTTACTCTTTTTTTACTATTTATTTGCGTTTGATTAGGATTCATCTTTTATGATAAATGCAGATAAGAAAAAGGAGATGAAAAATTTGAGTGAGATGTTATTGGAAACACGAGGGCTGACGAAGCGGTATGGCCATCATAAAGCTGTGGACAGTGTCAGTATGCATATTAAAAAGGGCGCTATTTACGGATTTATCGGACGAAATGGAGCCGGGAAGACGACTTGCCTGAAGATGATCAGTGGACTTTCCAGGCCAACGAGTGGAGAGATTGAGATCTTCGGATACAAGGGAAAGGATTTACAGAAAGTCCGCTCCCGTGTGGGATGTCTGATTGAAGCACCGGGATTATATGGAAATATGACCGCATATGAAAATCTGAATATCAAATGTAAGCTGTTTGGGATAAAGAAAGCAGGTTACATTGAAGAGATATTGAAAACAGTAGGTCTGGAGCATGTGGGACGGAAAAAGACAAAACACTTTTCTCTTGGAATGAAACAGCGTCTGGGAATCGGTCTTGCGTTGGTTGGAGAACCGGATCTGTTAGTCCTTGATGAACCGATCAATGGGTTGGATCCACAGGGAATTGCTGAGGTCCGTGACACGATTCAGAGACTTCAGAAAGAGAGGAATATGACGATTTGCATTTCCAGTCATATACTGGAGGAATTATCGAAGATTGCTACCGATTATGGAATCATTCACAATGGAAGTTTATTGCAGGAGCTTACAAGAGAAGAATTAATGCGAAGATGCAGTGAGCGGATGGAATTAACACTGGCTGATCCGAAGCTGGCAATTCCGGTGCTGGATGCTATGGGATTCACGAATTATCAGGTAACAGACAAAGAACATATTCACATTTTTGAACGTCTGAATGAAAGTGCAACGTTGAATATGGAGCTTGCAAAGGCAGGAATTCCGGTAAAAGGGCTTGCTATAACGAGTGAAGAACTGGAAACGTATTTTCTGAATCTGACAGGAGGTGCCAGCCATGCTTAATATGATAAAAATGGATTTGTACCGGATGTTTCGCACCAAAAGTATGTATGTAGTATGGATCGTGCTGGCTGTGTCAGTACTGTTTACAACATTTATGTGTAAAACAGATTATGATTCATTAAGTAAAGAAGATACCGTGCGGCAGGAGCAGTTTGCGGAACCGACTGCAGAGAATATTAATGTGGGAATGATGGTGACACTGCCGACAGAACCGGGAGAAAAGGTTACGGTGTATGACATTTTCTTTGCAAATTCTCAGGGGAAATTTTATGCGTTGTTTCTGGTGATTTTTGCTGTGATGTTTTCAACAGCGGATATCGGAAGCGGTTATATTAAAAATATTGGCGGCCAGGTTCAAAAAAGAGGAACACTGATTTTTTCCAGATCTATTGCGTTGGCGGTCTTTACGGTGCTGACAATGGCAGGTGCATTCTTGCTCCAGGGAGCTGCGAACTATATAGTATTCAAAGAATTGACGTGGGGAAGTTCAAAAGCTGTTCTGTCGTATTTCCTGACGGAGCTGGCACTTCATTATGCACTCGTGTTGATCTGCATGGCGATTGCAATTATTCTGAAAAATAATGTGATCAGCATGGTCATCGCGATTTGTCTTACAATGAATATAATGAGTATCGTATACGGATTGATAAACAGTGCTGTTCGGAAAATGGGAATCCAGAATTTCCAGATTTATAAGTATACGATAACCGGGAAATTATCACTGCTTTCTATGAATCCAAGTGGAAATGAGTGTTTGTCAGCATTCGGCGTGGCGATTGTGTTTGCGGTTATAATGATAGCTGCAAGCAGTGCTGTTTTTCAAAAGAGGGATATTTAGCGGATGTATATCGTAATTGGAATATTAGCAGGAATTATCATTTTACAATTTATTATTATGTGGAAATATCAGCGGCAGGTGAAGGACATCTGCCGCCAATTGGCGTTCTTGATGAAACATGACAGTAACATGTTGATTCAACGCGAGTTTGATTTGGGTGGAATCGGAACGCTTTCAGACAGATTGAATGAACTTCTGGAATTACAAAGAAAAGAGAAGCAGCGTTATCAGGAGAAAGAAGCTTTGATCGCGGATACTTATACGAACCTTTCCCATGATATCCGGACACCGCTGACATCTCTGGATGGATATTTTCAGCTTATGGAAGAATGCGAAAATGTCGAAGACCAGAGACGTTATCTGAATATTATTCATGAAAGAATACACAGTCTGAATGAAATGCTGGAAGAACTTTTCATGTTCACAAAGTTAAAAAATGAATCCTATAGTCTGGAACTGACGCCTTGCTGTATCAACCGGATTCTGAAAGAAACGGTGTTTTCCTATTATGATGACTGGGTAAGAAGGGGAATCCAGCCGGATATTCAGATTACAGAAGAACTGCTATCTATAGCCGGAAATAAACAAGGACTCCACCGTGTTATTCAAAATGTAATTAAAAATGGCCTGGATCATGGAGAAAAGAAGATAAGTATTGTGTTAGAGCGCAAGCAGGAGCATGCAGTATTGCGAATCAGTAATCAGGTGATACATTCGGAGCAGATTGATATAGAACATGTATTTGACAGATTTTATAAAGCGGATGTGGCAAGGAGCAAAACATCTACCGGATTGGGACTATCTATTGCAAAGGAACTTGTGAAACGTATGAATGGAGAAATCAGCGCAAAGACAGAGAAGAATGAGTTTATTATTGAGATGAGATTTCCGCTTTCTATCTAAAAAATCAGTAAAAATTGCACTTTATTGAGTTACAATGCTGAATTGTGAAAATTTAGATTTACCGAAACACTCAAATATGTTAATATGGTAGCAGTTATTTCAAAACTATAGATCAGATTGAAGGAGGTCTTTACATGATTAAATTGTACGAGAATGGCGTATATCTTCTCAATGGAACAGAGATAGTAGAAGACACAGGAAATGTGCAGGTTCCGCTGACGAAGGAAGAAGCCGCTCAGAACACAATGGCATATGGTATTTTAAAGGCACACAATACATCCGAGAACATGGAGCGTCTGCAGATCCGTTTTGATAAGCTGACATCCCATGACATTACATTTGTTGGAATTATCCAGACAGCACGTGCGTCAGGACTTGAGAAGTTCCCGATGCCGTATGTACTTACAAATTGTCATAACAGTCTTTGTGCAGTTGGTGGAACAATCAACGAAGATGATCATATGTTTGGACTAACTTGTGCGAAGAAGTACGGCGGTATGTATGTACCACCGCATCAGGCAGTTATCCATCAGTTTGCCCGTGAGATGCTTGCAGGCGGAGGAAAGATGATCCTTGGATCTGACAGCCATACACGTTACGGAGCACTCGGAACGATGGCTATGGGTGAAGGTGGACCGGAGCTTGTGAAACAGCTTCTGAACAAGACTTATGATATTAAGATGCCGGGCGTGATCGGAATCTACTTAGACGGAGAGCCGATGAAAGGTGTAGGACCGCAGGACGTTGCTCTTGCAATCATCGGAGCTACATTCAAGAACGGCTATGTGAATAACAAGGTTATGGAGTTTGTTGGACCTGGAGTCAGCAAGCTTAGTGCAGATTTCCGTATCGGAATCGACGTTATGACAACAGAGACAACTTGTCTGTCTTCTATCTGGAAAACAGATGAGAAGATTCAGGAGTTCTATGATATTCACGGAAGAAGTGAAGATTACAAAGAACTGAATCCTGGAGCAGTTACATATTATGACGGTATGGTTTATGTGAACTTAAGCGAGATCAAGCCAATGATCGCAATGCCATTCCACCCAAGCAATGTTTATACAATTGATGAACTGAACGCAAATCTGGCAGACATCCTTCATGATGTAGAGCAGAAAGCACTTGTAAGTCTTGACGGTGCAGTTGATTACTCTCTGCAGGATAAGATCAGAAACGGTAAGTTCTATGTAGAGCAGGGAATCATCGCAGGATGTGCAGGTGGTGGATTTGAAAATATCTGTGCAGCTGCAGATATCATCAAAGGAAAGAACATCGGAGCAGATGAATTTACATTCAGCGTTTACCCGGCAAGTACACCGATTTATATGGAACTTGTTAAGAATGGTGCAATTGCAGATCTTATGGAAGCAGGAACTGTTGTGAAGACAGCATTCTGTGGACCGTGCTTCGGAGCAGGAGATACTCCGGCGAATAACGCATTCTCTATCCGTCATACAACAAGAAACTTCCCGAACCGTGAAGGAAGTAAGCTGCAGAACGGACAGATCTCTTCTGTAGCACTGATGGATGCTCGTTCTATCGCAGCAACAGCAGCAAACAAAGGATTCTTAACACCGGCAACAGCAATGGATGTAGAGTACAAAGGACAGAAATATCACTTTGATAAGAACATTTATGCAAACCGTGTATTTGACAGCAAGGGCGTTGCTGATCCAAGCGTTGAGATTAAATTTGGACCAAACATTAAGGACTGGCCGGCAATGTCAGCACTTCCACAGAACCTGCTTGTGAAGGTTGTATCTGAGATCCATGATCCTGTTACAACAACAGATGAGCTGATTCCGTCCGGAGAGACATCTTCTTACCGTTCTAATCCACTGGGACTTGCAGAGTTCGCTCTTTCAAGAAAAGATCCTGCATACGTTGGACGTGCAAAAGAAGTACAGAAAGCTCAGAAAGCAATTGAAGCAGGTGAATGTCCGGTAGATGCTCTTGCAGAACTGAAACCGGTGATGGATAAGATTCATGAGACATATCCGGAAGTTGGCAAGGGTAACCTTGGTGTCGGAAGTACAATCTTCGCAGTAAAACCAGGAGACGGATCTGCTCGTGAGCAGGCAGCTTCCTGTCAGAAGGTACTTGGCGGATGGGCAAACATCGCAACAGAGTATGCAACAAAGCGTTATCGTTCAAACCTGATTAACTGGGGAATGCTCCCATTCCTGACAGAAGAAGATCATGAAGCACTTTCCTTCAAGAACGGAGATTACATCTTTGTTCCTAATGTGAGAAAAGCAGTAGAAGAGAAAGCGGATGTGATCAAAGCTTATGTTGTAGGTGATGAACTCAAAGAACTGAACCTTAAGCTGGGAGATCTGACAGACGCAGAGCGTGAGATCATTCTTGACGGATGTCTGATCAATTACTATAGAAATCATTAGTCAATCATTAAATATGATAAAATGAAAGAAAAGCGGCGAGATATGGGAAATGACCTGTACCTCGCTGTTTTTATCTTGCTAATTAAATTTTCACATGCTAGTATTAAAACGAAATAAAATGTAGCACGTTAAGGTATAAGAATGAAAAAATCTGCTTATGAAATGTCTGATTTAGTTAGTTGCGTGGAACTTGAGAACCTTGGACATTGGGGCGATGGATGTATTATATGAAGACGGGAATAATTATTTGTGGTAAAATAAAGCACAAGATTAGAAATATTGAAAACAGGCGGTAAATAAAATGATATTTGATACACATGCGCATTATGATGATGAGCAGTTTGACACAGACAGAGATGAGCTACTAAACAGTATGGCAGCAGGCGGCGTTGGAACAATTGTGGATGCAGCGGCGACAGTAGAGTCCTGGGATAAGATAGTAGAACTCGCAGAGAAATATTCATTTATATATGGATCAGTAGGTGTACATCCGGACGAAGTCGGTGCACTGAATGAAGAGAATTTCGCTCGAATGAGAGAATTATTAAAGAAAGAAAAGATCGTTGCGGTTGGCGAGATCGGACTTGATTATTATTGGGATAAAGAAGGGCATGATCTGCAGAAACATTGGTTCATCAGACAGCTGGATCTTGCACGAGAGATGAACAAACCTGTGATGATCCATAGCCGTGAGGCGGCAGCTGATACGATGGAAATTATGAAAGAACATGGAAAAGGACTCAAAGGTGTGATACACTGTTATTCTTACAGCCTTGAGATGGCGCGAGAATATGTAAAGATGGGATATTACATCGGAGTCGGTGGTGTTGTGACATTCAAGAACTCAAAGAAGTTAAAAGAGATTGTAGAAGAAATTTCACTGGAGTCAATTGTTCTTGAGACAGACTGCCCGTATCTGGCACCGACACCGTTCAGAGGGAAGAGAAATTCGTCCTTGTACCTGCCATATGTTGTAGAAGCGATTGCAGAGCTAAAAGGCATTTCTACGGAGCAGGTGATCGAACAGACAGAGAAGAATGCAAGGGATTTATATCAATTATAAGAAATGGAGAGATGAGATGAAAGAACCAACACTTGGAAATCCACAGAATACGATAGAAGTATTACAGAAATATAATTTCGTATTCCAGAAAAAGTTCGGTCAGAACTTTCTGATCGATACACATGTACTGGACAAAATTATTGCGGCAGCAGAGATTACAAAAGATGATTTTGTATTGGAAATCGGACCGGGAATCGGAACGATGACACAGTATCTGGCATGTGCAGCGAGAAAAGTTGTTGCAGTTGAGATTGACAAGGCACTGATTCCGATTTTGGAAGATACGCTTTCAGATTATGACAATGCCCGGGTTATTAACAATGACGTTCTGAAAGTAGATATTGCAAAGCTTGCAGAAGAGGAAAATGGAGGAAAACCGATCAAGGTTGTGGCCAACCTGCCATATTACATTACAACGCCGATCATTATGGGACTTTTTGAGAATCATGTTCCGATCAGGAGTATTACAGTTATGGTTCAGAAAGAAGTTGCAGACCGTATGCAGGTGGGACCGGGAACGAAGGACTATGGTGCACTGTCTCTGGCTGTGCAATATTATGCGAAACCATATATTGTGGCAAATGTACCACCGAACTGCTTTATGCCTCGTCCGAAGGTTGGATCTGCGGTAATCCGTCTGGAACGTTATGAAGAACCACCGGTGAAGGTGGAGGATGAAAAGCTTATGTTCCGTATTATCCGTGCCTCCTTTAACCAGAGAAGAAAGACTTTGGCAAATGGACTGAAGAATTCGGCAGAACTTGACTACACGAAGGAAGAAATCGAGGCAGCGATTGAAGCACTCGGAAGAGGTGCATCTATTCGAGGGGAAGCCCTTACGCTGGAAGAATTTGCAAAGCTGGCAGATTTTCTTTATGATTGCAGATAAAATAATATTAAAGGAATTTACAAAGTTGCTGTTTACAAAAATGTAGTGGACAGCAACTTTATTCTTCTTCACTTTTTGATTCATAAAGATTTAATATTCAGTTAATTGTTTACTAGACGGATATCTAGTATAATTAAAAGATAAAAAGACATTAGAAGAAACAAGAGAAGGAGGAAGAGCCCATGGCCAAAGATATTAACAGCATATTTTTTGACATCACTCCGGAGATTGAAGAACTTGCTCTGAAATGTGAAACGAACAATGCAATTGACAAAGAACTCTATACCAAATACGAGGTAAAAAGAGGACTTCGAGATCTGAACGGTAAAGGTGTACTTGCCGGATTGACAAATATATCCGATGTGTGTGCAACAAAGATTGTAGACGGTGTATCCGTACCGTGTGCAGGTAATCTTTATTACAGAGGTTACAATATTAAAGATCTTGTAAGCGGATTCCTTGAGGCGAAACATTTTGGATTTGAGGAGATTGCATATCTGCTTCTTTTTGGAGAGCTTCCGAATCAGAAGGAACTTGAGAATTTTAAGGATATGATAGCTGACCGCCGGATGCTTCCACCGAATTTTGTACGTGACGTGATCATGAAGGCTCCGAGCCGTGATATGATGAACAGTATTACAAGAAGTATTCTTCAGCTTTATTCTTACGATGACAAAGCGGATGATACAAGCATTCCGAATGTACTGCGTCAGAGTCTGAACCTGATCAGCCAGTTCCCAATGCTTATGGTTTACAGCTATCTTGCTTACAATTATAGAAGGGGTGAAGACCTGTATATTTATGCACCGAAGAAAGAACTGTCTATGGCAGAGAATATTCTGATGATGCTCAGAGAAGATCGTCAGTATACAGAACTTGAGGCGAAGATCCTTGATATGGCTCTTGTTCTTCATATGGATCATGGCGGTGGTAACAACTCAACATTTACAACGCATGTTGTTACATCTTCAGGAACAGATACTTATTCTACAATTGCAGCAGCTATGGCGTCCTTGAAAGGGCCAAAACATGGTGGTGCGAACGTAAAAGTAACACAGATGTTTGAAGATATGAAGACGCAGCTGACAGACTGGCAGGATGATGATCAGATCAGAGCTTACCTTGAGGCACTGCTGGAGAAGAGAGCGTTTGATAAGAGAGGTCTGATCTATGGAATGGGACATGCGATTTATTCTGTATCCGACCCAAGAGCGGAGATCTTCAAGAAGTTTGTAGAGCAGCTTGCATATGAAAAGGGCCACGAGGCAGAATATGCACTGTATGAGAAAGTAGAGAAGATGGCACCGGAGATCATTAGCGAGAGACGCAAGATGTATAAAGGTGTTAATGCGAACGTAGATTTCTACAGTGGACTTGTTTATAGCATGCTTGATCTTCCACCGGCATTATATACTCCAATTTTTGCGGCAGCACGTATCGTTGGATGGAGTGCACACAGACTGGAAGAGTTGAAGAATGTAGATAAGATTATACGTCCGGCTTATAAGCCGCTTGCACCATATCGTGATTATATCAAATTAGATGACAGGTAGTGAATGAACGATGAGAGATGAGTTTTATTTCCCTTCAAAGGATGGCAATACGGAGATCCATACGATTGAGTGGAAACCGGAAGGAGAAGTGAAAGCTGTCCTGCAGTTAAGCCATGGAATGGTGGAATATATTAAGAGATACGATGAATTTGCAGAATTCATGTGTAGTCATGGATATTATGTCGTTGGAAACGATCATTTAGGACATGGAAAATCTGTGCAGAGCAAGTCGGAGTATGGATTTTTTAACGAAAAATATGGAAATGCATGCGTGATCGGAGATATGCATACACTTCGTCAGCGGACGATGAAGAAATATCCGGATGTACCTTACTTTATGTTAGGACATAGCATGGGCTCAAGTCTTTTGCGCCAGTATGTACAGATGTATGGAAATGGGCTGGCGGGAGCAATGTTTATCGGAGTTGTAGCAGATCAGCAGAGAGCGACACTTCAGTTTGGAAGAAGATTGTGTAGGACACTGGCGATGTTCCGTGGCTGGCATTATAAAAGTAAACTGGTGGATGGAATGGCAGTCGGTGCTTATAATAGGAAATTCAAGAATCCAAAGACACGAGCGGACTGGGTAACCAGTGATGAAGAACATCTGGAAAAATATATTTCAGATCCACTGTGCTCCTTTGTCTTTACAGTGAACGCGTATTATAGCATGTTTACCGGGATGCTTATAATGGAGAAAAAAGAAAGTATCTATATGATTCCGAAGCAGCTTCCAATCCTTTTCGCAGCCGGTGCCGAAGATCCGGTTGGAGGATTCGGAAAAGGCGTGAGGAAGGTTTATGAGAAATACAAAGCGGCCGGAATCCAGGACATCAGTCTAAGACTGTATGCCGGTGATCGTCATGAACTGCTTAACGAGACAGATCGGGAGCAGGTATATGAAGATCTTCTCGAGTGGATGGAAGAACGTAGAAAAATAAATTATTAGTTTATATTTTTTCATAATCTGTTTATATTTTTTCGTATTCTTTAAGAAAGCACTCATACTTTTGACACATTTTCCAGATATACTAATATCAAGATAGTTGATAAGAGAAAATCAATTATCTTCCCCCCTCATAAAGTTGTGACACAGGAAAGTGTCAACACTTTACTCTCATTCCTTTAGATAACTATAAACACAACGAAGCCCGTTAGCCGAAAGGTTAGCGGGCTTTCGCGTTGCAGTGATAATTTAGATGATGCTAGAATATAGGTGGTGTTATATATAAAACAATCTTGCACGATATCATACGAAAACACAAAAAGTAAGACCCGAGCACCTCACTGCTTCAGCAGATTGGCAATCGGGTCTTCTTTTTATTATCTAAAGGAATGAGAGTAAAGTCGACATCCCGGCACACCGGGATGCCATTACTTTATGAGGGGGGAGATAGTTGTTTATCAACTATCTGAGTCTTAGTATAGACAGAAAATGTGTCAAAATTATGTTCAAACATTAAAAGAAAAATAAATTAAATAAAATAAACTTAATCCTGAACGCTTACAAACACTTCATAGACCTTCTTGAGTGATTTATGAAGATAAGGTTTGTACTCTTCCATAGAAACAGGTTTCTCATGAAGGATACAGTTGTAACTTGTTGAACTGATCAATTCAATTAGTGTAAAAAGTAAGAGATCCGGATTCTCACAGTTTACATTATATTTTACAAGTGAATTTCTGTAGTGATCATAAAATTGCCTGGACACTACAGAACCTGTTCCGACAGCATCCTGGAAAACTCCCCAGGAGAGATTCTTTGACAAAAATTTTAACAAGGACTGCTGTTTCTGGAAACGGTCAATAATATAGTCTGTTAAAAAAAGAATCTCTTCTTCTAAAGAATTAATCTCAGTTCCTTCAAGCTGCTTGTGTGCATCATCAAAAAGCTGACAGGCTTTGTATGCGATCAATTTATCTCTTAAATCATACTTGTCTTTGAAATAAAGATAGAATGTCCCCTTTGCCAGACCGGCCTGATTCACGATGTCGGATACAGTTGTTTTGGCAAAGCCTTTTCCGGTGAACAGGTCAAATGCAGTCTGGAGCAGTGTATTCATTTTCAGCTTTTTATTATCATCTACTTTTCCCATAATCTCAATGACCTCCTTTGTGTGTCTTTAGTGAGTGTAATATATAATACAAACTTTGCCAATAAGAGGTTTTCATAAAAATACATTCTGTGAAAAATTCCTATTGTCTTTTTACTAGTATGGCACAAAATTCCCAAAAGTCAATAAAAATGACCATTTTTCATTTTTTAACAAAAAAATATTGACTAATGGTCACTTTGCGCTATACTATAAGAGACTTGAGTAGTGAGACAATATAGGAGATGATACAAATGGTTAAAGTTGGCAAATGGATTGCCAAACACAGAGTTCTGATGTTGATCATCGGATTTCTTCTGATTATCCCGTCGGTCATCGGGATGGCAAAGACACGTGTAAACTATGATTTGCTCAGTTATCTGCCGGAGCATCTGGAGACAGTAAAGGGTCAGGATATTCTGGTGGATGAGTATGGAATGGGCGCTTTCTCCATGGTCGTGGTAGAGAACATGGACATGAAGGATGTTCAGAAGCTTGAAGATCAGTTCAGTGAAGTACCGCATGTAAAAGATGTACTCTGGTATGACGATGTAGCTGATATCAGTCTTCCGGTGGAGATGATCCCAAAGGATTTAAAGGAGGCGTTTTTCAAAGGCGATGCCACGATGATGCTTGTATTGTTTGATAATACAACATCTTCTGATGAAGCTATGGATGCTGTCGGACAGATGAGGAAGCTGGCGAATGATCAGTGCTTTATCAGCGGTATGACAGGAGTTGTTACAGATATTAAGAATCTGGCACTTAAAGAACTTCCGGTTTATGTGGTGATTGCAGCACTTTTAAGTCTGGTCGTACTTGAACTGACAAGCGGATCTTTCGTAGTACCGATTTTATTTCTGATCAGTATTGGGCTTGCGATTCTCTACAATCTTGGAAGCAACATCTTCTTTGGAGAGACTTCGTATATCACAAAGGCATTGACTGCGGTATTGCAGCTGGGTGTGACAATGGATTATTCCATTTTCCTCTTGAACAGCTACGAGGAAAACAAGAATCGTTTTCCGGGAGAGAAAGAACGTGCCATGGGACATGCGATTTCTAATACATTTAAGTCTGTGGCAGGAAGCTCTGTTACGACAGTAGCCGGATTCGTAGCGTTGTGTGTTATGACATTTGCACTTGGCCGAGATCTTGGTATCGTTATGGCAAAAGGCGTATTGATCGGTGTGATCTGTTGCGTAACAGTTTTACCTTCTCTGGTTCTTGTATTTGATAAACCAATTGAGAAGACAAAACATAAACTGTTGCTCAGCAACATGGATAAGCCATCAGCTTTTATTACAAAGCACTATAAAGTATGGATCGTTGTTTTCCTGGTACTTTTATTCCCGGCTATTTATGGAAATAATCACACAAAGATTTACTACAACATTGCAGATTCACTCCCATCCACACTGGACAGTAATGTGGCGAATGCAGAACTTAAGAAAGACTTCGATATGAGTAATATTCATATGGTTATGTTAGATAGAAGTATGGATGCAAAACAGAAGTCGAAAATGTTCGATGAGATTGATTCTGTGAAGGGTGTCAAGTGGACGATCAGTATGAATTCGCTGATTGGACCGGCAGTGCCAGACTCTATGATACCAAATGATATCAAAGATATGCTGCAAAGCGATGATTACGAGCTTGCATTTGTATGCTCGGAATATGAATCAGCAACAGAGGAAGTCAATACACAGATTGCATCGATCGATAAGATTGTAAAATCTTATGATAAAAATGCGATGGTAATTGGAGAAGCTCCTTTGATGAAAGACTTGGAGGATGTAACCAATGTGGATCTGGTAAATGTAAATGCACTTTCAATTGCAGCGATATTTATCATTATTATGATTATCTTCAAATCAATATCACTGCCAATCATATTGGTGGCAGTTATTGAATTTGCAATTATGGTTAATATGGCAATTCCGTTTTATCAGGGAACAAGCCTTCCATTTGTTGCAAGTATAGTAATTGGAGCAATTCAGTTGGGAGCAACTGTAGATTATGCAATTCTAATGACGACCCGCTATCAGAAAGAGCGTCAGCGTGGACGAGATAAGATGGAAGCAATCAGTATTGCCCATAAAACCAGTATGCCGTCAATTATCAGCAGCGGATTAAGTTTCTTCGCGGCAACATTTGGAGTAGCCTGTTACTCACAGGTTGAAATGATCGGTTCTATTTGCACTTTGCTTGCGCGAGGCGCGATTATCAGTATGGTTGTTGTAATCCTGATATTGCCGGCGATGTTTATGATATTTGACAAAGTAATATGTAAGACGTCCATCGGATTCCTCGGTGGAAAAAAGTAGAAAGGATGTAAGAATCATGAACAAAAACAGAAAAATCAAACGTGGACTCACAACTTCTCTTGCCGTTGGAATGTCAGTAATGATGGGCGCTGTGCCGGTCTTTGCTGCAGGAACAAGTTCTGACGCAGATGCAGTTTATAAGGAAGAGACAGTTTATGTAAATGCAGACGCAACAGGAACAATTGATGAAGTAACAGTATCTAACTGGCTGAAGAATTCAGGCAGTGTATCAGGGAGCCTGACAGATGCAAGTACTCTGAAAGATATTAAGAATGTAAAAGGTGATGAAACATTCAAAGAATCCGGAGATACATTGACATGGAATACAGACGGTGAAGATATTTATTATCAGGGAACAACAGATCAGGATCTTCCGGTTTCCGTAAAGCTTACTTACTATCTGGACGGAAAAGAAATCAAACCGGCAGATTTGAAAGGAAAAAGCGGACATCTGAAGATTCAGGTGGATTATACAAATAAAGAGAAGAAAACAGTCAGCGTAGATGGAAAACAAGAAGAAGTTTACACACCATTTGTCATGATGACGGGAATGATCCTTCCGAATGAAACATTTAGCAATGTTACGATTGATAACGGAAAAGTTATTTCTGATGGAAGCAAGAATATCGTAGTCGGATTCGGAATGCCTGGCATGAAAGAAAGTTTGAATCTGGACGAAAGCAAAACAGAAGATCTGACAATCCCGGAAAGTCTCTGCGTGGAAGCTGATGTGACAGATTTCACAATGTCTTCTACATTTACAGTGGCACTTACCGATCTTCTTGATGACATTGATTTTGATAATATCGTAGATGTTGATTCACTGAAGAGTTCCTTAGATGAACTGGAAGATGCAGCACTTCAGTTAGTAAGTGGATCTGACACACTTGCAGACGGAGCCGGAACACTTGCAGACGGTGTCAACAGCTATACAGAAGGTGCGGATACTTTGAATGATGCAATTCAGAAGTACCTTGGAAGCAATGGAGAACTGAACGGAAGCGTGACAGAGTATGTGAATGGTGTCAATAAAGTTGTCAAAGGCGTGCAGGATTATACAGACGGAACAAATGCACTGGCTGACGGAGTGACAGCTTATATTGGCGGTGAACAGCAGCTGGCAGCAGGTGCCGCGAAACTGAGCCAGCTCAGCAGCGGACTGAAAACAGTACAGGGAGCGATCAGTCAGCTGAATGCAGCAATTGATGGAGAAGGCAGTGTGACAGAAGATATTCAGTCAGCGTCAAGACAATTGGCAGCAGGTACAGCACAGCTTAAGGCATCCCTTGGAAACCAGGAAGTGCAGGCACTTTTGGGTCAGGTTGAAAACATGCTTACAACCGGAAATGAAATGATCGAGCAGACAGAGCAGCTTGAAACAGCATTGAATGATGGAATTGCAGTACCGGTTCAGAATATAGCAGGTAATTTACAGAGCCTGAGTCAGCAGCTTGGAGCAATTAATCAGCAACTTGCTACTTTGGACACAACTTGTCAGAGTGCAGTAGATGATTTGAATGCGAAGATTGCAGATTACAATAATAAAGTAGATGCAGCGCAGAGTGCAGCAACAAGCAGCAAAGCAACTATCAATTCAGCAATCAGTGAATTACAGACAAAGAAAGATCAGACAACAGATGAGACAGCAAAGGCCGATCTTCAGGCAGCAATTGATAAGCTGAATGCGGCATCAAATGCAGCGGATGGACTGCTTGGACTGGAGAAGGCAAGTGAAGTGTCAGTGTCACTCCCGTCAATTGACACAACTCAAATTCAGAAGGAAATAGGAAAGATTGCAGCTTCTATGGAAACATTTAAAACGACTGCAAATGATCTGAAAGCTCAATTACCGGAAATGAAAGAGAAGTTAGAGTCTATTACAGCTATGAAGTCACAGCTTCCAACAGAGGCACTTGGACAGTTGTCTGTATCAGTAGATCAGTTGAACGTAGGAATGCAGGGATTGAATGCAGCAATCGGATCCTTCTCATCTAATCTCGGAACATTAAATGAGTCTGTACAGGCACAGTTCCCGGCAGCAGTTATGGGTATTCTTGAACTGAACGGCGGATTCTCACAGCTGAGTGCAAATAATGATGCACTTTTAGCAGGAGCCAACAAACTGAAAGCTAACAGTTCAACACTGGTAGCAGACACTTCAGAGCGGAACAAACCAGCTGGCAAGCGGACTGAATACACTGGGAAGCCAGATGTCATCCGGAGCGGCAAAACTTTCACTGAACAGCGCAGCCCTTCGTGAAGGTGCAGCAACTCTTCAGTCAGGAGCAAGAGAACTCGCAGACGGTATGGAGAAGTTCGACCGTGAAGGAACAAGCAAATTAAAGAGCACAGTAGAAGACGAACTCGGTGATGTACTTGACCGTTTCGATGCACTTACATCGGATGATTGTACTTATACAACATTCAGTGGAAAAGACAGCGGAATGGAAGGAAGCGTGAAATTCGTAATCGAGACAGAATCAATCGAGTAAATCGTATCATCTCTATAATATAGGAAAAACGGAGAAATCCCCGACCAGGATTTCTCCGTTTTGTTACTGTTCACTCCGTTTTTCGTTTTGGAATTTGCCATCACAAGAAAGGATTGCAAAAAATACCATTATATAGTAGTCTGTCTATAGAGATGCTATTGAATGCACAGTAGAACAAGTTGATAGTAAAAATTATGGTATGTGGGGAAGATATGGAAGGAAATTTAACAAAGGGTCCTATTCTAAAGACCTTGACAAAGCTGGCGATACCGATTATGGCATCGTCATTTTTAGGGACATTGTATAATCTTACAGATATGGCATGGATCGGTCTGCTTGGTTCGAAGGCAGTTGCCGGAGTTGGTGTCGGAGGAATGTACACCTGGCTGTCACAGGGGTTGGCATCTATGGCTCGAATGGGTGGACAGGTTCAAGTGGCGCAGCATATTGGAAAAGGAAACAGAGACGAGGCGAATAAATATGCGCAGACCGCAGTACAGTTAGCTACATTGATGGGATTAGTATATGCGGCAATTGTATTGCTTTTTTTACATCGACTGATCGGCTTCTTTCAGTTGGATGATGCAGAAGCAATTGCGGCTGCATTTTCTTATACAAGAATTGCCTGCGGTTTGATCGTATTTTCATTTCTGACATTTACGTTGACAGGTATTTATACTGCACAGGGAGATTCAAAGACTCCATTTATTGCGAATCTGATCGGGCTGGTAATTAATATGATCCTGGATCCGGTACTGATCCTTGGACCGGGGCCACTTCCTGAATTAGGTGTGGCAGGTGCTGCAATTGCGACTGTAACAGCGCAGGGAATTGTAATGAGTGTAATGATCATCGGAATCTTTGTGCAGAAGAAGGATAATGTATTAAAAGGAATTCGTCTGTTTGCAAGAATTCCGATGGAATATGTAAGTGGAATCTGCAAGATCGGAATTCCGACAGCACTTCAGGGAATGGCTTATTGTGTAATCTCAATGGTACTTGCACGTATGGTATCCGTCTTTGGTGCTGAGGCAGTTGCAGTACAGAGAGTCGGAGGTCAGATTGAATCGCTCTCATGGAATACGGCGGATGGATTCGCTGCGGCGCTGAATGCATTTGTTGGACAGAACTATGGAGCCAACAAGATGGATCGTGTCAAGAAAGGATACAGAGCATCTTTATGGACAGTTGGTGTTTGGGGATTGATAATTACAGCAATATTTGTATTTGTTCCAAAACCAATCGCAAGAATCTTTTTCCATGAAGCAACAGCAATTGAAATCGCAGTGGATTACCTTATAATCGTAGGACTCAGTGAAGCATTTATGTGCGTAGAGCTTATGACGGTTGGGGCATTGTCAGGACTTGGAAAGACACATCTGTGCAGTGTGATTTCAATTATATTTACAGGAGCGAGAATTCCATTGGCAATTTTCCTTTGCAGAACAGCACTCGGACTTAATGGAATCTGGTGTGCAGTTTCATCAACATCCATTGTAAAAGGTATTATCTTTGTAGCAACATTCTTCTGGATTACAAGAAGTTCAAGAATACTTAAGGATAATAGCAGGCTTTGATTAAGAAAAGCCTGCTATTATTCTTTTATAAAAGATGATAGTTCAAGGAAGATATTGGAGGAAAAATGAAAATAGAAAAACAATGGGAAAATAATAGAAGTAAAATGATATCATATATTGTATTTGGAGCATATCTCTTCTTACTGACATGGCTTGTGCTGTTTAAGTTTGCATTTACTATAGAAGAAATCCCACATTTAAGACAACTAAATCTAATCCCATTTCATTACGAAACAAGTGTTGCGTATATAACACATATGAAAGAGGTTATATACAATATACTGATATTTGTTCCGGCAGCAGTTTACTTCACTGCATTTCTTGGTAAAAGAAAATGGTGGCTGGGGATCGGAGCATCATTTTTTGTGAGCCTGACATTTGAGACAGTACAGTGGATATTCTCTATTGGCGTAAGTGATATTACAGATTTAATCGGAAATACACTTGGCAGTGGGGTGGGAGCAGTGCTCTTTGTATTTCTTGGAAAAATATTGCCAAAGAAGAGAATGAGCATGATCAATGGAATCGGAGCAGTGGCTGAGGTGGTCGGAATTGCATTACTGAGTATGCTGTTTGTGACAAATAAGTAAGCATGCAATATTCGTAGCATTTGGAAACGCAGATTACGCATCAGCAACAACCGAAAGAACTGACGTCCTTTCGGTTAAGGGCATTCGCCCTATGTTCC
>ENA-OPVY01000500-OPVY01000500.1-human-gut-metagenome-genome-assembly--contig:-NODE-500-length-31209-cov-3.549111_pt1 | contig 31209 bp, 35 predicted proteins | sample MGYA00241503_ERZ501998 | MGnify/ENA primary metagenome ERZ501998 (study PRJEB25962, sample SAMEA2042107) | human gut metagenome | biome: human gut; feature: human-associated habitat; material: faeces... | reverse complement strand
CTGGCCGGCGAAAACCAACGCGGACGGCACCACGAGCTCGGCGTACCTGCGCGCCACCGTGTATGAGGACCGCCCGCGAGTCCGTCAGAAGGACGGCAGCTATACGGACAATCCGCTCGGCCCGGTGAGAACCACCGTGAAATTCTGGGGCCAGGCTGCCGAGCTCCTGCACGGCATGGATTTCCGCCAGGGTGACGCCGTGGTGGCGACCGGCCGCATGGGCGATCCCGACGCCTTCATCAGCCAGAAGGACGGTAAGGCATACGCGCGTCCGGTCGTGATCGGCGATTCCATGCAGATCGATTCCATCGTGTCCCAGCGCATCCAGCTCGCCCGCGACCGCAAACGCCAGAACACGGAACAGGCCGGTGCCGTGGCCGATGCCGGGCGAACGGATCCATGGACGGACCAGGTTGACGCCTCGCGCGGCGAATACGTGGGAGACGGCGTTCCCCGCACTTTCAACGGCGAGCCCTTCGAACCGCTGTCGGGCTATCCGACACCGGGCGCGGCTCCCGCTCCGGCGGACCCTGCGGCACCGGATTTCCTTTCCACCCCATCCGATTTCACGACGGGCAACGCCCGCTAGCCATGACGCAAGCCCTGGCGCATCGACGGCGGGACCGCTTCCATCGGTTCCGCCGTCATGCTTGAAAGGAGAAATGAATCTTGGCCGACGTCGATCCGAAACTGCAATCGAACCGAGTGAAGGATCTGGGCGGCACGGTCCGTCCCAGCCGCAAGATCGAACTGGCGATCATCGTCGCGGTGTCCCTGATCCTCACGACGTTCGCCCTCGTGTGCTCCCATGCGGGGCATCCCTTCCAGATCTTCGCGCTCATGTACCTGGTCTCCGGCCAATGGTCGCTGACCGCAGGCCAGTGGGCGCTGGCCGTGGCCGTGCTCGTCGTACTGGCCGTGGCGTGCGGCGTGGGCGCGTGGCTGATCGCCAGCAAGGCCGTGCCGTGGGCAACCGGCGCCAAGGCACGCACCCGCGTGGACGTGTACGCGCCGGCGATGGGCCATGGCGAGGCCGTGGAGAAGGTGACGCGCCAGCGCGCCGAGGCCATGGCGTCAAGGCTCATAGAAGCGGACCACTGGCGCAAGGGCATGTCGCCGGGATATCCGCTGGGGCTCAACATCGTGGACAACACGTCGATGTACACCAGCTGGGAGGACATGGCTATCGTTCTGGCGGGCCCTCGTTCCGGCAAGTCCCTGTGCTACGCGATCCCGGCCGTGCTCTCGGCACCGGGCCCGTGCCTGGCGACCTCGAACAAGGGCGATATCCTCGACGTGACCGCCCCGATCCGCAGGCTCGACCATCCGAACGGCGAAATATGGACGTTCGACCCCGAACGCATCGCGGACCCGAACCGGAAGAGCGCGCCGTGGGTGTGGGACCTGATCGCCTCGGTGCAGTCCATCGCCGACGCGAAACGCATCGCCGACTGCTGGCGTTACGCCTCGGGCCAGCCGCAGACCGGCGGCGACGACTTCTTCCCCGGCACCGCCGCCCAGCAGCTCGCCGACTACCTGTTCGCCGCGCATCTGGGAGGCCGTTCCGTGTCCGACGTGTTCAGGTGGTGCTCCAACGAGCGCGACACGTCGCCGGCCGACATCCTGAGCGAATACCCGCGCTACGCGGGCATCGCCTCGCGTGTGTCCAGCGTGATCGCGCTGACGCCGGAAACCCGAAGCGGCGTGTTCGGCAGCCTTCAGACCATGGTCGCGTTCCTCGCGGACCCCGAGATCATCGACTGGATCGACCCGCACCGGGATACGAATGGGAACATCGACGAGCGGCGTGGTCTGTTCGATCCCTACGAGTTCGCCACGAGCGAGGACACCCTGTACCTGCTTTCCGCCCAGGGCCGTCCCTCGACCGCGTTGACCGCGAGCCTGACGGCGGTGGTGGCGTTCACCGCGTTCCAACGCGCCCAATCCGAGTTCACCGGCAACAACCGCCGTCTGCCGGTCCCGTTGTGCTGCGTGCTGGACGAGGCCGCGAACATCTGCCGCTGGCCCGAACTGGCGGACGTGTACTCGTATTTCGGTTCGGCGGGCATCCCGATCATGACGATCTGGCAGAACCCCGACCAGGGCAGGGCCGCGTTCGGCGAGACGAACTTCGGCTCGCTGTTCAACAACGCGAACATCACCGTCTACCTGGGCGGCATCAAGGACGCGAAGTTCCTCGGCGAGATCAGCCAGCTGGTGGGCCAGAGGGAGATCGTGCGAGGCAGCGTCAACATCGACGGCACCGGCCGGCGCAGCGTGAACAACTCGATCCAGAAGGAGAACATCCTCGACGTTTCCGACCTGACCGAATGGCCCGTCGGCCGCGCGCTGCTGCTCGCATCCCAATCCCGGGCGCAGATCGTCAAGACCCTGCCATGGACGGGCAACAGGCAATGGGCCGACGCCCTGGCGCAGGCCAAGGCGAAAGCCCGAGAAGAGCAGAGAAAGGCCGCATAATGAGCGAACACACCTCGAACACCACGTCCGGCCCTGATGGGGAGGAATGGGAGCGCGCGGTCGGTGCCGCCAGGACCCTGCTGTCATCGGACTGCGGATGGCTGGAACTGTTCACCCGCGCCATCCTGGAGGAGAAGGGCGTGCCTTACGGCAAGGGACTGCCCAACCCCGAAGCGCCGCACATCCCCGAGGACAAGGAGATCGAGGAGGAAACCATGCCGGGCCAAGGCGAGCCGACGCCGACCGCACCCGAGGTGCCGGCACGCGGCGGAACCCATCCGATCCGGGATTCCGGCCGATGCCGGGGAAACCGGCAACGGCTACGAGAACCCGCCGGAAGACGCAACGGACCGTGACGACACCCCTCCAAAGGCCGGTGCGGAGGAATCCGACACCCGTATACTGCCCGCGCCGGAGGGGAAGACGGATCTCGGCCGAGACGAATCCGGCGACCTCGATCCCGCGCGGGCAAGGGACGTGTCCGGCCAGTTCGGCGCGCGAATGCGGCGCAGCGAGACCTACTATCCGAACCTCGCCGCGTTCGTGGAAAGGTTCGTGGCCAACGTGTTCTGCTACCACCAGAGCGCGAGCGTGAACATGCAATGGGTGAGCGACTGGTGGCGCTATCCGGCGCTCGTGTTCCCGCTCGACGCCATGTGGCGCGCCTACGAGAACGCGCGCAAGGCACCCGGCCAGATGATGATCTTCTACATCCAGGCGGCGTCGATGCTCGACCGCGTTTTCGACAAGGACCGTGGCATCGTCGCCAGCCTCGACTGCAAGCAGAATCTCACCAGGAAGGGCGAACCGCTGCCCTGCGAACGCCCGAACCGGGCATGGCGCGAACCGATCCTGGAAACGTTGTCGGTCCCCGCCGCAGGCGGCAAGGAAAACAAGGAAACCACCATCACGCCAACAAGGAGGAGAAACAATGGCTCAAACTGATCCCGAGGACGGCTTCGACCAGATCATGGTCCAGAGCTGGAACAGCGTCGCCCAGCAGCTGCGCACCCTGCACAACGAGCTGAGCGGCGACCGCGCGCGACGCAGGGAACGCGCCGAACGCGCCGTCCAGAACGAACGCTACGAGCAGACCAGACGGCAGCAGCAATCCATCCGCCTCGAACAATGGGAGATGGACAACAGGGAACGCCTCAACAAGGGGTTCGAGTCCACCCTGAACGCGACCGTGCTTGCCGACGGCGACGGCTGGAGGAAGATGCGCGACTCGTCCCTCTTGCAAGGATGGATGGTCGCCGACCAACTGGAGGGCAACGACCCCGGCTACCGCAGGCAGATCATCGAGGCGAAGGCCCGGCTGAAGGACGAATGGTCGAAACGCCACCCGGAAACGCACATCGACGCCGCAGCCGACCAATTGACCAACCACGTGAACATCACCTACACCGACCAGTCGCCCGCGTTGCAGGCCACCCTGAACGCCTTCAACACGGCCGGCGTGCCCGTGGACCTGCAACGGGTGGAGGACGCGCAGGCGTTCCAGGCCGCGCACGGCGACGACGCCACGTTCTTCGTGGACTCGCGGCTCACCGGCCAATGGACGGGCTACGACCACGACAGGATCGTTGACGCCGTGATGTGCGCGCCGGTCAACGGCGTGGACGACGCCGCCTCCCGAATCAGCTTCCTCAAGGACCAGGGCCTGCCGGAATCCTCGCACGCGGACAACAAGGCCACAGGAGACGAGCCCAGCACCATAAGCGAGGTCGAACGCACCGAGAACGCTGACGCCGCGCCAATCGTCGAAACCCCCACACCCGTGCGGGAGCATACGAAGCCCGCCGCCGATGAACGCAAACCGGCATCCGGACCCGAGCCCGAGACCACGGGAGGCGGCGACCTGACGACCGGGGAGCCCGACGGATACGAGGAGATGCCACTCGACCTGAACGAACCCGAGGAATGGAACGGGCCCGACCCGTTCGGCGAATACAGTCCCGCCATGGAATCCTCCATGAACCCCACGGACCAGCCGATACCCGACCAGGCCAACGTCTCGACGCCGCAGATCCTGCAACCCGAGACCAACGGCAACGCACGCTGACGCCGATGCCGGCGCACCCCTTGCCATGAGGTTCGTGGGGTGCGCCGGCATCGGATGGCCGTATCATGGTGTCAACGGCTTTCGGAACCGGAAAGGACGAGCATGGCACACGTGACGTTGGATCTGTCGAAATATGATGCCCTGACCGCCTACAAGGGTCTTCCCGACGAGAAGGAGGAGAACCCGGCGCGGTTCTTCCCCGACACCTCGTCGGTCCGCCGTTGCGTGCGCGAACGCATGTCCGTCATGGGTCTCGACGCCGCCGAACTCGCCAGGAGAGCCGGGGTCCCCCTCTCAAGCGCCGAAGAGCTCGTGGAGACCGGTCTGACCTCCATCCGCTACGTGTACAGGATGTTCGACCTGCTGCACATCCGCACCGAAACGCTGCCGTCCGCCTACGCGGGGAGACTGCTGTGAGGGAACTGCACGCCTGGGAGAACGGGCATCATGTGGGCGTGTTCTCGGAAGACGACGAGGAGCGCATATCGTTCGCGTACGACGCGAACGAGGGTCTGCCGATCAGTCTGAGCCTGCCCAGAACCGGCGGATGGAGAGACCAGGCACCGCGTAACTTCCTGGACAATCTATTGCCCGACAATCCGAACGTCCGCCAGGCCATGCGTGAGCACCTGAATGCCTCCTCGGCCGGCGTCTTCGATCTGCTGGACCGGGTTGACGCCACCGGCGGACTGGTGTTCTCCCTCTCCCCGGAACCTCCAATCCCATCGCCGACGCTTCGTCTGATCTCCGATTCCCAGATAGCCAACGAAATCGACCGCATCGAGCGGACCAGGAACTACTGGTGGGACGAGGACAGCCACTGCCGGTTCTCCTTGGGAGGGGCGCAGGGCAAGTTCACACTGTCCCGCGTGGACGGCAAGTGGTATTGGCCGGATATGATGCTGCCCTCCACCCACATCGTCAAACCGAAGCCCCATGACCTTCCCGAGGCGACCAAGGTGGAACTGGCGACGATGCGATTGTCGGAACTGTGCGGCATCGACACACCCGCGCGCGGCGAGATCACGGCGCAGCGCAAGACGGCCTATATCGTGGAACGGTTCGACCGTCGCCTGGAGGAAGGCCGAATCGTCCGACTGCGGCAAGAGGACTTCCTGCAAGCGTTGGGATTGCCGACCCGCGACAAATACGATCCGTCGGCCGATGACTGCCTGGATCTCCTGCAACGCATCGATGCGTCGGGTTCCCTGTCCTACCGGTGGCTCGAAAGGCTGGCCTTCAACACGTCGTCCGCCAACAGTGACGCACATGCGAAGAACTATTCCCTGATCCTTGACCCCGCGTCGGGGATACGCCTGTCTCCCCAGTATGATGCGGTCGCCACCAGGTATTGGCCCGAGTTCAATTGGGAACTCACCATGCCGTTGAACGAGGATCACGCCTTCGCGGAGCACACCACGCCCCAGGATTGGGAGGATCTGGCGGCTCGTCACGGTCTCGATGGTTCGAGGGTGGCGGATATGGCCCGGCGTATGGCGGGGAAGGTCCTCGCCGGCATATCCGAATCCTGCGAGGGTCTGGACTCGCGGATGGCCGATCGCCTGAACGCGTGCTGGACGAAGGCGAACGAGTCCATCGAACCGATCATGCCGGGAGACGAGCCGGCGAACTGTCTCGATCCAGCATCGGCTTTGCCCGATTCGCTCCGGTTTCCCTCCTCGGGCCGTACCATCTGAGCTTTTCCGGGAAGCGTCCTAACGGCGGGGCCGGTTCTCCTCGTCAGAGGCGACCATGCTCCATAGACCGTATTCCGGCGCGATTCCGTAGCGTTCACGCAGCATGTCGAACGTGTGCAGGCCCTCGCGCATCGCTGCCCGGTATTCGTCGCCGTCAGCCGCGTTGTTGAGACTGGCGGCGATGCAGAACGCTTCGGATACGAGGCGTTCCATGTCGTGCGTGGACAGGTTCTCCAGGTGCCGTTCGCGTCCATCATCGAGGAAGGGCGGGCGGTTCTCCATCGCGGCGCGCCATTCCTGCACGGCCAGGGCGCGGCTTCTGGCATCGTCCGCCCAACCGTCGCGCAACCGTTTCAATCGCATGTCATCGCCGAGCTCGAAGGCGTTGAACCGTTCCGTCCAACCATCCGAGCTACGCCACGTGATCCTGTAGCCGACCACCTGGCCGGGGTCGGTGAACGAGGTTTTGGCGGTTCCCTTGCGCAGCCTGGGGTCGATGGAGAAGCCTTCCCTGCGCACGCGGCGTATGAACTCGTCCTCGCTGCGCGATGCCTTGGCACACGCCTCCACGATTCGTCCGACATGCTGGCGCGGCATCGTGGAGGCGGCGACCGCCGTGACGAGCCGGCTTCTCTCGTTGCCGTCCAACGCATCCCATCCCGCGTCGTCGCCGTACTCGGTTCGCGCCTTCCATTCGGCCCATTGACGCCATTGCCCGTACTGCCAGCTGACGCGGGTGCCGGTGTCGGAGCGTGCGAGCTCGACCAGTTCCGGGCGCGTCTTCTCCATCTGCCTGCATGATTTCTGCGCGTTGATCCGGTCATGGTACGGGTTGATCCAACCGTCGTCGGCGGCGAGCTGCACCATGATGTGCACGTGGTCGTTGCCGTTGGCGGACAGTCCGTGGCGGACCGCGAGCCATGTGATGCCCTGATCGTCGTCGCCGTCGATGATGTTCATGCGCGTCAGATAATCGCGGATGATGGCCTCCCATTCCTGGTCGGTCAGTATTCCCTGACCGGCCTTGATGGCAAGCGAGCAGTGCCACACGCGCTTCCTGCCATGCTCGCGTCCGGGATTGTCCTTGCCTCGCATATCGGGCGGGAACGGGTCTTCCTTGCGTTCCCTGACGCGGTAGCGTCGATCGAACCTGCGGCCTATCTCCGCATACGACGCCGCCGGCTTGCCATCCATGTCAAACGAGGGAAACATGTCGCCGCTCGCGCACACGAGATGCTGGTCGGTGTGTTCATTGCGCCGTCCCTTGCCGAACAGGTAGCGCACCAGGCCGGCCGGGTCCGAACCCCTGACGATATTCGGTATCATACGATGATTCTCCGCCCGCGCGCCCGGCACGGCGGCGCATGGCGTCTATGAGAGATATGCGTCCTTTGCCGGCACGGCCACTTCGATAGAATTATCGGAAACGGATAAGGAGCTTTGATGGAACCGGTGAAGAACGATACGACGGCGGATAGGCGCACGGCCGTGGAGCTGGCGAAGCGGCTGCTGGTCGATTCGATCTGGCGCACCGCCAAGATCGAGGTTGATGGCGTCACCTTCCCCGACACGCAGGAAATCTTCGACGGGCGCGCGCCCGAGGGTATGAGCGTGGACGATATAGTCACGGTGAACAACATCAAGCGCGCGTGGGGATTCCTGCTCGACAACATCGACTATCCAGTCGATTGGCAGTACATCCGCGAATACAACCGCATCATCGGCGAAGGCCTCGTGCGCGACGCCGGCCGCTTGCGTGAATACGGCGTGAGGATCGGCGGCACGGGATGGGTGCCGGAAATCCCCACCGTCGAATCCTCACAGGAAAGGGTTCGCGGCATCCTGGAGGAGTCAGAAGGGGAGGACACTGCGCTGCTGCTGTTCGGCGCGGTCACGCGGGGACAATGGTTTTCGGACGGAAACAAGCGCACCGCGCTGATGGTCGCCAACCACCAGCTCATACACGACGGCATCGGCATCTTCTCGATCCCTCCCGAAGACAAGGCACGGTTCGTCTCTATGCTCCTGCGCTACTACGAGACGGGCGACTACTCCCGGCTCTCCGATTGGCTCTCACAGAACGCCGTCGGCCATGTGCCCGGCGGGCTGACTTTGGCCCAATCGTCTGGGGTCGTGGAAAAGACGAATGATGCCGTGAACGGGATGGGCGTCGTGCCCGGTGTTCCCCTCGATGGCCTCGATGGAGGTTCCGGCTTACTGAGGTGACGGTCGTGGCGTCCGGGGGGGAAGTTTGCTCCCGAACGCCACGGGATTATTTACGGTCGGCTTGCGTGATGATGACTTCGGGCCGGCCTATAAGTTTCCGGCGCTGCCGCACCGTGTGCGCGGCCGTTGCCTCGTCGCGTTCGCTGGCGTGCATCTCGCGGTTCACGTTGTGCGTGATCTGGTTCACATTGACGCCGATACGACGAACCATGGCGTCTACGCAGCCGATGATTTCGCGGGGTGTCGGGCCGCGCCCTTCTCATGTGCTATCCTGGGTTTCTCGGGAATCGGAGGAACCGTATGAGTGAGATCAGGATAGCGGATTTGTTCGCCGGCATCGGCGGCATCCGCATGGGAATGGTGCAGGCGCTGGGCGATGCCGCGCACGTGGTGTATTCGTCCGAGTGGAACAAGTACAGCGTGCAGACCTATGAGGCGAACTGGCACGACGAGAATCCCGTGGCCGGCGACATCACCAAGGTCGACGAGCATGACGTTCCCGACATCGACCTGCTGCTCGCGGGATTCCCGTGCCAGCCGTTCTCCATCGCCGGCGTCTCCAAGAAACAGAGCATGGGCCGTCCCACCGGCTTCGAGGACAAGACCCAAGGCACGCTGTTCTTCGACGTGGCGAGAATCATCAAGGCGAAGCAGCCGAAGGCGTTCCTCCTGGAGAACGTGAAGAACCTGCTCTCGCACGACCGTGGACGCACGTTCAAGACGATATATTCCGTGCTGACCGAAGACCTTGGATACCACGTCACCTACAAGCTGATCGACGCGGCGGGCTTCGTCCCCCAGCACAGGGAACGCACGTACATCGTGGGCTTCCGCGAGGAGAACGGGTTCACGTTCGATGACGTGAAACCCATCGCGCACGGCAACGTCGGCAGCATCCTCCTGCCCGCCTCCCAGGTTCCCGACAAGTATGTTCTGAGCGACAAGCTGTGGACGTACCTCCAGAACTACAAGAAGAAGCACGAGGCCGCAGGCAACGGTTTCGGATATGGCATGGTCGATGCCGCCACCGACCACACGCGCACGTTGAGCGCGCGGTACGGCAAGGACGGCAGCGAGATACTGGTCTCACGCGGCGAGGGAAAGAACCCTCGAAGGCTAACCCCGCGCGAATGCGCGCGACTGATGGGCTACCCGGATTCGTTCAGCATCCCGGTATCCGACACGCAGGCATACCGGCAGTTCGGCAACTCGGTCGCAGTGCCGGTCATCCGAGCCATAGGCGAGGCGATGAAACCCTACCTGTCCGACTGATTAGCCCGAGGCGTTTCCTGTCCGATTGGTCTATGCTCTTGGATTATGAGCGATTACGGAAGAATCGGCGACTACATCGGCCCGGTCGCGGCCAAGAAACTGTCGGCCGTCGATATCGACGCCAACAGCAGCAACCAGCACGAGTTCGGCGGCAACGACGCGCTCAGAAGACTGCTCGGCACCGGCGAGGACCGCAGAGCATCCCAAGGGCACGGCATACCCACCGCGCTCATGTACCTGAGCGACGATGACGCACCGGCGGTGGCCGACCTCGAAACCACATGGTACGACGCTCGGCGCAACAACCCGAATCGCAGCGCCGAGTGGCGTCTCTACTACAAGGACTGCGAACCGATCCGCATGGCCCGTCCCGGCGACCTCATGTGCTTCGGTATGCTCAGGGACAGTCGTCTGCTGATCATCATCGCACAGCATGACAGCACGGCTGAGGCCCAAGCCAAATGGCTCTTCGGCATCGACGACGAACAGGATGGCGCGTTCCGTTTCCACGACAATACGGAACGTGAGCTGGATGCCTTCGGCGCGCAGATCTTCGAAGCGCTCGGCATCAACGTAGAGGTGCGGGATGACACGCATCTCCCCGAAATGATCGGCCGATGGGGGTACAGGTTCCCCAGCAATGAGGAGTTCGCGGCCTTCTCCCAATCCTCCTTGACGGACGTGGATCCCGCGCACGATGACCCTGACGACGTGGTGATCGAATACTACGACCGCAGCTACCTTCTGTTCAAACTCTATGAGCGGGCGGTCATCCAACACGACTACGATGCCGCGCCATTCGTATCGGATGGCGTCATCGACGTTGACTCGTTCACTTCGTTCTACACTTCCGTACGCAACCGGCGCATGAGCCGCGCAGGCAAGGTTCTCGAAATTCATATCGCCCACATCCTCGACGCGCGCGGCATCGAATACGAGGCACAGGCTAGGACGGAGAACGGAAAGAAACCCGATTTCCTGTTCCCCTCGCAAGCCGCCTACGAGGATCCGGCATTCCCCGAGGCGCAGCTGCGGATGCTTGCCTCGAAAACCTCCATCAAGGATCGTTTCCGTCAGGTCGCCGACGAAGCCAACCGGATCAGGGACAAGCACCTGTTCACATTGACTCCCGGCGACGTGACCCATCCCAAGCTCGCCCAACTCGATGAACTGCACATCCACCTGGTCATGCCCAAGGTGGTCAAGGAATCCTATGACGACCTGATCCAGGGAGAGACCATGACGTTCTCCCGGTTCATAGAAGAAATTCAAGGACTGCAAGCGGACCGTCCGCAAAGCCTGACCTTGCTCTGACCCGTTCGCTTCATCGGACACCCATGCGTGCCGCCAGTTCGGCAACAGCGTGGCCGTCCCCGTCATCGCCGCCATCGGCAAGGCGATGCTGCCGTTCTGAAGTAGGATTGATAGAAGCATACGAAAGGAGCCACGATGGACGTTTCGGCAATCAGACGGCCGCAGGACTGGCCTTTCCCCATTCCGCAGATCACTGCGGATAGCATTGACGAGCTGATCGATGCGTTGCGCCGGGACGTGTCGGACTCGACTCTGAGCATCTACTACGACGCCGTGGACGGATGCAGCCGCGAGATGGCGAATGAGGATCAGGAAATGATGGTGCGTGACTACTATCTGCATGACGGATGGGCGGTGAAGCATGGAGCAGATGCATGATTTCTCGCCGTATGCGTTGAAAGTCAGCGTATATGACGGTGCCGCCGAGAAGCGGACTATGCTGATGGACGGCCACCTCTACATGGTCAAGTTCGGCTATGACGCGAACCCGCGGACGGAGCACTCCAGCCGTACCAGCTATGTCAACCTGCCCGTCAATGAATATATCGGGTCCAAGGTGTTCGCCGCTTCGGGCATCCCCACGCAGGATGTCATCCTCGGTGATTATCAGGGACGCTCCGTTGTGGCGTGCCGTGACTTCATGTACGACTTGGACCCGAACCTCATGCTGCTTCATTTCAAGCAGCTGGAGATCAGCATGCCCGGAGGGAGCAGCAGGTCGAAGGCCCGCCCCGATTGGGAGTTCGTCAGCCAGGTCCTTGACGAGCATGACGCTCTCGAAGGCATCCGCTCTCAGGCGTGGCATCGCTTTCTCCAGATGACATGCGTCGATGCGCTGATAGGCAACTTCGACCGTCATGCGAATAACTGGGGGTTCATCGCGGACAGAAGAAACGCGGATATTCTCGGGCTCGCTCCCGTGTATGACTGCGGTTCGTCGCTGTCCCCAAGTCTGTCCCGCGAGGGAATGAGGGAACGGGTCGAAGATCCCGGTCAAATGCGCGAGGCGAACATGGCCTCGCCGTATATGGCGATGAATGTCGGAGGCAAGCGACGCAAGTTCGCCTTCTTCCTGACCTCGGACACGGCCCGGCCTTTCAGGGCGGAGCTGCCGGAACTGTGGCCGCGTCTGTCCAAGGAGGTCACGGACCGCATCGTGGAGCAGACTCCAGGGCTCGATGACCTTCAACGTGATTTCTACAAGGCCACGCTGGACGCCCGCCGCAAGTACGTGCTCGAACCTGCATACCGGATGGCGCTCAAAGAAGTGGAAACTTCCACTGCCGGGAATGACACCCTTGCGACCGACATTGTTCCGGGAATCCCGATTCCGGGTCTTACGGACGGCACCGGTTTCCTTCGCTGAGGTTGTTCCGCAGTCTGCTGTCTGCGGAACAACCCAGCTTCGCCGTCAATCGTTCCCGGACCGTTCGAGAATGGCATCGAGATGGTCGATTAGCTCCCGGCATTGCCGCATGGCGTAGGACGCCGATGCCTCGTCCTCGATGGTCGCGTTCATCTCCCGGTTCGCGTTGTGCGCGATCTGGTTGACGTTTCGGCCGATGCGGCGCAACTGGTATTCGATGTCCCTGAGCGCCTGGACGGTGGGTGAATCATGTTCCTCCTCCTCGACGTACAGGCTTCCCTCCAACAGCTTCACCGCTTCGATAACGGTGAGGGAGACGGTCTGGCCTCGTCGTCGCGCGGCATCCTGGAGCATCCGCTTCTCGTCGTCATCGACGCGGATAAGCACCGCTTTCCCGCGTGGCCCGCTTGGCCTGCTTCGTCTTTTTCTCGCCATCGGTTTCCTCCTTGCGTGTATTGCTGATGATTGAGCCTTCGGCACTCGGGTTGTTGCTCCAGCGCCGCAGGGCGCGGGAGGAGGCGGGCTCGGATTGTATATACAATCCGTCTAGCTTGCTTACCTTCGATTTGATGGGCATCTCCATGTGGATGTCCATGGACATATCCATGTGGATGTCTATGGACGTGTCCATGTGGGTGTCCATGGACATATCCATATGAGCGCATAGGAAAACGCATGAGGGTGGATGATCGTTCGGGGTGATGCCTTCTTCCACGAATGGGAAGGGGCTCTTCCTTTTTTTGGAATGTCATCTTCCCGCATCCTTCGTCTTGAGCTCCTTGAGCAGCATCGTCGCGTTGTCGCGGATGCTCGCGTCCGTGAGCGGGGAGAGCTCGTCCGCATAGGAGCGGCAGAGGAGCGCGTACACCCGTTCCCGCACCCAGGCGCTGCGCGCGATGCCCAGCTTGAATGCGGCCCGGCACAGCATCTCGTATTCGTCGCCGGTGAGCATGACATTGAGCTGGCGTCCCCGCTTCAGCGGATGTTCGGGGTCGGGGTCGGTGCGGTACACGTCGTTCCAATCGGTGGTGCCGGGGGCGAGTTCCGTGTAGCTGAACGGCTGGATGGCGTATCTCACGAAACGGGATTTGGGTATGCCCGTCTTGGTGGAGGCCTCGGCAAGCAGATTGAACAGCTCCTGGTCCATGAGGACCCGGAAGGCGTGGCTGTATCGTCGCATGGTTTCATCGTCTCCTTGGTCGTTGCCGTGCCCGGCGCGGCATGGTGCGTCGGGCACGGATGGTTGGCGTTTGGTCAGCGGTCGAAATCGAACGCCGTGCCGCGTTCCTTGTCGATGCGGATGGCCGCGTCGAACTTCTTCCCGAATTTGGATGTGAAGCCCTTCAGGGTGACGGATTGTCCCGCGAGGAGCCTGCGCGCGGTCTGGTCGGTGATGGTCTTGCCCGCGATGCGCGCGAACATCTTCCATCCGCAGCCTGCGGTCGTGGCCCACTTGCCGTCCTTGGTCTTCTCGGTCTTGTTCGTGGAACACTGCCACATCCGGCCGGTTTTCCTCACCGGCTGGCCGCAGCGCGGGCAGTCGCCCCATTCCTGCGCGTCGGTGTTCGCGGTTCGTGTGACGGCATCGGCCTTGAGGTTCGCGGTCGCGTCGGCGGGGATTCGCAATGCCTCCCGGTGGAACATGTCCATCACCTCAGACGGGCCTCGTTTGCCGTGTTCCACGTCGGACAACGCCTGTTCCATCCGTGCGGTGAGCAGCACGTCCTTCAGTCGTGGCTCCACCACGTCGGTGAGGCGTTCGCCTTCCGTGGTGGCGTGCAATTGCCGGCCCTTGCGTTCCACGAGTTTGGAGCGCACGAGCTTTTCGATGGTGTCCGCGCGGGTGGCGGGTGTGCCGATGCCGCCGGAATGTGATTCGTCGTCATCGAGTGCCGCCTTGAGGTTTTTGTCCTCCACGCACCGGCTCGCGTGCTCCATCGCGGCCAGCAGCGTGGCCTCGGTGAACGGTTTGGGCGGCCGGGTCTCGCCTTCCTCGACCGTGACCTTCCCGACCGGGCGAATGACGCCGCCTTCCATGAGGTTCGATGGGATCACGTTCCTTCCTCCCGCCGGGTTCGCGGTTTCCTCGTCTTCCGGTTCGGGCCCGTGGCCGGTTTCGACGGCCTTCCATCCTGCGGATACGGTCTCGTCGGAACGACTGGAGAACTCCCTGTCGGTGTCGTCGGAAAGCCGGGCCTTCACCTCGGTGACGATGTGCACATGGTCGTCGCCCACGGCCTCCCACATGCGGCGCACGATGCGTGTCATCACCTTGCGCTCGTCATCGTCCAGGCCTTCCAGCTTCCCGGCGTCCAATTGCATGGTCGGCAGTATCGCGGTGTGGCCGGCCACCTTCGCGTCATTGACGGCCAGCTCCGGGCGCGGGTGTCCGGGTATGCCCTCGCGGGTGACGAACCCTTGGGCGAGACGGCCGGATTCGAGGAGCGCCGTGAGCGTTTCGAGGTCGTCATGCGTGATGTACCGGCTGTCGGTGCGCGGATAGGTGGCGAGTTTGAGTTCGTAGAGGTGCTGCAACGCCGCGAGCGTGCGCGCGGCGGTCATGCCGTACATGCGGCTCATGTCCTTCTGCAATCCGGTCAGGTCATACAGGCGGGGCGGCCGGTCGTTCACCCGCCTCCGGTTCACGGACATGATGCGGAAGCGGCCGTGTTCGGCCTGGCCGCACAGCAGCATCGCCGCATCCTTGCTGTCGATCCGTTCGCTGGAGAGCCGCCATCCGCCCATGTCCGCGATCACGGTCCAGAACGGCACCGGTTTGTGGTTCCTGATCTGCCGGTCGCGTTCCGCGATCATGGCGAGCGTCGGCGTCTGCACGCGGCCCACGCTGAACCGTGCGTTGTAGAGCAGCGAGTACGCGCGGCTCGCGTTCATGCCGGTCAGCCAGTCCGCCTTCGACCTGATCTCCGCCGACCATGCGAGCCCTTGGTATTCGGATTCGGGTTTCATCGCCCGCCACGCGGCCTGGATGGCCTCCGCCTCCAGGCTCGCCACCCACAGGCGCAGTTCCGGCTTGTGAGAGCCTCCATGTCCGCGATGCGGCGGAAGATGGCCTCACCCTCGCGGTCGGGGTCGCAGGCGTTGACGAGGCAATCCACATCCGTTCGGCGGATCAGCCGCACGATCTGCCGGTAGCGGGAGCCGGCACCGCGCTCCTCGCTGATCTTCCACTGCCAATGGCCGGACGGGTCCACAGGCAGCGTGTCCAGACTCCATTTCCTCCAATCCCTGTCCTTGTAGTCCTCGGGCATGGCAAGGTCGATCAGGTGGCCCTGCGCCCATGTCACGAGCAGCTGGCCGCACTCATAGCATCCGTCCCTTTGGACGGGCGCGGCGCACAACGCCTGCGCGATGGCCGTGGCGACCGATTTCTTTTCCGCGATGACGAGCTTCATTCTTCGTTCGCGTTCCTTCCGTTTTTTGGGATTCCTTGATTCTTGTCCGACATGCGAGGACCGGCGCGGGAATCCCTTCCCGGCCGGCCCTGGATGGAAAGGCGTCGCCAAGGTCAGGCGGCGAAGCCGAGCAGCGGCGCGAACACGGCGGCGATGGCCAGCACCGCGATCAGCATGAGGATGACGCCGGCGATCCACGCGATGGCCGTCACCAGCGTGCGGCTCCAGGTCTGTCCGCCGGATTCCACGATCATCGGGCTGCCCATGCGTTTGCCGATGATCGCGCACACGCCCGAGGCGACCACGCACAACAGCACGAGCACCACCTGGAGCATCCCGTTGAGCTCGACCAGCCACGTCCACAGGCCCATGAACCAGCCGGCGAGCATAGAGAGAAACGATTCCATTGATTTTCCTTTCACCTGATTGGAACGACGCTTCCGATTCTCGGCCGCAAAACGGCCGGCCACGGGGCACGGCGTCTACACGCCCCGCCTCCCGCCATGGGGAATGTAGACGCCATGCCCCGTGGAACGCGCGACGGGAAGGCAGACTCGCCTTGACGGAAAAACGAGCGAAAGGAAGATCGTCGTGGCGAACAACCAGAACACCATGCGCGACATGAAACGCAGCATCCTCAAGGCGGTGCGCGACAGCCAGAAGACGAAACAGGATGCGATGGACGAGTACGTGGCGGCGCGCGTCAACATCAAATCATTGGAGGAACGTCTGGAAGAGGCCCGCGAGAAGGCCACCCTGCTGCGCAGGAAGGCGAAGGACGCGGGAAACACCAGCGCCGAACTGAAAACGGCGGACGACCTCATAGACGCGCGGTGGACGGGGGCGGAAGACGGGTCGGCGGAAGACGGGTCGCCCGAAAACGCGGATCCGGGAACCGTGAACCCCGAGCGGGAGCATCCGGCCATGGAAGAAAACACGCAAGGCGGCATGCCGGGTGAGCCGAACCGTTGGGAAGGCGGTGAATCGTGAACCGGCCGGAACCGCGTCCGCTGCCGAAACCGCTGCGCGTCCTGTGCCTGTTCGTCGCCGCGCTCCTCGTGTGCTCGCTGGGCGTCATCGTCGCCAACCACCAGCCGTCAACGGCCGGCGACGACCACGGTTCCGCGACGGACGCGAAACAGGAGTCCACGGGCAAAAGGAAAACGGATTCGGGCCCGCGACGGTACGCCGGCCTGGAGGCGGCGGGAATCCCGGTTCCCGGCGACTGGTCTCAGCGCACCACCGCGTTCCCCGTTGACACCCACAAGGACGGCACCCGCACGCTCTCCGAAAACGCGGACGGCATCACGCTGCACAATGGTTCCGGCCCGATCGACACCGCATTGGAAACGGTGGACGCGCTGCTCGATCCAAACGGCAGCGACGACGAATGGCGCAAGAACGTGTTCGCGCTGCTCGGCGACGACGGTGCCGGGGAAAGCCATCCGGTCTCCGACGCGCCGCGCTGGTGGTGGACCCAGCGCCGCTTCCACGCCGGATCCGTATGCTCGGGCCAATACGATGACAAGTACGTCAACTACGCCTACACCTGCACCTCCGACGGCAAATGGGAGGGCTCGGATACGGATGCCATCCAGTCCCAGCCGTTCTGGACGACGAAGGAAACCAGCTTCCCGATCCCGGAAGGCGGCGGACCGTCATCCACGACGGATCCGCAGCAGACCGTCAGCCAGGCGTACAACACCGTGCTCTTGCCGATGGACGACGGCAACTGGCACGTCACCGTCTACTGCCCGGCCGCGCTCGACGCGTCATTGCTGGACAAGGATGCCAACGAGCTCGACCCCGATCAGGTGAAGGCCGGCGACGAGGCGTACACGGTGATCTCCGCCACCGGATACGGCACGGTCCAGCATCCCTGCCGGACCGTGGAGGTCGTGGTCGGCGGGCAGAAGCCCTTCTGGTCGCTGAGGAACACGCAATGAGCCGGGCCAGCCGCCATCGGATCCTCGCGGCCATGCTCTCGGCGTGCCTGCTGTCCCTGCTCGGCGGATGCACGCCGTTGACCGTGCTCGCGGTCCTCGGCGGCTGCAAGGACGGCGGCTCCAACGGATCGTCGGGAGGCGTCACGGGAAGCGTCACGACCGGCGAGGTGCGTGACGGCATGACCATCGCGCAGACCAAGGCGTGGTTCAACGGATCCGACGGGCCCGACAACGTGTGCCAGGCCTATCCGGACGGGCAATGCACATGGTGGGCGTGCATGAGAGGCCATAAAATCGGATTGGACGTGGGCTCCTACTGGGGCAACGGCGGCGACTGGGCCGCCAGCGCCACCGCCGCCGGATGGAAGACCACCCGCACCGATCCCGTGGCCGGCAGCATCGTCAGCTACCCGCCCGGCGTGGCCGACGCGGACACCCTGTACGGCCACGTCGCCGTCGTCGAGGCGGTCGACCGGACGGCCGGCACCGTGACCATCAGCGAGATGAACGGGCGCGGCGGCCTGGGCATCGTCAACCACCGCACGCACAGGATCAACGTCGGCGCGGTCTACATCCTGCCCAACGGCAGTGTGTCCACCAATGGTTCCGCCGGCACGGATTCCACGTCATCCGGTTCCGAATCGTCCGATTCGTCGTCATCGTCCGACTCGTCCTCCTCTTCGGATCCGGTGGAGGCGGCATGGACGTGCTCCAGTTCCGACTCGGGCTCCACGGACGTGGTGGTGGACTACGACGGCGACGGCACCCACGCCACGCCGGAACAGGCCCGGGCCATCGCCCGGAAGATGATCGCCTCGTACAAGGACTGGGGAGACGGCGACTATGACGCGCTCGTATGGCTGTGGAACAAGGAATCGGGATGGCAGTGGAATGCCACCAACCCGAGCAGCGGCGCGTACGGCATACCCCAGGCGTTGCCCGCGTCGAAACTCGCCTCCGCAGGAGACGACTGGAAGGACAACGCCGCCACCCAGATCAAATGGGGATTGAACTACATCGCCGGCCAGTACGGCAGCCCCCGCGCCGCCAAGACGTTCTGGCTCGCCCACAACTGGTACTAAGGAGCGGGACACGTAAAGGGACCGAGCATCAAATCTCGGCGGAATCATCTGCCCCGTAGACGCCATGCCCCGCGCGACCGCCCGTATGGGCTGATGATCGGAGCCATGCCCGCCGGACGGCGCGGCACCGATCATCCAAGGGAAGGAAGGACGCATCATGCTGATGGAACCCGATGAATACACGTCCCAGGAACGGGCCCTGACCGACAAGGCGAAGGAGCTGATCGAGCAGCACGAGCTCGACTGGGGCAACGGGGAATGCTTCATCCAACGCGACGCCGGCCACAGCGAACTGTACATGACGCTGGAGGCCCCCAACCACGCCACGGTCACGGTCACGGTGCCGGCCGAGGCGGACGAGAAGGGGCTGAGGCGCGCCATGGCGGACGGGCTCCTCGACTTCGACCCCGACGAGGAGTTCGACGAATGCTGGTCCCGCGAGTTCGCGGCACGCAACGGGTTCACGCCCTCCGGCTTCCTGTCCGGCCTCCAGGAAGACAAAGCGTATTTCGGTCTCCGATCTGAGGCGTTGCTTCATCCCGGTCAAAGCAACGCCGGGCAAGGCAACGAAACGATTGCGGAGATCCGCTGGACGGAGGAGGACCTTCGGCACTGGCTGAAAGACCATGACTGGCCCGACAACAACGAGAACATGGACGCGATGCGCGACATGATCTCGGCCAGGGAATTGCGGGACCGCAGCATCGAGGAGGGATGGGGGATCATCGACGCGATGGTGGACGACGGCCGGCTCGCCCGCAAAGACGAAGGCGAGGAGGCCGAAACGTCCGAAACCTACGATCCCGCGAACCCGGCCGACCCGTTGAGCATTGCCGACCCGTCTGCCTCGGCCGCAGCCACACGATAAAAGACCCGAGCGAAGGAGCATCATCATGGACGGATTGAAGGACTACCAGATCAGCGTGTACGTCGCCAACCTGGGCAAATACGTGGAGGGCGTGTTGCAGGGCGCGTGGATCACGCTGCCCATGCCCGCCGAACGCTTGCAGGACACCCTGAAGACCGAGGTGGGATTGGGCGGCCGGTACGAAGAGTACGCGATCCACGACTACGAGGGCGGGGAAGGACTGCTCGCCACCGTGGCGAATCCCGGCGAATACGAGTCGCTGACGGACCTGAACCTCATGTGCCGCGCGTTCGAGGCGCGCGAGGACGACGACCCGGACGTGTACGAGAAGGTGCAGACGGTCCGCGACGATCTTGACGCGGCCCCGCGCACCCCGTTGCAGTACGCGAACCTCGCGTTGAACTCGGACGAGATCCCCTATCACTCTTATGATGCGCCGTTATGGCCGGACTCGAAGGAGGCGAAGTATGCCTGGACCGCCGTGAACCAGGGGTGGGCATCGGATGCCGTGCGATCCATGTTCGATACGGGGCTCGGCTATCTGATCGATATGGAGATGTACGGCCGGGACCTCAAGCTCGACGGCGATGTGTCGCTTGGCGACAACGGCTATCTGGAGGACGCGGACTGGCCGAGCGATATCGACGGACGGTACTCGCGCGAGGAGATCGCCGAGGAGGTCGAATGGCTGGATGATTTCGACGCGAAGACCGGTTCGCCGTCCGCGTTCGACCTCGCCTCGCTCGTCCAGCCGGGCGAACGCATCGCGGACTACACGATTTCCGGCACCGGCACGAACTGGGGAGCCCCCTCATACCAGTGCATCGTGGAGGAGGGTTCCACCGATATCCATGCCGCGCTTGAGGACACGATGCACCGGATCATCGACGCGCGCGCCGCTACTGGCGACGCCGTGGACGTGCTGCGCGAGACCATGGGCGCAATGCCCGCAGCGTCCGTCGGCGAAGACGACGGCGTGAGCCCGATCGACCTTGATCTGGGATATGTGCTGCCCGGTGCCGTCACCTCGTTCGCGGAACGCGCGCAGGCGTGCGACCCCTCGGACCCGCTGAATATGACCGATACGGCCGGTTCCGGCCTTTCCAAGTGAGAAAGGGCGAGCGAGATGGCCTTGACGCCTTTTGACATGGAGGGTGTGAACCGCGACCTGCTCGCGGCCGGGAATCCCGCCAAGCCCGACATGCAATCCATCCTGCGCAGGAACGCGCGCGATCTCGTGCTGGGGAACGCGATTCTGGTCTCTTCCGTCGATGCCAAGGAATTGGAGTTCGGCGTCCACATGGCGTATTCCGACGCGGACGGCGGCTTCGACACCGATCCGAGCGAGGACGTGTGGTTCGAGGCGTCCTCGCTCCCGATTCCCAATGAACGCCCTGATCTGCCTCCCGACAACGCGCTCAGGATCAGGGTCACGGACGTGCTGACCGAATACGGGTTCACGGACATTGACGTGAAAGCCCCGGACAGGACGCCGGAAGGCATCTGGATCGGTTTCGAGGCCATGCAGCCGGTCAGGCTCGACGTGACCTCGGCCCAGGAAGGGCGTTCCGTTTCCCTCACCCTGACAGCAGCCGAAGCCAACGATTGGCGTTCCGGCCGTCTCGACGCGCATGGCCTTTCGCGCATGGCCGTCGAACGTGTTCTCGCCAGACCGGGCGACACCGTGACCCTCGCATACGGGGATCCGTGGTATCGGCCGGCGGTGATGTGCGACGGTTCGGGAAAACCGCCCGAGCATCGTGTCAAGGCCGGTATCGGCACGTTCGTCATCGGCCGTGAAAGCGAGGCGGTCATGCCCGAGATACTGCGGATCGACCGCACTGTTGACCCACGAGACCCGCTCGTGATCGAAAAGGCGTTCGGAAAGGAGAACGACATGGAGAACGGGAATGTCCCCGAATACTGGAAAGGCCTGATGGACGAGGCCGATCTGCCGTTGGCGGGCATCGTGCGCGAGCACGGCGGCGGGTTGATGGACTTCCACCGCATGAAGGGCATCGAACGCCTGACCGGTTCGAGTGACTGGGATTTCTACTCCTGGACGGTGGAAAATTACGACGATGACCTGCTCGACGTGTGCGAACGGGAGAACGCCGCCGACGTGCTCGCCGACTTGCAGGCATGGTGGAAAACGAGCCAGCCCGACATGCGGCAACACGTGGACGAGATGATGGCGGGCATCGACGCGGCCATGGAACCGCTCGACAAGCGCCTGTACGCCGCCGCCGAAAAGGAGTTCAAGGAGCGCGCGTTGGACCCGGACGGGGAATGCTACCAATTGGACGGCGGCACGTTCATCTCCCAGGAATCATTCGACGGCATCTGCGACGACCAACGCGACCGCTACATGGCATGGAAGAACCAGGCCGAACCCGCCAGACTCGTGAGCGCATGGGACGACCCCGCACGCCTGGACCGGCTCGTGGGCGACCTGATCGACGCGGACGATGGCGGCGGATGCTTCTACACCGACGCGCAGCCCATCGACTACACGCAGGGCATGGATTACAGCCCACAGCAGCTGGCCGCAGACAGCGGGCTGGGAGATACGGTCCCGCTGGCGTGTGAGTCCAACGCTTCCTACAGCCTCGCGCACCACCCCGATATCAAATTCACCGCCACCGGGTCTCCCGACGGCAGAAAGGCGCTGGAGGTCTCGGCTCCCGGTTCCGCCCGTCATGCGCTGATCACGGCCAAACCCGGAACGTTCGACGTGAGCCTGCATGACGAGCGCGGCATCGTGTCCGGCGAATCCTTCCCTTACGAGGCAAACGATTCCTGGACGTACCGGCTTTCCGGCCAGGCGTTGCGCGGCGCGCTGGACCTCGCCGTCGGCTGGGCCGACCCACAGGAAACGTCTCCTGAGACCGCAGGGCTCGGCCTCGCGTTGGATGACGGCATGGAAACGACACACGGCCACTGACGCCGTACGGCAACGACGAACAGAACCAAGGAGCACACGATGGACATGAATTGGATCGACGAGATTCGGGATCCCGAACCCCGCAAACGGTACATCTACAACGCTGACGACTACGACCCGCAATACGGGGACCCGTATTACCGTGAACACAGCACCCGCGCCGACAGCCTGTGGCGGCTGTACGAGGAGAGCGGCACGTCGATCATGTTCGATGCCTTCGCGGACGAATCCCGTCAAACCGATTACAGGATGGAGACCGGCGCTCTGCGTGATTTCTTCAATGGATCCCAGTCGGCGCTCTCCTCGTACAGGAACCCGATGGGAGGCAACCCGCTGATCGCGTTCGGAAGCATAGGCCGATGGGACGGCGAACGCACGGGCATATCCTCGTTCGAGACCTTCGATGATCTGATGAACGGCGATGATTCCCCGTTCAAGGACTGCGAGATCGACCACATCTGGGACGAGAACGGAATCCTGAAGATGCGCGGCCACCACCACGACGGCAGTGTGGAGGTGGAGATACGCCAGCTCACCGACCAGGGATGCGAGGCATTGGAATCCTACGAACAGGCATGGGCTGGCGAACCGTTCGACGCCGCAGGCCGCCACTACGACGGCGGCAAGGAATCCGTGGACCGCTTCTGGAACGACCTGAAAACCGATCGGGGCCTGTCCGTGGAACCCCGGTACGTGGAACTCGCGTTCGGATGCCCGCCCATCGAATGGGACATCGATGCCAGGGTGAGGGACTTCGCCGAACGCATGGGCGACGAATATACGAGCCTGTACGAGCAGGACACGACCGGCATCAAGGGCGGTGATTTCGAACGTTTCGGCGCGTTCGCGGACAATCACCTCGACTTCATACGCGCCCTGACGAAGGCCAGGGGCATGGACCCCATCAGCAGCGACCGCGAGATAGGCGCGTTCCTCAACACGTTCGACAAGCTCGCCGCGATGCCCGAACCGACACCGGCGAAACAAGAAAAAGACGAGCTTTCCGCCGGCGCATGCGATCCGGCCGACCCGTTGAACCTCGAACAGTCATCGTCATACGGCATGACCCGGTGAACGTAAGAAACGACACGGATAAGGGCCATGGAATCATCGGACGACAACGATGATTCCACGGCCTTTTTCCAGGACTTTCTCGAAGGCAAGAAAATCGTCGGACTGTCCATGTGACGCGCCTGCGCTTGTAGACTTATGGAAGCATCGATTAAGGAGCCGATATGCCGAATCCAGCGCTGACTGAGAAAATCCGAAACCTTCCTCCTCTCTTGGACTCTCTGGAGCGGGACGCGGAGGTGTCCGACTTGCTTCGTCGTTCCGATGCCGCCCGAGAACGGTTCAGGCAGATGTTTCCTTTGGATGGGGTGGAGCAGTCAGCGCTTGAGGATTACCGTAAGGAATGGATGGCCCGCTATGTCTACAACTCCAACGCGATCGAGGGATCCACGCTGACGCTTGAGGACACCGAACTGGTGTTGGAGGGCGAGTTCGTGCCGACCGACTCGCCGGCAAGATACATCTTCGCTGCCCGTGGCGTTGCGGATGGCATGGCCTATGCGGAACGATTCGCTGAAGAGGAGCGGACGCTGAGTGTCGAGATGATACAAAAGCTGCATGAAGTCACCGCATTGGACATGCAGCCCGCGCTCAGGGGTCGGTTCCGCCCCTACGGCTACCAGGCAAGGATCACCGCCACCCGAGTGAAGACCGCCGACCCACTTGAAATCTACGAGGACATGGAAGCGCTCGTGGACGCGGTGAACGGTTCCAAAGACCACCCGATCCTCAAAGCTGCCGGATTCCACGCGATGTTCGAGAACATCCATCCATTCACGGACGGCAACGGACGAACCGGGCGACAGATTCTGAATCTCATGCTCATGGCTGCCGGCTACCGGCCCGTAGCAATCAAACATGATGCCGGCCGCAGCTATGGGAAAAGTCTGGAAGCATGGCAGGTTGACGGCGATCCCAAGCCGTTCATTTCCCAGCTTGTCCAATGCGTTGATCAGGAAGAGCGCGCCGTAGCGGAAATCGTCGGCAGATTAAGAGAGAACCCTTTCTCGGAAAACGCCATCGACGGGATTGGTCTCGAAGACGGTCCGGCACGAGGGCGTTCCCTCTGATTGGAACGCTTCAGGATTGTGATAGGTGTACATGAATATGCGTTTTTACATATATTCATGTACACTTATATGCATGAAGAGGAGCGAGGCGATTGATCAGCTGCGCGAGATGGATGCCAAGTACTCGTGCTACGTGTATTGCAAGAACGAACTGGCCGTCGTGCTGGGTGAGCAGGGGCAGAAACTGAACCGAACCCTGTCCAGCCTGGTATCGGCGAAGGCGTTGGTCCGTGCCGCCCGTGGCGTCTACGTGTTCGCGTATTCCTCCCATCTCGGCGAGGGGACACTTCATCAGGTCGCAAAGCGGTTGCGTTCCGGCGAGCTGGTGTGGGAAAGCCTCGAAAGCGCTCTGTCGCGCTGGAACGTGATCAGCCAGATTCCGGTGGATAGGGTCACGTTCATGACCACGGGCCGTGAGGGCGAGTTCCGCACCGCGTACGGGGTGATCGAGTTCACGCACTGCAAGCTCAGCTGGAGTCGCATCCTGCCGAACCTGATCGCCCGCGATGACGGACTGACGCCGCTCGCGTCGAAACAGTGGGCGTATCGTGACCTGAAGGCCGTCGGACGCAACCTCGATCTGGTGGACATGGACGAATTGGAGGACGATGATGACTGGAGCTGACGGCACCTATGACTACAAGGCTATGGCGGCCGGGATCGTCTTGGCCGGGGGCGAGGGCATGGGCAATCTGCTTCCCGTGGTCGAGAAGGAACTTCTGCATTATCGAATCCTGGATGCCATGATGCGCGAGGGTTTCTTCTCCTCGCTGGTGTTCCAGGGCGGCACGAGTCTGCGCCTGTGCCACGGGTCCCCAAGGTACAGCGAGGACCTTGATTTTGCCGGCGGCACCTCGTTCGACATGGACACCCTTAAAGGGCTTGGCTCCTGCATCTCCGATTCGCTCTCGGGGATGGGCGATGATGTGACGGTCCGGGTCAAGGAGCCGAGACCCGACGCCGATGGGCTGACGCGCAGATGGCGTATAGCGATTCGCACGGCCGGTCAGCGCAAGGATCTGCCGAGCCAGACAATCAAGCTGGAGGTGGCATCGATTCCCGCGTACGAGCCGCAGCATCGTCCCGCCTTGGTCAACTATCCGATGTTCCCGGCCTTGTCGGGTCAGATCATCCTCGATGTGGAAAGCCCCACCGAGATTCTTGCCGACAAGCTGCTCTCCTATGCCTGCGCATCGCACCTGCGGCGACGCGACCTGTGGGACATGTGCTGGTTGGCGTCGAGAGGCGACGTCGATTCCCGACGGGCGATGGAGCTTGCGGAATTGAAATCATCTGATTACGGCGAAGAAGGACTTTGGGCAGACCGTGCTGATCGCGTGGCGGGGGTCGCCGATGTGATCGGCTCGGATGCCTTCGCCGACGAGATGCGCCGGTTCCTCCCCGCCGGCCTGATGACATCCACGGTCGAATCCCCACGTTGGAGCGCATGGGCGATCGAACAGATCGGGACGTTGTACGGCACTCCAGGCACTCCATCGTCGGCCGATGCGGTTCCCGGATTCCCTATTTTCGGTGCGTCGAACGACTCCAGTCCAACCCGCTGAACGCTAAGGAGGTCTGCGATGTCGAATCTGGACTATAACTTGCCTGAGCCGACAAAGGCGCAATTGGAGTACGCGCGTTACCTCAGCCGTTTCCAAGCGCCGCGTGAACGCCGGACTCTTTTCGCCCGCACCGAATCGGATATCGCAGCCGCCTTCCGTGAAGAGACCGCGAACCATTCCTGGAACGCCGACGACCTTGCCTCCCAGGCCGGTATCGATCCCCGGTTTGCCGATGCTCTGCTCCAGCGGGGCGAAGCCCCGATTGAAGCGGTGTTCTCCGCAGCCGATGCGCTGGGGATAGACATAGCCGCGTTGCCGCTTTCCAGTCTCGGGAACACTCGGTGAGCGGTGTTGGTATACGCCAATATGCGCAAAGAAGCATGTTGGCGTATACCGTTTGTTCATCCGATCCTCGCGGTGCTAAGGGAATAGGTGGCGACGCTGCCGGCTGTTCCGACGACCTGGTTCATGGGCATGGTCAGTCTCATGTCGGTGCGGGTGGTGGATTCCACGGCGTTGCGCATTTCGTCCTGCACGAGGCCGATGTAACGCATGGTGGTGGCGATGTTGGCGTGCCCCAGCATACGGCTGACAAGCACGATGTTGCAGCCGTTCCTGTAGTAGACGCATGTGGCGAACCTACGGCGCAGGCTGTGCGACGGGTATCCGGTTACCGTCTTGATCCTCTTCGCCACGTAATCGACGCCGCAGTGTCCCTGCACGTCTCCGGGGAACAGCCATACGCCGGTGCGTTTCCGCAATGCCGAAGCGAGCTTTGCCGGCACGGGAAGCATCCGCTCCTTGTTGCCCTTGCCGTGGACGTGGAGCACCATGCCCTCGGCGTTCTCCTCCAGATCGGTCTTCAGGTTGATTCTGGTCATTTCGATGCGGCGCAGGCCGCAGAACGCGCCCAGCATGACGGCCAGCCGCGCGTTCTCGTCGGGTGATGCGAGTCCTTGTTCGATGTTCTCCTCGGGACAGATGCAGCCGGACGGAAGGGTCATGGGCACGGTGGGCACTTCGTCCGCCGGATTGCGGCGGGCGAGCCCTCGCTTCATGCTCCATTGGTAGAAGACCTTGACGCAGCTGCGTACTCCGCGTCTGCCTTCGGTTCCCATGCCGGCTAGGTAGAATATGAGGTCGTCTTCGGTCACGTCGGTGATGCTTTTATCGACGGCTTTGGAGAATCGAACGATCTGGTACCAGCGGGTGCGCAGGGTGTCGTTCGTGCGTCCGATGGCGTCCATCCAGTCGATCCATTTCTCAATGGATTCTTTCCAATCCTCCCGTGGCTCGACGTGTTCGCAGCTCTTCCTGTTGTCGTTCCAATACCTCATGGGGCTCCTTAAGCGCATAGAAAAGGGAAGTGACTTCTTCATCACTTCCCAAGGAATACTATTGCGCGTTTCTGGCCGATGCTCTTCGGAAAACCAGCTGCAAGGCGAACATGCGCGATGACACGCCGATTTGAAGGAACAGCAAGGCTGGTGTATTGTCTACTCCTGTTGCAAAAAGCCCTACGGCTGCGAGCCAGAACCGTATATCGGACGGTCACTGGTTCAAGCCCAGTCGCAGGAGCTCACCTGAACGGGTAACTCCGGCCGGGATGAAAATTGAATATTCCTGCGTAGCTCAGTTGGCAGAGCATCCGACTGTTAATCGGACGGTCGCTGGTTCAAGCCCAGCCGCAGGAGCTCATTGGAAGCCATCGGCGTGTCGCCGGTGGCTTTTCTGTTACCCATCCCCTGAAGCTGCTTCATCAGCGAATCGTCAAGCAGCGTCGAAATATCAGTATCAAGAAAGTCTGCCGCACGCACGAGGTCGGCCAAAGACCAAGATACGGAACCTCGAATCTTCTTTGATATTGCAGCACGTTGCACGCCCAGTGCATCCGCTAAGGCGGTTTGTGATTTGCCCTGCGTCATGAGCATCATTTTGATGTTCCATGACACTGTTCCTTCGGCATAAGCAACGGCAGCATCGGCCTCTTCCGCAATGGGCATAAGTGCAACTGTTGTCATTTATGGCTCCTTGAAAAGTATTTGTATCTTTAAGCGACACGCCTATCGTACAGCATAATTTGCGTTTCCTCAAATGAAACATTAATGTGTATCTTATAAAGAATCAAGTTACCAAAGGGGAAACATGTCGATGAAGGAGTGGCTGGTAGAGAACGGTCTTTCTTATCGCGATTTCGCTGCGATCATGGGCCAGTCGCCGTCATCGATCTGCAAGAAGGTCAATGGCGAGACAGCTTGGCAGCAGAAGGACTTGCTGTTTCTTCATGACCACTATGGTCTTTCTTCTGATTTCGTACTGGGTATCACCGTTATTCCCCATTCGGAGGAGGTGTCTGTCTGATAAAAGAATGCCCGGTCTCGATCTGGTACATCGAAACCGGGCGTATGCAACACATCCAATGTCGGACGATTCCCTAGTCGCCAAACTTTTGAACCGTTCGCATTGCCTTTTAGATTATGGAGGCTGCACAAATGTCTAGTGTAACCGAAGTCGCTGTGCCGACTTCTGATTTTGATGGTAACGCCCCCGTGAATGGTTCGCGGTGCATGGCGTCTACATTTTCCGAATCCCTGTATTGGCGACGTTCTGCCCGGCGCTACGAGCTGGCGGGTCTTGCCGCTTCGATGCTGGCCGCGTTGTCGTGCGTGGTTTTTCTGGCGATTCTGCTTGCCGCGAGGAATCTGCTTCTGCCGGGATTCGCTTTGGTGCCGGTGGCCTGCGGCCTGGCTTGTGTGGGTTGCTGGTGCGACCGTAACTCGCGTGATGCCTGGGATTTCGCTTTCTGGTCCCTTCACGCGGAGGTGAGGCAATGACCATGACCGTTGGCGCGCGTTCCCTCGATAACGAGGAGCGCTCGAATTTCCGGGACTACATGTCCCTGTTGTCCCTGTCCGTGGATGCGTCGATGACCGTGAGGGAGATCATGGCGGTCGCCTATCTGATCGGCCGGCATGACGCGCTTCGTGACGTGCGGAACGCTTCGTCGCCGGCTCGGACGGTGAACCGTCGTCTGATCCATGGCGGTCCGTCGGATTGCGTGTTCAACCGCGGCTACGAGGCCGGTGCGGGCATGGTGTCCGACGAGATCGACGCGTTGATGCGCGACGTGGAGGCCCTCAGCGGCGATGACGCGGTGTTCTCGATGCTCAGGCATCCCTCGGTGAGCGGGGGTGATGAATGGTGGAATTGGTGATCCTGCTGTTCGTGGTGCTCGCAGTGGCCTGTTTCGGCCTGCTGCTGCCGTTCCTGCGTCTGGCAGTCGGCATCGTGCTTCTCGCGGTCCGTCTGCTGGCCTCCCTCGCGCGATCAATGGGGGCGGGCCGATGATGCACCTCATACTCGTGATCGCCGTCGTCATCATTCTCGCCGTGTCCTGTCTGCTGACGTTCGCCCTGTGCCGCGCGGCCACGCGCCGCGACATGCTTGAGACCCGTTGGCGTGAGGAGTCGGCCGGTTCCGTGGGTGAGGAGAGCCATGAGAGCGCATGAAACGCTTGAGCGTGCCGGGCGTCATGGCGTCTTCCCGGCCCGTGGTTCCGCTTCGGGCCTGTTGGCGGCCTGCCCGTCGGACGGCAGCCACGACTTCTACCTGTCGATGATGCTCGACGTTCCCGTGCCGCGCGTGCCCATGCTGCGCGCACGTCTGCAAGACTCCCGCCGAGGGGCGCAACGCGCATCCGACGCACAGGAAGCTGGCCGCGTGGTGCAAGTGCAGCGTGGGCACGGTCAAACGCCATTTGTCATGGCTGGAAGGGGGACGTGTGGTGATGGAGCAGCGGTTCCGTCTGCGTGACGGTTCGCCGGTCGTGCCGCGCTGGCGCCGTTGACGATATAGGCGTCCTTCGTGGGTGTCGGCGTCGGCGATCATGTGCTTTTTCCGTTCAGGGAGGTTTCGTATGGCTGATGCTCCTGCCGGGGTCCGTGCCGGCAAGGCCGGGGGTCCGCATGGGTTGCGGGTCCTGTCCCCGGCCGATCCGGGGTATGTGGAGTGGTGCCGGTCCGGCATGCCCCAGAGGATCCGTCTGCTCAAGCTCGCCGCCGAGAAACGCCGCCGGATCGAGCAGGGGGTGATCTGTCCGAAATGCCATAGGCGCCGGGTCCGTGCCGGCGACACGTTGTGCGCCCAGTGCCGTCACTTGGAGGATCTGCCCCGCTGCCGGGAATGCGGGAGGCGGACGAGCCGTCCCGTGGACGGGTTGTGCGCCCGATGCCTGAAACTGGTCCGGGAACAGGCCAGGCCGATGTGCCCGAAATGCGGCAGGTGCCGGTGCCTCGAGGGCGAGGACATGTGCGGCAGGTGCCGGGCGCACCGTGTGTTGCCATCCTGTTCTCGTTGCGGCGCGCCGCGGCGGAAGGGCTCGCCGGACGGGTTGTGCGGCCGATGCCGGCAGCTCCTTTCGGGGAAGGCGAGGACATGAATCTGGCGGACGTGGCCTTGGAGGCCCTGTACGTGCTGGGTGTACTGATGTGCTGCGCGCTCCTGTCCCGCGAGGAGGGCTCGCGCGAGGGCCTGGGTTCGCGTCGCGCCCGCCTGTTCATGCTGGCGTTGGCGGTGGAGGCGATGCAGGCGGGGTTGGGTTCGCTCGCGTTCCGGGAGCCGTGGGGCGCGCCGTTCGCGCCCTGGCAGGCGTTCGACCTGGCGGGCGCGGTCCTGGCGGACCTGTTCCTCGCACGGGCCCTGTTGCGCGGCGGCGGGAATCCCGGTCCGGACTACCGGTGACGCGTACCGCCGGTCATTCCTCCCGTTCGTGTTCCACCTCGAAGCGGATCTTGAGCCGCGTACGGCCGCGGCGGGCATGGCGTGCGGCGCGG
>ENA-OPVY01000499-OPVY01000499.1-human-gut-metagenome-genome-assembly--contig:-NODE-499-length-31314-cov-12.567389_pt1 | contig 31314 bp, 24 predicted proteins | sample MGYA00241503_ERZ501998 | MGnify/ENA primary metagenome ERZ501998 (study PRJEB25962, sample SAMEA2042107) | human gut metagenome | biome: human gut; feature: human-associated habitat; material: faeces... | reverse complement strand
TTTGATGGGGCTTCCACCCACCGGACTATATACCCTTTGCTGGACGCACGGTCAGACCCCAATGTGCCCCCTTAACCACTTCATCCACATGCTTCCCATAATCCTCAAATTTCTCGTTCAAAATTTTACTTTATAGTGATACCCAGATTTTTTATTCCCACACAAGCTTACAATCAGCCACACCAACCAAACTGTCCATAAACACTTCATTCAGTCGATTCTCTACCTGTTGCTTTGTAACACCTTTCTTCAGGATAACCTGCAGGAATCCTCCGCCGCCGGCACCGCAGACAAGCTTCCCATCAATCAGTTCTTCAATACTACTGAATATCTGCTCAATCAAAGTATTACTGCTTCCTGCATCAACTTTTTTACTCAGTTCCCAGTGGTAATCCAGAAGTTTTGCAAAGCCATCTACATTGCCACGTTCCAATTCGAAGCACATTAAAACTGCTGTTTTCTGGATTTCTTCCAAAGCAAAAAGACTGTCTGGTTCGTTTCCAACGTAACGTCCGACGACATCACGAAGAAGGTTACGGGCAAGTCTTCTCTGTCCGGTATAAATCAGAACAAATCTATCATCCAGTTCCCTCTTTGCAAACTCTGGGATATCCACGTGCGTTACTTTTAACTGCTGATCAATTCCTGGCATAGAGGTAATGTATTTCAACCCTGGAGTGATTCCTCCTACCTGATCCTGCCAGCCGCCACCAGTAGACATGATCTGTTCCATAGCAAGCACATGCGCGTAAAGGTCTTTCTCTGTATATTCAATTCCCATAAACTCAAATACTGCTTTTACACAAGCTGCAGAAAGAATAGATGAAGTACCAAGCCCGGATCCTTTTGGAACGTTAGTAACTTCAGAATGCATTTCAAATCCACCACCAAGACGATCCAGAACCTCATCCAGACTACTTCCTTCTTTTGGAATAATTCCACAGGCAAGCAGACATGCTTTCTGCAGAGCAAACGGATCAAATGGATCACCAGTTGCCTGAAGCGGCTCAATCGTATCAAATTCTCCATGAACATCCATATCACGACTGTCGAAAACAATCTTCTTCTCACTAAGCTTCTCCAGTGTGACTTCTACAGGCTTCTGCCCATTCAGAAGAATCGCCACATTCAGTACTGTACCGCCATTTTCATTACAATATGGAGGTGTATCACTCCATCCACCGCCCCAATTGACACGAAGCGGCAATTTTACTGTATGCTTTTCTGTGACGATTCGAGCATTTTCATTATAAGACAAATTTCTGAGCGTTGTAGCCAGAACCTCTGACTGAATCGTGCTGAAACATTCCTGAATCTCATCTTCGTCCTCCAGAATGGTTCCCAGATAATAATGAAGACGCATTTTTTCACTAAAATCTGCTTTTCTGATCCGACGTTCCAGCCATTCCTTCTGTATCTTTGTCAGCGACTCTCTCTTCCTCAGTTTAGCTGCCGGCACTTTGTTTCGGATTGCTTTCGCAATCTCATCCATCGCAACCAGATCTGCCATTCGCTTATTCCATGCAATAATCGCATCCGGATCCGCGTCGTTAAATCCAGAACAAAGAGATTTCTTCGGTGCCTCTTTCCATGCTGAAAGATCTGCTCCATTATCTCCGTTTACGATCGCATACAGGTTTAACGCCGCTCTCACAGCCTCCTCGATCGTATCTTTCTCCGGATATAAGGCAGCTGACCATAATGTATGGGAATCATCCTCCCACAGCTTCACTCCAAGATCCTTTGCAATTTTGTCCAGATCTGTTCCAAACAGTTTATTTTCTTTCGGGTTATCATTTACACCAAAGATACGGACAATAAATTTCCCATCTCTCTGCTTCAATCCATGCATGACAACATTATCCGGGATTACTTCGTCGTGAATATCAATGTAAGAAAGAACGCAATGCTCACCTACTTCTGAATTACCATGCACATAAGAAACTTCCAGATAACAGTTTTTACCCATATTTGCTCTGCTGCTTAAAACACTGTTATAGCCTGCTGTATCACTATCCTTAATACTGCTTCCAACCAAACGTCCCCAGCCAAGTTCACGATACTCATCTACACCACCGCTCATCAGTTTCAGGATTTCTCTCGTTGTACCAAAATGAATAAATTTAGCCGGTGCCAAACGAAGCAATTTCATCCTGTATGGACGCAATGCCTCCCACACACGTTCTCTTGCCTCAGTCAGTTCCTGACAAAATTCTCCTTCTGGTTTCTCCTGATAAAAAGCTTCCAGAGTAGATTCCTCTGCCAGCGGATACAAAAAGTCTGCATACAGAGAAAGTCTGGTCTTCTCATTTACATGTCTGTCATAATCTGCCTCTGTTTCGATCAGAGTATACAAGGATTTCATCATCTCTGTACTGAAAATAAGAGCCCCTGTATCGATGTCCACACAATCAGATTCATTTACAGCCCCTATTTCACGCAGAACTTCTACAGATTTCTTCTGCAGACAACACTTTACATTTCCATTCTCGCCATTCAGATAGACTCCGTGGTTCTTACCAGTTTCTACATGTTCCTTAAAGGAAATCGCTGCGGCACCGACGTTGTTGTAATCAATCTGAAGCGGATTAAACAACAGCAGAACATCTCCGGATAACAGAACCATACCTTCACGGATACGTGATGGCACAGAACTCATACAAATCATAAATTCATCAAACAAAGTAGAATTACGTCCATTCGGCAATGCATGCGGTACCGGTGAAAAAAGCTTACCCAATGCAGAATACTGCGGTACACGCTTACTGTCTCCACCCGAATGAATAACCAGTATACGAAGACCGTCAAAGCATTCTTCCTGCTCATGCAGGTATTTCAGCACTTCCAGAGTTGCTCCGCCAGATCCCACACGCTTACCATCGCGATCCGGAATTGCAACAAAAGTGGTCTCCTTCGGGAGAAAAGCCCTACGTTCCTCTATCTGCTTACGAAATCCCTCGGCCTGCTGCTCATTGGAAGCTGTCAAGATTACATAGTCCCATTTCGGGAAATTCTTAAGTTTTAATGAGCGGTTATAATCATCCCAGCAATCCCTGTATGCCTGGGATAAAAAAAGTGAATATAGATTCTTCATATGTAATGTTCTCCTTTTTCATAAAGCACTAAATGTTAAGTTAATGACATTGAGTATTTATGCGGGTAAATCGATTTTAGTCGTAAATTTACTGGAAGTTCACAGTCTATCACCCGCCGCACAGATGCTGTTGACTTGGATGACTACCGCACTCGATGTGCGGCGTGTTTATAAAACTTTTAGGCTTTCTTTATGAAAAATTTCCGGTGCCTGACCCCAATGTTGGGTTTATTCGCAGGGACTCCGATAAACCTATTGATATCATTAAGTTGATGTTGAAATACGTCCATGCTGTAAAAGAAAAATTCCGACAATTTGACCGGCCCCTCCGTGAAATCAGTGCGATTCATTTCGAATATCGATAGCCTTAGGCTCTACCACTGAAGATTGTCATTTTTGACAGATGAACAGCATCTGTCTTATCAGCATGCCCTTTTTTCTGAATCTGTATTTCCAAGCACCAAAACATCCTCTTGCACATGTTTCAATGCAAATTCGAACAAAACCTCGAACACCTAGCTTAATGGCATTGCCTTCCATTTCGTCATTTTACGCTTATTTTGGAAAGTTGCAAGAGGTGCATTTTTTTTTTGGGGGGACTGGTAGTCTTATCTACCTCCAAGGAAAAATTCCTTCGCCACCGGTATTCTTTTCAGGATTTCTACAGCTATGACATATACAATAATGCTGACAACTGTTTCAATAATCCAGATCAAAGAATTCGGTGAAAAATTCTTGGTGACCTTCAGTAAAAACATATTTACATAGGAATTCAGAATGTAGATTCCAAGAGAAATCTTACCAAAGTAAGCAATCCTCTCAATTACTTTTCCCTTCCATCCATCGCAGATCATCTTGCAAAGAACAATCACCATAATTGAACCAGCAAATCCTATTACCCATCTGTAGATATCAATGCCAAGCTGCACTATCAATCCCTTTTCCCCAAGCAAGCTAATCTTAGTCGTGTATATGTACGAATCATGACCATAGAATATAAATAAAACAGCAAAAGTTACGATTGCCACAGCTAGTGCATACCAATCTTTCTTCGCGACTCTTCTGTAGTACTTGATCCCCTCACACTTGTTAAAAAGGAATCCTGCCGCAAAATATGGATACATGTAAACATACAAATGTGCGTTAAACTTACTTGAAACAAAGAGCATAGGGATTATCAATACTCCATATATCCACACTTTCCCTTTGAATGCTTTCTCCACAAGCAGAACAATCAGGGAACAAAACAACATAGCCCATAAGAACCAAAAGCTTCCTAAAAACTTAACAACATAAGTATGGGCAAATTCAACCACTGTAAAATCATGCCTGATTATATTAATAGCTGCCCTTCCTGCACATTCTAAAGTCACCCATGCTATGATAGGCAACAGCAACGAGGGAAGTCGTTTCTTAACTATCTGCTTAGTTGGCTTTTTCATAGACCAGAAAAAAAGGTAACCGGACAGTAAAGCAAACAACGGCATATGAAAACTGTAAACCAGTTTAAAGAGAAAGTCTGTATAGTAGCCTTCTGTCTGATAGAATGTATTTCCTGATCCAAACTGTATGTTATGTCCGAGTACGACCAAAATAATGGCTATACCACGAATGAAATCAATGGTTATATTTCTGCTCTGCTCTGCTCTGCTCTGCTCTGCTCTGCTCTGCTCTGCTCTGCTCTGCTCTCATAATTGTCCAATGCTTCCTCCTCCATGTCAACTACATTTTCTATTTTTTCGTGTGCTTGGTATCGTGTAAATGTTGTCTTCCACCCAGGTAAAAGTGTCGCCCCTCTGGAACTTAAGCATTTCGGTAGTAAATTGGCTGTCCCTACTGCCTTGCTTGTCTACGCTTAGTCTGCACTGTTGCCAGCTATAGGTTCAAGACTCGCTTCGTGTTTTATGGTTAGTAACTTACATGATGGGATTTCCATCCACCGGATTATATGTCCCTAGCTGGACGCACTACCGTACCCCAATGTCATTTTATGTCTCTAGCCTTTTTTCTCTAATATGTTTAATCTCTTCATTGTATAAAAGGGTGCCATAAGTTCATACGGCAAAAGTGCCAAAACATTAGCTATTACTACCCCAATCCAACTTCCAGTCCATTGAACACACAGATACGATAAAGGAATGTCTATCAAGGCTGCAAATGTCATCCATATCATTTGAATCTTAAAATAAGAAATTCCATTCCCTATCGATGTATTAACATTATGTAATACAAAAATGCTTCCAGAAAAAACAAACACTATTGCATATATATTATTCACGTGAATCATATCTTTCCCAAGCCAAAAATTCATAAATATCTGCAAAAATGGAATTACTAGAAATTCCAACATAACGCAAACTATTGTTGCTAAAAGAAATATTCTATAAATCTTTGTTATCCAAAGGTAGTCCTTACTTGCTTGTGCTTTTGTTACTGCCGACCAAATAGGAGTAAGCGCTAACGAAAATATCATCGAACCAGTTTTGAAAACTTTATAATATGCCTGATATTCAACCACAAATTCGGGTGACGTAAAGCTAGTGATCAAGAATTCATTTGTTGATGATATAATCATGAATACAAATTGTAACCATAATAAAGATACACCAATTTTCAATATAGGTGATACATATTTTTTGTTAAAATATTTGAGTGTCGGATATGCATTATTTAGCATTTTTCCATAAACTATTATAGATACTACAAAATACGGAAGAATCGCAGCAAGAACATTTACCCATGCCATTCTCCATAAATTCAATTTCAATGACGATGATGGAATGATATACAATGCGATTAATGTAATCAAGCTAGTACACAACGTCATAAAATTCACGATTGCAGACTTTTGCAACGCATAAAGTGTTGATGTTACCAGCTTCAATACAAACTGCAACATTATACCAATATATATTATCAGTACACACCTAGCAAGAGTATAATTATCAACTACAGATTCTGATACATTCAGCAAGCTATTCCATTTTAATCTTGGAATAACACATATGCCCAAAACAGACAATGCAATAACAAGAATAGACATTGTAACATACGTAGTTGAAATATATTCCTTAATTTTCGTTTGATTTTTTTCTACCAATGCCGCTGGCAATAAATTTCTCAATCCGTTTCCTAAACCCAAATCAAAATAAATAATCCAATTCAAAACAGAAACAATGGTATACCACACCCCCAAAATTGTTTGATTCTGAAAGTATTGTATATATGCTGGCATTGTAAAAAGAGATAAAATTAAAGAAAACCCTTTTATCACAAATGCACCTATGATATTTACAATTACTGACTTATTCTGCCCTGATATTTTTTTTAATCTATTTACCATTTTCTCACCTGCAACTTTGTTTAACAATTCTCTCTATGAAAGAAACCTCCTACTGTTACTGTGAAACAATACCTTACGGGGAGTCAAAAAGCGCAAACTCCCCCCTTTAAATATTTAGCCTGTTTTAAACTTGTCTGATAAGCCTATGCGGCAACAACAGGGGCTTCCCAGCCAAGTGCTTTTAACTTTTTAAGATACGCATTGATTTTGCGTTCTTTATTAAACTGATTATAATACTCAGCTCCAAGATCCTTGAAAACTACACCGTCTTTGAGAATGCGATAAACGGCTATGAGCATGGAATGGGCAACTGCAACATAGGCTCGTTTTGACCCACGATGTGCACTGATTCTCATAAACTGGGCATAGAAGTATGACTTTTTGTTTTTCACTGTAGCATGAGCACAGGTAATTAGAGTTGTCCGCAAGAGAGAATTACCTTTTCTGGTTTTACCGGATTTCCTCTTTTTTGCACTTTCATTATCACCGGGGCATAATCCTGACCATGAAGAGATGTGTCTGTCTGAAGGAAAACGGCTCATATCTGTTCCAATAACAGAAATGATAGCCTGTGCACTGGTATTACCGATACCAGTTACATCCTGGATTACTTTGGATGCCTGTTTTTCTTCGGGTTTCATAAAGTTGTCAATTTCATCATCCAGATTTTTGATGTGAACATTGAGTTCATCCAGATGATTCAAAAGTTCCTTCATCATTCGACGCTGCAGTGGGCTCATGACACCATTGAGATCATCGATAATCTGCTCTTTGGTTGCTTTCAGGTTATGGGCAATGATTTTCTGCTCATACATCTCATCGTATTTTGCCTCGTCGATAGATTTTCCTGTGAGCAGGTATTCCAGAATGCTGCGTGCACTTTTACCATTGATATCTGACACCGTACCAGACAGCTTGATATTGGCACCTTCGAGCATTTTCTGGAGACGATTTAATTCTCTGGTACGCTCACCGACGAGACTTTTGCGGTATCGAACCAGTTCTCGCAGCTCCCGCTGATCCTTATCGGGGATATAGCTGGGCTGAAGCAATCCATGTTGAAGAAGATCAGCAATTCATTCAGCATCCTTCACATCGGTTTTCCGTCCCGGAACCGCTTTCATATGGCGTGCATTTACTACCATAGCGTTCAGGTCAGAAGATTCAAGGATGTTATACAGAGGCTTCCAATAAGAAGCGGTGCTCTCCATTGCGGTCATTTCACAGCCGCCAGTCTGGAGCCACTCTGCCAGTTCAAGAAGCTCTCTGATTGTTGCACCAAACTCACGCACTTCCTGCTTGCTGCCTTTACGAAAGCAGGCGACAATGAGTTTTTTGTGCACATCAATACCACAACAATTGTCATAAATTCTATCCATACTGGTACCTTCAAATAAAATTTACGGCACGGTACTCTGTCTGTTATCATTTTACTGTACGTCCTTTTGCCATAACAGGCTGGACAGGTGGTGGTGCAAATGAGAGTACCTGAAATCAGTTTTAGTTACGGGCTTTATGCCCAAATAAAAAACGATCTTTGCCGTTAACACCAGTATAAGATTGTAAACAATTAAATGGTTCTTTCCGTGCTTAGTTGAATTTAACGTGAAAGAGTTCTCCGAATAGCACTTTCGCTTTCAATAATTCAAAATTGTTTCGCCCATACATTATTCGTTTTATAACTTTGATTTTATTTACACTGCCTTCTGCTAAGCCATTATTATACGAATATATAATTCCATTTTTTACAGCAGTTAAGTCCTTTTTTATGCCATTTATAAATGTTTGAAGTTCAGGGATATCGTATTTTTGTGCTTCATTGATCCATTCATCTAATTTTGCAGGATTATTAGAAAATAGGACATTACAAAACTCTTTGGTTAATGCATACAGCTCACTTAATAAAGGATATTTTTTTAATACTTCCTGATACTGTTTGGCTGTGATTGTACCGATATCCTCGAGTTTTTTATAAACCAACTGGCATAAGGATTTTCTTTGCACATATTCAGAATGCGGCTTCTCTGTTTCGTTCTGTTCATACATTCGTGTTCTTTCTTTTTGCATAAACATTCGTAACGAAGCTACACTGCCTGTATATCCCTTTTTACAAATAATATCATGTATTTTAGGGTAAGTTAATCCTTTGCTTCTGAGTTCTATTACTTCCCTTTCATATGGAGCTAATTTCCCTGGAATTCGAACATTATAGTGTCCATTCGTAATTGAAAAATCAGGATTTAAATAATTTTGTATGGTTTTATAGGGATGATGCATTAGAGTGGCAATCTGCTCAATGGGATATCCCGCCAAGGCCATCTGTCTTGCTTCTTCTATTTCCTGTTCTTTTTGTTTTACTGCCAGCTGATGTTGCCGTTCCCTGGCAATTTCCTTGCTTTTAGGAACTTGGTCTTCTGGAATAGCAAGATATTTTTGGATTGTTTTAGGCGAAGAATGTAGCAATAACGCTATATCCGATATGGTCAGTCCTTCCCTGCGTTTTTCATGGGCGAATTTTATACGCAATGACCGGTTTGCAGTGTTATATAATGCTTTCATTTCATCCGTAATGCTTTCTGTTAATGGTATTTCAACCCTTGCAGGAAATTCACGAAATATATATTTACAGATAACTTCCGAAAGTCCCTTTATCAAGTGAAAACGGTCACTAATCTGTATGACATCAGGATGAGAATTTGTAGCAGCGGATGCGTATGTAATGGCTCCATCCCTTGAAATAACTTCGATATTGTGAAACGTTTTCAACCAGTTGCAGACATCATTTGTGTCTCTTGACGGAATCATATCAATAATTCGATGATTCTCTAAATTTATCATAACTGTTCCATAAGAGAATCTTTTACGGAGCGCAAAATCATCCACACATATCATTTTTACAGAAGATTTATCCACAATGGATGGCATTTTTTTTAAGCAGATCGCAGATGCTGCTTTTACAAACTGTAATATTTTCACTTTTTAAAAGTTTAGAAGCATTCAACGAGCTTAGCTGGGATGATGTATATAAAATATTTTGGATTAACCGGTTCGTTTTTTTCGATTTAGCAGTCACAAATGGATGTTTCTCTGAAAAAGTTTTGTGAGAACAGTCCGGATTCATACATCGCATTTTCCTGGTATCGACTAACAGGATGACCTTTTTTCCTTGCATAGGAAGATCTTGAATTTCTCTTTGATAAATAGAATGAACTTTAGATGTTTTGCTTCCACAAAACGGACATTCTAATTCAGTTATTGTTGATGCAATATGAAAAATCACTTTATTTTCTTTTATGCGATATTGTATTAGTTCATAGGCTGGGTCAAGTAACTTAATAAATTCGTCCATACAGATAACCTTCCTAGTAAATATATTTTGAATATATTATATAACTTCAATACATTAATTTCAACCAATAACGGAAAGAACCAATTAAATTCAATACCTGTGCCTGTACAGTTTCATTTATGGTGGTGCCAAGAACAGGCATGGAGGTTTTTTAGTTTAGTTATGAACCATACATAGATGTAAATACAAACACAAATCATTCCTGTACTTCTACAAGAAATAACCTTGTCTCATCATAAGTATGCACCTTGATGTCAATCCAATACACCTCATATAGAAGTTACGTATGAATTAATACTACCCTAAACAAAATTATTCAGAATTTTCATCCCCAATCATAACCTCATCCTTCGTTTGACTCAAAATCATCAATACGAGAATTGCTGGATAAAATTCACGGGATTGCGCCAATGTTGTATTAATGTATAATAGCCATAGAACCACAAATTGAACATTTGAAATTCTATGTTTAAATGAATACTTTATGTAATAATGCAATAAAACAAATATTGGAATCACACCAACAGCTGCACAGCTTACAAATAACCTTGCCCCAACAGATTCTGGTGCATAAATAAATCTGTAATTCGAAACATACGAAAATCCATATCCTATCGGATTATGGACAATCAAATTCAACATAGTGGTAATTGTGCTCAATCGGACGCTACCCGTTGTAAGATCGCTACTTCCAATATTAAGTATCTTTTCAAATAAAACGATATATAGAAACGAATTAACTCCGTTTTTTGCAAAATCAGCTACGCCAAAAAAAATCAATAATGCTAAAGCAACAATCGTAATTTGTTTAATACTCTTACTAATTTGTTTTCGCTTAGAAAATACAATCCCTAATATTATGATTGTCAAGCCAATAAAACCTGTTCCCGATTGGGTAGTAATTAGTGCAATTATCAATATTGCTATTGCTGTTTTCCTGTACTTAATAGCCGACTCGTTAGGATAAAAAACAAGCAAATATACTGCAGAGTTCAGTAAAATCTGATAGAGACCTGGTTCGCAAAATATACCTACATTTCTACTTACTTCTCTATCTCGCAACACATACAAATAATTACAATAGAAATTAGTGTATGTTAGTCTATTTATTTCCACTTTATGAAACATACCAGAATTTATAAGATACTTGTAGTCAACCTGCGCAATAGCATAAAACCCCAAACTTACAATAGCCATGAAAATAACAACTTTTATAAATCTGTTACAAAAATATTTTTTGTCATATTGATAAGTCACATATGTCAACATTATTGGCTCTATAATAAACATATAATTGTATATAGCTTCCGAAATTTGACTCATCCCTGAAAAAATCAGTTCCAAAACAATCGTCGGTATAAGAATAAAGATAAAAATAGGAACTAGATTTTTCCCCCTAGTGCGAGGAACAAGAAGCATGAACAGCGCTGAAATGATAATATTAAAAACTCTAAAATTCATATCATTCAATGCGTAAAACCAAGGATTGTGCGTTGTAACCAGCATTACAAGCAGTAGGTATTGGGTCACTCTTTTGAATCGTTCATTTCTAGAACTCACTCTAATTTTCAACCTCATATAAATGTTCTCCTTAAATCATCGGACTCCATTACTCAAAATCTCTTTTCCTACATATTCTTCATTTCGGCTATACTTAAAAAAACGAGCGCAATAACTAACCTGCGAAAGCCCAGCAATTAGATAATCACACGTCGAGAGAGCGATTATATCTCGCAGTATTTCAAGCCCAAGTGTGTATTTATGAAGTTTACGACCATCTTTTGAAAAATGAATCGGCATGCCATCCTTAGATCTAAAAGTATCATTAAAAAATATGACTTTTTCACCATAACGTGCTACAAATTTTTTTATTGTTGCTTCTTCATCAGTTGCCAAAAATATCTTAATGTCTTCTGTTGACTCTTGCAAAACTGAATCGAGAGCAGCAAAGTAATCATCAATTTTCACCACCTTGGGATGATTCTTATATCCTACATTGTAATCTGTCCCTCTGTAATGCACACCAATCATACGCTTTTTTTCGGGATTAATTTGCTTCAGAGACTCGTTAATATAAATCATTACTTCAGGCTTTAAGCTGATATATTTTGTAATAATTTTCCCCATCTCTTTCACGTATTCTTCGCTCTGCTCGTAGGAACTTGTTGAAGCATAAATCTGTTTTGCCAAATCTCTGTGTTCTTCTTTAAATAAGATGCGTTTGTAATTAGCCACATTTTTACACTCAACACAACTAGGTTGTTGAAAATAGTACTCAAAAGGGTTATTAGATCCATTTACTACTTCATTTTCCGCATAAATATATTCATGATTATATTCAACAACAGGTGTAAACCCATAATAATCTGCAAAAAACAACGCGTCCAAAGTCCTTCTGAACTCAGCGCCAAATCCAGAAAAACTATTTCCTGACTTAATGTAATATACGATGCTCTTATCTGTTCTGCTATTTTTTTCCGCTGACTCAATTATAACCGTAGAGCAACTCTTATCTCGGGCATACATCTGAAACTCATGGTTATTTCTTTTCTGGTAACACGAATACCAATAGTCTAATTTAATATGCTTTCTAACTATGCTTCGAATTTTACCTCGAATACTCCTTTTTCTCATTTCTAAGGGTCTCCTATTCGCCTTTTTATTTCATAAAAAATTTTCTAGTATTTCATCCTTTAATTAACTCGACTTTTTGACAGGCAGTGTATCAACAACGATTTCTTCCAAGACATCAATGTCATCAAGATTATATTTCCAATGGAACACAATCGGCTCTTCATTTATTTCTTCAAAATATTTATAGATACGATTAGTAAGTTCATCTTTGGATTTTACACGGATACCTCTAAGCATCTGGCGAGTCATTTTGCTAAAGAAACCTTCAACCATATTGAGCCATGAGCCGTGTTTGGGCGCGAATACAAATTCAAATCTTCCTGATACTGTAGCAAGGTATTTTCTGGTTGCTTCAGATGTATGAACTTTAAGATTATCGAGTACTATGCGGATTTTGTCTCCTTTAGGATACTTGTCATCTAACAGCTTTAAAAATTCAATATATTCCTTGCTGCTGTGCTTATCTCTTACAAGTGGAATTGCTTCTCCTGTTTGAAGATCAATTGCAGCCAGTAATGAAAGTGTACCTAAACGTTTGTATTCATAATCCCTGTTGATAGTAGAATGCTTTGTATCTGGCATTAAATCAGGTGATGTTGTTGCAATAGCCTGTATTCCCGGCTTTTCATCATAAGACAGCACATGAACCGGCATATCATCAGATACAATAAGCTTTCCAGCATCATCGAACTGCATTTCAAGCTGCTTATACACAAGCAGAACATTATGCATTTTTAAATCAAAATCAGGATCTCGGTTTTCACAGTAATAAGTAATCTTATGGGGCTTTATATCTGCTTCATCGAGAATCGTATTTACTGTACTTTTATGAATGGTGGACAATCTTGTATATCCGGCTACTTCAGCAGTTTTGTTGATATGTGAAGTCAACTTAGCATATGTCCAGGTTTCAGCAGCATAACCAAAATCAATTGGTTTCTGGCAGGCAATGTTAATAATCCAAGCTTTTTCTTCGTCTGTGATCTCAGCATTTCTGCCACGACCAGGCGCATCAAAGAGAGCATTTTCGATACCACCTTCTTTGAATTTCTTCAGGCAAAGCATGACGCTGCAACGGTTAAGACCAACCTTGTCAGCGATAGCATCTATTGACACCGCATCTGCACGCAGTAATAGAATTCGTGCTCTTGTGACTGTTTGAGCCTGAATGGTTCTGGCACGAGTTTGAAGTTCAAGATACTCTTTTTCTTCGTTACTAAGTTCGATAGATGATGCTTTTTTACCCATGATAATGTCCTCCCAAATCTTAATAAGGACATTATAACATAAAGCTCAAATACAGTCGAGTTATTAAAAAGATATTGTACTAGTAACGATACTTATTTACCGACATTTAAAAGAGTCTGATGTTTCAATCTAGAATCCATTCAATAAACTCTCTTACTGCACCTTGACCGCCACGAAAGCAGGAAACAAAAACAGCAATTTCTTTTACTCCTGCCACAGCATCAGCGGGGCATCCAACAAGCCCACCTGCTTCTTTTACGACATGCATACACCCCAAATCATTTAAATCATCACCTATATAAGCTACTTGACTCAAATCATCTGTAATCATGTAAAGGGTTTCTATTTTATTTGAAATGCCTTGATATAGTTTTTCGATTCCTAATTCTCTGCAACGTTTTTCAACAATTTTTGATGTTCTTCCCGTAATAATTACAGGAAGAATTCCAGCAGGAATTGCGATATCATGAATACCATATCCATCTTTAATACTGAAAGTTTTAAACGCTTCACCATCATTTCCCATATATATTTTCCCGTCGGTCAATGTACCATCTACATCCATCACAAGATATCTTATTTGATTTTTCATCTCACGCCTCGCTTTACCGGTATAAAGACGGGGTAACAAAAGACACCTTTATTCCCTGTCTCTGAATTCTACTGATGAACTCCTTATAGTATTTATTTCTTCGTACCGCCTGCTCTTGATTAACTGGGTGACGCAAATTCGAATCAAAATAGTTCATATTGATATCAACGGAAAACCCATCAAATCCAGCCAGCAGCACTTCTGTAACACCGCAAGTTTTAATTAAATTAAAAGCGATTACAGCTGAAGAATCATGGGTTCTTTCATCCACGTCAATCCAATTACTGTAATTCAAAATCTTTACATTTCCTCTTCCGCCCTTGGATACATTAGAACAAACAAGGACATCCAATCCTGCAACAACGGCATTATCATAGATATCTTTACGAGTAGTCAACAGATAATCATTGCATTCTAAAACTGTATTCAGACCAATCGTAACAATATTTTCATCCGCTGCAATTGCTCTAATTTGCTCCATGTGGATTCCAATACTTTTCCCCGGCGCAATAAGCAGAATTTTCTTTCCATGAAAAGATGCTTTCAAGTCCGCTATTACAGCGCTGTCATCTACAGATTTACTTTCATTGTACTGACGATAGACTTCTTCTGCATAGTTTTTATCAAAAGAAATCTTCTTTTCAGGAACAATCAATCCAAGAAGTTCGCCTACCTGATCAATCGGAAGCATATGCTTATTATAGAAATGACTTGCATAGCTAGGGGTGCATTGATTTGCTGCAGACAGATAATACTCCGGTGCATATCCCCAATAAAACTCAGAATGCAACTGATTGATTACCTTGTCAATCACCTCAAGCAACGGTGCAATCTTATATTTTTTTCCATAATACAGATTTAAATGCTCTAGCAACAACTCTGTATTCAGATTTCCTGCACCCTTTCCCATTCCCATGATTGAACAGTCCAGCATAAGATCTCGATTAGTTGGAAACTGCAGCATTGCAATCGCATTAGAGTAGGACATCTGAAGATTGTTGTGAGAGTGGAAACCGAGAGTCATTGTTGAAATAAGATTGTGGTCAACCAGATTTAAGACACGACTCATGTCATTAGGGCGCATTTCACCAAAGCTATCAACAATGTAAAAAGCAGCCGCATCCGGCAATTCCTTATTCACTAACTCAATCAGTTCCAACAGTTCCGCATCACTATAGCGCAAAGTTATCATTGGCTGAATGAAAAACTTATAACCCTTTTCAATAACTTTGCGACCAAGCGCAATCACATCAAATCTGTTTTTCTTGTGAAACGCCATACGAATGCCGTCAATACTATTTTCTGACTTTGGCTTCAGATTATCAATATTAAATTTTCCGTAATCAATCATTGCAACATACTCAATCCCTGGTTTTTTATGTTTCAAAATGCATTGAGAAATTACCTGCTCGTTTGCATACTGAGTTCTATCTGATCTTGATCCTTTATTTTCATCGATGTATCCCATCTCAATGATATCAACCTCAGACGCCTCTTGAGCAGCTAAAATCTTCTCCATATATGTCTGCCCAAAATTAAAATCATTGACACAGCCACCATCTCTTAACGTAACGTCTAATACTTTCAACGAATTCATACAATTCCCTCCTTGACCATTTAAAAATCTATATTCACAAGTGCTTCCGCTAACTCAAAATCTTCCGGATTGTCAATATCCACAGCTTCCTTAAATGAAACCTCTTTTATAAAAGGCTTTTTACCAATCCTGCGTCTGTAGTTTTGATATACCTCTTTTGTAAATACATAAACACCGGACGTTTCTTGATATATTGGTTTTAAGTCCTGAGTCCTCGGAAGGTTAGAAGCGTCAAAATTTAGAGGTTCTCCGTCCTGCCAAAGATAATCCTGCAACTTCACAGCACAAAAAGCTGAATCAAATTCTCCGGATTTCACGGCTTCAATGCACTGGCGCATGGTTTCAACCGTAATAAACGGTGCTGTGGCATGCGCATAAACATAAATATCCGCATCCACCGTTGCCATAAAATTATCAAAAATCTGGGTAAAATTAGAAGTCGGCAGATCCAAAAATATGGGTCTTTGAACAAAGTTCACTCTTTCTGGAAGGAATGGCACAATCGCATCATCACTGCAATAAACATTGATACTATCGCACAGTCCTGTTTCCTTCAAGCTATCTAGCTCATACTGAAGGAGTGCCTTTGTCCCCAAAATTCGTGTGTTCTTTCCCGGACATCTTTCATTTTTCAATTTGATTGGCATGATTGCTACAGTATACATTATTTTCCCCCTCTTCCTTTACACACAACATCTTCAAGGTTCACTCTTTCAAATACCTCTAAGCGCCCACCACGGGTCGCATTGTAAATCCTGATTCCATGCTGTCTTGAATAATCCTCAGCTTTTTGATATGCCTTTGTAGAAATATAAACTGGACCCTTTTTTAACGGAACATTGCTCATTTTAAGGTTTTTATATGCTCGTGCCCCTGCAAAATGGCTGGCCGTGTGAGCTTCTTTATCAAACGATCCATCATCTGACTGGAAGGTCTGATAATTATGGTCTACTCCTAGCAAGTAGATTTCCGTAAACCCCATATAGATTGCCAGCTGAATCATCGCATAGGTAATCGTACCGCCATGCCCTACCGTTTTATCAAAGCGATTGGTAATCCGGATTGCTTTGTTTTCTGACAGACATTCTCCCAAATAAAAAAACTCGTTCTTTTCATCATTTTTCATCTGTTCACACATATAGTTCGGACGATTGGCTACGATAAATCTTGCTGTTGCACCGTTTTCCTCATCCTCTACTTCCTGAGAAATTTCCTGTAGTACAAAAAGATCCTGGATACCATAATATGTTGGCCTCCAACTAGTTTTTGAATAAATATCGTAAATTCGATTTGCCGCAAAACAATATTCATCGTTCAGTAATTCCAAATCTTGCGGAGAAAGACTAGGGCCATTACCAATAACAAAGCATCTTTCCCCGCTGTGGATTCCATTGTATTTCTTTAGTTTCTTCTGCCCGTGTGAGATAAACTTAATATTCTTCAAATCAATCATTTTATCTCTGCAGAAGATAATGGGAATCATCAACATCTCTCTCGTAACAATATTACTATTCAATTTCCAGATAATTTTTTTTATTACTTTATTCATATCGATTTCCCTCTATGGCTTTCTCTATTTTACATAACATCTTGTTAAATATGGTTGTCTCTACTTCAGCTAGAGCTTTTATTGGACGTAAGTTCTGCAGTTGTTCTCTTATCACATCCAACATAATCGAACAAGCAAATACCATTACTGTAACAATAACAGCAACTAGTGGATAAAGCAAATGGTTCGTAGTCGTAAATACAGAATCCAGAAGTTTTACTCTGAAATATAATAGAACATAATTTGATTGAATCAAATAGCATGCTAGCGTATGTCTTCCAATAGCATTCACTATCGTGGATTTAAAAGTCATCTGTGCAAAAATCACGAAAATAGAAAATGTGCAAATAACTTCTGGCAAAATATACATTCCAGAAAAGAAATTAATCCCCTCACTCAAAAAAGGGATATTGCCTTCCAACAACGTCATTACGAGCGATGAACAAAATATCCCTCCCCACATTGCAACCGCTATAAACGGCTTACCTAGAAGAACCTTAATTTTTGTATTGTACTTCTTAAAATACGCTGCTACAACATACAAAAAACAGAACCAACTTAAGTTATCATTATAAGGAACCTGCGTAGTTAATGTCGGTACAACAGAAAATAGCAAAAGGCATACTAAAATTAAGAAGCTATGCTGCTTATATGACAAATTATCAATCAAGAAATTCAAAATTGGCGCAAAACAAAGCATTCCAATATATATCGTTATAAACCAATAGTGACTGAACGAAATAGGAAAAATTGCTTTTACAATGGTTTTAAGTCCTATCGTATCCGGAATAAATGCAATTCCTATTAATAAACATGCGACACCGTATATTACAATTTGTTGATGCAATTTGATGATTCTCTCAATTTTAAAAGATTTTCCGTATAAGAAATAGCTACCAATCATCACAAAACAATTTACGCCGATTTTTCCACCGATATAAAAGAACTGCGCCCAAAGCCGGGTAAATAAATCTCCGCTGTCCAAGCCAAAGGTCATCGATAGATGATGAAAAGTAATCATCAGCATGGATACGATTCGTAGCAACTCAAATCCGGATGTTCTTATTTTACTTGACTCCATTTTTCATCTTTCTCCTGTTTTATGTATTAGATTTTAATGTAATCCCCCAACACTATATGTTTATCGGTCCACTCCAACGTATTTCCTACAATTTTCGCAGGATTTCCTACAACAATAGCGTTTTCTGGAATATTTCCTTTCACAACAGAGCTTGCCCCTATGATGCTGTTTCTTCCAATATGAGTTCCCGGCAGCAATGTTGTTCGAGCACCAATAAAACAATTATCCTCAATAACAATATCTTTTAAGAAGTACCCCCCCTCAGCTACTCCTTTTGAAATCAGTCCAGCTGTAATAGACCAGTCGTGGAGCAACAGTAAAACTTCTCTAGATATTGTAACGTTTGATCCAATATGTATCTTCGTATAATCATAATTATCAAAATATACAGATGGATCAATGTATCCATTATTGTCCATATTAATATCCATCCCATATTTTTTCAGTAGCTTTTTATATGCCAACTTCCACCTTGCTTCACTCCGCAGCTTAACTATTTTCAAGTAGAAAATGGCAATTTTGTACGCCAACTTAGCTAATTTCCCATTGCGTAAGTTCACAATTCATTCCTCCGTTTCGCCTGCATTTAACACAATTATTTTTTTCATTCTCTAAGAAGTATAATATCTATAGCTTTTTCTCACAATCAGTCCATGTTTCCAAACACACTAAGCCATTCAAAGTTTTGTGACAATTTGTACTCTTGCAACCTTCTCACAAACCCATCCATAATATCTGTATTTTGAATCATCAATAACAGCCGCTCGGTGATTGCGTTTACAGAGCAATCGACAACAAATCCGTTTACCCCATTTGTTAGCTGTTCTCGTGCCCCCGCAAAATCTGTAGATATAATCGGCCTTTCTAAAACTATGGCCTCTGTAATCGTAATTCCCCATCCTTCATGTCTTGATGGTTGCACATAAATATCACAATTTTTGAAGTACGGATACGGATTCATACGCACACCCAATATGTGGAAATGATTCTCTAATTTCTTTTCTCGAATTTCTTCTTCTAGTGCCTCATGCAGGGTTCCATCACCCAGCACAAACCACTCAATCTGCAACCCATGATCCACCAGATTTTTGCAGACCTGAATTGCAATATCATATCCTTTTTGTTCTTCCAACCTTCCGACTGTTAAAATCTTCAGTTTTCCATTTTCAACTTTTGCAAATTCCTTCGGATAAAATTCATCCGATTTCTCTTTTATTTCCTGCACCGGAACAATGTTCAAGGCTACTTGTGTCCGCTCCTTATACTTAGGGAGCCGCTCTGCAAATTCGTCCACCAATTTCTTCGATACTCCATAAAAGCCATCTACACATCTCAAATATGTATCCAATGCACTGATATCATACTGAGTCGTTTCAAAGTCATTGTGAATCCACGTCAGTTTCTGATCAGCACTAACTCTCTCCGAAAGATACCAAACCAAAAAGGGGGAATGCATATGGAAATTAACCGCAATGTCATATTTCTCATTCAACTGAGGAATCAAGTTTAATTTCACCTTCAATTCAGCAAAAGGATTCCTATTCAATTTATGATTCAAAACAAAACTAGCAGCTTGCAAATAATGTTTTTCCTTCAAACATTCTCGAACTGTAACTTTTGTACCACCAACTGGAATTGATCTTCTCACTTTTTCTGGCATTGGTATTTTCTTTAAATGCACATTTTCAGGAATCTTTTTTATAAATTCACCTTTTTCAGCAATTACATAAATTGTCACATCATTACCATTTTCTACTAGTTTATTTGATAATGTGATCAACGCATTTTCTACGCCACCACATAGCATCCACTGTACAAAAAAAGCTATTTTCTTCATTCTGAAATCTCCCGATATATATTCATTAAGCACTTGTAATTCTGAGTTTGTGTATAGTTTTCTTCATATTTTTTAAATGTCGTTTCACAGATATGTGGATTGCAATCAATCTGATATATTCCCCACATGAGTTCTTCCACTGAGTCTGCTTTAAATTTGAAACCTGTTACACCCTCTGTAACTACACTTCCAACATTTCCAATATTTGAACCAATCACCGGCGTACCAACACTATATGACTCAACAATTGTCATTGGAAATCCCTCATACCACTGTGTTGGCAATATAAGTGCCTTGCTATTTGCAATTAGTTTTTTTACTTCAGTATTAGAAATAAGTCCTTTCAATTCAACTGTATCCAATTCATTCTCATTAACATACTCTCGGCACCAATTCTCCATAGGTCCTGTACCACATACAAGTAACTTTGGAGCATTATCCCCCATCTGCTTCCAAACTTTCAGTAGTATATCTATTCCTTTCAGTTTATCCAAGCGACCTGCAAAAATGAATTGATTTGCTCTTTGCTTATATGGAATAAGTGACTCATTTTCTACTGTCACAAAATTCGGTTTGACAAAAACCCTCTTTGGCTTAATCTGCTTAAGGTTTAACAACTTTTCTTTATTGAAGTCAGTCAAGCAAATATAATTCAACTTTCCATACACACCAGTCAACCTATGAATCCAAGTATTAACTGTACAGACTAACGTTTGCACTTTACTCTCGCGATAGCAACTATGCTTTACCGCACACAATAAACCTTTCTGAACACAATCTTCACAGATATGGCCATTCCTATAGAAAGTAGCACCTGGGCAAAGCAAACGAAAATTATGGATTGTCTGCACAACCGGAACTTTACAAGCCAATGCAGCATAATAAACCGCTGGACTAATCAAATTCAATGTGTTATGTACATGGACAACATCTATCTGCTGTTCACCAATAATTTTTTTGACTTCTTTATATGTTCTTGGATTAAAAATTGTAGTAATCGGTAAAAATAGTTTTCGCAACTTTGAAAATTGATTCAATTCTCTGTTATTACGACTATACTGAATCACAGTATGCCCGTGTTTTTCCAAAAGTTTTTTTTCATTTGCGACTACAGTATCTTCTCCACCCGGTATCTGATAGTAATTATGAACTTGTAGTATCTTCATTTTTTTTGTATCGTCCATAGCTACTCTTACTTTCCTCTCACCACAGCATTCCAAATAAACTTTGTATTCGTCACCAAATATCTTTTAAACAGTCTCTTCGGATCTTGTATCAATCTATACACCCACTCAAGATTTGCCTTTTGCATCCATTCTGGAGCTCTCTCAATGTTTCCTGCAAAATAGTCAAAGCCTGCGCCTACACCAACCATAAAACCATCAATCACTCCCTGATGGGCAGCCATCCATTTCTCCTGTTTCGGTGCGCCCAGACCAACCCATACAAAATCAGGCTTCGTTTCATTGATTCGTTTCACTACAGTGGCATCTTCTTCCGGAGTAGTCGGTCTGAATGGTGGGCTATACATACCTGCAATCTGAATGCCCGGATAGTTCTCAGTCAAAGCTTTATATAATTTCTCAAGTGTTTCTTCTGTAGACCCATAGAAATAATGCCGATAACCCTTCTCAGCTGAAATCTTTAAGATTTCTCCCATATAACTCGGACCCGTGGTTCTCTCCATATTCTTAAATCCACGCTTACGGCCAACTGAAGACAGGGGGCCTCCATCGGGTATTGCCATAATGCCCCCATTCTGGACAGCACAATAATCCGAATCATCATAAGAAGTCACCGTGGTATGTACATTGGAAACACACATATAGTCGCCGGACAGCTCTTTCAAATGCTTATCCGTAAAATCCAATAACCAATCCATATTGATTGCTGCTATATTTACACCCAGGATGTTACAAACTGGGATTTTATCCTTATTTACTTGATGCTGATATTCACAATTCATTTATTTCCATCCTTACCAACATTTTTATAAAATCGATTTATATAAAATCTCTCGACACAAGTTCTTTACAAATCTGCGCCGAAAATCTTCTATTTTCTCAACTAAACCTCATAGGATAGACCCAAGTACATTTCACCTTTTTATTCTCGACAATGAAGCAATTTGGATACAGACCACAGCACAGTCATTCCCCCGCTTCTCCGTACCCATCTATCGCAAAACCCTTGATTTCACTACATTTTCAGTCCCAACTACCTTTATCGCTATCTGCACCCCTCTATTCAAAATGCAGAAAATCAGCTTTTTACCTTTGCGTCTGACTCGCTCATTTCGTGTTAAAATAGGTGCGAATTTCTAATCACCCACTGCATTTCGTGTTAAAATGATGTTATCAGACTCCACGATATGTCTATCCAAAACGCTGATTTTTGCATCTGCCGAGGGATATTCCACCCCCCGTGGACATGATTTTCCCTGTCATTTTAAGCCACTAATTTTGCAGGGTAGACATTGCGTAGCATCAAGTGTAGCAAGATATGTAGCCATAGCTTTGTATTTTTCAAGAATTTTTCTCCTCGGATTGCTCCGCGAAATCACTCAACGGTCTCACTTCCACCTCATACCCTGCCTCCAACGTTCCACTTTCTCTGTCTTCCTTGAATGCCTGGATAATCGCAACTGTAATAATCCGCTTGGATCCTTGATTAAGCTGTGTCATTCTGGAAAACACATTTTTCAGTGCTTCCATCTCGTCCTCATCCGCCCACCTTGCAAGATCAGCATCGCTCAGCACTCCCGGCGGTGTAGGATCATCATTTGTGCCCAGGAGATATCCCAGATTCACATTTAGCACATCGCATAGTGCATCCAGATTATCATACTCAGGTTTACGTTCTCCTCTTTCCCAAACTGAAACAGTATACATCGATACCCCCAGTTTCTCTGCCAGTTCCGATTGCTTCAAGTTCTGCGCTTTTCGGAGTTCCTTTAATCTTTCTTGAAATGTTGCCATTGCTACGCTCTCCCATCGTTTCATGCTACACAATTAGGTGGTTTACTCAATTTTTTATCAGGAATTAGTTGTTAAACGTCTATTATTTCTTGGCTTGCACCTAATCGTGTGCTATTATAATGTCAGTAGTGTAGCAACGCCAATTGCTACACTACCATTTGTTCTTTACCTCTATTCGCATTCATCAACAACACGTATTGAAAGGAGAACGCACTATGGAACTCAAACAAATTACCGTCAAAACCAAGGCTAAGCTATTTTTATAGGGTAGACATTAGTTAATGCCACAATAACGTAATCCGTTCTAAAAAAACGGCCCTACATTACTGCGGCACCAAAAGTCTTCTCTCCTCACATCGCTCCATCATTCCTAAACACACCCACAACCGTTTTCCAAAGTATCTTCAAATCCAGTCTCAAACTCCACTCATTGATATACTCCGTATCCAGTTTCACCACTTCCTCAAAGTCCGTAATGTTGCTTCTTCCACTTACCTGCCACATTCCAGTCAATCCCGGTCGGAAGGCCATCCTTGCTCTGTGATGTGGTTTATACTGTTCCCATTCATCGAGTGTCGGTGGTCTGGTGCCTACGAGGCTCATGTCGCCCATCAAGACGTTGAAGAACTGCGGGAATTCATCCAGGCTTGTTTTTCTGATGAATTGTCCGATCCCGGTCTTTTTTCTTCCGTCCGGCAGAACTTTGTTGCCGATGATCCGGGGATCGAAGTCCAGTTTGAACATCATGCCGTCGCTGATCTTATTCTGGGACATGAGTTCTTTTTTTCGGGCTTCGGCGTCCATGTACATGCTTCGGAATTTGTACATCTTGAATTTTCTTCCGTTTCGGCCGATTCTCTCCTGGGAGAAGAAGATTGGACCTGGGGAGTTTATGTAGATAACCGGACCAACTGTGATCATGATCAGCAGGGTGATCAGGCATCCTACAAGTCCTCCGGCAATGTCCATCATTCGTTTGACAGTCAGTTTCGAGGAATCTGCATAGTTCATGCTTGTGGTGATCACTATATAAGTGCCTATTTTTTCTACCTGCTGGCGGCCTGACAGCAGAGCTCCGGATTTCGTGATTCCTGTATGTACAGTGATTCCCATCTCCATGAAAGCATCAACAAGTTGATCAGGATATTCGTTTTCATCACAGGGAGGGATAAATACCTCGTCTATCCATTCACCGCAGGCAAATTCCACCACATCTTTTTGATCTGCTACAATGGGAATTCCGTAAATTTCGGTTCCCGTAAGATCTGTGTCCAGAGATACTGCTACGATTCTGGAATATTCCAGACGGTTCTGTGATACCGTCTGAAGTGTTTCCCGCAGAATCCTTTCAGGTGCAAGGATCAACAGGGATTTTTTCTCTGTATTAAATTCTTTTTTCTGAAGGATTTTCTTCCAGATCAGTCTGGCAGCGTAGGATATCGCAATATAGAACGGAACCATGATATAATAGGAAAATCTTGAATAGATACTTCCCATCTGTGTTGCAAACAGGTAAAAGGCTGCTACCAGTTCTACCAGTATCACATGTTTACATGTAGCCGTCAGTTCATCGAAATAGCCTCTTTTCAATACATTTTTGAAAGAATCTGATACGATTTCCACAAAGAAATCAATAAATAGAAATGCGATCGCAAGGATACGGTAATCGCTGTCTGTGTACGGATTACTTATCCCGAAGCGAACGATATACGAAACGATAAATGCCAGCTGCATGCACAGGACATCAATCAGCATAAAGTCGGCATGTTTTGTCCATCCTCTTCCTTTTTTTCTATACATACTCCCTGTAACTCCCTGATAAATATTTTTCTTTTCTCTTACTATTTCCAATCCATTCCTATACTGTCCAGCTGTCTGATCCGTTCTTCCCCCAGAACCATTCCGCTGGATCCGGGATGTTTCCGTTTGGACCGTATATTTGATATCCATCTGCCCAGCTTTACACCATTTACGGAGTATGACAGCGGAATGTTCAGGTTTCCGTGTGCTTCGTAATAGCTTCTTGCCAGTGCATATTTCTCATTCCACTGTCTGGCTGTTTTTTTCTCTGTTTTGAATCCTATCTTTTTGAGACGTTCCATCTGCTCCTCTGACAATGGAGTCCGTTGTGGATTTTCACCGGATATCTGACAGCTGATATCAGAAAGCCATCTTCCAAGAGGGATTCCATCCTCTGTGATATATTTCGTCATTACTTCAAGGTTTCCATAAATTTGGTAATACTCCTCGGCTGCCTTGAAATATTCCTCCCACTTCTCTGTGTTTCTGTCCCAGATCATGCCCAGTGCGGCAAGCTGTTTCTGCTGTTCTTCTGTAAGTGTCTGGTCCAGACCTTTTGTTTTTACTTTTGCCCGCAGGTTGCTGATCCATCTGCCCAGTTTGAAACCGTCAGATGTTTCATACCTTGCTTTAATATCCAGATTTCCATGTTCGCTGTAATACGTCTGTAATTCTGCCAGGGCTTTCTTCCAGTTCTGGTCTTTGGTGTCCCAGATCATACCGATCTCATTCAGTTTTCTTACTTTCTCTTCTGTCAGGTTTCCGGTTACTGTGCCGGAATAAACTCTGCGCTGGGTCTGTATCCAGCTCCCAAGGGTAAGTCCTGTTGAAGTGACATAGCTTTTGGGAATCCTGAGATTGCCATTTTCCTGGTACCATTGTCTGGCTGCAAGGTAATAGGTTTTCCATGCAGAGCTTAAATTTGTCTGCAGTTTCTGAAAAAGCATTCTGCAGTCTTTTGTTTCATCTATAATCTGGAAGTGATCACTGAAATGCGAACCTTTTCCATATGTAGTCGGAAACAGCACCATTGCTTCTTCCAGTTCTTTTTTCAGACAGTCAATGCAATAGAGACTGTCGAAATTGTTGACCAGGTCAAAGATAACCGGTGTTTTTTCCGATCCTGCCGAAAGCGCACGGCCAATCTGCTGCAGATAAATGATCGGAGAGACTGTCGGACGTAACAGGATCACGCCGTCTACATCATCCACATGAATTCCCTCATTTAACATATCAATACAGAAAAGCAGTTTCAGGTGTTTACTGTCATCTTTTTTGAATGCTGTAAACTCTCTGCCTGTGGCAGCATCACTGTAAAATGCAGTGTATACATGTGGGCTGGGATCGACCTGTCGAAACCATGTGCTGACCTGTTCTTTCATCTCGTCCATATGTTCTTTGTCAGAGCAGAAGACAATGTATTTGCCATTTTTCTTTGTCATGTGTTTCTTAAACACTAGTTCCAGACCATCTGCGTGTTCCAGCGCACGGCGCAGCTGTTCAAGCAGCTTCTGGTTTTCTGTGATCAGTCCCTGATTCGATAAAGTCCGGATACGTTTTTTTAACTGTTCCAGTTCTTTTTGATAGGAATACATGGCTATCACGTATTTAGGTTCCGGCAGAATCTCACGGACAATTGCTTCTCCAAGAGTCATTTCAGAGGCAATTTTTCCGTCAAAAATCTCTTCTGCCATGTTCCTCTGATTGTCCAGATACCGTATATTTGTCGCAGACAGACCGAGACGCTTTGCATTTGGATATGTATCTAGAAGTTTTCTTACACTCTTTCCCCATTCCTGCGCGCCACAGCGGTGAAATTCGTCCAGAATGATATAGTCTGGATGCAGGGTTTCGATGCTGTCTTCGTTCTTCATCAGACGGCTGTAGGACATAAACTGAATGTTTGGAAATTTCATATTCAGTTTTTCCAGCTGAGTCTGATAGATGTATTCACTTGGTGACAGCCACAGAAAATGTTTTGATGGATTTTCTTCTGCCAGCTTGAATGCGATCAGGGATTTCCCTGTGCCTGTGGGATGAATGACTGCTGCCATTTTTTCCTTTTCCAGCATGGCTGTAACTGCCCTGTATGCCTGCTGATTGTGTTTGAAAAGATGTATGCTCATTTCCTGTATCCCTCCCAGAGGTACGAAGCAGGAGGAAGTTTGATTTCGCAGATTGTTTTAATCTGCGAAATGGGCACATACGCGCCAACCTCCCCAATTTTATTAAATTTCTTATCAAATCACTGCTAATATAATATGCTGATTAAGCTATTTTGTCAATAAATGGCGATTTATTTAGTACATTATAACATAAACTGACCAATTTATTTAGTGCTTTTTGTAAGAAAATCAATCTGACTGCTGGAAAGTATCTCCATTACGGGTCAGAATCGTGGTCAGGAGCCCTAGAAAGGAGTTTTTTATTTTGGCAAGACGAGGAGAAAACATACGAAAAAGAAGTGACGGCAGATGGGAAGGCCGATATCTGATCCATATAAATGGAAGCAAAAAATATCGTTCCGTATATGCCCCTTCTTATAATGAAGTAAAACAGAAACTCTTTAACAGCAAGAAAGAATCTGAGATTACTCTGCTCTCCCCAAAAGAGCAGACAGCTCCCCTAAACGCCAGTGCTGATATGAGTCTTGATGAAATCGGTCAGTTGTGGCTTATCTATATTAAGGATAATCGCAAGTATTCCACCTACAGAAAATATGCCAATATCTATGATATGCATATCCGGGATACTTTTGGCAGTCTGACAGCAGACGAGATCAGCCTGGAAATCATAGAGAAAGCCCTGCCAAAGGAGATGTCCGCCAGTCTATATAAAAGTATCTACTGTGTGCTGAATCAGATTTTATCTTATGGAAATCGATACTGCGGCACTCCGAAAATTCATTTAAAAACAGAAAAGCTGCGGACGGTTCCCAAACCCGTGCATACAATAAATGCTACAGACCAGCAGAAGCTATGCCGCTATCTGCTCTCGGATCTAGATTCCTGTAAGCTTGGCATTCTGATATGCCTGTATATGGGACTGAGACTCGGGGAAATCTGTGCCTTAAAGTGGGAAGATATCGATTTCCAGAGAAAAACGATTCATATTAACAGGACTGTCCAGAGGATTCAGGTCGGGCAGGAGGATAAGAAAACGGTTCTGTATGAAGGACCGCCCAAAACGCTCTGCTCTGTCCGCGAGATCCCGATTCCGGAATTTCTCTTTCCACTTCTTCTCTCTTATAAGGATGATGGGATTTATGTGTTGAATAAATTTTCTCCGATGGAACCACGTACTTACCAGTATAAGTTTTATTCTTATCTGAATAAAGCATATATAAAGAAGTCTCACTTTCACGCACTGCGCCATACATTTGCGACAAACTGTATCAGCAATGGGGCTGATGTCAAGAGTGTCAGCGAAATGCTTGGCCATTCTAATGTAAATATCACTTTGAATAAATATGTCCATCCATCTATGGATACCAAGCGGAACATTCTGGATTCGCTTTCTTCTATCTCTTCTATAAATGGTCAGATCAGTGGTCGGATCATTTCTTAATCTTTGATCTCATGCACGTTTCCGGTGCCCATTTCGCAGATTAAAACAATCTGCGAAATCTCTGTACGTGAATGATCCATCCGGCGGTTTTTAGCCGTACGGATGGATTTTTTCTCTGTTGTTATAGAACTATTTGTTCTTTTTATTATATTATACTCTTATTCATAACGCAAGTGAAATATCCGGCTGCTATCGTTCATGTTATGATTTCTAAAATATCTCTTATATAAATAAAATACCCGTTGCGGAAGATATTATGCATATCTGTCCACAGCGGGTGTTTTTGTATCTATTTCAAAATATATTTCGTTCCTTTTCCCTTGCCTTCCACTATTACAACACCTTTTTTCATCATAGATTTTAAGTAATTGTGTTGTCTTTGATTTGCCAAATGGTGCATATAAATTAAAAAGAGCTGTCCGCCCCGAATGCAGATTTCTGCATCCGAAATTCAGACAGCTCTCTGAATTACTCAGATAGAGTAATATTTAATTTCTTAGATCTCAGCCAGTTTCAGCAGATCCGGGATCTTGGATTCCCAGCCAAGTGCCATGATATGTACACCCTGACAGTATGGCTTGCACTCTTTGATAATACGTGCAGCGATTTCAACACCTGTGATACCTGCTTTTGTCTTTTCTTTGTCTGCTTTCAGTTCCTCGAGCATTTCGTCCGGAACATGAATGCCGGCAACGTTGTTGTTCATGAATTTAGCCATTCCAGCGGACTTCGGAATGATGATACCAACCTGTACAGGTTTTCCGAACTGTTTTGCTTTTTCCATGAATTTGATGAATTTCTCCGGTTCAAATACTGCCTGTGTCTGGAAGTATTCTGCACCTGCAGCTACTTTTCTTTCCATTTTTGCAAGCTGTGCGTCAACGGAATCGCTGCATGGAGATACAACAGCACCCTTGGAGAATTTCGGAGGCTCGCCAACCAGTTCGTTTCCACCAAGATCCACACCGGATTCCAGAAGCTTCACTGTATGAAGAAGGGATACGGAGTCAAGGTCGAATACAGGTTTTGCCTGTGGGTGGTCACCCATCTTTGTATGGTCACCTGTGAGGCAAAGGATGTTGTCAATGCCCAGCATTGCAGCGCTGAGAAGATCAGACTCCAGAGCGATACGGTTTCTGTCACGGCATGCAAGCTGGAAAATCGGATTCATGCCTGCATCCTTGAGAACCTTACACATTGCAAGAGATCCAAGACGCATAACAGAAGACTGGTTATCAGTTACGTTAACTGCATGAACATCCTTAAGGTATGTTTTTGCTTCTTCTACCAGTTCATCTACGTGGATTCCTTTTGGCGGTCCTACTTCTGCAGAAACTACAAATTCACCACGGTCGAATAATTCTTTCATTTTCATTGTACATTGCTCCAATCATTATAATCTATTTTAATTCATCGTCTGTTGCAAAGTTATGAATCTGTGTCGGACATTTCAGCGCGTCAAGGCGTCCGATCTCTTTCAGACGTCTGTAGATACGTTCCCATCCACATTCCATTTCGCTGTCCACTTCACATTTACCGTTCTTGGAACCGCCGCACTGGCCATTCACAAGGCTCTTTGAACATGCTGTGATCGGGCAGATTCCGCCTGTCAGGTTCAGGTAGCATTCACCGCACTGGTCACATTTGTACTCTAACGGTGTCACGCCCTGGAAACCTGGTACCGGGTATGTATCGCAGGCTGCACAGACCATCTTGTCTTCCAGATATTCTGAAACGGTCTGTACACCAACACCGCAGGAGAATACCAGAACCAGATCTGCTTCCTGGATCTTGCTCATATGTTTCTTAAGACGTAATTCCATATTTTCCGGATTACAGATGTAATCAGTTGTCATGATTCCTGTCACATTTCCTTCAGCTGCAAGTTCCTTCTGAAGTCGGGCAGCTTCTTTTTCCGGAAAACGAACTTCCTTACATCCATGACAGTTGATAATGAAAACTTTCTTTCCGGCTGTCAGTGATGTAATCGCTTCTTTTGCTTTTAACTGGGTAATCAACATATTACTTCATCCCCCTTACTGCATTTTTTCCGGCTTTGATACTGTTAATGATCGGAATCTTGGAAGAACAGATATACTGACAGCATCTGCACTCAACACAATCCATAACGTTCATGTCTTTCATGCCCTGCCAGTTCTCATCTTTCGCATATTTCACGAAATACAGAGGTGAAAGCTCCATCGGACATACATCTACACAGCGTCCGCACTTGATACACGGCTGTTCTTTTGTCTCATCCGGTTCAACGGCAATGATACCATTGGAGCCTTTCATCATCGGTACATCCAGTGTGTTCAGAGGGAATCCCATCATTGGTCCGCCCATCTTAACCAGAACATCGTCATCTGTAAATCCGCCACAGTAATCGATCAGCTCTCTTACGCTTGTACCGATCTTGATAACGAAGTTTCCAGGATTCTTGATCTTCTCGCCTGTTACTGTAGCAACACGCTCAACCAGAGGCATTCCTGTCTGGATCGCATCGGAGATTGCTTTTACTGTACTGATATTATCTACAACAACGCCGACATCTGCCGGAAGACCGCCGCTTGGAACAATTCTTCCCATAACGCGCTTGATGAGAGTTTTCTCAGCACCCTGCGGGTATTTGGTTCTTGCAACAA
>ENA-OPVY01000490-OPVY01000490.1-human-gut-metagenome-genome-assembly--contig:-NODE-490-length-32020-cov-4.843548_pt1 | contig 32020 bp, 29 predicted proteins | sample MGYA00241503_ERZ501998 | MGnify/ENA primary metagenome ERZ501998 (study PRJEB25962, sample SAMEA2042107) | human gut metagenome | biome: human gut; feature: human-associated habitat; material: faeces... | reverse complement strand
AAATGGACCGGCAGTTTCCTGACGGCCCATCTAGTATGAGAAAAGTTGTATGAAAAGCATTACGCTTTATAAATTAAATATAGCATCAAGGTATGAATAAGATATGAACAGGAACGAATTTTTTTTGTATTTTATCAACTGTTTTGCCGACCATTTTGCCCATACTTTTCTGAACGGTTCATGACCAAAGCATGGATATGAATTATAATAGAATATACAGTCCTATAAAAAGGGATTGACAGCAAAAACAGGATATAGCATAAAGAAATGGAACAGACGCTGGCTGCCCTCGTGAATGTGGAGCAGCTTATAAAGGAGGCGGGAGGAGACAGGACGAATCTGCGGACGCGGAGGGCTGTGGAAGCTGGATTACAAAGCGCCGGCATTCAGTCCGGAGCTGATAGACCGAGATACATGGGGAATCTTCCGTTACAGGGCGTTCATGCCGCTGTCAGACGAGGGCTGGCAGGATATTACCCTTGGGGAGGGCATGACACCGGTCATCCGGTTCTCCGAGAATGTCCTGCGTAAGATGGACTATCGGATTCTGGAGGCCTGCCACACAGAAACGGGTGCGCTGCCGGAATCCCGGCGTGTCCGTCAGTGACATCATAGATGGTATGGGAAATGCAGAATATTCTACAAAAAATAACAGCTTCCCAATAACACTCCGAGATTGTGCAGAATCCAAATTCAGTATATAATAAGTATGCTTTATTATGAATATTGGAGGAAGAAAGAAATGACATTTACTTACCCGGCGGTATTTACGCCTCATAAAAACGATAAAGGCTACCATGTAACATTTCCGGATCTGCAGTGCTGCGAGGCAGACGGACCGGACCTGGAGGATGCGGTGGAGCATGCCAGAGAGGCGGCTTACAACTGGCTCTATCTGGAGATTGAGGAGAAAACTTTTGAGTTTCCTCCCCAGACCCATGTGGAGGATATCAGGCTGGAGGAAGGGGAGTTTCTGAAACAGATCATGGTGACAGTGAAGCTGCTTCCGGATAATGATTGATTTTATTGCCTTTTTTTACATTAAGTGGTAGGATAAATCATATCGAGTTAAGAACAACTGGTGCCGCTGTCTGTCGCTGGCAGACTGCGGGTAATAGGGAAACAGGTGGAAATCCTGTACGATCTCGTCACTGTGAGCAGGGAATACAAGACCATGCGCGAAAGCGCGGTCACTGAGGAAGAAGGACAGTTGGATAAACTGTCGCGAAAGCTTTGGGAAGGCGGTTTTGTGTGATGATCTGTAAGTCAGGAAACCTGCCGGACTGCTGGTACAGGAAGAAAATTTCCAGATCACGAGGCATTGATCGTACCGTTTATATGTCGGCTGATTCCAGCGGACATCTTTTTCTGATGCATAAGCATTTCGGTATTTGAAAAATTCTCAGATGGAACATCTCCACACCAACTCCGAAGTTATAAATAAAATACAGCTATCCATCAGCTCTGTACAATTACCGGGTCGGTTACAGATAAGGATAGGCCGAGAGGCAAAACAACTCAATATTTATACTACATGGAGGAGAACATGAAAAAGAAACATGTAAGCCTGCTCTTAGCGGCAGCAATGGCGGCATCCGTAATCTCCGGATGCGGAAACAGCGCGAACAACAGCGCGGCAGAGACAGAAAAGACAGAGACAACTGCAGCGGCAGCGACAAGCGCAGCGGAGGAAACAACAGCAGCCGAGGCAGCGGAAGACACAGAGAAAAATGAGACAGACGAAGTCGTCATCGCGACTCCGCGTGACGCTGTACAGGGAAGCGGAGACGCTTACTACTGTTGGGAAGGCGCTTATGTATGGGAAGCTCTCACAGCGAACAACGGCGGCGTGATCGATCCGTGGCTCGCAAAATCCTGGGAGCACAACGATGACTGTACTGAGTGGACATTCAACCTGCGGGATGACGCGTATTTTACAGACGGTGTCCAGTTTGATGCTGATGTATGCTTAAAGAATATCGAGCGTTGGGGTCATGGAATTACCTCCACATATACGACACTCAGTATCGAGAAATCTCTCCCGAACCTCGATAAGATGGAAAAAGTCGATGATTTCACCGTAAAATTCACCTTCACACAGCCGATCACAACGCTTGAGTATGTCCTTTCCGACTACGGCAGCCCGATGTACAGCCCGAACTGCTTCGACGAGGAGACAGGCGTGATCTCCGACTACGCGATCGGTACAGGCCCGTACAAGATCGTTGACCATGTAGAGTCCGAGTATGTGACACTTGAGAGAAACGACAATTACTACGGCGAGAACGGCAAGGTAAAGACCTTCAAGATCCGATGCATCCCGGATGCAGAGACACGTGTATCTGCATTAAAATCCGGTGAAGTTATGGGACTTGCGGACAACGGCGCGATCACCATGGACGCTGCGAAGAACCTCTGCGACACAGACTCCAGCTTCGAGATGGACAGCACTCCGAGCCATATGACCGAGTATATCATGTTCAACGATAAAAATGAGTACCTTGCGGACAAGCGCATGAGAGAGGCTTTCAACCTTGCAACAGACCGCGACAGCATCTGCAGCGTGATCTATGGCGGACTTTTACAGCCGGCATACTCTTTCTTGAGCACCCAGTCTACATTCCATCTGGATATTCAGGGAACTTATGACATGGAGCAGGCAAAAGCCCTCGCAAAAGAGGTTCTCGGCGACAAAACTGTGGACATGACCATGATCATCCGTTCAAGCACTGCATCTGACTACAACTGCAAGGCGGTTGCAGAGTACTTAAAGCAGGTTTACGCTGAGCTCGGTGTCAACATCAACATCGAGATCGTAGATTCCTCCCTCTATAAAGAGAGACAGCAGGAAGGCACCTACGACATGACACTCACCGTATTCGGAATCAACAACGCAGATCCGACTTCCACATTTAAGCAGTACTTCGCAAGCGAAGGAAACAGCAACAAGACATTCAATTACAACTATTATAACGAGAAGATCGATGAGCTCGTTGCAAAAGCTCCGACGATCGCTGACGTTGAGGAACGCAGCAAGATCTACGATGAGATCCAGCAGGAACTCTTTGATGACAGTGCGTGCGTTCCGATCTGCTACCAGATCAATGTAAACATCCACAACAAAGCGATCACACACTACGCAGGAAAGACCTTCGGTGTCGGCCTTCCGACAATTTCCTGGGTAAAATAAGAGTAACATCTGTATTCTTACGTTCAGGGCGGTAAGTTCATAGCCTTGCGGAATGGTTACAGATAATTTTTCATATGAATCTGGCAGGACTGTCTGAAAAAGGCAGTTCTGCTGCTTTTGAAAGGAACATTTATGGCACTTTTAAAGTACATTCTGAAAAAAATGCTGATGCTTTTGCCGGTGCTCGTCGGGATCAGCATCATTGCCTTTGCGCTTGGGATCATGTCGCCGGGGGATCCGGTGGATCAGGTACTGAACCCAAATGGAAATGAATCCTACACGCAGGCGGAATATGATGCCATGGCGGCAAAGATGGGACTCGACCAGCCGGCCGTTGTCCAGTATTTCAACTGGGTCGACGGTCTGGTGCATGGTGACCTCGGACGGTCATTTTTCACGAATAAAAGTGTCATGGATCAGCTTGTGAAGCGGATCCCGATCTCCTTGAAACTGGCCGGTTTCAGCATGATCTTAACGATCGTCTTCGGCGTGGGATCTGGCGTCCTGATGGCAGTGAAAAAAGACCGGCTGTTGGATCATGTTCTGGGGACATTTTCCACGGCTGCCCTGTCCGTTCCGGGATTCTGGATCGCCATCGTTCTGATCTTTCTCTTTGCGGAACAGTGGAAGCTTTTGCCCAGCAGCGGGATTTCCGGTGGGTCCGGCTTTATTCTTCCGGCAGTCACACTGGCTCTTCCGAGTATCGGCGTCTGCGCAAGACTGACACGGAGTGCGATCCTCGACGAGATCGGGCGCCAGTATATGACTGTGGCAGACGCAAAAGGAATGAGCCGCCGTCATGCAGTAATCTGCCACGCCTTCGGAAATGCCCTGATTCCGATCATTACTTATCTGGGAAATCATATGGCGGGCATTATCGGCGGCGCGTCCATCGTGGAGACGATCTTTGCGATCCCTGGGATCGGAAGCTACGCTATCGTGGGCGTACAGTCGAAAGATTATTATGTGGTGCAGGCCTATGTCCTGTTTTCCGGCTGCATCTATGTCCTGACAAATATCCTGATCGATCTGATCTACATCGCGCTGGATCCGAAGATCCGTGCGGGAGAGGCGGTGGAATCATGAGAAAATTAAGGTGGATCCACCTGTCAGCGAAGGCGAAGACCGGTCTTGTGATCTTATTTATCATTCTTCTCACCAGCGCCCTTGCACCGGTTCTTGCCCCATATGATCCACTTGTATCGAACCTGTCTGAGGCACTTCAGAAACCGTCTGCCGTCCATCTTTTAGGCACCGACAATATCGGAAGAGACACCCTGAGCCGCGTTCTCTACGGCGGAAGACAGTCGATCTTATTGGCGCTGGCAGCGACGATCCTTTCTATGCTGCTTGGGTTCATTCTTGGACTCTTCGCGGGATATTTCGGTGGCTGGATCGACGGAGTCATCACGACGATCTCCAGCATCTTCCAGGGACTTCCGGGCCTGACGCTTATGATCGCCGTGGCAGGTCTCCTGGGACAGGGCGTAAAGAGTATGCTGATCGCCATCGTGATCAACTCCTGGGTGGGTTTTTCCAGGATCGCCCGTGGCGGGGTCATGAAATTAAAGCAGGAGAGCTTTATCAAGGGACTTAAGACCATCGGAGCCAGTGATCTCAGGATCCTGTTTCTCCACATTTCGCCCAATATCCTTGGAACCTTATGCGTGCTCTTTGCCACAAGAATTGCCGGAAACGTGATCTCCGTGGCATCCATGAGCTATCTGGGTCTGGGACTCCAGCCGCCGACACCGGACTGGGGCGTTATGATCAACGACGCGAGGCAGTATTTCCGCCAGGAACCGCTGCTCGTCGTCGCGCCGGGGCTCTGTATTCTGCTTCTTTCTCTAAGCATCAACCTGTTGGCGGACGAACTGCGCGACCGGCTGGATGTAAGGAAAGATGTGATGAAAAATATGTAGTGTCAGAGAGCAGTGATTGAAAATCTGCTGCAGATCTGTTAGCAGGAGAGGTTTCTGCCATTGAAAGTATTAAAACTATAGGCGGACGATCAATATTTTTGCAAATTGCAATTATGCAAAGTACAAAACAAGCTGGTGCAGAAGAACAGAAAGTTGAGAAATTGAATGGAAGATAGAAAAGAATGGAAAACCGGAGAAAAAAGCGACATTGAGATCCGGAATCTCTCCGTCTCCTTCCAGGACGGCGGCGAGACGGTACATGCCATGGAGGGCGTCAACGCATACTTTCCGGTGGGCAGTGTCACCGGTCTCATCGGTGAGAGCGGAAGCGGAAAATCTCTTCTCGGGATGTCCATTTTGGGACTTCTCTCCGGTCAGGCGAAGGTGGAAGGAACCTGCATGTATAAGGGCATGGATCTGTACCGGCTGCCGGAAAAGGAGATGCAGGAGATTCGCGGAAAAGAGATCTCCCTGATCCCACAGAATCCCACGGAGTCGTTAAACCCGATCCGGAGAATCGGAAAACAGCTCACGGAGTGCATGAACGTCCATGGAAATAAGGATAAACGGCTCGCGGACACAAGACGGGATGAATTTCTTCGCCGGTTCGGATTCCCGGATCCGGACCGGGTCAACCGCTCCTACTCCTTTCAGCTCAGTGGCGGCATGAACCAGCGTGTGATCTCCGCTATGGGACTTATGAACCGTCCAAAGTGGGTCATCGCCGATGAGCCGACGAAAGGTCTGGATGCGATCCTGAGACGGCAGGTATACCAGATTTTAAAAGAGATTTCCGAGACGGATACAGAGGGAATGATCGTGATCACCCACGATATCGCTCTTGCGGAAGCATTGTGCGACAGACTGATGGTGCTCTATAAAGGAAGTATCATGGAAGCCGGGGATACGAAGACGATTTTGGAACATCCGGCTCACCCGTACACGAAAGGACTGGTCGCGTCGCTTCCGGCGAAAGGAATGAACCCCATCGGGCGTGCGATGAGAAAGAACGAAAGAAACTCCGGCTGCAGTTTTTATCCACGATGTCCGCATGCAACGGACGCCTGCAAAAACGGGCCGGTCCCGGAGGCAGAACTTCCGGATGGACGGAAAGTGAGGTGCGTCCTGTATGCTTAAGGTCAGTCATATCTGCAAAACATTTACGGGTGGAATCATCAAAAAGACCCGCGTGAATGCGGTAAAAGACGTGTCCTTTACGATCCGGGACGGGGAGACATTCGGGATCGTCGGAAATTCCGGCTGCGGAAAGTCCACGATCGCCAACATGCTGCTCTCCCTGATCAAGCCGGATTCCGGCACTATCGAGATCGACGGAACGATCCAGATCATCTTCCAACACCCGGAAACATCCTTAGATCCGGCAAAAAAGATCGGTTACAGTTTGGAAGAACCGATGCTCATCCATAAGATGTATGACAAAGCCGGGAGAAAAATTCGCGTGAAAGAGCTGTTGGATCTGGTGGATCTCGGGGAAGAACTTCTGGACCGCTATCCGCACCAGATCAGCGGAGGCGAGGCACAGCGCATCATGATCGCCAGGGCTCTCTCCCTGGATCCAAAGATCCTGATCTTAGACGAGCCAACGAGTATGCTCGACGTCTCCGTACAGGCACAGGTCATGACACTTTTAAAGGAACTTCAGGAAAAACTGGGCTTAAGTTACCTGTTTATTTCCCATGATCTCGATGTAGTCCGCTGGTTTTGTGACGAGATTGCGGTGATGGAAGAAGGAAAATTCGTGGAGACCGGCCGGACGGAAGATGTGATCGGGCATCCAAAGGCGGAATTTACGAAGAAGCTGGTGGAAAATTTTATATTGGAATAGAGAATGCGGCGCGGGAGAAGTTTCCTGTGCCGTTTTTGTGCAATAGAAAATTCAGGACAATTCCCTGTTACACAAAAAGGCACTAACGTGCCAAAGTATAAGAATGGATTTCTGATTGTTGCTGATTGACATTTAACACGTTAAAGTGGTACGATTTCAACATAAGATATATGAAAAGATCTCATAACTTTTATGGCTGAAACAGGCAATGATCTGTGTATGATAAGTATCTGAAAAGATAGGGGGAGGATAAAACTATGCTGAAATTTGACGCGCAGAAAAATGATTATCCATCGCGAAGAAGTGTGATCTACGGACGAAAAGGCATGGTCTGCACGAGCCAGCCTTTGGCGGCGCAGGCAGGACTCGACATCATAAAGCAGGGCGGCAATGCGATCGATGCTGCAATCGCTGCGGCGGCGTGCATGACTGTCTTAGAGCCTACATCCAATGGCATGGGAAGTGATGCGTTCGCATTGGTATGGACCAAAGGAACGCTTCACGGTCTGAATGCCAGCGGAAGAGCGCCTATGGCGATCACGGCAGCAGAGGTGAAAAGACAGGGATACACCGCGATGCCGAAGCGCGGCTGGATTCCGGTGATGGTTCCGGGTGCACCGTCGGCGTGGGCAGAACTCTCGGAAAAGTTCGGAAAGCTGCCGCTTGAAAAGGTAATGGAACCGGCGATCACATACGCCAGAGAAGGATATCCGGTGAGTCCGGTAATCTCGAAGATCTGGAATAACGCATACAAAGAATTTATTGATACACTCAAGGACGAGAGCTTTAAGCCCTGGTTCGATACGTTTGCCCGGGACGGACATGCCCCGCAACCGGGAGAGATCTGGAAATCGGAGGATCATGCGGAAACGCTAAAAAAGATCGCGAAGACCCACGCGAAAGCATTCTATCAGGGAGAACTTGCGGATAAGATCGACGAGTATTCGAGAAAGACTGGTGGTTATCTTCGGAAATCTGATCTGGAGAATTACTGGTGCCAGTGGGTGAAGCCGATCCATGTAAATTACAGAGGATATGATGTCTGCGAGATCCCGCCAAACGGGGACGGGATCATTGCCCTGATGGCGCTTAATATCTTAAAGGGGTATTCCTTTGAAGACAGAAACCGTGTTGATACGGTACATAAGCAGCTGGAGGCGATGAAACTGGCATTTGCGGACGGCAACCGGTATGTGGCTGACGCGGAGTTCATGCGTGCGCCGGTGGAGACACTTTTATCGGAGGAATACGCAGCAGAGCGGAGGACCCTGATCGGGGAAGAGGCGAAAGCTCCGGAACCGGGAGATCCGTTCCGCGGCGGAACCATCTATCTCTGCACGGCGGACGGGGAAGGAAACATGGTGTCCTATATCCAGAGCAACTATATGGGATTTGGCTCCGGCATCGTGATCCCGGGGACAGGAATCGCGCTGCAGAACCGCGGGGCAAATTTTACCCTGGACGAGGACATGGAAAACTGCCTGGGACCGGGAAAGAAGTCCCTTCACACGATCATTCCGGGATTTCTGATGAAGGATGGAAAAGCTGTGGGGCCGTTCGGCGTCATGGGTGGTTTCATGCAGCCCCAGGGACATGTGCAGGTAATCATGAACACGCTGGATTTCATGATGAATCCGCAAGAGACTTTAGATGTGCCCAGATGGCAGTGGGTCGGCGGAAAGAAGATCCAGGTAGAGAAAACATTCCCGGCGGAGATCGTGGAAGAACTGAAGCGCCGCGGACATGAGATGGAAGTTCTGGAGAGTTCCCTGACCTTTGGCCGTGGACAGATCATCTGGCGGGATGAGAACGGCGTGCTCTGTGGGGCGACGGAGCCGCGGGCAGACGGTGCGGTGGCGGTGTGGTAATACAACATCTCTGCCAAGAAAGAGCGAGTGGGAAAACACAGTAAAAAGCAGTTTCCTTTTTAAGGTGATTGTGGTAAACTCGAAATTAAGCAGATAAAGAACTGTTAGGAAAAGATGCATTGAAATAGCATGAAAAAGTATGGCTGCCAGAAATGGCAAAATGTAAGCCATTCTGGATATGAAACGGGAAGACAGTTCAGCAACGAAAACGAATTCGCAGGAGGAAGCGCAATGAATTTCAATGAAGCAGCGTTAAAGCTCCATGAGGAACATCATGGAAAGATCGAAGTTGTCAGCAAGGTTCCGGTAAAGACGAGAGATGACTTAAGCACAGCCTATACACCAGGCGTTGCGGAGCCGTGCAGAAAGATCCATGATAATAAGAAAGACGTTTACAAATACACCGCAAAGGGCAATCTGGTAGCGGTTGTCTCCGACGGAACCGCAGTTTTAGGCCTCGGAAACATCGGACCGGAAGCCGCTATGCCGGTTATGGAAGGAAAGGCAGTCCTCTTTAAAGAGTTCGGCGGCGTTGACGCGTTCCCGATCTGCCTTGACACCACAGACACAGAAGAGATCATCAAAGCAGTAAAATACATCGCTCCGTGCTTCGGCGGAATCAACCTGGAAGACATTGCTTCCCCGAAGTGCTTCGAGGTAGAGGCGCGCCTGGAGAAAGAGCTCGATATCCCGGTATTCCACGATGACCAGCACGGTACCGCTGTTGTCGTTACGGCAGCCCTCTTAAATGCGTTAAAAGTTGTCGGAAAGAAGATCGATGAGATCCATGTCGTATTAAACGGACCGGGATCTGCCGGAACCGCGATCATCAAGATGCTGCTTGCGACAGGTGTAAAGAACATCATCGCATGTGATGAGAACGGAATCCTCTACAAAGACCGCGGAGTCGGCATTAAAGATCACAAGAAGATGCTCTGCGATATCACAAACCTTGAGGATAAACGCGGAACACTGGCTGATGCCCTCGTCGGTGCGGACGTATTTATCGGAGTGTCCGTAGCAGGCGCACTGAAACCGGAAATGATCAAAACAATGGCGAAGGATCCGATCGTATTCGCAATGGCAAACCCGAACCCGGAGATCATGTACGATGAGGCGATGGCAGCAGGTGTAAAGGTTATGGGAACCGGCCGTTCCGATTTCCCGAACCAGATCAACAACGTCCTCGCGTTCCCGGGAATCTTCCGCGGCGCGTTAGACTGCGGCGCAAGAGACATCAACTATGATATGAAAGTAGCTGCAGCCCAGGCCATCGCGGAACTCGTAACACCGGATAAACTTTCCGCAGAGTACATTATCCCAGGTGCCCTCGAAGAAGGCGTTGCGGAGCATGTCGCAAAGCGTGTGGCTGAGGCGGCTGTGAAGTCCGGCGCGATCCGTAAGTAATAAAAATTATCAAATGATAAATTTCATAGAATGATCATGAAAAATACTCCTTCCGCATATACATAAGTGCAGAAGGAGTGTTTTTGATTATGGCAGATTATCGCAGACTGATTTCTTATATTTACGAGTACGAAGGAAAACAAAAAGGAAAAAATGTGGGATTCGCGAAGCTGGAGGCGCGGAACGGGCAGTGCAGGATCAATGTGAACGTGAAGCGGATCTATATGGGTGGAAACGCCATCGGAGCCTACCTTTTAGGGACAGGCGGTCGTGAGACATTTCTCGGGAACGTGTTCGTGCGGGGAGGAAACGGGGAATTCCGTGCGAATGTGGACACGAAGAACGTGGAAGGAACCGGAACAGGTCTTGATACATATTTCGGACTCTCGGTCCATGACGTGAAAAATTCCTGGCGGTGCTACAAGACGATCTGGGAGGACGCGCTGGCGGCGGAAGAGGGAAATACCGGGGAGAATCCAGTTCTTTCTGTGCCGAAATTTACTGCGGAGATGTTGCCGGAAGCAGAAAAAGAGATGACACCGCAGGCAGTCTCAAAAGTAGTAAAAGAGATCGAGGCCGAGATCGCCAAAGAAGAGGAACGCCGGGAACAGGAGGAAAAGACTGCGCATGCGGCGGAGCTGCGGGATGAAGCGCAGGAGACGGAAGAAGCTTCATCGGCACAGGGTGAGACAACGGTGCAGGATGATGCAGAAAAGGATGAGAAGCCGAAGCAGGAAGAGAATAGTGAAGAGCATGGGATGGTATACCTGTCGGAGGAAACCGAAGAGATCGACCAGGCAGAGGAAAAGACAGATCGGGCAGAAATAACAGAACAACCAGAAGAATCGCGTCAGGATCCGACGCGGTCGATGAAGAACGCAACGCAAAAGCCTGTGGGTGGGCAGCCGGTAATGTCCAAGTCTGCTTCAACAGCGGAGACTCAAACTCAGATAACTGCCCCTGCATCGGCTGCACCATGTCCCTCCCAGCCGCAAAACAGCCAGACAGCGCGGACAAATGCCGCCCCAGCCCCCATGGTCTCCCCGGAACTCGAAAATCCGGAAGTCCTGCGCTATTTACAGGAGACTGAGGACCTTGCGGCGGATCCGGAAAAACTCTGGGAAGAACTAAAAAAATCATACCCGAAGATCCAGCCATTCGAGTATGAGGACGGATGCGATATCTTAACGATCCGCCCCCAGGACATCGGAAAACTTCCGCGGGAGTGCTGGATCCACGGAAACAACAGCTTTCTTCTCCACGGTTACTACAATTTCCGCTACCTGATCCTCGTAAAACTCGGCGGAAACAAAAAGAAAGCCCGTTACCTCTTAGGGGTTCCGGGCCACTATTACAGCAGTGAAAAATATATGGCAACGATGTTCGGCTTCCCGAATTTCGTCCTCTCCAGACGCCAGCCCGTGGGAGACGGACGGTTTGGGTACTGGTATACGGACCTTAGAATACGCTGACGATCAGGGAAACGACGGTCTTTATGACTCCGGCCAGCACCATCACCCAGATCGGGTTCATTTTAAACTTCTGAAGCAGGACAACGCAGACAGCGAAGATCGCAACAAGAAGCCAGTTTGTGTTCGCAAGAGCGACCGCTGCCTGACTGCCCCAGAACGCGGTGATGAGGATCGAGATCCCGGCAGAGGCGATCAAAGCGACGACCGCGGGACGCAGGGAGTTTAAGATCCCCTGTAAAAGTGCCAGATTTCTGTATTTTAAGTATAGTCTGGCGATACAGGTCACGATGATGCAGGACGGCAGGATGCATCCGAAGGTGGCCGCGAGAGCGCCTCCGGTTCCCGCAATCTTTGTTCCGACAAAGGTTGCGGAATTGATGGCAATGGGGCCCGGTGTCATCTGGGAGATCGTGATCAGATCCGTGAATTCCTCCATCGAAAGCCAGTGATGGGCAGTCACGACCTGTCCCTGGATCAGCGGCATTGCCGCATATCCGCCGCCGAAGCTGAACATGCCGATCTGCAGAAAACTTAAGAAAAGCTGGAGATAGATCATTTTTTGGCGCTCCTTTCCGCCGCAAGTGTCCGCAGCGCGCCGATCAGCCCGCAGGCGATGACAACGAAGACGACGTTGACATGAAAAATACAGGAAGCAAGAAAAGCGCCAGCCATGATGCACATGGAGACGGCATTCTTCCCGTGGACGATCCCCGCCCCCATCTCATATGTCACAGAGGCGATCACAGCCCCAACACCGGCCTGCATGCCGGAAAGCATCTGACTGACGATAAAGTTGTCACGGAACACGTTGTAGCAGACCGAGATCAGGGAGATAATGAGAAACGGAGGGATGATCGTGCCGATGATCGCCGTGACCACGCCGGTCATCCCGGCCAGTTTATAACCGACCACGATCGCCCCGTTGACGGCGATTGGCCCCGGAGCTGACTGCGCGATCGCAACGAGGTCCAGCATCTCGTTCTCCTCGATCCAGTGGTATTCATCTACAAATTTTTTCTTCATCAAGGTCACGATCACATATCCCCCGCCGAACGTAAAAGCGCTGAGATACAGGGTCGAGACGAAAAGCTTCATAAGAATTTTCTTTCTATTTTCCATAATCCTTCCTTTTGGGCTCATTATATCATAATTTCCGGATCGAACGGCCGACACGGCTTTCGGAGATCTGCGAATAAATTTCGTTAGCTCTATTATCTGTCTTTCCCTGAACTACGTCAAGAAGATTCTATCCGCTCATGGCATCGCTGACATCGCCCCAGCGATTTTCCCTTGCCAGAACTCAAAAATACGGTAAAATAAGAGGCAGGAGTATTTAAAATGAATTTGGAGAAACGTATGAGAAAGATGACGATAGAAGAACATTATATGAAAGAGGCGATCCGTCAGGCGAAAAAGGCGGCTGCGCTTAAGGAAGTGCCCATCGGCTGCGTGATCGTCTATGACGGAAGGATCATCGCGAGAGGATATAACCGCCGGACGGTAGATAAAAACGTACTGGCACACGCGGAGATCATTGCGATGCGGAAGGCCTGCCGAATTCTCGGCGATTGGAGATTAGAGGACTGTACGATGTACGTGACCTTGGAGCCATGTCCGATGTGCGCCGGAGCCATCGTTCAGGCGAGAATTCCGAAGGTGGTGATCGGCTGCATGAACCCAAAAGCCGGTTGTGCTGGATCCGTGCTCGACATGCTGCATGAGGACGGATTCAATCATCAGGTGGAGACAGAAGTGGGGCTGCTGGGAGATGAATGCTCGCAGATGCTGAAGGATTTCTTTAAAGCGCTGCGGGAAGAAGGAAAGCGGAAGAAGTTGGAACAGGCACAAAAATCACCAAAATGCAATGAGTTTACATAACAAAAACCACCAACAGGATCTGATATGCCCCCTGTCAAGTAGACAGGGGCATATCAATCAACCTGTGAGGTGGTTTTGCTATATTCTCAAAAGTGCCGCTTATATCACGCACTGATCTTCTTCGGCCGGTACCGGATATCCGAAACCTTATACACCGTGATAAATGCCTCCGGATCACTGGAACTGATATAGTTCATGAGTGCCTGATACTCACGCTTATCCACGATCGTAATGATCTCATTGTGTTTCTCAAAATTATACGCACCGATCGCTTCATAGATCGTTGCGCCGCTGTGCAGATTGTTAATAATGAACTCGCGGAGTTCTTCCTCTTTCTTCGTGATAATGCAGACACGTCTCTTGACATTCTGGTCAAAAATAAAGTAATCGAGGACGATTCCGTTCACATATGTACCGAGCACACTGAGCACGACGGTCTTCTTGTCATAAACGAACGCGGAAGAAAGCGCCACGCACATGCCGGAGAGAGACATTGCCCTTCCGAGATCCATATGCAGGTACTTGTTCATGATCTTTGCAACGATGTCCAGTCCACCGGATGATGCATTCATGTTAAAGAGCATCGCGAGACCGATGCTGACCACCAGCACATAGCAGACCGCATCCAGTTCCTGACTTCCGGTGAGGGATGTAAAATCCGGAAAGATTTTCTCGAAAATACCTAAGAAGACCGGCAGCATGACACTCGTGTACACAGTTTTTGCGCCGAACTCCTTACCGCAGAAAATAAATCCGATGATCAGCAGGAGGATGTTGAGCGCCATCGTGATCACAGAAAGCGGAAGCGGGATAAAGTGGGTCAGAATAATTCCGAGACCGGAAATACTGCTGATCGATGTGTGGCTTGGTACCAGAAAAAAGAAAACCGCTATGGCTGTGATTGCGTCAGCCAGGGTCATGACAAAAATTTCTTTGATCAATCCCTTGTTGTTCATAATACAGAACCCTTTCCCATTTGTGATTTGGTGATCTGCTGTGAGCATTATGCGTTATGTCTTTCCCACAGCTACAATTATCGGTTCAAGTATATACTGGATGGACATGAAGTGCAAGAACATGTAGTGAAGTGTGACCATGTTAAAAGGCTGTTGTAAGACGGGAAGAAAATAGACAGGAAAAGTTAAGGGAATTTATATATGGGAGTAAAAAGTATATGGTAATATAGACCATATAATCAGCTGGGGAACAAGCGGTTCTGCCCGATAACACGACGAGTAAAATAAAAGGTGGGGAAACAATGAATAATAAAAAGAAAATTTTGGCGGCAGCAGGCATCCTTATTCTCTCAGGAGCTGCCGCGATGGCATTTTATATATGGAAGAAAAATAAAACTCAGGTGGCGACATCAGTAGGCATTATCGGCGGTGCGGACGGACCGACATCGATTTTTCTTGCCGGTAAACTTGACAATTCCGCCGATGAAGGAACAAAAGCCGCAATTTTGGACCTCGAGACCGCAAAAAAACAGCCCTATGGTCAGGTAGTGGAGCTCGACTATGTGAGTATCGACAGGATCTCCCTCCACGGCTCCTTCGGATACATTGCTTTCGACATAAATGGCTCCGATGATTCTGCGACAATGGAGCCGGTGGCAGCCTACACCCTGGAAGAGGCTGGTCCCATCGTGACACAGGGCGATGAGTATACGGAAGTTCTCGGAAGCGCGGATGGCTGCGTGGTGGCACCGAAGGCGTATATGAAGGAAAAGAATCCGATGTACCTCTACTCCAACACCTATGGAGATGTGACGGAGCTTCCGGAAAAAGTCTGCAAGATCCTCAGAGAGAATAAAGAAAACGGCAGCTTCAAGGATGCATATCTGACGGACGACCGTCTGAATCAGATGGCATCGGATATTTACAACGAATATGGCAGCACACTGCTATACGGTCCGGTGGCGATCCCGGAATTTGACAGCGAGGTCTACGGCTTCCTGGCAGCGGACGGTGACAATCTGGAAGATGTCTGGTACGGAATCTGGCATGCGCCGCTGGAGGATCAGACATTCCCAATCACAAAGATAACACTGTTTGATTAAAAATAGATATTTTATATTTAATACATACAATTTAAAGTTAGGAACGGATCAGGGAATTTTATAAAAATGAGAGCTTCAACGAGAGAATTTTCTAATGCTCAGACTTGATAAAAACTTGTTGGTATCATGCTTATAACATGATGCGGACAAGTTTTACTAACTTGACAAATTGTTGCCATCCATGTATACTTAACTGGTCCGCACAGCCGGGGAGATAGCGGTGCCCTGTACCTGCAATCCGCTACAGCAGGGGTGTTGTTCTGCCTCGGGTACTTCCTTGTGAAGCTGCCCCGGGTAAGCGGCGCTGACGTTTTGGTCTCGCGCAATGGGACTCTCTGAACCATGTCAGGGCAGGAATGCAGCAGCATTAAGGAGAACCTTCCATGTGCCGCGAGGGAGCCGGGACCGAGCTGGCTGCCAGGGTAACGTTCATGAGACGTATTCAAAGCAGAACGTGCGGACAAAAAAGGAAAGTTTAAGAGGTGACAGCTAATGAGAAAGAAATTTCTGTTATTGCTGGCGCTTCTTTTTTTATTGGCCGGAGTGATCTTTATCCTGCCCGCGGTGCGGGACCATGCCCCGGACCAGACGAAAGAGAGTGCCACAGAAGAGACAGAATCAACAACGGAGACAGAATCAGAAACGCCCACAGAGACGGAAACAGAATCTGAGACCGAGACAGAAGAAACGACTGAGGAGGAGACGGAAGGTCCCGGAGACCCGGTGGACCGTGAAAAGGTGGAGACTCATCTGATCATTGCCTCTGACACGCACTATATGTCACCGTCCATGACGGATTACGGCGCGGCGTTTGACAGTCTCGTAAATAGCAATGATGGAAAAGTGATCCGCTATCAGCCACAGTTATGGCAGGCGTTTAAATCGGAAGTCCTCGCGGCCAACCCTGACGCCCTGATCTTAAGCGGAGACCTGATCTTAAACGGTGAAAAGGCAAACCACCTGGAATTTTCCGAAAAGCTCCATGAGATCGAAGAAGCGGGAGTTCCGGTCTATGTGATCCCCGGAAACCACGATATCAATAAGCCAGACGCCGGAGAATACTTCGGGGATCAGAGAACCGATGTGGAGAGTGTGACATCGGAAGAATTCCGGGAGATCTACGCGGACTTCGGCTATAACGAGGCGAAGAGCGGGGCACCGGATTCCTTAAGTTACCTGGTGGAGTTAAACGATACCACCTGGCTCATGATGCTGGACACAACGGTCTGCGAGCCGGAAAATGAGGTCTACGGCGAGATCAAAGAGGGCACGCTCGAGTGGATGGAAGAATGCCTGAAGGAGGCGTACGCCGAGGGAATCACCGTGATTCCTGTGGGCCACCATAATCTCCAGCGCCTGAGCCGTGTCTACGTGGAAGAATGTGTGATCGAAAACTGTGACGAGGTTTTGGAACTCTTCGAGCGCTACCTGACACCGGTGTACTTCAGCGGCCATCTGCATACACAGAAGGTCATGAAACACCTGACGGAGCCGGGAATGGGTTCAGATACATACGGAATATGGGAGATCGTCAGCAATTCCCTGATCCTGCCGCCGTGCCAGTACGGAACAGTGACATTAAATACGGACGGCAGCATCGACTATCTGGCGAAGATTGTGAATGTTTCCAGCTGGGCGGCTGCGAATGGGGAGACCGATGAGAATCTTCTCGACTTCTCGTCCTACACAGAAAATTATCTGCAGACGGTCCTCAAAAACCAGATAGCCCGGAAGCTGGAAGATGTTCCGAAAGAATTAAGGGAAGTCATGGTCGATTTTTATACGGATCTGTATAAAGACTACTATGCCGGTGTGCCGATCAGCTACTCGGAGAAGAAAAATGAGTTCGGCTACGGACTCTGGGTCCGCTATATGGATCCCAGCACTGAGTTCCGCCAGCTCGACGGAATGATGCGCGACTCGATCTCGGCGAACAATCACGCGGAGATCCCGAATCCGATCCACTTGAAGCGGCCATAATATTACCGTAAGAAAAGAGAGATGCAGCAAGTTATTCCTACCCGTGTACAGTAACATTTTCTGAACTGAAAATTCCGTACAAAGATTTTTTCCTTGCTCCTCTCTTTTCTTTGTATTATAATCTTATCTTGGATACATGCATTCATATTTCGACTGAAAGAAATCGGAGAAAGGACAAGACGATGAAGAGAGTTGGATTCCTTACGAGCGGCGGCGACTGCCAGGCGTTAAACGCAACGATGCGCGGAGTCGCGAAAGGTCTGTACCAGATTTACAAAGATGAAGTGGAAATTATCGGATTTGAAGACGGCTATAAAGGTCTGATGTACGCAAACTACCTGGTGATGAAACAGTCAGATTTTTCAGGCGTCCTCACAAAAGGCGGAACGATGCTCGGTACCTCCAGACAGCCGTTTAAGCTGATGCGTGTGCCGGACGAGAACGGACTCGACAAGGTGGAGCTCATGAAGCACACATACTATAAATTGAAGCTGGATGCACTTGTGGTCCTGGGCGGAAACGGAAGCCAGAAAACGGCGAACCTCTTAAGCCAGGAAGGACTCAATGTGATCGGTCTCCCGAAGACCATCGATAATGACCTCTGGGGAACGGACATGACTTTCGGATTCCAGAGCGCCGTGGATATCGCCACAAACGCCATTGACTGCATCCATACCACCGCCTCCTCCCATGGACGCGTCTTCATCGTGGAAGTCATGGGACATAAAGTCGGCTGGCTCACCCTTCACGCGGGAATTGCCGGCGGCGCGGATATCATCCTGATCCCGGAGATCCCGTATGACTTAAACAAGGTCGTAAAGAAGATCAAAGAGCGCACAAAGAATGGAAGCCGCTTCTCGATCCTCGCGGTGGCAGAGGGCGCAATCTCAAAAGAGCAGGCAGCCCTTTCAAAGAAAGAATATAAGAAATATCTGGAAGAACGCGCCACAAAATACCAATCCGTTGCGTATGAGATCGGCGCGAAGATCCAGGAGATGACAGGCCAGGAGATCCGAGTGACGGTTCCGGGGCATATGCAGCGCGGCGGCACTCCGGTTCCGTATGACCGCGTTCTCTCCACAAGGATCGGCGCTCATGCCGCCGACATGATCAAAAATAATGAATTCGGCAAGCTGGTCGTTGTAAAAAACAATGTGATCACGGATATCCCGCTGGCAGAATCTGCCGGAAAACTGAAATATGTGGATCCGCAGTCTGATATTGTAAAAGAGGCGAAGCTTATCGGAATCAGTTTCGGAGACTGATAGAGAATGTCATATCAAGCGTTATACAGGAAATGGCGCCCGCAGGTATTCGCGGATGTAAAAGGCCAGGACCATATCGTTAAAACCTTACAGAATCAGATTGATTCCGGCAGGATCGGTCACGCCTATCTTTTCTGCGGAACCCGCGGAACAGGTAAAACGACGGTGGCAAAGATCCTGGCCCGGGCGGTAAACTGTGAACACCCGGTGAACGGAAGCCCATGCGGAGAATGTCCAAGCTGTAAGCAGATCTTAGCTGGAACATCCTTAAATGTGGTAGAGATCGATGCTGCGTCCAACAACGGCGTCGAGAATATCCGTGAGATCCGGGAACAGGTCCAGTACCCGCCGACGGAAGGAAAATATCGTGTATACATCATCGACGAGGTCCATATGCTGTCCACAGGCGCGTTCAACGCTCTGTTAAAGACACTTGAGGAGCCGCCGTCCTACGTGATCTTTATCCTTGCGACCACGGAGGTTCATAAGATCCCGATCACGGTGCTTTCCAGATGCCAGAGATATGATTTTCGGCGCATTACGCTGGACACGATCACGGCCCGGCTGAAGGAATTGACAGAAGCAGAAAACATGCCGGTGGAGGACAAAGCACTCCGCTACGTGGCAAAAGCCGGAGACGGTTCCATGCGAGACGCCTTAAGTCTCCTGGACCAGTGCGCGGCGTTCCATTTCGGCGAGACACTGACCTATGAGCATGTGCTGGATGTTCTCGGCGCTGTGGACAACAGCGTATTCCGGGACCTGTTCCATGCGATCCGGGAGAACCGGACAAAGGATTGCATCCTGAAACTCGAGGAGATGGTAGTCCAGGGCCGGGAACTGTCCCAGTTTGTAGTGGATTTTATCTGGTTCCTCCGCAATCTTCTGCTTTTAAGGACAGCAGATGACGCGGAAGACCTTTTAGATATGTCAGAGGATAATCTGACACAGCTGCGGGAAGATGCGGCGCTTGTAGATGAGAATACATTGATGCGGTATATCCGCGTGTTCTCAGAATTGTCGAACCAGATCCGCTTCGCGAACCAGAAACGTGTGCTGATCGAACTCGCGTTCATCAAGCTCACAAAGCCGGAGATGGAACAGAGCATGGATTCTGTTCTGGAACGGCTGGAGAAGCTGGAGCGCATGGTGGAGGAAATGTCCGCGGGCGGTTATGTTCCGGTACAGACTGCCGGAATGGACGGCGATCCCATGATAAATGCCGGGCAGCAGATCCCGCCGCAGGCATACGCGCAGCCGGTCTACAGCGGCGCTGGTGCGCCGGGAAACGGCATGGTCCCCTCAGGGCAGCCTGCACAGAATCCGGCAGATATGCAGAACCAGCAAGGTGCGGGCCAGAATTATGAGCCGAGGACCGTATCCCTGCCGAAAGCCCAGCTGGAAGATCTCAACATGATCCGCAACGAGTGGGGAAAGATCGTCCGTGATATGGGCATGTCCATCCGCCCTAGTTTCCGGGAGACGGTCGTGGAACCGGCGGGCGACAGTTGTCTCTGCATCGTATTCAATGATCCGATGAACTTTGCCATCGGAAGCCGCCCGAGTGTTCTCGGGGACCTGGAACGGTATGTGGAACAGAAATACGGAAAATCCCTGTATTTTAAATCCCGTGTCCGGGAGAGCGGGGAACGGATGGATACACGCTACATCAGCGATGATGAGCTGAGGGAAAACATCCATATGGATATCACGATCGAAGATTAGCCGCAGCAGCATGCTGCGATTAATAATAAAATATCCGGGTCGAAAGCTGAAAGCAGGACCCGTTACTCCCGCCTGACGGGAGTGAGAAATGGCTGTAAGACAGCCACATAGAAAATAATGAATATTCAGGAGGAATTACACCATGGCAAGACGTGGCGGTTTCCCGGGCGGTATGCCGGGCAATATGACAAATCTTATGAAACAGGCGCAGAGAATGCAGCGCCAGATGGAAGAGAAGACAAAAGAGCTTGAGGAGAAGCAGTACACAGCAACAGCAGGCGGCGGAGCTGTATCCGTTACCGTATCCGGTAAAAAAGAAGTTGTCGCTGTAAAGATCTCACCGGAGGCAGTAGATCCGGATGATGTTGAGATGCTTGAGGACCTTATCGTTGCCGCTACAAACGAGGCCTTCCACCAGATGGAAGCTGAATCCAGCGCAGTGATGTCTGAGCTCACAGGCGGCCTCGGAAACCTGGGAGGACTTTCCTTCTAATTATGGATTACTACAGCAGTCAGATATCAAAATTGATCGAGGAGCTGTCGAAGCTTCCGGGGATCGGAAACAAGACAGCCCAGCGTCTGGCATTCCATATCATCAACATGCCGGAGGAACAGGTAGAGCGTCTTTCCAGCTCGATCCGCGACGCGAAGCACAATGTTCATTACTGTAAGGAGTGCTTTACCTTGACGGATCAGGAACTCTGCCCGATCTGCCGGAGTCAGACCAGGGACCACAGCGTGATCATGGTCGTGGAGAACCCGCGCGATCTGGCGGCGTACGAGAAAACGGGAAAATTCGACGGGGTGTACCATGTACTTCACGGCGCGATCTCCCCGATGCTTGGAATCGGCCCGGGAGATATCAAGTTAAAAGAGTTGATGATGCGTCTTCAGGCAGAGGAAGTAAAGGAAGTCATTATCGCCACAAACTCAAGCCTTGAGGGCGAGACGACCGCAATGTACATAAGTAAACTGATCAAACCGACAGGGATCAAGGTGACGAGGATTGCCAGCGGCGTTCCGGTCGGCGGCGATCTGGAATATATTGACGAAGTCACACTTCTTCGGGCGTTAGAAGGCCGGGTGGAGTTATAAAACCGGCAGCTGGACAGCTGGGCGGTTTCAGGAGATGCGAAAGAAATGGATAAATACGAGTTTAATATTAAAGTTGAGCAGATCAAAAAGATGGTCAGCCGCGGAGACTACGGAACTGCGATGAAGATCGCAGATACCATTGACTGGCACCGTGTCCGCAACGCAAGCCTGCTGTCCATGATCGCTCAGATCTATGAGAAAAATGAAGAGTACCAGGAGGCGAAGGATATTCTGCTCCTGGCATTCGAGCGCGCGCCGGTAGGAAAGCGCCTGCTCTATAAGTTGGCGGATCTCGCCTTAAAGGACGGAAGTACCGCCGAAGCGGAGGCATACTACAGAGAATTTTGTGATCTCGCGCAGGATGATCCGCGCCAGTATCTGCTCCGCTACAAGATCTTAAAAGCGAAGAAAGCGCCGGTGGATCAGCTGATCCGCGCGTTGGAAGTGTATACAGCATCTGAGGTGGATGAAAAATGGCTCTACGAACTGGCTGACCTCTACCACAAAGCCGGGATCGAGGACAAGTGTGTAGCCACATGTGACCGCATCATGCTCTTATTTGGTCTCGGCAAATATGTGGATAAGGCAATGGATCTGAAGCTCCAGTACGCGCCGCTGAACAAATACCAGATGGACCTTGTGGAAAACAGGGACAAATACGAGGCAAAGCTGCGCGCTGTTGAGGAAGAGTACAGCGGAAATGCCCCGGAGCTGGATGATTATGATGAGGGAACCCCGGATTCCGAAGCTTCCAAGCAGGTTGCCATGCAGATTCATGAGGATGCCCAGGCGAAAAAGCTGGCAGACGAGATGTCCAGACTCTCTGAGGAAGAGGGACAGACTGCTGTTGTCGAGGAAGACGATGACATGGGTGTCACAAGAACCATCGCTGACTTAAGCCAGGTCCGCAGAGGCGGACAGGCGGCTGCACCGGAAGTACAGGAGGAAGAAAACACGATCCCGACCGAGGAAGAGCGTGAGATCGAGCGCCAGAAGCTGGCGATCCGCGCCGCAAAAGAGCGGGAAGAGATGGAAGAGGAAGCTCTCCGCCGTGCTGAGGAAGAGCGGGAAGCCGCCAGACGCGAGGAAGAGGAACGCCGTGCGAAGAAGCAGGCGGAGATCGACCGCGAACGTGCCCGCCGAAACCAGGTCCGCAACATCCCGGCTCCGGAAGAGGAGGACGACGATGGAGAGCTGGAGCTGGAATCCCTGGATGACATGCTGGATACCAACAACCTGATGATCGAGGCGGAGACGGACGAGGAAGGGCTTTCCATGGCTGTCAGCTCCTTAAAGGAGATCCACCGTGAGCTCGGCATCAAGAATCCGGTTGCAAAGATCAGCAGTGAAAAGTTAAATAAACGCGGAATCAGCGCAGTAGCCGATATGCTGGCAGGAAAAGACCTGATCATCCAGCATGCGGCAGGACTCACTGATGCTGTCCAGAACGAACTGGATGATCTGATGGAGAAAGACCGCTCCGGAATGATCGTTGTCCTGATCGATACACCGGAGAACCTTGAGGCACTCCATGCCCACAATACATCCCTTGCAAGCAAGTTCCAGTATATCGGAAGCGATGAGAACGCGTCTGCGCAGAAAGAGGCAGATACCGAGATGGAAGCTGCGCTGAAGCGCTCCACAGAAAAGCAGGAACAGATCGCCCGTGATGTGGTAAACGCGGAGCAGGAGACAGAAGAGGAGCCGGAACAGGAAGACGCTGAAGTACTGCAGGAAGAACCGGAGTACGAGAAAGAGGAAACTGACATCCTGGAAGAATCATCCGAGCCGGAAACAGATGAAGAGGACGAGGAAGAAACGGAGCCAGAGGAATACGTACCGCCGAAGAAGGCAAAACTCTTCGCAAAGCAGGAGAAACCTCAGAAAAAGGCGCCAGTGACTGAAGAAGAGCCGGAACTCCCGGAGGAGACTGCGTCCGCAGCGGAAGAGGAAGTTGTTCCGGAAGACTACGATGACAAAGAAGAGATGGATCCGGATGAGTTCGCCCAGTACGCGTGCAAGTATGCGACGGAGATCGATTGCAGCATCACCGGAAAGAGCCTTCTCGCCCTCTATGAGCGCATCGAGATGATGGAGGAGGATGAAGTCCGCCTGACAAAGGCAGCAGCCGTAGATCTGATTGAGGAAGCTGCTGACAAGGCAGAGAAAAAGTCTCTCGGAAAGAAGATCGCGGGACTTTTCTCTCCGACTTATACAAAAGAAGGCCTTCTGATCCTTCATGAAAAGGATTTCTTTGACTGATAAAGAGTGTGATGGGATACCTGTGTACTGTTTTGGGCGTGTTCAGGCGACATACAGGGCGTTCCGTGACATGTTTATAGGAACTGAATATATGCGCACCATAAGCTCATTGTTTTTGCGATGAGTGGGTGCGCAAATTTTTCACCAATACACACGAACTAATGTTTGCTGAACACAGACAAGACTAATGCGCATGCGGCCCTTTTGCAACAGATATTTTCAATTCCGGAGTATCGCCGTAAACAATGTTTTGCATGTGCGCTAGATTTCTTATAGGAGAAAAGATATGGAGATCAGGCTGATCGCGGCGGACATGGATGGAACGCTGCTTGATGACGAAAAAAGGATCCCGGAGGAGAACCTGCGCGCTTTCCGCGCATGCGCGGCACAGGGGATCGAGATCGTCCCGGCGACAGGCCGCACGATGCGCGGACTGCCGGATGAGCTTCGGAATCTGCCGGGCGTACACTATGCGATCCTCACGAACGGGGCACAGGTGGTAGACCTTGCGAAAAACGAGATCATCGACTCCTGCCGGATCCCGGTGGCTCTGGCAGAAAAGATCATGATGATGGCCCGGACAAGTCCGGATGAGATCATGTATGATGTATATGTGGGCGGAATCGGCTACACCATGCCGGAGTTCTACAATGATGTATATAAATATGTCTCATCGGAGGGACTGGCGGAGCTGGTGCGCAGAACCAGGGACACGGTTCCCGATAATATCGCTTATTTAAAAGAGAGGGGACAGGACGCGGAGAAGATCAACATGTTTTTCCGTGACATGGATGCCAGAAAGCGGATGAGAGAGGAACTCTCGAAGCTCCCGGGGATCCTTGTGTCCTCATCGATCCCGAATAACCTCGAGATCAACGCGGAGGGAGCTGATAAGGGCGGAGCGCTGCTCCGTCTTGCCGCACGTTTGGGAATCGCCAGAGAGTCCACCATGGGCTTTGGAGACGGGGAGAATGACCTCAGCATGATCCGCATGGCTGGAATCGGCGTTGCCATGGAAAATGGCCATGAATCCGTAAAGGAGGCAGCAGATTATATCACGAAGACCAACAATGAGGCAGGTGTCGCGAAGGCGATCTGCCATTTTACAGGAATTCAGATATAACAGGAATGATGGGCATATGAGGACTTTCAGGTAATAGACGCGGCGGGGTATCTGGCTCATCCAGGCGGCTTTGTCTGTTTTACGGAAGAACTATGCACATATGTAACAGGAGTAATAATGGAAATAATGGAGATTCTATCCAGCCGCTGGCTGGAAGTGGCTGTAGCAGTATATCTCATCGGGATGATGCTCTACGGCCATTACAGAGGTTTTATAAAAATAGCAGTTTCCGTGATGTCTCTTTTCATCACGCTGTTTGCGGTGCGCGTCGCGATTCCCCAGACGACTGCCTGGCTGGAAAATAATACCGCTCTGTATGAAACGATGAAGGAGAGCGCCTTAAAGGCCAGCGGACTTGACGAGAAGATGGAGGAGATGGCTCAGACAGCCGGTCTCGCGGGAAAAGCCGGGGAACGCGCGGTCATAGAGAGCCTGGAGCTCCCGGACCAGGTCAAAAAGCTTCTGATCGAGAACAACAACGGGGAAGTATACCAGGAGATGGGCGTCCAGATCTTTGAGGACTATGTGGGAAAATACCTTGCAGACCGTGTGATCCGCGTGATCATATTTACGGTGCTGTTTATAGTATTCTATGCGTTCCTTCATATCATCATAGTCTGGCTGAACCTGATCTCCAGACTGCCGATCCTGTATGGGCTTAACAAGATCGCCGGGGCAGTCCTGGGACTTACGGAGGCGTTGATCTTTATATGGGTGGGGGCTTTGGTTCTCACACTGTTTTCAGGAAGTGAGATCGGAAAGAGCATGATTGAACAGATCAATGGAAGTATCTGGCTGACGTGGCTGTATGACCACAATATGCTTTCCTACCTTGTAGTCGGTCTGGTAAAGTCTGTCCTGTAACGGGAGTAGATTAAACGGAGGAATGCCATGAAAAAAGGAGAAAAAACCAAACGGCATATTTATGAATGTGCGATCGAATTATTCCGAACCAAAGGATATGACAAGGTTTCTGTAGATGAGATTGTTAAGTGTGCAGGAACGGCAAAAGGAACCTTTTATATCTATTTTGAGACAAAAGCGGATGTTCTCGTTTACATGCTGAAAGCATATGATGATTACTATGACAAAGTTGCTTCAGGTTTCTTGCCGGAGATGGGAGTTGAAGAGCGACTTCTTGTCATTACCCAAAGTTCCAGTGAGTTTACGGAAAATGTGATGGGGCGGGGTGTTATACGGGTCTTGTATAGTAACCAGCTGATGGAACAGGGGAATGGAGATCTTTATACAAAACGTGCATTGTACCGGGTTGTGCACGAATTAATTGAAGAAGGACAGAATATGGGAATTTTTTCGGCAGAGGAAAACAGTATTGTGCTGACGAATCGATTTGTCACCTGTATCAGGGGAATCTTTTTCGAGTGGTGTATACAGGGAGATGAGTTTGTTCTAAAACAAGAATGTGAAAACTTTGCGAGGATGTTTTGCCGCGCGATCCGCAGGGAAAGTAAGAATATCGAGTCTAAATAATGAATAACAAGAGGAGCTGGGTATAGAAAGAGATTCTGTACTCAGCTTTTTATTTGACAGGAAATTCTGCGGGGGATACTGCCAAACAAAAAGGCACTGACGTACTAACAATGAGCATTTATCTTAAAAGGCAGGTTGCTATAAATGACCATGGTCATAAAACGATTGACAAGTTCATGCAGAGAAGGTATGATAGATAAAAATGACTATAGTCATTTTTAAAAATACGAGGAGGATGTTTGTATGAACAACATTGTGGAGAAGAAAAAAGGAGGAAAGATCCTGGATGTGATCGAAACGGTCGGCAATAAGCTGCCGCATCCGTATATTATGTTCCTGTGGCTCTGCCTGATTCTTGCTGGAATCAGTACAGTGTGCAGCCTGGCAGGAGTTCAGGTGATCAATCCGACAACTGGAGAAACTGTTCTGGCAAAAGCAATTTTCAGCAGAGATGGAATTGTATGGCTGCTCGAAAATTTACTTAAAAATTTTCAGGGCTTCTCAGCACTTGGTCTGGTACTCGCTATGCAGATGGCAATTGGATTTGCTGAAGGAGTCGGATTGCTGACTGCAGCTATGAGAAAAGCGATTCTTGGAGTGCCGCTCTGGGCATTAACTGCAACCGTGTTATTCCTTGGAATTAATGGAAGTATTGCTTCGGAGGCAGCAATCATTGTTGTTCCGGCACTGGCAGCCGCAGCATTCCAGGCTGTTGGAATGCACCCGATCGCAGGACTTCTGGCTGGTTATGCGGCAACAAATGCAGGATTCACAGCCTGCCTGATTGTATCAGGAACAGACGTACTCCTTTGCGGCGTTACTGAACTGGCAGCGCAGCTTGTAGATCCGTCGATTACAGTTAATGCAACTGCCAACTGGTATTTTATGATCGTTTCCGTATTCATGCTTACCGCAGTTGGTGTTGTTGTAAACAAATATTTCATTGTTCCGCGTCTTGGCAAATATGATCCGGCAAATGGAGAGACTGGGACAGCCGATGCATCGGGGGAGATCACACCGATTCAGGCTGGCGCGCTGAGAGCGGCTGGCATTTTCAGTATCGCCTATATTGCTCTCCTTGCCATACTTACAGTTCCGAAAAACGGCTTTTTCAGGGGCGAAGACGGCTCTGTTTTAAATGGACCTTTGATTACGGGACTGGTAGCGATCCTGATCATCTATTTTATTCTGGTAGGTATTGTCTACGGATTAAAAGCAGGAACGATCAAAAGCAGCAGTGATGTGCCAACGATCATGGCGAAGTCGCTGGAGGGAACCACAGGATATATTGTGCTGGTATTTGTAATCGCACAGTTTATCAACATGTTCAATTACACGAATCTGGGAATGATCATTGCGGTCAAGAGTGCGGGTGCATTGCAGGCGGCAGGATTCACAGGGATCCCGTTAATGATCTTCTTTATTCTCCTGTGCTGTGTGGTTAACCTGTTTATGACAAGTGGTACAGCAAAATGGTATATCTTTGCGCCGATTCTTGTGCCAATGATGATGATGCTTGGATATAGCCCGGAATTTGCCCAGGTTGTATACAGAATCGGAGATTCCACAACGAATGCGATCACTCCGATCTATCCATATATTCCGATTGCGATCGCAATGGCTAAGAAATATGATAAAAACTTTGGAATGGGATCTTTGATTTCCATGATGCTCCCGTATTCAGTTGCATTCTTGATGGGATGGATCGTTCAGCTGGTGATTTGGGTAACATTAAATCTTCCAATTGGACCAGGGGCATATGTATTTATGTAGGAAAGGAATGTTGCAAGTTACGCAATAGATTTTGAAATGAAATATACAGAGATATGTAATGATAAATGGCTGTTTATATGGGTCGGACTGTTGCTCTTTGCGGTAATAGCTCAATGTATGCTCTTCATGAGCAAAGCATGGAAACACGGCATGGAGATCGGTCTGAAACAATCGCAGCTAAAAAAGGGTTTAAAGACAGGGATCACAATCAGTATCATGCCAACACTTCCGGTTTTACTGGTGTTGTTTTCGCTCACACCACTCCTGGGAATCCCGCTTCCGTGGCTGCGTCTTTCGGTTATCGGCTCTGCTTATTATGAAACATATGCAGCAACAACTGCGTTATCGTGCCTGGGAGAGACATTCCAGATCAACGGGTACAGCGCGAATGGATGGATCGCGGCCTTGTGGGTAATGACGATTGGAGGAAGCGTATGTATTTTATGGTCGGCATTTGCCATTAAACCGATTTCGATGCTTTATGAAAAAGCAGAAAAGATCAATATTAAACTTGTTCTGGCGGTAGGAAGCGGATGCCTGGTAGGTGTTATGGCATATGTATCAGTGTCATATGGTTTTAGCACCATGTCGACGAAAGGCGTTGTATTCTGCATCAGCTTTGCTGTAGGAGCACTTCTTATGCTCGTCTCGAACAAAGTAGAAAAGGCAAAATGGCTCACAGATTATATTATGACGATCAGCATGCTTGCGGCAATGGCGGCAGCCTGTGTTATTTTTTAGGGGGCAGGAAAAATGAAAAGCAATTATCAAAAATGGATCCATAAGTTTGGAATTTCGACAAGCCTCCTTCTTCTTGCGGCAATGATAGGGCTTCCGGTAGCAGCCAGTCTTATTTACGGAATTTGGCCGGACTTTGGAGAACTATGGCCTGGATTTGTTGCAGTTGTTTTATTTATGGCACCATATCTTCCATCGGAAACGATCGGCTATATGTCGGTTATGGGACCAGGAGCATTATACCTTTCTTACATTACCGGCAATGTCACCAATCTTAGAATGCCTGCTACGATTGGCACAATCAATGCACTGGGAATCAAACCGAATACGGATGAGTGTCATACGCTGGCAATTATTGCCTGCGGCGCTTCTGTGATCACATCTATAGTGATTGTTGCACTCGGAGTCGTTGTATCAGGACCGCTTACCCCGATTATCCAGGCACCTGTTCTCCAACCTGCATTTGACTATGTAGTTCCGGCGTTATTTGGAGGACTTGTGGCTCAGACTGTGATAAAAGGGAAAAAAGAAATCTTTCACTATCTGATTCCACTGGCAGTCTGCCTGTTCTTCTGCTACTGTACAAAAGTGGCAAGTGCATATTATATGTTGATTGTAATTGCCGTGTCAGCAGCGGTCGCGGTAATGGATTATCTGAAAACAGAGAAAAAGGAGGAAAGGGGAGAGTAGATATGCGATATCAGGAATATATGGATATAATCCGGACGGTAAATGACCGTTTTCGCTATTATAAGAGTATAGAATCCCTGTTTGAACTGGATCAATGGTCCGGTCTTCCGGAGCTTGGAGGCGCGTATCGCCAGCAGATGAGCGCTTTTGTCGGGACACAGAAGGCGGGGCTGTTTCAAACAGAAGATGCGAAAAAGGCCTTTGAATATTTTGCAAATGTAGATGAAGGACAAATAGAGGACCCAATAGAACATGGACTGATCCGGACATTTAAAAGCAGGTACCGGAATGCTGTCCGTGTGCCGGAAGAAACGATGAAACAGTATAATCTTCTGCGTGCGGATGTGATGTCGGCATGGAAACATGCACGGGAGCGGAAAGATTATCATGTGTTTGAACCGTGGCTGAAACAGGTATTTGATCTGAAAAAGAAGATTGCCCTGGCGATAGATCCGGATGCCCCTGCGTTTGACACGATGATTGGAGCTGTGGATGAAGGTTTGAAAAGTGCAGACGTAAGCAGAGAATTCGATGTATTAAAACGGGGAATTGGAGAAATTCTTGACAAGATTACAAAAGCAGATCTTGGAGTAAATGAAGAAATATTTTTCAGAGAAGAGGCCCCGGATGAAATGTCTGCATTTGGAAGACGATTAGCAGCGGAAGCCGGATATGATCAGCGAAAGGGTGGATTTAATGACAAGGTTATTCACGGATTTACGTCATTTCTTGGACCGCAGGATGCCCGCGTATCAACACAGAGAAGCGGAAGCCCACATCTGATCTTCACCTGTCTTCATGAAGCGGGACATGCAATGTTTTCCAGCGGCGGAAACGACCAGGTCAATGCAGCAAACATGTGGGGAGGAATAGAAGGCAGCTTTCACGAAGCAAATGCCAGATTCTATGAAAATATCGTGGGAAGAAGCAGGGAATACTGGGAGTTTTATTATCCACAATTTCAGAAAGCATTCCCGTTCTTCAAAGATATAAAAATGGATGAATTTTATCGAGCCATGAATGCAGTCCATCCAAGTCTGCGCAGAATTGGAGCAGATGAAATTACATATAGCCTTCATGTTATTTTGCGATATGAGCTGGAACGCGATTATTTCAGCGGAAAAATAGGAACGGAAGATCTGAACATTGCATGGAATGATAAATATAAAAAATATCTGGGAGTTTGTCCTGAAAACGATACTGAAGGAATTTTACAGGACATGCATTGGGCTGGAGACTATATTGGATATTTCCAAAGTTATGCTTTGGGAAATATTTATGATGGTCAGATTCGAAAGGCATTGTTATCAGAGATTCCGGATTTGTATGAGCAGATACGCCACGGAGAGTTTGACAGGCTGAACAAGTGGATGAAGGAACATATCTGGCAGTATGGGTGCTGTTATACATCGGGAGAAATGTTGAAGCGATTGACAGGAAAAACATTGGACGCTGTGCCATTTCTTGACTACATGAAAGAGAAGTATGCGGACTTATATGGTATTCATATATAAAAAGGACAAGATAGTTTGATAATAGGGATTGCAGCAGGAGAAAACGTTGAGCTGTAATCCCTGTTTTTATAGTGTAAAAGAGCAATTTGAAATTGCTCAAATGATGGCTTGAAAACCGAATTGCATATATTGTATGCAAAACAATTGTGAATCGCAATATGTTGTAATTGCACAAACAAAAGAAAAAATTTCAAAAAAACTGGAAAAAAGTGTTGACTTTTCCGTGGGGATTTGTTATTATAATACTCGCCTTGAGCGACAGGGCGAAAACTTATTAAGAGTCATTAAGAAAACTTCTTAATCGCTCAAAAAAAGTTTTAAAAAGTTCTTGACAAACCGGAAACGGTATGATAGAATGAACGAGTTGCTGCTGAGAACGAAAGCAACAACAAAACAAAGTTCCTTGAAAACTGAACAGTATGTAAAACCCTGAAAATTCTTATAAAAATGGTCTTTGGTTTAGACCATGAATGAGAACATTCAGAACAAAACCTAACAAAACAGTAGAACGGTTTAAAAATTAGCCAAGCTAAATTTTGGACCTGGATACAAACACTTTAACATGAGAGTTTGATCCTGGCTCAGGATGAACGCTGGCGGCGTGCCTAACACATGCAAGTCGAACGAGGCAAATAAGTTGAAGTTTTCGGATGGATTCTTATTTACCGAGTGGCGGACGGGTGAGTAACGCGTGGGTAACCTGCCTCATACAGGGGGATAAC
>ENA-OPVY01000482-OPVY01000482.1-human-gut-metagenome-genome-assembly--contig:-NODE-482-length-32504-cov-15.627261_pt1 | contig 32504 bp, 35 predicted proteins | sample MGYA00241503_ERZ501998 | MGnify/ENA primary metagenome ERZ501998 (study PRJEB25962, sample SAMEA2042107) | human gut metagenome | biome: human gut; feature: human-associated habitat; material: faeces... | reverse complement strand
GAAACAAAAAGCATTAAAGGCTGGAAATCTTGCATTTGCATCAATGTTTGTGATTAGTGTGTTAGCGATTATTATTCAGATGTTATTAACTGTGGATATTCGCTTGGTTTTAGGAGAGACAGCAACTGCTTTGGTAGGAGGAATCCTGTACGCCTCTATTATGGTGTATAATGGAATATGGGATAAATGTTTGCCAAAAAGTGCTACTATATGGCGAGATTTTCTCACCAGTGTGATATGTGCAGGAATTTTTACAGTCATCTATGGCATATGTTTATTTAGAATGGGAGCTACAGAAACACAGGTAACACGATTAGCATTGGGATTTCTGATTGGTATTATTATTGTGGCATTTATTATTCTTAGGCTCTTGGCATTTATTAATCGAAAAAGAAACCAGAATTCGTCAAATGTTCAGGAGAAAAAGGAAACTTCTCTATCTAAGGCAGAATGGACAAAAATTTATAATGCACAGAATATAGTAGAGACAGAACAACTTGTAGAAATGTTAAAGCAAAATGGAATAGTAGCTTTTTCTCAGGAAGCAGGTGCGAATGTTGCAATGCATGGGGCACCAGGATTTGGAATATATGGTGTGGATATATTTGTGAAAACCGATGATGCAGAGAAGGCAGTACAGTTGATCAAGGAGATTAATAACCAAGAATGAAGAAAATTTTTGACATTTTCACACATGCGTGCTAATATGATTATAGAAAAAGAGTGCTACCGATAGACGGTTAGTCCGATATATGTTTTGACAAAAATTGCCGCTTAGTTTACCAGACCAGGGCGGCTATTTTTGTGGTTTATTATTATCCTTGCCAAAGGTATATCCAAGACCAAAGCAGGTTAAGCCGAAGCTCACTACTGCTATAAAATCAACAATACTCATGGCTTAGCCCTCCTTTCCAGTGGATTCTCTTTCGAGTTTCTATGTAATCAGAGGGTCACAGTCCCTCTGCTGAAGGACTAACCGCCTACCGTTATGATAGCACCCATGATGTAAATTATAGCAGTCAGGGACATTGTATGCAATAAAAAAAAACGAAACATAAAAGAGGCTGTAATGAAGATAAAAGATGTTGAAAAACGAACTGGAATTACAAGTTATAATATCAGATTTTATGAGAAAGAAAATTTATTAATTCCGAAAAGAAATCCTGTAAATGGATATCGTGAATATACAGAGGAAGATATTCTTTTGTTAAATCGTATAAAAATGTTAAGGATGTTAGATATTCCGGTTTCAGATATTAGAAAAATATTATATGAAAAGGAAGCATTAACCAGTGTTTTAAATACACATTTGCTTAAAATTAAAGAAGAAGAAAATAGACTTAGGCAGAATTATTTTTTATGCGAAGAGTTGATAAAAATGGATATGAGTGTGACTGATTTATCAGAAGAGATGTTAGATAAAATGATATCAGGAAAAGAGGAATATATTTACCAATTGGAGAGAATAAAACGGCAGGACAGGATACAAAAAATTTTCGATATTTCTAAATTAATTGTTTGTATTGTAGGGGGAGTAATTGCTGTCATTATGTGCGTGCAATTATATTTGGAATTATGTAATACATATATGAGTGTTCCGTTTAAAGTAATAACTTTTGTTTTGGGTTTGATTTTGGTTGTTTCAATATTACGGATTATAGTGTGTAATGAAACAAAATAAGAATGCGAAGATATTTTTGAGAAAAAGAGGACAAATAGAAAATGTTCTCTTTTTTTCTTGACCTTAAACTTCCTTTAAGGTGTATATATAAGAAAAACAGGGAGGCGAGAGATATGTATGTAAATGTAGAAAATGTAAATTTTGCTTATGATAAGAAGCCAATATTACATGATATTAATTTTGGAATGAATAAGGGAGAGATAACAGGCTTAATTGGTCCTAATGGCGCAGGAAAATCAACAATGCTAAAACTCATGATAAAAAAAATGAAACCTAATAATGGTAAAATTATTATTGGTGATAATGATATATTTTCTATTAAAAGAGAGAATAATCCTGTGACGTTCATTCCAGATACTCCAGTGTACTATGAAGAGTTGACTGTTTGGGAGCATCTTCAGTTTATTAAAGCACTGTACCCTGAGAACTCAGTGACAGTTGATTCATTAATTCGAGAATTTAATCTTAATCAGCACCTTAACAAAATTCCATCAGCACTTTCAAAAGGAACGTTGCAGAAACTTATGATTGCACTTGCATTGTTGCGGCAATACGATGTGCTGCTGGCAGATGAACCGTTTAATGGGTTGGATCCAGCACAAACATATAAATTCAAAAATACTTTAAAAAATTTGAAAAAACAAGATAAAACGATACTCATATCTACACATTTACTAAGTTTGGCTGAAGATTTTTGTGACAGATATATTTTTTTATATGATGGAAGAATAGTCGAACAAGGAACAAAGAGAGAAATATTACAAAAGCAGCAGATGAATAAGGAAACTTCGTTGGAACAAATATATATGTCCTTAATTGGTGAGGGAGAGCATTATGCAGGAGTACAGAAAACTGTTATGTGTGAATAAGATTAGAGAAACTAAAAGATTAATAGAAAATATGCTGATACCTATATTGTCTTTGGTAGTTGCGGTAGCTGTTGTTGGATATCAAATTGTGATTAATTTTTTTCCAATAATTCGGAAAATAAATGCATGTAATCTTCGAATATGTTATCTGGTATTTGGATTTTTGATATTATACTCGTTTGGCGTTTGTTTTATTAATGTTAAACCGGCAATTATAATAAAACCGGCATCATTGTTTTTCATTCAAGAGAAAAGGATAAGACAAATGATATCAATAAAATATATAGGGTTAACCTTAAAGGACATTATATTTTCAATCATTCTTTCAGCTTGTATTAATGGAATCCATTTGAATAGAAATTTTCTATTTATATTACTCATAATATTTTTGTTATTAAATACAACTAATTTAATGAGATGGAAAATATATCATGCAAATCAAAGAAGAGATATTGGAATATGGCTGTTATTTAGTATAATCTTGGTAATATCGCTTAAATATTTTTTTATGTGTATTATTATAGATATAGGAATATGGATGTATATGCTAGTTTATGATTTTGGTGTTCTGGAAATAAATGCTTTAAAGTATGAAGATGAGATGCAATTTTTGGAAAAAGTACGTATTGCTCAAAATTTTAATAATACTGTATTGTTAGATCAATATGCAAAAGAAAAAATGGTGAGATATTTACAGAGAAAAAATAAAGTATCCAATTTTTTATACTACTTTCCATTGATATGGAAAGCTCAAATATCTATTTATAGATTAGGCAGAAATTGGATAATAATGGGAATGATTTTGTTTACGATATGTCTAGGAATTTATAAAATGCCTTTTTATTGGACGCTGCCATTTTTACAGCAAGAAGAAATACGTTATATGTTGTTGTTAGGCAGTATATTTGCCGTTTTTCGATTGACTTTACGGAGTATGGTTCAACAGTTGGATAGTATTCTTGAAAAAGCCACAGATGGTCTATTTATTCCTATATCGGAAAATCGAATTGTGAAACAGTTTATGGTGATACCAATTACAATTGTTTGTGGCGAAGGAATTATAATGGCTTTTGTTGTAAACAGCAGTATAGCGCAAATACTGTTAGGGTGTGCAATACTTATATGTGCGACAGTCCTGAATCTCTGGCTAGAAGTGAAATATAAAAATTTTCTGGTGAAAAAGGATTTTATTTTAAGTATTGCTGTTTTCTTAGGAGCATTGATACTTACCAAATAGATAAGAGATATTATAGTGAGAAATGAAGTCGCTGTGATACCATTTTGATACTAAAAAATGCAGAGAATAGAAATATAGCCTGGAAAATCCACAACACAAGAAAATATGGACACGGAAATCACAGAAAATAATGGAATTTTAAGAACCTCACAAACGTGAAGGTGGACGTACTGTTGGATCAGGACGTGTTGCTACAGTTATCGAATAATTTTAGCATAACATCTTAATTATATATATTGAGTACCGCAAGGTACATTGTGTCCAAACGTAAGATACCCCGGAACCGCAAGGTTTCCGGGGTTTTTCTGTTGTGTAAAAAGTTTAAAATAAGGCTGTAAAGGATAGCGAATAAATTGAAAACGTAAGCGACGAATAATTGACGAAGAATGATAAAATCCTTATAATAAATTAGTATCTGAACAACAGATAAAATCAATTAAACAAAAATCAATAACAAGAGGGAGGTCATTTTATGTTTGGTTTTATGGTAACTGCTGATGGCGGACTTACAACTGCCGGATATGTGATTACAGTTATTGCCGGAATCATTTTGTTTTTCCTGGCGATTTATTTTGCAGGGAAGAATTCAGACAAGAAAAAGCTTACCACAAGACAACTGGTATTCTGTGCCGTAGCTATTGCACTTGCTTTTATTACGTCTTATCTGAAAATCTTCAAACTGCCGTGGGGAGGAAGCGTCACTCTTTGCAGTATGCTTTTTATTGTTCTGATCGCAAACTGGTATGGGGTCGGAACTGGTATTATGGCCGGGTTTGCTTACGGAATCCTGCAGTTTATCCAGGAGCCTTATATACTTTCATTTTTTCAGGTATGCTGTGATTACATACTTGCATTTGCGGCACTTGGACTGGCAGGATTATTTGCAAAACAGAGTCATGGACTTCTGAAAGGATACATAATAGCTGTAATTGCCAGAGGAGCTTTTCATTCTCTGGGCGGTTATCTTTATTGGATGAGCTATATGCCGGATAATTTCCCGAAATCTCTGACAGCCGTATATCCGATCTTATACAATTACAGCTATCTACTGGCAGAGGGCATTATCACGGTAATCATCATTTCAGTACCTGCGGTGTCGAAGGCACTGACCCAGGTAAAGCGTGCCGCACTGCAGTAGTTTGTTTTGTCTGGCAACAGGGATGTGTCGTTGCCCGGTACTCAGAACATTTGGTATGGTAATTTTGTTTAGGGAAGTGTAAGAATGACAATAACGACTTTATGCTATATAGAAAATAATGGCAAATATCTGATGCTTCACAGGGTAAAAAAGCATAATGATATAAATGAGGGAAAGTGGATTGGAGTTGGCGGACATGCAGAGGGTCAGGAATCCCCGGAGGAATGTCTTTTGCGTGAAGTGAAAGAAGAAACAGGATTAACACTGACATCATATAAACTTCGAGGCCTGGTTACATTTATAAGCGATAAATGTGAACCGGAGCTTATGTGTGTGTTTACGGCCAACGAATATATCGGTGAATTAACAGAATGCAATGAAGGAGAACTTTACTGGATAGATAAAGCTGTTGTGCCGACACTTCCCACATGGGAAGGTGACAGAGTCTTTCTGGATTTGCTTCTTTCAGGAGATGAGCGATTTTTTTCTTTAAAATTGCAGTATGAAGGGGAAAAACTCGTAGATAAGCAAGTAAATTTATATTAACCGAATAAACTGCGAAGCAGTTATTCGGTATAGAGCCGCGTAGCGAAGCGGATGATTTTGGAGAGATAAAATGATGAATTGTTTGGCAGTAGGGCTGGGTGGTTTTGCAGGAGCAGTATTGCGGTACCTGATCGGGCTGATTCCCACAGGAGAAACCATGATTTTTCCGGTAAAAACCTTTTGTATCAATGTGATTGGATGTATTGTGATCGGAGCAATCACAGTACTGGCGGCGAAATTGTCTGTTCCGCCAAGGATGATTTTGTTTCTGAAGGTGGGAGTCTGCGGTGGATTTACCACATTCTCAACCTTTGCACTGGAATCTTCGGATTTGATCCGGGATGGACATATGGGAATAGCTCTGTGTTATGTATTACTTAGTGTGCTGGTAGGCGTGCTGGCGATTTTTGCAGTGGAATATCTTACTGTAAGATAAGCTGCTTCCTGATTCTGGAAAATAAAGATCCTTTTTTCAGTATGCGCAATTACCTGCTGAATGGACATACGGAAATTTTTGGTGCAGGAAAGGGCATTATCCGTTCTTTTCAGGATTTTGATCTGTGTGCGGAACCCTATATGAAACATCCGAAGAATACAATTTATTATTTCGGGGATTTGGATTATGAGGGTATCGGTATATACGAAAATCTGGCAGAAAAATTTCGCAGCAGATGGAAAATCCTTCCTTTTGTGCCGGCATATCAGGCTATGCTTGGAAAAGCAGAACAGATAACTGAACTTCCGGAGACAAAGGAGCATCAGAACAGAAATATCAGTACACAATTTTTCTCCTGTTTTGATGAAATAATGGTCAAAAAAATGGAAGCTGTTCTGAAAAAGGACAGATATATACCCCAGAAAATTTTAAATACTGCAGATTTCTGATGCAGATTCTGACACAGGGAGGTGGCTTCTTTGCTGCTGAGAACGGAGTGAACAGTAACCGGCTTCTTTATATTATGGAGAATCTTATGATAAAAAATAATTGATTTTTAAGAGCCAGTTTGTTAGAATATATCTGTAAAAAGGGAGTAGCTTGCCGAGTGGATTCGGTTCACTTCTTCGTCAGGACAGTTATTGAAACATATAACTCGGAAAGTGATGAAATTGCGAGACTTTTACTGTGAATGCAGTAGGAGTCTCTTTTTTTATACCTACTGCAAAATAAATGTATTCCAGAATCTTTTTATATTTGATTTTGTGAGTACGTAATAAAAGAAAGAGAGGTAGAAATGATGTTTTTACAGGTTATTATTTTGCTGGCAGGTTTTTTGTTTCTGGTGAAAGGTGCAGACTGGTTTGTAGAGGGTGCAGCCAGTATTGCGAAAAAGCTGGGAATTCCACAGTTGATCATTGGATTAACCATTGTAGCAATGGGAACCAGCATGCCGGAGGCAGCAGTCAGTATTACTGCTGCAATAAATAAGAATGCAGGTATTACCATTGGAAATGTAGTCGGAAGTAATATCCTGAATATTTTGATCATCCTGGGAATCACAGCAGTAATTACGAATGTAGCGATTCAAAAATCCACGCTTCTTTACGAAATTCCGTTTATGACAGTGATAACAATTGTTTTGCTGATCTTTGGTATCACAGGTTCAGAGGTGACTTTTATTGAAGGTGTGATTTTCTGGATACTGTTTCTGATATATCTGGGATATCTGTTTGCGATGGCAAAGAAAGGGAACGATCAGGAAGAAGCAGAAGCAAAGGATAATCCGGTATGGAAATGTATGCTCCTGATGGTAATCGGTGGAATTCTGGTCGTAAAGGGCAGTGATTTTGCTGTCAGCGGAGCAACGGAGATTGCCCGTTATTTTGGCATGAGTGAGAGATTTATCGGGCTGACAATTGTTGCACTGGGAACATCTCTTCCGGAACTTGTCACATCAGTAACAGCAGCCAGAAGAGGAAATACAGGAATTGCCATTGGAAATATAGTCGGAAGCAATATTTTTAATATTTTGTTTGTTATCGGTACAACAGCACTCATCTGTACTGTGCCGTTTGAGAGCAAATTTATTATTGATACTGTAATTGCAGTTCTGTGTGGAGTAATACTCTGGATTGGCACATTCAGACATAAAGAATTAAGAAAACTCTGTGGTGTGGTTATGCTGTTGTGTTATGTTGCATATTTCATGTATTTATGTCTGATATAACGAATAATTGCTTTTCGCAACCTCCGCAGGGGACTTACTTGATTCGATTAAAATAAGAAATGGAATAAAGTATATTATGGATAATTATGAAAAACAGGTATATATAGGAAGAGAGTTGTTTTTAAAATATGATCAGGATAAGCTGATAAAGAAATATGGTTTGAAACACGATGAAGAATATCTGTATTTGAAATATATTGGAACAGAATATCGGATCAATCGCAGAAACGGTGCTATTGAATATGCCACAGGCGAAGAATGGACGGACTGCAGAGAATATACAGTTGTTATGACAATCTATGATTTTCTTTGCTGTTCCGGGCAGGAGATACTGCCTCCTCTTACCGGGCAGTGGCAGCCTGTGGGCAGGTTTGTAACTGCCGGGAGCAGTCCGTCAACAGATCCCTTTGTGGAAAAGTATGCAAGAGCATTTTCCGGCAAAGTGGAAGAGTTAAAGCAGGCCTGTATCTGTCTGGGAGGAAAGCAGATGCAGCGTCTGGCAGGGGCAGATCTGACATTTGAAATGCCGGTTCTTCCGGAGTTCTCTGTGTTGCTTCAGTTCTGGGATGGGGATGAAGAATTCCCGCCAAAGATCTTATTGTTGTGGGATAAAGTATCGTTATCATACCTTCATTTTGAGACGACCTATTATCTTCAGGGAGATCTTCTGAAGGCTATACTGCAGATAATCGGCTGAATACACTGCAGCCGATCCTTCGGAGGGGATATATAGAAGCGGATAAATATGTTCCTCAGGAAATTTTAAATACTACAGATTTCTGATACAGGATTTGTGCAGTTACGCAAATTTATACTATAGAAACAATAGGGTAAAAACCATATTTAATCAAGGGAGGCAGCTTTGCAATACGAATTTCTGAAAAACTTTCCAAAACGAATGAAAAATGTAGGCCTGTACGGTGTTCTTATCCAAAACAGTATTCAGAAGACATCCTGGAAACAGTTTGGCTTTCTGAAATTTGATGAACAGATGAATCTTATTTTTGCAGTAATGCTTTATATTATGGAGCAGTCTCTGCGGGAAGAGAACTGTACCATGGATGATATCGAAGCCCAGAGAGAATATCCGATTACCTGGAAGGAGGTTTCCAGAAATTCAGGCGGAGAAGGATTTCTGTCTGCATTTGTAATCCTGTCCAGCCTTCTGTATTATATGAGACGGGATGATACAGACATTTTTGCAGATAAAAATGAGGGAAAGGTTCTGATCATGGACAACCCGTTCGCACAGACCAATGCCGCCCATCTGCTGATCCCTTTGATGGATATGGCAAAAAGAGCAACACACAGCTTATCTGCCTTACCGGTCTGGGCGGCGAGTCCATCTATAATCGTTTTGATAATATATATGTGCTGAATCTGATCGCTGCAAGTTTGAGAGGCGGTACCCAGTATCTGAAAGCCGAACACAAAAGAGGGAAAGAACCGGATGAGCTTGTCACTGCGAGGATTGAAGTGGGGAATCAGATGGAGCTGTTGTTTTAAGAATATGGAATAATCAATCTATAGCAATCCTCGTAAATAATGCATTTAAGAACCTTCCTGTTGTCGAAAGCTTTTCCTTGCCGAATCTATTTTTTTGCGCTATACTAAGTCCAAAGAGTTCTTCTGCTCAGAAAGGACAGAGGGATGATAACCAGAAAATTTAAAGAGCTGACAATACGGGATGCGTTTATGTTTGCAGCAGTGATGTCTGATCCGGAAATTTGTCGCAGAGTGCTGGAACTGGCACTGGGGATTCCTATTTCAGAAGTACATATCCAGACGGAGAAGACTATGGCATATCACTCAGAATACCATGGTGTTCGTCTGGATGTTTACGCAGCAGATGCAGACAGAACACGTTTCAATGTGGAAATGCAGGTAACACTGCAGAAATTCCTTCCCAAAAGAAGTCGTTATTACCATGATCAGATAGATATGGATGCATTACTGACAGGAGATTCATATGAGAGTCTGCCAGATACGTATGTGATTTTTATCTGTGATTTCGATCCTTTTGGAGAGGGATTGTATCGCTATTCAACAGGCACAGTCTGTGAAGAAACCGGAAAATCCATCGGTGATGGCGTGAAAACTGTTTATCTCAACGCACATGGGAAGAACAGGGATGGTATTCCAGAGGAATTAATGCAGTTTCTGGATTATGTAAAAAACACTGGGCGTAAAGAAACAATTTCAACTGTGGATCCATTTGTCAGACATTTACAGAATACGATTGATACAATTAAGCAGGATCGTAGCATGGAGGAAAGATATATGCTGTTAGAGGAAATGATGCGTAAAGAGAAGCAAGAGGGACGCCAGGAAATGGCAGTTCAATTTCTTATAGATTCTTTAGAATCGAAATTTTCTGTTCCGGATAGTCTGACTAAAAAAATTATGTCAGAGATGGATATTTCCAAATTGCAGTCATGGTTCCTGCTCTCACTGAAAGTATCTTCTCTTGAAGAATTTGAAAGAAACATGTAAAACTTTAATATTTTTTTAAAAAGCGGTTTTCTTTACCGCAAATTTGTACACATCTATAACTTCTATACCCATATCGGGTAATTTATCAGAAACATGTAATTATGCAATATAGAAAGCGGAAGAACTCTTTTAATGCAGCTTTTCCATGAGAAATTTTATAAACGTAATAAGTTTTGTGAACTTTTTTACATCATTTATGGTTATATAATACGTAAGACGTTTTACAACAGGAGAATATATAATGAGTGACAGAAAGCTGCTGAAGAAAGTACGGGACGGAGATAAAGAGGCATTATCTGACATTATAAAACAATATTATGCGGACGTTTTCCGTTTCTGTCTTTACATGATACAGAACGAAGAAGATTCCTATGATATTACGCAGGAAACTTTCCTGAAGTTTATGAAATATGGGACATCTTATCAAAGAAACAATCTGAAAGGATATCTTCTTACTATTGCCAGAAACCTTTGCTTTGATTATCAGCAGAGAAAAAAAGAGGCAGGAAAAAATCTCCGTAGTTATGAAGCTGAGAATGAAAACGGAAGCCTGAAAATAAGTGCAAACACGCAAAATATCTATCAATATCCGGATATTTGTGGAACAGATAAGATGAAAGAAATGGAAGATTATCTTTATCTGAAAGGACTACTGAATAGACTTTCCCAGGAGGTAAGGGAGGTAATCATTTTGCGTGCATATGAGGAATTGAAATTTAAAGATATTGCAAAGATGATGAATTGTAGTCTCTCTACTGCAAAGTCGAGATATCGCATTGGAATTCAGCAGATGAAAAATATGATAAAGGAAGGAGATTAATGAGAATGCAGGATAAAGATATCAGACGGCTTTTTCAAAAAGCGGAAATACAGGTTTGTCCGAAACAGAAGCGGATATTAAAAATGTATGAATATCTTCAAAATGAGATCGACAAAAATGAATATAAAAATAAAAAGCAGAGAAAAAGAACAGAGATTTCATTGAGAGATATTTTGTGGCAGCAATTCAGGCTTATAGATAAAACATATGTAATTGTGTATATTATGGCAGTTTTTGCAGGTTTTGCGCTGATGGTATTTTTGCAGTATGCAGGAACAGGGAAAAATGATGCGATAATGGTAAGTATGATAATTTCTGGTTGTCTGAGCACGCTTTCTGTCTGTGGGATTAACAAGTTATATTTTGGAAAAATGGCAGAGTTGGGAGCAACCTGTTATTTTGATACCAGAATGTGTGCGGCAGCAGGGCTGATGGTTATCGGAAGCATTAATTTTATAGTTATTATGTTATTGGCATTATATTCAGGAAATACATGGGAAGTATCAAATTTGCAGACAGTGATATATATTTTGACAGCATATCTCGTATCAGGTTCATTAGATTTCGGGATTTTACTTTTTAAGACAGGAGAAAAAGCATCAGTGGCAATGGCAGCAGGAATTCTTATCTGTTCAGGTGTCTATATAGTGGTATCAAACATTTCCGGCGCATTATTTTCTGCTTCAATCAGTATATGGGCAGGTGTGTGTGCAGTGGCAGGAGGATTAACATTTGTGCAGGTAAAAAGATTGTTCTCGGCAGGAGAAATGGTGTTTGAGGAGGCATAATATGCATGAATTAAAGTTATACGAGGTTCAGAAAAAATATAAAGACAAAACAGCGGTGAAACAGGTAAGTTATACATTTAAACATGGAGTTTATGGTCTGCTTGGAGAAAACGGGGCGGGAAAAACAACTCTGATGCGTCTGATCTGTGGAGTTTTGCAGCCAACCACAGGAAATATTTATTATGACGGAATGGAAATTGCTCAGATGGGAGCAGAATATCGCAGGCTTCTGGGATATCTGCCACAGGAACTGGGTTATTATGACAATTTTACAGCAGAAAGATTCTTGAGATACATAGCTGCATTGAAAGCTATGTCAGCGGAGTGTTCCGAGCAGAAGATTCAGGAACTGCTGGAACTGGTAGAACTTCAGAAGGATAAAAAGAAAAAGCTTAGAACTTTTTCAGGGGGAATGCTTCGGAGAGTAGGAATAGCCCAGGCGTTGCTCAATAATCCGGAAATTCTGGTTCTGGATGAACCGACTGCAGGACTGGATCCGAAAGAAAGGGTAAAATTTAGAAATATTATCAGTTCACTGGGAAAAGAAAAGACGGTATTGCTTTCGACACATATTGTATCCGACATTGAATACATTGCTGATCAGATTTTAATCATGAAGGATGGCGAACTGATCTGTAGTGGAACAGAACAGGGGATTACTGCAAGTGTAAAAGGATATGTCTGGAAATGTAATGTTTCGACTGATGTGGCACAAAAACTTTGTAACCAGTATATGGTAAGTAACCTGAGAAACGGCAGTGAGGAAAACCAGGCAGAACTGAGGATTATTTCAGAAAAATGCCCATTTCCCGCTGCTGAACTTGCAGAGGAAACACTGGAGGATGCATATCTTTATCAAACACAGGATATTAACAGAATAAGGAGCAGAAGAGATGAGAATGCAGTTGTATAAGATGGAACTTTATAAAATTTTTCACGGGAAGATTTTCTGGATAGGAATATTAGCAATCTTGGGACTGATGTTTGTGTATTTCTGGTTTGCGGAAGTGGGAGATGAGAGATGTGTAATAGATGGTCGGAGCTATTCAGGATATGAAGCAGTACAGATGAATAAAAAAATTACAGAAGAGTATGCGGGTACTGTCACAGATGAAAAAATCAATCAGATTGTAGATAAATATGGACTTCCTTCGGAATTAAATGAAAATATGCCTGGCTGGAAGAACGGCAATTATCTGAATGATTTTGTAACAAGATTTTTTACAAATGGAAGCTGGGAGAATGGAGTAAAACCTACAGAGCGATATAGGCTTAAGGACACTGATTTATGGAAAGCCTATAAAGGATACAATGAAAATATAGACAGCAAATCAGAAAAAAACGATAAGAAACAAATGGAAACAGAGATACTGTCAATGTGGAAATTTAAACCAACACTGGAATATACCACAGGCTGGAAAGTTCTTGGAGAACTGCTACAGTTTGGACTGATTTTGGGAAGTATCATGATCATCTGTGTGATTTCAGGTATTTTTGCAGAAGAAAGTCAGACAAGGATGCTGCCATTAATCTTTACAACAGTGGAGGGGAAAAGGAAGGATACTTCAGCCAAAGTTCTGGCTTCTTTTACGATAACAGTTCTGTTATATGCAGGAATTACAGGAAGTGCATGGGGATTATGCAAAATCGTGTATGACTTAAAGGGAGGATACAATCTGACAGGAGTAGTCATTTCGGGAAGTATGTGGAAGACAGTGGATAAAGTTCCATTTTTCAGTTATTTGGCAGTGCTTTTGATATTGGGGATGTTGGCATTTTTATCATTAAATGCCATTACATTGTGCATTTCAGCATATCAGGACAGTATGTTTGGAGCTGTAGTCGCAACTGCAATATGCTGGGCAATTCCATTGCTTGTACGGATTTTTTTTGGTGGATTTGTATGGATTTTGGTGGACTCGATGCCGATGTTTCTCATTATGCAGGTGAATCTGAATGATATATACAGTATCTGGTACGTTGTAGCTGTAATAGCTGTGGGTATGTTGGCAGTGTCTTTGACCAAAGGAATATTGCATTATAAAGTCAAACAGGTAGTGTAAGTATCCGCAGTCATAGTTATTATTTGTAGAAGAAAAGTCGATAATCAGCTACATGGTGTCCAAACGTAAGATATCCCGCAACAGTAAGGTTTCTGGAGGTTTTTCTGTTGAGAAAATGAAAATGAAAAATCGCATATAGAAATAGAATTCCCAAAAGAATTATGATAAAATAAAATCAGTATTGATGATTCACAGAGTAAAAAGCATAATGACATAAAATTGTTGGTGTTTATGAGCAAGTAGCGAAGCGGATGATTTTATCCGCCTGACTTATGAGGTGACAGTATGGGGATATATCTGAACAGTATTTCATCCTATTCTTTATACAAAAGCGAATATACCAGACCTTATTTTGTAGATAAATCCAGTCTGTTGAAGGAATTGATTCCACTGGCAGAGCAGGGAAATGCACATATATGTATTACCCGCCCCAGGCGATTTGGAAAAACTGTCATGGCAAACATGATTGGAGCATTTTTCAGTAAAGGTGTTGAAAGCAGTGATGTTTTTGACAGGCTTCAGATTTCAGCAGATAAAGATTACAGAAAACATTTGAATCAGCATAATGTAATTTATATTGATTTCAGCAAAATGCCGGGAAATTGTAAATCCTATATGGAATACATTACACGTATTGAGGAACGTTTAAAAAGGGATCTTCTGAAAGTATATTCTGAAATAGAAATATATCCGGAAGACTCTCTGTGGGATATTTTAGAGAGCATTTTCATCGAATATAATGGACAGAAGTTTATTTTCATTTTTGATGAATGGGACTGTATTTTTCATAAAAATTTTATTACCGAGGAAGACAGACAGAATTACATTTCTTTTCTGAGCAATCTGTTAAAAGATCATGCCTATGTTTCTTTATCCTACATGACTGGAATTTTACCGATTGCCAAGTATTCCAGCGGTTCTGAATTAAATATGTTCATTGAATATACAATGGCTTCAGAAGAGAAATTCAGTGAGGATTTTGGATTTACTGAATCAGAGACAGATATGCTTTACAGAAGGTATCTGGAGATATGCAGAAATGAAGGGAAAACACCTTATGTGACCAGAGAGGGACTGGAAACATGGTATGACGGATACTATGCTAAAAATGGAGAGAGAATGTACAATCCAAGATCAGTAGTGGCTTCTCTGACAAACAATAATCTTGACAGCTACTGGACAAGTTCAGGACCTTATGATGAAATTTTCTACTATGTAAAAAATAATGTAGCAGAAGTAAGAAATGATCTTGCAGTTATGATATCAGGTGAAGGAGTTCCGGCTAAGATAAAGGAATACGCAGCTACGTCTATGAATCTGACAACCAGAGAGGAAATTCTGTCAGCAATGGTAGTGTATGGTTTCCTGAGCTATTATCAGGGAAAAGTTTATATTCCGAATAAGGAACTGATGGACAAATTTGATGAAATGCTCCAGAAAGAAGCCTCTTTGGGATATGTGTACAGACTGGCAAAAGAGTCCGAACGCATGCTTAAGGCAACACTTGAAAAAGATACTTCTACTATGGAAGAAATACTGGAATATGCTCATAATACGGAGACGCCGATACTTTCTTATAATAATGAAGTGGAGTTATCTTCTATTGTAAATCTGGTGTATCTTTGTGCGAGAGACAGATACCAGGTGGAGAGAGAGGACAAGGCAGGACTTGGATTTGTGGACTTTATTTTTTATCCTGAAAATCCGACAGATACAGGCATTATTCTGGAATTAAAGGTAGACCATACTGCAGATGAAGCTGTTCAGCAAATTATAGATAAAAAATATAATTTACGCTTTTCGGGAAAAGCAGGAGAAAAGGCAAAATACACAGGAGAAATCCTTGCAGTAGGAATTGGATATAACAAAAAGACAAAGAAACATCAGTGCAGGGTGATTACTTTACGGAAGGGCACGTTATATTAATTCTTGTATAAGGTGGAAAATAGAGGATATAAGCGGCTGTATAGAAATTTTATACAGCTTTTTTTATGTATAAGTTTGGTGAACTTTTTTTCATCATTTATGGTTATATAAATTTTCCTGTAACGTTTCTTCTGTCTGTGACTTAGTTATATAGAAAGACATCAGATAAAATAATGATATAGCAGACAGGAGGATCATCATGAAACGATATTTAGGAATATTCAATGCAGATGAAACAAAATCAGGACCATGTTCAGACATTCAATGGAAGAAGACCGGACCATTAAAAATCCCGAAAGATGCAGTAGGATAATAAAAATACAAGGAGCAGGAATGGAGAAATCAGAAATCGAAACAATTTACCGGAAGTATTTCCATGATGTCTTTCTCTATATCCGGGCACTTTCCGAAAATGAAAGTCTGGCAGAGGAAATCACCCAGGAAACATTCCTGAAGGCAATGAATAATATTGAGAAATTTGACGGCAGGAAGGATATCCGCGCATGGCTATTTGTAATTGCGAAGAATACATATTTCCGCTATTGCAGGCGAAATAAAATCTATGTGGGTGAAGAATTTTCAGAAATAATGCAGGATTCCATGCAGGATACATCCCCGGCAGTACTGGATCAGATCGTGCAGGATGAGACAGTTCGGAATCTCAAACGCTATGCAGAACTGATACCGGAACCCTACAGGGAAGTATTTCACCTGCGGATATATGGTGAGCTCTCCTTTGAGCAGATCGGAAAATGCTATCAGAAAAGTGCAGGATGGGCAAGAGTGACTTACCATCGTGCACGCCAGATGATAAGAGCACAGATAAGTCAGGAGGAAAAGTAACATGGAAAAAATAAACTGCAACGTGATCCAGGATATTCTGCCATTATACATTGATGATGTGGTAAGTGATGACACAAAAGAACTTGTAGAAGAACATCTGCAAAACTGCGAAATCTGCCAGCGGGTATATTATGAGACAAAGGCAGACCTTGAAAATGATATGAAAATCTCTGCACAGACAAAAGAAAACAGCAATGAAGCAAATGACTTGAAAAGCTTCAGGAAATTTTTAAAGAAAAGAAAGATAAAAACAATCCTGCTTTCCATAGCAGCAACCGTAATTTGCTTTGTGGCAGTGTTCACGTTCATGAATAAACATGTCACATATATCAGCTACAAAGATGCAGGGATAACTATTATTGAGGATAATAAAGATGAAGTAACATATAGAACAAATATAAAAGGAAATTATCGCTGGAGAACATCTTTGGACAGGAAAACAGGTGTAATGACTATCCATTTTGAACAGAGTTTGTGGGAAAAATATGTAAGCTGTATTTTTTATCCATATGATCATATTCATGATATTCTGAAGAAAGATGAGATAAAAGAAGTATATGTAGATAAGGATGGAACTACAACAACAATCTGGGAAGCTCCGGAGGAAGAACAGAAGGCTTATTTATTTGAAGAACATACAGAGCCGTTAGGATAAAATATTAGAGTATTTTTCAAACACGTTCTAAAATATGAAAGCGAATTTTAAAGCAGTCCTATAGGTTATAAGGATTTACAAAGGGGTTGTCATGGAAGGCAGCCTCTTTTTGTAATTGCTGATGGACATTCTCTTCCCATATGTTACAATAGAACAAGAATATGGAAAGAAAGACAGGAAATCTAACTATGAAAAAACAACTAAATTATGCAGATATCATAAAGGAAGTGCTGATCCTGACAGGTGCGGTAGCGATCATTGCGGCAGCAGTTTATTTCTTTCTGGTGCCGAGCCATACCTCTGTAAGCAGTATCTCCGGTCTTGGTATCGTGTTATCAAACTTTGTACCTTTACCATTGTCTGCAATCACCATGATTTTGAATGTGGTACTTCTGATCATTGGCTTCATCACCTGCGGACGCGAATTTGGCGTAAAAACGGTTTACACCAGTATCGTTTTGCCCTTATTTCTCGGATTATTTGAGAAAGTATTTCCGGATTTTGGCTCTATGACCAACAGTCAGGAGCTGGATGTACTGTGCTATATCCTGATAGTCAGTGTAGGACTGAGCATTCTTTTTAACAGAAATGCATCCTCCGGCGGACTGGATATTGTGGCAAAGATTATGAACAAATATCTCCACATGGAACTGGGAAAAGCAATGTCTCTTTCCGGTATGTGTGTGGCTCTTTCCGCAGCGCTTGTATATGATAAGAAAACAGTGGTGCTGAGTATTCTGGGAACATACTTTAATGGAATGGTTCTGGATCACTTTATCTTTGACCATAATATTAAACGTCGTGTCTGTGTCATCACTCAGAAAGAGGAAGAACTGCGTAAATTCATTATCGAAGATCTGCACAGCGGAGCGACGATCTATGAAGCGACAGGTGCCTATAATATGAAGAAACGCAATGAGATCATCACGATCGTAGACAAAACAGAATATCAGAAGCTGATGGCTTATATCAATCATGAAGATCCAAAGGCTTTTGTGACGGTTTACAATGTATCGGATATGCGCTATCAGCCAAAACTGTAAGAAATATTATGGCAGGAAAGCTGTGGGTATGCTAAAATAGCAGAGTGATTATATAACCATAAAGAGATTATGGTAGAAAGAGGATAAAAGATGAAAAAAGGAAAAGGAATTGCCCTGCTTCCCATTGGTGTATTTCTTGTATTATACCTTGGACTGGGCATTTTGTTTGAATATGTGATGGAAATCCCCATGGGATTTTATAATGTGCCGATCGTAGTAGCATTTCTTGCTGCAATCCTGGTTGCCTGTCTGCAGAACAGAGCACTGGATTTTGATAAGAAACTGGAAATCATGGCACAGGGAGTTGGGGACAAAAATATCATCACCATGCTTCTGATCTTCCTTGCAGCCGGATCTTTTGTAGGAGTTGTGGGAAGAAGCAGTGCTGAGAGTGTTGCATATTGTATGCTGAGTCTGATACCTGCCAGATTTTCAGTGTCTGTGCTGTTTATAGTTGCCTGTTTTGTGTCTGTGGCTATGGGAACCTCTGTGGGAACCATTACCCTTCTGACACCGATTGCAGCAGCAGTTTCCACAGCATCAGGATTTGATCTGGCATTTTGTGTGGCTTCTGTTATGGGAGGAGCCATGTTTGGGGACAATCTTTCTTTTATTTCAGATACGACGATTGCTGCATGTAATGGTCAGGGATGTGAGATGAAAGACAAATTCAGGGAGAACTTCTGGATCGCTCTTCCGGCAGCCGTTGCCACACTGATCTTAATCCTGATCCTGTCATTTCAGACAGAAATCCAGGGCCGTGTGATCCAGCCCTATCATCTGACTCAGGTAATACCGTATGTGCTGGTATTGATCGGAGGAATTGTTGGGATCAATGTGTTTGTGGTATTGCTGACAGGAATCGTATCCGGAGCATTTATTATGCTGATCGGAGGACATACCGCACCTGTAGAGATCCTGAAAAATATGGGATCCGGTGTATCCGGAATGTTTGAGACCTGTATGGTGGCGATTCTGGTAGCTGCCATGTGCGCGCTGATACGTGAGTATGGTGGATTCGATGCACTTCTTGGCTGGATCCATAAAATTTTCCGCGGAAAGAAGGGCGGACAGCTTGGAATGGGACTTCTGGTAGGAACTATGGATATTGCCACTGCCAATAATACAGTGGCGATCGTAATGGCAAACCCTATCGCAAAGGAAATGGCAGAGGAGTATGGGATTACACCGAGAAAGACAGCTTCCATACTGGACACTTTTTCCTGTGTTTTCCAGGGAGTGATTCCATATGGTGCACAGATGCTGGTTGCGATCTCAGCAGTGAATGAGCTGGGTGGTGAGATTTCTGCATTTCAGATCATGCCGAAATTGTTTTACCCCATGTTATTGCTGTTCAGCTCTCTGATCACAATTATGAGAGGTTCAGACCGTACAGGAGCTTAAAAGATTCCCCCTGCCGTAAGCTATACTTTTTTCGATTTTTTTCAAAAAATACTTGACCTTCCTCCTTGTGGAAGCAGTATAAAGGAAGCACAGACAGGGCAGTAGAGCAGCAGATCAGCTGTATCTGCTGTCAGGAAAGCAAGAGGTAGCAGTATGAAGATCAAACAGGTGGAAGAGCTGGTAGGCATCACCAGAAAGAATATCCGTTTTTATGAAGAGCAGGGTCTCCTGAATGTGGAGCGTGCAGAGAACGGATACCGGGAATATCATAGGGCAGACATTGCCAGACTTCAGGAAATCAAATTATTCCGGAAGATGGATATTTCAATAGAAGAGATGAGAGCTCTTTTTGAAAAGAGGAAAAGCCTGCAGTTTTGTCTGGAACAGCACCTGGGAGAACTGGAACGCCGCAGGGAGGGCCTTGTGAAAATGCAGGAAATGTGTGAGCGCCTGATCGCAGAGCATCAGTCCCTGGATACCTTGAATGCCGAGAACTGTCTGGAAGAAATCGAGCAGATGGAGAAAGAGGGTGCAAGGTTTATGGATATAAAGAAAACAGATATCCGTAAGAAAAGAAGGACAGGAGCGATCATTGGAGCAGTAGTTATGATCTTGCTTATGGGATTTACCATAGGGCTTATGCTGTGGGCAAATACACAAGATCCCATACCGACCGGACTGCTGATATTTCTGATCGCCATACCGGTTGTGATCATCGGAGGAATTCTGGCAGCACTTGCAGGACGCATGAAAGAGATTGAAGGAGGAGAAGAGGATGAAGCTTCTAAGTATTGAATATATTCCGGGTGTAGAGTTTGAGGCACTGGGAATTGTAAAGGGAACAGTTGTACAGACAAAAAATGTAGGAAAAGATTTCATGGCAGGGATGAAGACTCTGGTAGGCGGAGAGATCACAGGCTATACGGAAATGCTCAATGAGGCAAGACAGATTGCCACCAAGCGTATGGTGGATGAAGCCAAAGAGATGAATGCGGATGCTGTGATCGGTGTAAAATACGGCTCCTCTCAGGTAATGTCAGGGGCAGCAGAAGTGATCGCATATGGAACTGCTGTGAAATATAAATAAATGACAGGATGCCGGCGGCATGAGAGATTTGCCGCCGACATCCCTGAAATATGATCTTACACACTGTCTGAAAAGTGATATCACCACAGATGAAAGGTAACAATATGAGCGATAATAAGAATGTAAATCAGGATAAAGGTCTTCAGGGAAATGAAAAAATAGAGCAGGCGATCGCTGCTCTGCAGCAGGAAGCCACTCAGGAAATGCTGGCACATACACTGACTGTAATCCGTAGACGAATGAGAGAAAACGGCCAGTTTATCCTTTCAGTAGAACCGCCCACAGGAGACAGCCAGCTCCGGATCGGCACAGTGAAAACCGGAGATGAAAAAGTCTGGTGGGCGGCATTTACAAGCTTTGAGGAAGAACTGAAAGGTGGCGGAAGCGTACAATCCACTTTTCTGACAGACATAGATCAGCTTTTTCATTCAGCATTACAGGTAAATGAAATTGAGGGAATTATTCTTAACCCATGGAATCGCACAATCATGCTGGATAAGAACCTGATTAATATCATATTGGGAAATGTGTGAAGTTATGTAAAGAACTTTCATGTTCAGTTAAATAAAAGTCCTCATTGTTTATCCTTTTTACAATTTCTGCAAAGTTATGCGATAGTTAAAAATGGATAAATACTGAGGACTTTTCTGCTTATCGGGAGTTTCCCATTTTGTTCAATTCAGGCAAGATTGTAACCAACATGGTAATAAAACACAGAGAACCACCGATCACATTGGATACAGGCTCTGCCATAAACACGCCATCTGTGCCCATGTGTAATCCATAGGGCAGGAAATAAGTCAGCGGAACCACGATAAATACTTTACGAAGCAGGGAGAAAAAAATCGCCTGCTTTTTTTTATTCAATGATTTAAACACTGTCTGACCAATATACTGCAGATCCATAAAAATAAAGGCTGCAAAGTAAAGCTTCAGCGCAGGAACGGCATCCTTCAATAACAATTTATCTGAACTGAAGATTCCGATCAGAAATTCAGGGGCAATGAGAATGACGCTCCACATGATACCTGTATAGATCAGAACCATAATGATCAGAACAACCCCTGCTTTCTTTACTCTGTCAGGACGTCTGGCTCCGTAATTGTAGCTGAGAACAGGAGAGGTTCCCTCATTGATCGCATGGATAGGCGTCTCCACCATCTGGCGAACACTGGATATAATAGTCATGACAGAGATATAAATATCACCGCCTGTCACGGAAAGAACATTATTGCAGCAGATACTTACCAGGCTGTTAGTCAGCTGCATGATAAATCCAGCAGACCCCAGACTGATGATATCCCTGGCATGTCTGGTGCACTCAGAAATCTCATTTATATGAATCCATCTTACCTTCAATTCTGATTTTCCATGAAGAAAATAAAATACAAGCAAGGCAGAGAGAATCTGAGAGATGACAGTAGCAATCGCTGCACCCTTAATCCCCATATCCAGAACAAAAATAAAAATCGGATCAAGAATAATATTTGTCACTGCACCGACTGTTACTGACAGCATACCGATAATGGCATATCCCTGTGCATTGATAAAAGGATTCATTCCTGTTGCTATCATGGAAGGGAGAGTACCCAGAAGGTAAATCATCAGATAGGGATACGCATAAACCAGAGCATCATCTGAAGCACCAAACAGAGTCAGTAAGGGGCGGGCAAAAAGAAATCCGATCAGCATCAGCACAGCAGCACTTCCACATAACATGGTGAAAGCAGTATTCATGATCATGTCAGCAGTCCTGGAATCTCCTTTTCCGCGGTTGATAGAGAAAATTGGTGCACCTCCGGAACCAAAGAGATTACTGAAAGCAGTAATGATCATGATGATCGGAAAGCATAAGCCCACAGCGCCAAGTGCAGTTGTTCCTATATCATGGATCCTGGCGATATAGATACGGTCCACAATGTTGTATAAAAGATTCAATATCTGCGCTACCAGCATGGGAAGCGCAGCGCTTAATATATTGTTGGTCACAGTTCCGTTTTCAAAATCAATTCGTTTCATTATAAATCTTCCTAAGTTTAAAACTTTTATCGTGCATATAAGTATATCATAAAGTAAACAGAAATTCACTCTGATACAGTGGTGTTGGAACAAAATAGTTACTGTTCACTCCGTTCACAGTAACGTAGCCAAAATTCATTCCAGATTGCCTGCGGCAATGGAATTTTGGCTTGTATGTCTCGGGATTTTGGCATATTCATGCCAAAACACCTCGCGGGACAGTGGCATGTGAACAGTAACACAAAATATTCTCTGAAATTGTCATAAGTCATGATACAGAGAATAAAAAAGCATTTTTTATCCATACTATTTTCATGTAACAAAATACAGTATTTCTTAAAAAAGGAGACAACAGACTATGATTTTAAAAGAAAAGGAACGTTCAGTAATCGAAGATCTTCAGACACAAGAGAAAAGCTGTGTGGAAAAGTATGGAAAATACGCAGAACAGGCCAGAGACCCGGAGCTTAAAAATCTTTTCCGGAATATCCAGCAGGAAGAACAGAAGCATTATGAGTCTTTGTCAATGATTCTTTCCGGAAGTGTGCCTGAATGTAACTGTAATGACAGATCAGGCAGAGATTATCAGCCAAAAGCGGTCTATACAGCTATGAGTTCACCGGAAGACAAAGAGCACGATGCGTTTCTTGCAACAGACTGTATTGGTACAGAGAAGCTGGTGTCAGGAACATACAATGATGATGTATTTGCCTTTGGCGACAGTGGTGTACGCAAGCTGCTGGCAGATATCCAGATTGAGGAGCAGAATCATGCGGAGATGCTGTATAAGTATAAAACAGTGAATGGAATGGCATAACAGCGAAAATTCCCAGATGACTCTGAGAGGAAAATCCCAGATAAGTGGCGATTTCAATATAAGAATAGGGGGAACAAGCCAGAAGATTCCTGGTAAGCTTTACCTTTTCCTGTAAAATGAAATCCGTAAGAGTAACGTTTTCGCATTGCCTGAATAGTTCAGAAAGATAATTCGCATTCAGATGCAGATACTCTGCAATATCCTGGATGCGGATTTTTTCGTGTAAATGTTTGAAAATGTAATCTTTGGACTGCTCCACCCAGATATTTTTGGTGGCAATATCAGAAAGAAGTCTATGAAGCAAGAATCAAGATCCATCGTTCTGAGTACATTACAGAAAGAGACTTCACAAGAATTAAATCCATGGGAATGGATGCAGTGAGAATCCTGGTTCCATATTTCATTTTCGGTGACAGAGAACCATTCATCGGATGTATTGAAGAACTGGATAAAGCATTTAACTGGGCTGAAAAATATGGACTGCAGATTCTGATTGATCTTCATACAGCACCGGACAGCCAGAATGGATTTGACAACGGTGGAATCAGTGGTGTATGCAAATGGTCACAGGAGCCGGACGAAGTGGAGTTCGAGCTTACAGTATTGGAAAGACTGGCAGAGAGATACGGAACAAGAAAAGGATTATGGGGAATTGAGATCCTGAACGAGCCAATACTGGAAGATATGTGGGAATCCATGAAGGATACAGAACGCTATCCTGCGGTTGATCCTGAGAAAGCTAAAGGAACAAAGCTAAATACAATGGAATTCATCCGTGGTTTTTATCTGGAAGCATACGACAGAATCCGCAAACATATGTCGGAAGACAAATATGTGGTATTCCATGATGCATTCTGCTTAAAAGCATGGAAAGATTTTATGCGTGAAGACAAATACAAGAACGTAGTTCTGGATATTCATCAGTATCTGATGGTTGCAGAAATGAAGGGCTGCCAGCAGACTGTAGAAGAGTACGTGAAATATGTAAAAGAGCTGAAAAAGGACATCGCAGAAATGCAGGAATACTTCCCGGTAATCTGCATGGCATTCTTCAGCGTAGATAAATACTATGCAAAAGTAGTGGAGGATCTGTCTCAGGGTAAACACAGAGGCGAATAATAGTAGCAGGATAACAAATAAATTGCATCATTTCTATAGCAAACCTCTCAAATGTATTATTTATGAGGATTGCTGCAAATAAACATAAGTTAACAGCAAAAAGGATGTCGGATTTGTCCCCCGGCATCCTTTTTACATAAAACAAAAATGAAGAACAGAAGTAAGCGGAGATGTTTAATAAGTATAAAACGTAAATTGTATGGTATAAGAGTTGGAAAAAAGAGGCAGTCTGTGCAGGACTGTCTGGATACATAACTGGAACATGTTCCAGTTTGACGAAAGAAAGGGCCACTTTTCGGCAACTTATTAATTGTAAGAACAAATGCGCAGTGCTATACTTATCTTATTAAAATTTATTCCAGATTGCCTGCAGCAATGGAATTTTGGTATATGCATGTCAAAACACCTTGCAGGATAGGCGTATGAACAGTAATTATTATGTGATTGTGAAAAGTAATAACAGAACAGGAAAAGTAGGTATGGCGAGTATAAGAGATGTAGCGCGCAGAGCAGGCGTAGGGGTGGGAACCGTTTCCAGAGTTATAAATGGAACTGGTTATGTATCTGCAGATACAAGAAAAAAGATAGAAAGTGCAATTGAAGAATTACAATATAAACCTAATGAGCTGGCACGAAATCTGTTCCGCAATAAAACCGGAATCGTAGGTATTCTTGTACCAGATGTAGATCATCCGTTTTTCTCTAGTTATGTGAGACAAACGGAGGCAGCTCTTTATGAAATGGGATACAAGACACTGATTGGAAATACCATAGGTATAAGTAACAGAGAACGGGAATTTCTGGATATGCTGGATCGAAATATGGTAGATGGTATTATTACCGGATCACATACGCTGGAAGGTGATGAGTATCTGAAGAGAAAGAAAACAATTGTTTCCCTTGACAGAGATTTCGGTTCTGGAATTCCCATGGTAGGATCGGACCATATGTCCGGAGGAGAAATGGCTGCTAATATTTTAATAAAAAATAAATGTAAGAAAGTCCTGAATATTTCAGGTGTGGCTCCTGATATTGCGGCTAATGACCGACATGCTATTCTTGAAACCATTCTGACAGAGCATGGAGTGGAAGTCATAGATGTGATTATGGAGTGGAACAAATTTGGTCATGAAGATTACCGGGAAATAGCCAGAAAAGCGATGCAGAAGTGTGATGGGATAGATGGTGTATTTGGGACTGATCAGCCTGCACTTTATTATATGCATCTGGCTATGGAAGCAGGCAGAAAAGTTCCGGATAACTTTAGGGTTGTTACTTATGATGGAACAGATATCACCAGACTTTGTTATCCGGAAGCAACCAGTATCTGCCAGAACATAGAAATGCTTGCGGAAATCAGTGCAAACTCGGTGGTTGATCTTATCGAAGAACGTCGTCCGGTTCCTCACAAGCAAATTATTCCGGTAGAGGTGCGTCAGGGACAGACTACATATCCTGTGAATCTATAGGTGACAGCATTAATACAAAAAATTATAGAAAAGCTCTTTGGCATATGTGAAAAGTGTACAAAGAGCTTTCCTATATTTGTGAGACATGGAGAAGAATCAGAAGTGTGTTGACAAATAGTATTATTCATTATATAATCCAAATAAATGGAACGGGTACCATATATAAAAGCGTAGGAAACCTGCGTTATATTTTTTGAAAATATATGGAACGGGTACCACATCTAAATGTGACAAATATCAGAAAGGGGATTTACGTATGTACACAGGAAATTATGAGTGTCTGGAATTATTTGTAAAACCGGATGAAGGCAAAAAAGGCAGTGTGCTCCTGAAAAATGTAAAAGAAAGCACAACAGAGACAAAAGAACCGAAACATATCTATGGAAACTGGATCAAATTTCCGGTAAGCAGAAATACAGAATATGAAATCTCAACACAGGATTGCACAATAACGTTTGCTTATTTAAGCGAATGTGAAAACATTATGGAAAATGGAATCTGTGTGCTGGATACTACAGACAATTATAAAGAAATGAATAAAGAAGAGTTCCTTCATTTCATAGATACTCCATATAGAGAACAGTATCATTTTTCGCCGGTTGTGAACTGGAATAATGATCCTAACGGACTTTGCTGGTTTAAGGGCTATTATCACCTTTTCTATCAGATGAATCCTTTTGGACAGGAGTGGAATAATATGTACTGGGGACATGCAGCAAGTAAGGATCTGGTGCATTGGACACATCTTCCGGTTGTATTAGAGCCTCAGGAAGAAATTCTGGATAATCTTGCGATTAAAGGAGGTGCTTTCTCCGGAAGTGCACTTCCGATGGGAGATGAGGTGTACTTCTATCTCACAAGACATATCGGACCGCAGGATGACGGATGGGACACTATTCAGTATCAGACAATGACAAAGAGTAGCGATATGATCCATTTTGAGCCGGAAAAAGAGATTATCAGGGAGAAACCGGAAGGTACTAACTATGATTTCCGCGATCCGAAAGCAATTAAGATCGGTGAGAAGTATTATATTGTATTAGGTGCATGCGTAGATGAAAAAGGAACATTTCTTCTGTATGAATCTGAGGATGCAGAGAACTGGAAGTACAGATGTCCTCTGATCACAGAGGAAACAAAGATCAGAACCATAGAGTGTCCCGACTTTTTCCCGCTGGATGATAAATATGTAGCTATGGGCGCATGGATGAGTCATTATGATGAATACGGAAGATTCCAGCAGTGCAGATATTATGTGGGAGACTGGAATGGTGATGCAATGGATGTCCATACACAGCAGTGGGTGGATTTTGGAAGCAACTGCTATGCAGCGCAGAGCTTTCAGCATGAAGACCGTAGGATCCTGATCGGTTGGATCAGTGATTTCTATGGAGAGCATATTGCTACAGAGCCGGGAGCTTATGGAAGCATGACTCTGCCAAGAGAGCTCCATGTGAAGAATGAACATGTATATACAAAACCTGTAGAGGAAGTTTATACTCTTCTGGGTGATATAGTATATGAAGGCACAGGCAGTGAGATTAAAGTCGGCTCCATTGCAGATAACAGATATTATGCATCTGTATCATTTGAAGAAACAGGAGATTTCAACATTCTTCTTGGTCAGGATGGGGATAAATCCATCAGTCTGACTGCAGAAGGGGGAAAAGTATTCTTCAAAATGACAGGTGTGAAGAGCGATAAGGTACAGTTTGTTTCTTCTGTGGAGAAATGCAGAAATGCAGAAATTTTTGTAGACGGAAGAACAATTGAGGTATATTTAAATGATGGAGAAGATGCAGGAACCAGACTGTTTTACAATAGCAGCAGCCAGGGAATCTTCTGTCTGAACAGTGATAAAGAAGCGCAGGTTAAAATCTGTGAAATGAAATCCATCTGGAAATAAATCCGCAGAATACAGATATTTGGCTAAGTTACTGAGAACGGAGTGAACAGTAACGATATTTGCTTAAAGCAATGTGCCATATATCTGCCGGCAGTAAAAAAAATGGTAACGGTTCCATAAAAATAAAAAAATAAATAGAAAGAAGAGGGGGGAAAATTGAGAATTTTATTTTCCCCCTCTCTTTTTTGGAAACGTGTAAAAAAATAACGGAATATAGGAAATTTAATATAAATATAGCAAAGAAAAAACCCAGATATGATTGTAAAAAATATATAAAAACAGATAACTTATATTGTGAAAATATACGAATTGATGCGAAAACAGGATTTTTAAGTTAAAATCTATTGACAAATAAGGCAAGAGAGATTATGATAAAACCATCATATGAAACGGGTTCCACAAGAGGACAAATAAAGCTTTTAACCACAGCAAAATAGCTGTGGTTAAAAAAGGAAATACATGGAACGGGTTTCATAAAAAGGCATTTCCTGAACGAGATTAAGGAGATGTAACCGCAACAACCAATATATTTTATCAGGAGGAAAGAAACATGAAAAAAAGAATGAGCGTAATTCTGGCACTCACAATGGCGGCAACTACAATGTTCAGTGCAGTACCGGCAATGGCAAAAGATGGTGATGTAGTAAACATTACAATCTGGAGCCCGACAGACAGAGAACAGGTAGAGGCATGGTGGACTGAGAAGCTTGCAGAGTGGAACGAAGCAAACCCGAATATCCAGGTCTCACGTGAAGCAATCGACCGTTCCGATTCCTATGCATATGATAACAAAATTGCTACAGCAGTAACATCCAATGACCTTCCGGATATCTTCTATGTAGACGGACCGCAGGTTTCCTACTATGCAGCAAACGGAATCAGCATTCCGCTGAGTGATTATTTTACAGAGGATGATCTTTCTGATTTCGTTCCTTCATCCATTGCCCAGAATACCTATGACGGACAGTTATATGCAATCGGTGCAACAGAATCTTCTGTAGCATTCTATTACAATAAAGATTATCTCAAAGAGTGCGGTGTTGATACAGATGACCTTGATTCCCGTACATTAGACAACCCGATCACATGGGATGAGATGGCAGAGATCGCTGAAAAGTGTACAACAGATAATTATGTGGGAGCACACATTATCATGGATCATGGTGAAGGTCTTCCATATGCATTAGAGCCAATGTATATCTCTGAAGGAAAAGACTACATCAGCGAGGATGGTAAGGAAGCTGACGGATATGTAAACAGCGAAGAAGCAGTAAAAACAACTTCTTACCTTGCAGATCTTATTGCAAAAGGATATGCAAACATTGAGCCGATCACAGACGAGTTCTTAAACGGTGCATGTGCAACAATGCTTGGTGGTTCATGGGAAGTTGCAACTCTGGAAGCAAATGCAGATTTTGACTGGGGTGTAACATACTATCCGGTATCTGAAACAGGTACAGCAGTTTCTCCTTGTGGTGACTGGGCAGCAGCAGTAAGCAAGGACTGTGAGAATCCGGATGCAGCAGGCGAATTCCTTCAGTGGCTGATGAACAGCGAAAATGTAGCAACTTATGCAGCTGCAATCGTAAAACCTGCAACACGTAACTCTGCTTATGATGAAGAAGCAATGGCTGATTACAAAGAAGGAGCACGTGCACTTATGGTTGAACAGCTGAACAACACAGCAGTTCCGCGTCCAAGAACACCTTCCTATGCAACATTCTCTTCTGCATATGCTGAAGCAATGACAAATATCCTCTCTGATGCAGCTACAAACGGAGAAGTTGATGATGATTATATCCAGTCTGAACTTGATACAGTAGCAGAAACATTCACAGAAGATTACGAAACATACTACGCTGAATAATCAGGATAGAAACCTGGCCGCATCGCTTTTGCGGTGCGGCCGTTTTAAGTTTGTTAAAAGGGGGAAAGGATTATGGCTAAGACGAAGCTGACAGGCAGAAAACGTGACGAGAGAATCACTGCATATGCATTTACTGCTCCGGCAGTTATCCTTCTGATCGCATTTCTGGTTGTACCGATGATCTATACCGTTTACTATTCCGGATTTAAATATCAGATTATGAGACCGGATGCCATAAAGATGATTGGTATTGAAAACTATCAGAAACTGTTCCAGGATAAAAACTTCTGGATGGCTCTGAAAAATACTGTATATTTCACAGTAGTTGTTGTACCTGTACAGTGTATACTGGCACTTGGACTGGCGCTTCTGGTTTCAAAGAAATTCCGCGGAGTCGCAATATTCAGAACAATGTATTTTAGTCCACAGTTAACCTCCATGGTTGTTATCTCTGTTCTGTGGTCAGTACTTTACAATGCAAATCCAAGCACTGGTCTTATTAATTCTCTGCTGGTATCACTGGGAATGGATCCTATTAATTTCCTGAGCAATGAGCATACAGCCATGAACTCCATTATCTTCATGTCTGCATGGCAGGGCGCAGGTTATCAGATGATGATTTTCCTGGCAGGTCTTCAGGGAATTCCGAAAGATCAGTATGAGGCAGCATCTGTAGATGGTGCAAACAAATGGAATCAGTTCCTGTTTATCACACTTCCGGGACTGAAAGGAACTATAAAATATGTTATTATGATCACTATGATCCAGGCAATGAAGCTGTTCACACAGCCATATATCATGACACAGGGCGGACCAAAGAACTCCACCAAAACTCTGGTATATTACATTTATACACAGGGCTTCCAGAAAGGTAACTTTGGTTATGCCTGCTCAATCGCAACTGTATTCTTCGTTATTGTTGTGGCAATGTCACTGTTAATGAAGAAAGTAACTACTGCAACTGATTAAGGAGGACAGGAAAATGAAAAAATCATCAATGAAATTTTCTGCGGCTTTTTCCAAATTTATGTTTTATTTTGGAAATATTGTCATAGGTATTATCTTTGTTTCTCCTCTGATCTGGATGATTTCCGCGTCTCTGAAACCGGAATCTCAGATTTTTGCAAATATGAACTCCCTGAAAACATTCTTTCCGGTATCGGCTTCTTTTAATAACTATGTAGAAGTATTTACCAGAATGAATCTTCCTCAGGTATTTAAGAACACCTTGCTTTACATTGCACTCATCCTGGTTCTTGATCTGCTTGTAAACTCCATGTGTGGTTATGCGCTTGCAAAATTTGAGTTCAAAGGAAAAGGCGCGATCATGAATCTGGTAGTAGCCCTGATGGTACTTCCGATGGAAGCAATCATGCTTCCGTTATATATTGAAATGTCACAGCTTGGCTGGGTAAATACACTTGCAGCACTGGTAATTCCTTTTGTAGCAAAATGTTTCTCCATCTATATGTTCCGTCAGTTTTTCTGTGATATTCCAGATGATCTGATCGAGGCGGCTGCAATTGATGGATGTCGTCCGGCAGGAACTTTCTTCAAGATTGTTATGCCGATTTCCAAGACTGTATATGCAACTGTATTTATCCTTGATTTCGTCGCTCACTGGAATGACTTTATGTGGCCATTCCTGGTTATGACCGGTGAAGACAAGCGTACGATCCAGCTCGCAGTTCAGTCCTTCTTCGGAACACAGCCTGTACATTATAGTGCAATCATGGCAGCACTGGTAATCTCTGCAATCCCGATGATCATCATGTTCATCTTCATGCAGAAATATTATGTAGAAGGTATTGCATCTTCCGGTATTAAAGGCTAAGTCAATATATAAAGCCCTACAATGCGCCTGGATGGCGTTTTGTAGGGCTTTTTTATGTTAGAAGAATTATGTCGCTGAAGCGACCCGTCGCAGGCGGAGAATCAAGTAGTCTCCTGATGTAATTGCGAATATTCGCCTGACGTATGAAAACACTTGGCTTTAAGATAAAATATGTCAAAATTTCTTATTGAAACTAAAAATAGGAATGTTATGATAATGAAGGAATTCTGTTGAAATTGATATTTCTATTTCAATGGAGATTCAATCAAATCAATAGCAAAGCAGATAATTTTATCAGCTGGAATTGTTATAGAAATATAGAGAATGGGAGTAAAGAGAAATGACCACATCTATGATAAAAGGGAATCCGCTGAAACTGATGCTGCAGTTTGCGCTTCCTTTATTATTAGGAAATTTGCTGCAACAGACTTATAATATTATTGACGCTGCGATCGTAGGACAGATCCTTGGCGCAAAAGCGCTGGCAAGTGTAGGAGCCAGCAGCAGTATTCAGTTTCTGGTACTGGGATTCTGCATGGGAAGCTGTACAGGGTTTGGTGTTCCTGTAGCTAAATATTTTGGCGCAGAGAAAATAGAAAAAATGCGGGATTATATCTTTAACAACCGTAGCAAGAATTCCCTCACCTCTATAGGGACGCTACTGAAAAACTATTTTTATACACATTATATAGTAGATTAAAACAAATAAAAACAC
>ENA-OPVY01000479-OPVY01000479.1-human-gut-metagenome-genome-assembly--contig:-NODE-479-length-32708-cov-5.447218_pt1 | contig 32708 bp, 38 predicted proteins | sample MGYA00241503_ERZ501998 | MGnify/ENA primary metagenome ERZ501998 (study PRJEB25962, sample SAMEA2042107) | human gut metagenome | biome: human gut; feature: human-associated habitat; material: faeces... | reverse complement strand
AGACGGTTCTAAAAGTAGAAAAGCCCAGCAATTGCTGGACTTTGTCTACAGTCTGAGAGGAATGACAGTGTGTCATTCCTCTTTAAACATGTATGATAAATTAAGTAAGCGGAAGAACATTCGGATTTGTTTTATTGTTGATTCATAATATAATTAATCAGAGCTAGTTTAGCTATTTTCCATGCACGTCCTTCTTTAAATGCCTGGATTTTTCCAGAGCGAACTAATTTGTAGGCTTGTGAAGTTCCAATCTTAAGAGCTTTTGCCACATCATCTACATTCAAAATATCATCAAAGTTTTCAAACATTGAGAAATCCTCCTTCATCGTTAATATCAAATGTAAAACCACTGGAATTCATTTTTATTGTAATATAATTGGCAAGATTCATACCTGTCAGCGGTTCAGGTGCAGGTAGAAAAGGTGTTGCTGAGATTACCATATGGCAGTGTATATGGTTACTGTCAAAATGATAAGCATAGCAAGTCGGATAAACAAGTCCGAGTGATCCGGCAATGACATCAATACAATTGCGGAATTTTTTACTTATCTTACTACGATTATATGAAAAGATCACGTGCCAAATATGTCGGGACGAGTTTTCTGGATTGGCGGATATGTAAACGGCTTGAAAGTCGTTAATCAGGCTTGTGTAGGTTGGCTGAACAGTAAGTATTCCATAGGCATGAATAGGAAGAGCTTCGGTTTGTTTACTTTTACAGTTTTTTGTTCGATAAATGTAATTGATCATATTTGCTATAGAACTGTCGTTGGTATAGTCATCATTGACGATTTTTATTAATATATTAGACATAGCGTGTAATCTCCCTTCTGATTTCTTGTTTTATATCTTCTGGAATCTCCCAGAATTGAATGCAATTCCATATTTGACAGAGTGTGTGATTTTGAATTATTTTAATGGTTCCAGGATTGAGCAGTGGATCTGATTCGGCACCGGCAATAGTACAAAGAACTCGTAATAGTTCTGGTACAGAATAACCTTTTTTGTGCGCTGTGATTTTAACGGCTTGATACTCTGGATTGGTAAAACGTATTTTAACTGTTTTAGAATGCTTCATTCTTTTTGACATTTTAGTTACTCCCTTCATTTAAATTTCATTATTAGTATGTATAGATGTTTTTTGTTCTTAAATAAAAGTAAAAGTCGGTAACATATATATAATAGAGTATATAGATATGTATATTTTGGAAAGTATAGGTATAGATGCTACGCACACTGCGCTAGGAATAGAGGATAAGGGATATACAGACAGATAGAAGAGAGATGAATGGAAAGGGAATAATAAGAAGAGCAGTAGAGATTGATAATAGAAGGCTTTTATAGAGTGGATGAAGACAGTTATATAAGGAAAATGGCAATATTTGTGGCAGGTAACCATAACAGAGATTTACAGGATTATAGACACCAACCGAGATGACCGTATGGTTATCTCGGGAAAGTGTTTTTTTGTCCTGTAAAAATCTGTATTGGTTAGCCTGCAGGTAACATATGGATGTTAGTTAATGGTAAGAAATAACAGTTGATGTTACATGAGAATAAAATCGAATTATGAAAGGAGATTATATTTATGAAGAAGAATGTGAAAAAGCATACGGACGGAGTCTGGTATTATGCAGTAGTAAGGTGGGATGGATATGGAGTATTTACTTCATGGGATAGAGCAAGGGAAGAATGTGACGGTTATAGTGACAATAAAAAGAAGAAGTTTAAAACCTTTGAAGAGGCGAAAGCATATGCGGAAGATGAATATAGAAAGTTACACGGTGTTGAGAGTTCGTGTTATGTAGAAGAAATCGGATGGTTGGATTATTTTTATCGGAGAATGATGAAAAGAGAATTTGCGGAACAGATGGGAATAATGATAAGACCGTTTACACTCTGGAATCATTAAATCAGCTTATGATGACAATAGCATAACGTTAATTAAAAATAAAAAATAACAGATAACAATACATACGAATAAAGAATGAATATAAGGAGGATTACAATCATGAGAAAATATTATGGCGTTGCAGGTACAAGAGGTTACGGAGTATACACTAATTGGAATCAGGCTAAGAGTGCTAGAAGGCATACACCACAGTATAAGGTAAAGGGAGAGAAAGATTTTGATAAAGCGAAAGCATATGCAAAAGATAAATTTGATGAATTGCAGAATGGACGGAAAGACGGATTTTGTATAGAAGATATCACAAGTGTAAATGTATTTTATGCAAAGCGTGATATGTCATATGAAGAATATAGGGAGAAGATCCTTGTAAAACCATTTACGATAAATCTTAATCATAATTGAAAAAATGAGGATATATTAGAAGAGTTGCCTATTACGGGCAACTCTTCTGTCTTTTAAAGAAGCTTAAAAAATTCTATTAAAGCTTGTTGCTGTGGTTCTGTAAGATGTCCGGATGCTTCTAATAGATCTTTCTGAAGTGGTGTAAGGGAAAATGAAGTTTCTTCTGTAGAAAAAAATTGGGATAAGGTAATGCCAAAAGCTGAACATATTTTTTCAAGTGAAGAGATGGAAGGAACCATATCTTTTCTGTACCATGAAGAAATCGTTGATTGAGTTAATCCGGATTCTTCTGCAAGCTGATATTCAGTCCATCCTTTTTGTGTTCGATAATAGGTTATACGATCTAAAACTTTAAACAAGAATTTCACCGCCGATCTATGATTGATTATATCGTTAATAATATTCGATAAATCGTTGTAAAATAATATTTATTGTCGTATAATTTTAACTATAAAGCGCAGCAAAAAATAAAATTAGAAAGATGGAAATCTAGTAATGAAATTGAAAATATGGATAAAACTCATGAATATAGGTTCTAGATTAGGCTGCCATCAAATGCCTGAGCGAAGTTTTTTTTACAAAGGATACCAGTTTCCGGTATGTGCAAGATGTACAGGACTTATAATTGGATATTTGTTAGGAGTATTGATATATTTCTTAAAAGTTTTAAATTGGAAAATTGCAATTATATTATGTATTCCATTAGTGCTTGATGGAGGTAGTCAATACTTAAATTGGAGAATATCAAATCAAGTTCTTAGATTAATAACAGGAATTCTTTGCGGTATAGGTATTATGTTTCTAGAAATATGGGGAATGAAGTTACTAATAGGAGGAATGATTAATGAAGTGTCCAAATTGTGGGAGTGAAAATTGTCAATATGTTGCAACAACTGAGACACATGGTAAATCGTTTAGTGTAAGTAATGCATGCTGTGGTTCTATATTGTTAGGACCAATAGGCGTGCTTTGTGGAGCCTGTGGTACAGGGGTACAGAGTAAAACACATGAGTATTGGATATGTAATACGTGTGGAAGACGTTTTAATCAATATGAAGCAAATAAAATTATGGAAAATGAAGCACAGAAAATCGATCGTTTTGTTTTTTACAAAGAAGTTCAGGCGAAAACAATAGAAACAGAAGAAATGTATGAAACAAAATTAGGGGAAAGAATAAAGGAAGGAACAGAATTATATTTAATTCCTAGTTTTGACAAGTCTGAAATTATAAAATCTAATCCAATAGTGGAAGATAAACGGATTGAATCTATGAAGAGTGTTATAGGAGGTGTTCTGGATAAGAACGAATTGGTCCATTTAATATTGCCAAATGAACGAATTGTATTTGCTGAAAAAGGAATTATTTATAATAATTGCAATCATGGTATAACAACGCAAATTAGATTATATAAAAATTATGTATATTTAGGACAATGTTATATAACGATGCCTACAGAAGAAAAGGCGGAGGCTCTTTATAAATTCATAAAATATATAACGACAGGAATTAAAGTAGAAAGTAGTGAACGACAAGAAAATTATTTGGTTTTACTTTCAGAACTTCAGGCACTACCGGCTGAAGATAGCAAAAAAATGGAACATTTCAGTTCGCAACAAGAATATGCAGATTATGTAAGTATGGTTTTAGAAAATAGCTTTGAAAAGTTTAAAAAAGTAGATCCTACATCGTATGCAAAATATGAAGAATTGGAGACAGAATCAGATGCAATGTTAGATCGAATGGTACTGGGATACGGTAAATGGATGCTTTGTGCAGCATTGGGAGTTGGTGTAATTGCTTGGATAAAGGAAGGAATAGCAAGTGGACTTGTAGCTGCGTTTATAGAAGCAGTAGTGTTCTTTGTTTATGTAATTATTAAATGGTGCAAGTTATCGTTTAAACAAGATAAATATATACCAGCATATTTGAATGATGCAATGGAAGAAAGTAAAAAAAATAATGATGATAAAGAAGGAAATATTTTGGTATGTAATTATGTAGATGTCATTCATAAGACATTTTAGAAGGGAGAAAACTTTATGTTTTGCGTGTATTGTGGAAAAGAAATAGAAGATGGAAGTCGTTTTTGTCCATACTGCGGAGCCAGTGTTCAGATAGAGCAGGAAAATACTGCGCATGGAGGAAGTGCAGTAAGCAACGATTTGGAAAAGGAAAAGTACTTAAAAAAAGAAAAATTAGAAGTTGTTATTGTTTTGGCTGTGACGGCATTGATATTAATTTATGAAATGTTTTAAAAGGAGAAAAAGTAATGATTTGTCAAAAGTGTGGAAAAGAAATTGCGGATGGAGCTTCCTTTTGTCCGTATTGCGGAAAAGCAACAGGTAATACGAAGGTTCAAAATGAATTTAATGAAATGGTAAAGAAGGAAGACGAAAAAGCAAATAAAATTTGTGATTTTCTTTGTACAGTAAGAGCAATTATGTTAATGATAGCGGGAGTAATGGGCGCTTATAAAGTAGGAGGAGGCTTAGGAGCTGTTATAGCAGTTTTTGTAATAGCATTCATTTTAGTAAAACTTGCTGGTAGTGATTCGAAAAAAGGGTAAATAAGGGGAAAATTATGTTTTGTGAAAAGTGTGGAAGAGAATTGAAAGATGAATGGAAAGTATGTCCTAAATGCGGAGAACCTGTAATAAAAAGTGATAATGAAGAAAAAAATATAAAAGTGATTAAAGATAATGACAAGAATCAAGAAATAAAACAATCACGAGATGAAAATAAGAAAAAACTTGCAATAGGGGTAGGATTGATTGTATTAATAGTACTTATTGCAGGTAGTGTTTTGATTTTAAAAACAAATAAGAAGGAGATATTAAGAAAAGTAGAAAAACAAGAAAACAATCAAGGAGAGAAAAGAAATAAAAAAGTAAAAAATGTTGATGTAGAGCAGTATTTTGATAAGTCAGGAAAAGAATTAAAAAAGCTTGGGTTTAAGAAGAATAATTCTGGAAAGTATGAAAATGAGGACGGATCAATTGTAATTGAAATGAAGGACGATGCGGTAAGTAGTATTTCAATGAATAGTGAATGCAAAAGTGAATTTCACGGAATTAAGATAGGAGATGAATATGAGAAGATTGAAACAGCATTTGGAGATACATATCCTTTAATAGGTGCAGACGAAGGAGGAGATCTTTATGGAAATATTGAAACAGGAACACAAATTTATATAAGAACAGCACGAAATAAAGTACGTACGATTACGATTGATTTAAATTGTGATTTAAGTGGATATGAGGATTCAGATACAATATTTACAGATTACCCTGGCTTAGGTGGAACATATTATGATAGTGACACCGGAGAACGTTTGGTAATTGCAGCAGTAGATTCTAATTTCGCTTATACATATTATTCAGCAGATGGTTCGATTGTAGATACAGCAACAGATTGTACGGGATACTACAACGATGAAAATGAGCTTGAAAGTATTTGGAGTGATGATCCACTGAAGCATGGAATTGAAAGAAGAGAAGGCGGTGGGTTTGAGATTTCGTCAGGGGTAGGACAACCATGGGGAAACTTTAGAAAAATCAGCGGAACAAATGTTATAACTGCAAAATTAGAAGGAACCTATAAAAATGGTGACGATTCGATTAGCATATCAAATCAAATAACAGATTTTGATAATGATAATATTCCGGCAGGTGTGGAAATTGCAGATGTATATGTTTCATATAACGGCGGAGCAATTATAAATGGAACGTTATATACACAAGGTGGTGTAGATGGAGTAGTAGTGATTATAGATGGAACCACTGGTGAACCAAGAGGTACATTAACTGTTGAAGATGGAGAGATAATTGTTACAGGAAGTATGTTTGATGGAACATTTAAATTGATGGAATAAGAGGAAAAGTAATATGTTTTGTAAAAATTGTGGAAAAGAGATAAAGGATACTGAAAAATTTTGCTCATACTGTGGGACACCTGTTGATGTACATGAAGATAATATTAATAGACAAGAAAATATTCGAAGAAAAAATGTGTATACAGATAATTTCAATACTGTTGTACCGCCGAAAAAGAGTAAATCTAAGTTAAAAAAAGTAATAATAGCTATTATTGCAGTACTTGTAGCACTTGTTGTTATTGTATGGATATTTGGAGATGATTCTTCAGGATCGAATTCAACAAGTGCAGTACAAAATACAGACAACCAAGTTATGAAATTTAATCTGACAATTGTAAATCACACAGGAATAGATATATATGAATTGTATGCTTCTGAGACAGATACAGATGATTGGGAAGAAGATGTTTTGGAAGATAATATCCTGTGCAATGGGGACTCTATAAATATAACGTTTACAATTACAGAAAACGATTTGGAGTGGGACTTTGCAATTAAAGATATAAATGGAAAACAATATGAATATTATGATTTGAGTTTTGAAGGCTGTAATATAAATGGAGCTACGTTAGTATTAGATTCAGATGGGAATGCAACTTTAAATTAATATGAAGTAAGAGTAAAGTTGTATTGCCAGAGGATGGAGAGTGAATGTAAAAGTATAAAATTTCAATTGTATATTATAATAATGATAAACAATTAAACCGAGGCAGAATCCATAACGGGTTCTGTCTTATTTTATACAAAAATCCAGAAGGGAGTGAGTAAAACATGGATAAGATACTACTGGCAGCATTAGGCTTAGCAGCAACCATCATCAAAGAAGTATGTGATTCAGACAACTAAGAAAAATTAAAAATGAAATTTAGGAGGAATTATTATGGCAGCAAATGTAGAAAGTATGTTTTATGTAAGAGAGACACCGTGGCATGGGTTAGGAATCAAAGTACAGGAAGCACCAACATCGAAGGATGCGTTGATTCTGGCAGGATTAGACTGGCATGTGGTACAGGAGCCGGTATATACAGGTCAGAATGAATTGGTGCAGGGATATAAGGCAAATGTTAGAGATAGTGATCGTAAGGTATTAGGCGTGGTTACAGACAGATATAAGATCGTCCAGAACGAAGAAGCGTTCTCATTTACAGATGCACTGTTAGGAGAAGGTGTACGATACGAAACAGCCGGTTCTTTACAGGGTGGAAAAAGTGTCTGGTTACTGGCGCATTTACCACATGAATACATTATTTCCGGGGAAAGAATCAGTCCGTATCTGCTGTTTTCCAATACCCATGATGGCTCTGGTGCAGTAAAGGTAGCTATTACACCAATCCGTGTGGTTTGTTGCAACACACTGAATCTTGCATTACAGACAGCAAAGAGATCATGGTCTATGAATCATACAGGAAACGTGAAAGATAAGATGGAAGAAGCCAAGAACACATTATTCCTTGCAGACCGTTATATGGAAGAACTGGGAAAAGAATTTGAAAATCTTCGGAAGATTACATTATCGGATAAAAAGGTTATGGATTATATTGAAATCCTGTTACCAATAGAAGACGGTGCAACACCACAACAGTTCAGAAATATGAAACGCTTACAGGAAGATATGAAGATGAGATATTTCGATGCACCTGATCTGAAGGATGTAGGAAAGAATGCATACCGTTTCATTAATGCGGTCAGTGATTTCGCTACCCATGCGGATCCGTTACGCAGAACCAAGAATTATAAGGAAAATATGTTTGCAAAGACAGTAGATGGCAATCCGTTGATCGACAGAGCATATCAGTTGATGCTGAGTGCATAGGAGGAAGAAATGGACAGGAACAGGGCAGAGAGGAGATTCTGTTGGAAGATATCAGCAGAATTAAAATCTTTCAAATTCAGAATGATGCAGATGTCAAAACAGGAGATTTACGATCATGCATATGAGATTGATTGTATGATACGCATTTATGAAGAGTTAGTGAACATAAGTGAAAGGCTGGAAACAGAGCAGTTGCAAAACTGTATGGAGATTTCCAGCCTTTTATCGTTGGTCTATGAAAAGTGGATGGACGCTGTTAGCTCACAAGAACATGAACTGGAACAGGCAGTAGAAAATGTCATGTTTGATATGAAGGCGAAGATTGCGTAAAGGAGAAGTGTGTATGAAGAAATTAGTATCAACGTTGAATCTGGGTAAAAAAGAATGGCTGAAATACCGAAAAGGTGGTATCGGCGGATCAGACGCAGGGGCAATCTGTGGTTTGAATCCATATCGTACAGCGATACAAGTGTATAATGATAAAAGAACGAATGAAATTGAAGAATTCGATAACGAAGCTATGAGAGAAGGTCGGGATCTGGAAGAATATGTTGCGAGAAGGTTTGTGGAAGCAACAGGAAAGAAAGTGCGGAGAGCCAATGCAATGTTCTGTGATGAAGAGAATCCATTTATGCTTGCTGATGTAGATCGTATGATTGTCGGTGAGAATGCCGGATTAGAGTGTAAGACGGCAAGTCCATTTTCGGCTGAGAAATGGGAAGATGATAAAATTCCGCTTTCCTATCAGATTCAGTGTTATCACTATATGTCGGTTATGAATGCAGATAGATGGTATGTTGCAGTGTTGATCTACGGAACAGAATTCAAGGTATACTGCCTGGAACGGGATGAAGAGATGATTCAGAATTTGATTCATTTAGAAAACGATTTCTGGAATAATCATGTACAGGTAGGAGTGATTCCGGCACCAGATGGTTCAAAGCTTGCAGATAAAGTGCTTGCGGAATATTTCAGTGATCCGGTAGATGAAACCGTAGAATTGAATGGATATCAGAAACAACTGGAAAGAAGAGGGGAACTGAAAGAATTGATCGATAAGATGACTAAAGAAGTAAGTATTATTGAGCAGGAAATTAAAATGATGATGGGGAATGCGGAAAGAGCAAAAGCCGATAATTACAGAATTAGTTGGAAAGCAAGTCAACGTACTGATCTGGATAGTAAGCGAATGAAAGCAGAGGAGCCGGAGATTTATGACAGATTCAAAAGGACATCCATAAGCAGACGTTTTGTTGTGAGGGCGGCGTAAATACTATGCAATAAACAAGGGGGATTTGTATCGAAAAATCGGATTGAAATGGTTATACTAAGGAGAAGGAAAGGAAGTGTCAGTAATGAAAAATAAGGAAACAATTTCAGATTCGAAAGATTGTGAAAAAATAAAAGTGACATTGGCATTAATGACCGAGTTAGAAAAGGGAGAAGATTCTGCGAGAGAAGAGGGCTGGATATCCGCAGATGAAGTAGAAAAAACACTGGGAATAAAATAAAAATTATATTGTAACGGAAGAGATGAGTCGATAGTGGCTCATCTCTTTTGCATTATATGGATAAAGGAGAAGCAAAATGACAGTAGGAAAAACAGACGAGATCAAACAGGAGTTAGCGAGAAAAGTAGAAAATACCAAGGCAGGAACCAAACTTAAAAAATCTATGAGCATTGCCGACATGATAAAAGTAATGGAACCACAGATCAAGAAAGCACTGCCGGAAGTGATCACACCGGAACGATTTACGAGGATGGCATTATCTGCATTGAACACAACACCGAAGCTGAATGAATGCACTCCAATGTCATTCTTAGCAGCGTTGATGAATGCAGCGCAATTAGGCTTAGAGCCGAATACACCATTGGGACAGGCATTTTTAATTCCATACAATAATAAAGGAAAAATGGAGTGTCAGTTCCAGTTGGGATACAAAGGATTAATTGATCTTAGCTACCGGAATCCGAATATGCAGATTATAACGGCTCATACCGTCTATGAGAATGATGAATTTGAATATGAATTGGGACTAAACCCGTGTCTGAATCACAGACCGACATTAGGAGACCGAGGAGAAATAAGACTTTTCTATGGATTGTTTAAACTGACAAATGGAGGATTTGGATTTGAAGTTATGAGTAAAACAGCTATGGACGATTTCGCAAAAGAATATTCTAAAGCTTTTGATTCTTCATTTAGTCCGTGGAGAACCAATTACGAATCAATGGCTTTGAAGACGATTATTAAGAAAGCATTAAAATATGCGCCACTGAAATCTGAATTCAGAAATGCATTATCTACAGATGAAACCATTAAGAATGAAATAGGAGCAGACATGAGTGAAATCAATAGCGAGAACATTTTCGATACCGTATATCAGGAGGAATGTGCGTAAATGAGAAGACGGAAGAAATATAAGCTGGAATTTTTGACCGGAATTTTCGAAGAGTGGAGATTTTATACAATTTCAGAGAAGATGCTCGTGCGCAGTAAAGAGTATGAAAAAGCAATGAAAGCGACATATGAGCTTGTAAATAAGGTTAAGAGTAAGGTGTCGGAGGATGCATTTAAAGATATTGAAGAAATTGTTAATTCGGTATGTGCAGAGAACAATATATGTTCAAGACTTGCATATGGTGTGGGTATTCATGATGGGATGGAATTGTATAAAGAGTTACAGATAATAGATGAAGTAGGAGGCAAAATAAAATGATAGAAAATAACATGAGCTATCATGTTTATGTTTTTAGGAGGAAGACGGGTGAACTGGAAATTTTAAGCGACGAGGAATGAAAGTATGAGTAAGACATATGGTTATGCAAGGGTAAGTAGTAAGGAACAACATTTGGATCGTCAGATATTAAGGCTACAGGAGTATGTCGAAAAAGATCAGATTATTGTAGATAAGCAATCCGGGGCAACATTGGAAAGACCGGGATATCAGGCATTGAAAGGTCAATTGGGATTGCGTGCAGGTGATGTATTGTACATATGCTCACTCGACAGACTAAGTAGAAATAAGAATGATTTAAAAAATGAAATACGATGGTTTCAGGAGCACGATGTACGACTGATGATCTTGGATTTGCCAACGTCAATGATACAGGTACCGAAAGGTCAGGAATGGATAATTCAAATGGTGGAAAATATATTAATCGAAGTCCTGGCAAGTATAGCAGAGAATGAACGAAATACGACACGCCAGAGACAGAGAGAGGGAATAGAAGCCGCCCAGATGAAAGGTAAGCATTTGGGCAGACCGAAGTTAAAAGTACCGGATGATTTTCCGATGGTGTACCAGCAGTGGAAAGAAAATAAGTTTACGGCGAAAGAAGCAATGCGAAGATTGGAGATGTCGCCAAGTAGCTTCTACCGGGTTGTGAAGAAGTACGAACGGGAAGGATAAGTGAATCAAAAGGTCCGACGGGTAATGGCAGATATGCCAAAAGTAAAATGACACCTTTCGACACATGAAGGGGAATTATTTTAGAGTGTGTCGAAAGGTGTACCTTGTGATAGAAGTTGTTGTGAATGTCCTAAATAAAAAAAGAAAATCGATTTATTTGAAATTTAAATGTTATAATCAAATAAAAAAGAAAAAATTTTATAAAAGGGACACAATATAGAAGGAGTATGAGATTATGAAACAACACGATCACTTGAGTAGTAAAGAAGAAATCGATAATATCAAACTATGGGAGATAAATTATGCTAGCCTGGTACATACATTGTTAAAAGGTATCTCAGAAGAAGAATATGAAGAAATGGCGAAGGAACAGATAAGCGCAAGTGGATTAAGGATACCAGAAGCATATAATCCAAGTATCATTCCTCGATATAGACATATATACATGTGGATGATATATGGAGTATTAATTCAAATGAATGTCAATTGGATATTATAAACGAATTATATCTTAGGTGTATTCAAGACAAAAGGGACAAAGAAAAATTATTCTTGGATATAGAGGCAGACAATGGAAATATTGATATGGTCAAGAAAGATATAAATGATAAAATGAAACAAAATATAAAAAATATGAAAAAAGACCCGGGAAAATATAATTTCATATTTAAAACAGAAGAGATTGGAACTGGCAAAGGTCAGATGATTAATTCATTCGGAAGCGAAGTGGTCAGATTATATTTTGAATCTAAAGAATTTAGAAAGCTGTTTATAAGGACGGAAACAACCTATAGTAAATATTCATATAGAAAAATCCTTGAGATATTAGATAAAGGACTTGAAACAGGAATTTTAACCAGAAAGCCGGAAAGTAGTATTATTATTGAAAAAATATTTAACTTATCAAGTGTCAAGTGTATGAATTATTTTATTTGTAATTTGTTGAATAAGATGAGTATGAAGAATATGAAGAATTACCACGATAATCGAGAGGATCGAGAGAGGCGAGAGGGAATAGAAAGTCAAATTATAAAATTAGTAGATGAATTAAATGATATTCCGGGAGAATATAGTCGCTCGTTGATGATTAAATTAATTCAATCGGAATTGAAAGAGTCACAATGCGGTCCGTGGAAAAGAGAGCAGGAACAACAAGCTATTGAACTTTATGTAGAAGTAGTAAAAGAAGTGAAAAAGGTATTTGGGAGATATTATGAAGACTTGGTTAATTACATGGATACGGAATATAGAAAGATTTATTCAAAAGAGGAGTTGTTTTCTGTATTGGAGAATAAGAGGAAACAACTTTTCAGATGTAATATGGATTTATTAATATTGGAAATGAATCGAAAAAATTTGCACGAAGCCAAGACAAAGTGTATCAAAGGATATATCGATAATGACAATAAAGATATGATAGAAAATTTCTGGATGCATGAAGAGAATTTGTGGAGGATTAAACCATTTTACGTTGAGCAAAGAAATGAAATTAGTTCAAGCATTTATTTTGATACAGACAATGATTTCCTTAATATGATACAGCAAAAGATCATACAAAAAAATGTGCTAAAGTATTCGATTTAGAATAGTAAAAGAGAACAGGACATGGAAATAAAAACCATGTGCTGTTCTCTTTTTTTGTATCACCATGTGTTCGAAAGAAGGTGTTGGTAGAAGGTTCTGTAGATGAGGGTAAATTTTTTTAAGACAAAAAAATGTGTACTACTGTTAATAAATGGAAAAATTTGTATTATACCAACAGGTCGACCAAAAAGAAAAACAAAAGGAGAGATCATATGTGTAACCAATACTATAACCAAGCGGGATTCAGTACACCTTTTACAACCCAATCTACAGACATGGAGGCAAAAAATGTATTTCAGCACGACCAGATCATAAGGCAAATTGATGTGTTGAACAATTCGGTACAAAGTTACTCGGAGCAAATGGAAAAGCGATTCCAGTATATTGAAAGGAAGAAACGCCGAAGTTGTACACGGAAATATCTAAGTCAAGGCTCAGGAGGTGAGATAGTCCTTCTTGAGCAATATGATGATGGAACGGTGGAGGCAAAAAGATTTTTTGAGAATGTATCAGGGACATGGAATGTTCTGCGAATAAAATTTGCATTTACAGAAGAAATGTCTTCAAATTATGCGATTATATTTTCAAATGGATGCTGGATTATCGGTGATATAAAGAAGGTTACAGAAACCATGCTGTATCGCAGTTTCATAAAAGCCGGAATTAGATTTGATGCAAGAAATACCGAGGTTTGTATAAAAAAAGTCTTATATGAAACATATGCTCCTGAGCTTGCAAATTGTCAAAATACTGTGACGATTCCTGAGCTTGCCGGATGGTATAACCATAAATTCTTACATGCAGATAGTACTGGTATGATATGTCCAAAAGATATTTTGGAGATACCGATTTATGAGAAACATTTTATATTTATGAATAAAGAGGGATCGAATCCAAAATATTTTATAGAATATATTAAAAATATAAAACGAATTAATGACAGGATTAGCTGTATTACAATTCTGACATCCGGGATTCTGGCTTCAATTCTTAGCGAACATGGCATAGAGAGAAAGCATTTTATAAATTTTATAATGCTGAATTCTGCACTGTCTAAAGAGCTGATAAATTTGTTTACAGTTTTTAACCGTCAAGTACCGGCAGTGATTGATGCAAGTGCAACGAAAAGGGAGATATCATCATTCTTAACAAAAGTAAATGATGAGGTGCTTATAATCGATGCCACCAATGAGGGGTCTTATTATGAAAAACAAAAATCAGAAAAGACTATACGTACAATCAGAAAGATTTTTATTGAATCGATAGATACGTGTCATTTCAATCGGAAAGTGAATGCAAGTATGGTTGTTCTGAATCGACAGATATCAATTTTGCCTGGAGCAATTAATATATTTGTAGATGTAGATTTTTTTGCATCGAATCAAAGGAATCTTGAAGGAATGAAATGGTTTTTACCATCGTTGGTGAGCTATATAGAAGGACATTATTCTCATATTGAGTGCATTATCAAGCAGGGGAAAGATGAAGAAAATGCAGAATTTTTAACGGTTTGGAATATTTTAAAAGAATTTTTTTCGGAATATTCGATTGACCTTTCAGAAGAGTTACAAGTATATGAAGAAAATCCGTTTGAATTTTTGAATGATTATCAGGATCCTGCGGATGAGATTTTAGCGTCATTTGTAGATATAGTCAGAAAAAAGGTCATGGATTATAAGATTCGAAGGAAGTCACGTGATGCGAAATATAGTTTTCGGAGTATATACATATCAGATAATAAAGTCTGGATTCCGGTGCGAATACTAAAAAATTTCTTGAAAGAAAGTGGGTTAGAGGATAGTCGACAGAGTATCTTACTTGATTTGAAAAGTAAGGGGAAATTATTTACGGACGGCGAAGGACTATCTGTAAGGATGCAGGTGGACGGTGTCAGAGAAGAAGCGTATGTTTTTGCAATAGATATATTTGAAGCGATAGGACGGGTACCATTTGAGAGTTTGGGACAGGAGGATAAAGAAGATGATAAGAGAAGCGGAAGAAAAGATGTGCATATATTTAAGCCAAAAGCCAAATGAGCATTTATTAATTCTGGGGCAGTCGGGTACAGGAAAAACGTATTTTTGTGTTAGAAGAATAGAAGAGGCAATTCGAAATAATAAACAGATCGTTATATTTGATTATTCCGGAAGCTTCACGATGCATGAATTACAACAGGCACGTTTTGCGTATTGTCGGGAAGTAAAGTATAAGAATCCGATTGAAAATGGGTTGATGTGGAATTGTTCTGTAGACAATTACGTTGCAACACTTTCAAATGCATTCATTAAGAGTTTGAAGATCAAAAGCTATTATCAACGGAAGCTTATTAAAGAAGCAATTGAAGAGGTAGGCAGGAAAGAAAAATTTTCAATATATACGCTGAAAAGAACGTTGGAGAAGATGTATGAAGAAAAGGAAGAATCGGATGAAAGAATAAATATCGGTCATTTGCTGACACGGTTAGTTCCATATGAAGAACTCGATGGCATAGTATTTGACAATGCAGAAGAAAGCGTAGAGCGTAAAGAAATTGAAATAATACAGCTATCAGGTTACGGAGAACAGGAGCGAAAATTTGCGGTAACTCTTTTATCAGAAATCTACTGGGAAGAGGTACGCCAAGGAAAGAGAAAATCTGAGGTAGTAGTTTTCGACGAATTTCAATTTCTATCTCTGAAGCCAGGGAGTTCTTTGGCTGCAATGCTTCGAGAGGGACGAAAATTTTCACTTGCAGTGTATATGTCGTCTCAATTCCTTGGGAATTATTCGAGTGAAGAAATAGATACTTTGATGCAGGCAGGAAACATGTTGTTCTTCAAGCCAGTACCAAAAGAACGAAGGTTAATTGCAAAATATATCGATTCGAAAAATTGGAGACAGTGGGAAGTAATCTTGGATGACTTGAATATAGGTGAGGCAGTACTCAAAGGGCATTTCATAGTGGGTCAGAATCAAAGAGTGTTAACCAACCCGATAAAGTGTTCCATTAGCTTAGAAAGAGGTATAGAAAATGCAAATTTATGTGCATCTACACTGTAAGAGTTAAATAATACCGTTTGAGCATATGTTATGCAAAAACCAAGGCTTGATGGATGTATGTTGTTAATTGTTGAAGCAAATGAAAAAGATACTGGAAGGAGAATAGTTATGGAAATCAATGTTCCTGTATATAATAAGATTAATCTATCAATAAAGGAAGCAGCAGCATATTCGAATGTCGGTGAGAATACAATACGCAGGTTGTTAGCGGAAAGGGGATGCCCTTTCCTTCTGAAAATCGGTAACCGGCAACTTGTAAAGCGAAAAGAATTTGAAAATTTTCTTGAAGCAAGACATTTTTTGTAATAACTAAAGGCAGGCAGGCTTTTATAGAAAGATATATAGACTGATATATAGACTAATATAAAAGCTTGCCAAAGTTAAGGAGATAATAAACATGGGTAAAGATTTGAACGGAAAAGAGATTGGACATGGGATTATTCAGAAGAAGAATGGCAGGTATGAGGCGCGATATGTAGATAGATTTGGAAAGCGCAGATCAGTGTCGGGAAGAGATCTGAGAAAAGTAAAACGAGAGTACAACGAGGCACTGTATGAGAACGATAAAGAAATTAACATCAGGGAAAAAATAACATTGGATCAATGGTACGACAAGTGGATGCTGCTGTATAAGATCGGAACCATCAAAGAAAGTAGCCGAGTGAGATATCGAGATACATACAAGAAGCATATTTCTCCAACGTTGGGAAGATACTACTTGACAGAGATACAGCAATATCAGATCAAAGAATTAATAAAAAATATGAAAGATAATGATCTGGGATACGAAATGCAGAATCAAACCAAGATCCTGCTGGTTGATATGTTTGATAAAGCTATGGTAAACGAATTCGTAAGGAAGAATCCGGCGAAAGGGATCAGTGTGAAACGTGATGAGAAAAAAGAACCCAGAGTACTATCGGTAGAAGAACAGTATGATTTCTTTGAATGTAGTAAAGGTACTTTTTACGATAATTTCTTCAATGTTGCGGTAACAACAGGAATGAGACTGGGGGAGATTGCAGCGTTGACGTGGGATGATATAGATCTTGAAAGAAGAATTATCAGTGTTACCAAGACTCTAGTATACATAAAGTACGAGGGCGATCTGGGGAAAACATTTCATATGGAAACACCCAAAACCAGAACGAGTGTCAGGGAGATTCCTATCAATAAGCAATGTGAACTGGCGTTAAAGAAACAATATGCACAGAAGAAAGTAATAGAATCAAAGGCTCCGGTATCAAAGAAACCGAAAGAAGAATTTCAAAATCTATTATTTACAACGAAATTTAATACACCGTTGAATTCTCAGATTATAATAGATGCGATTCATAAAATTGTGCTTACGATAAACGAAACACGATATTACATAGAAGAGATGGAGGACTTCTCTTGTCATTGCTTCAGACATACATTTGCAACCAGATGCTTTGAAGCAGGAATTCAGCCTAAGACAGTTCAGAAATATCTGGGACATGCGACATTACAAATGACAATGGATTTATATACGGCTGTAATGCCAAAGCATCTTTCAAGTGAAATGGAAAAGTTGGATGACGAATTAGAAAAAATATCACAGTCAGGAGAGAAACTTATTGATTCCAGATATAAAAAGGAAAAGCAAAATGATGTCATTACATTTCCGGGCAATACATTGGTAGTATGATCCAATGATTAGTGCAGGTACAGTCTTTACAACCTATCATAATTATAGTAAAATTATATCATAATAAATGGAGGTGATATGATGATTATAAAAGCATCAACAGCACTAAGAAACGATTATGCCGGAATATCTAATCTTGCAAAAGAAACAAAAGAGCCAATTTATATAACCAAGAATGGTGATGGTGATTTGGTAGTTATGAATATAGAAGCTTTCGAGAAGAGAGAGCAGACACTAAAATTAAGAGAAAGAGTTCTTAAAGCAGAGCAAGAACGGATTGAAGGTCAGGCAACTGTTAGTGTTTCAGAGGCAAGAAGAAGATTGAGAGAAAGAGTAAATGAAGTATAAGGTAGAGATTCTTCCATCGGCGTGGGAAGATTTAAAGACCATTGAAGACTGGTATGTGATTAATTTTGATGTCCAAACAGCTATTAAGGTGAGTGATCATATTCTGGACGGAATAGAAAGATTGGAAGAGTTCCCGGATTCCGGTTCAAGAACACCTGATGAATGGCTGAATGAACAAGGATACAGGATGGTCATAAGTGGAAAGCATGTATCAATCTATAGAGTGATAAAAAATACGGTATACATTTATCATATCGCAGATACGCAAACAGAATATACAAAATTGTTTAAGTAAAGAGGATCTTTTGAGTTTTTACCAGAAGATTCTTTTTCTGATTTTAAGAATAATATAAAAAGAATAAAAGCATTTTCAATTGGAAATATGGTATACTATTGATACATTAAAAAGATAGGCTTTAAATGGAAAGAAGGTGTTAAATATTGTTTGAAATCATCTATTCTAAGAAAGCAGTTAAATTTTTAAAGAAACAAGATAAGCCAACGCAAAAGAGAATTGTAACGGCTATAAGTAAATTGCCGTTAGAGGGAGATATAAAAAAATTGCAAGGTGTCGAAGGGTACCGTCTTCGTGTTGGAAATTTTAGGGTATTGTTTGATGTAGATGGTGTAATTATTGATATTATCGATATTGGAAATCGTGGACAAATATATAAAGGAGTGTGATTAATATGTCTACTGTTAAAGAAAGAATTTTAGGTGCAGTTACAATTATGAGTGAAGAAGATGCAGAGAAAGTTTGGGATTTAATACGTGGAACATTTGCGTTATCGAATGCAGAAAAAGTTGCTCCTGATCAGGAAGAAATCTGGGCATTAAATGCATATAAATCGGGAGATGAGGATTATCAGCCATCTTGCTCACAGGAAGAGCTTATAAAAGAACTGGGATTATAATAGAAAAGACAGAAGCAACGTTGTTTGAATTGGTGGTTTAGCTGTAAAATTCATAGTTACTGGAGAAAAATTGGTGGTATGATAAAATCTGTGGAGACAAAAAGATCAATAAAGCTTGATAAATAGGGATTCTTGAACTATAGAAATACCACACCAGAATAAATTATTACGTGTATCAGGCTACGCCGTATGACCTTGAGGGAACACCGGATTTTACCTGGAAATAGGGCGTGATTGAAAAAAAGTAAAAAACTTCTTGACAAAACAACTTTGATACAGTAAAGTATAACCATAACAAAGCAAACCGTTGAAAAAGAAGAGTAGCTTATACGATGACATCCAAGAGAGCAGCAGGTGGTGAGATTGCTGTATGAAGTTGATAAGTGAATGGACTTTTGAGGGCAGTCTGAAATCAAGAACTTGTATTCAGCAATCGTTTGAGAGAGTATGGCTTGTCGGGAACCGAACCCGTTATCAATCAGGAGTGTATGTTAGTACATGAGAAAGTGGACGATTCGTCAATTTGAGTGGTACCGCGATAATAATAGATATTATTACCGTCTCAAACCTTAAGGTTTGGGGCGGTTTTCTTTTTGTCTAAGATGGTATGGCAGACGGTAATCGGTGAAAGATTTTCTCTCCTAACAACTACAGAGAACTGGCAATTGGGATCTGTGGACAACAATAATATTTTATACAGAAAAAGAGGAGAAAAAAATTATGAAAAAGAAAATGGTAACAGTATTATTAACAGCGGCAATGGTAACAGCAATGGCAGCAGGATGTGGCAGTTCATCCGATTCCGGAAGTGATAAGAAAGAATCTTATACCATCGGAATTGAACAGTTTGCAGAACATGGTTCTCTTGATAACTGCAGGGAAGGTTTCTTAAAAGGACTGGAAGCAGAAGGAATCAAAGAAGGTGATAACCTGACCGTAAAATACAAAAATGCGGCAGCAGATATGGGAACTGCAAAACAGATTTCCGACAGTCTGGTATCTGATAAAGTAGACCTGGTATGTGCGATCGCAACACCAAGTGCACAGAGTGCATATAACGCAGCAATGAAAGCTGACATTCCGGTCATTTACACTGCAGTTACAGATCCTGTAGCAGCAGAACTCGCAGACAAAGATGGAAAACCGGTAGGAGAAGTGACCGGAACATCAGATAAACTTCCGGTTGAAGAACAGCTTAAAATGATTCGTGAGATGCTTCCGGATGCTAAGAAGATTGGCATCATGTATACTACAAGCGAAGCAAATTCTGTATCGGCGATCAAAGAATACAAGAGTCTGGTTAAGAAATATGATTTCGAACTGGTAGAAAAGGGAATCACAACAACAGCGGATGTATCTCTTGCAGCGGATGATCTGTTAAGCAAAGTAGACTGTATTACCAATCTGACTGATAACACAGTTGTAGCATCACTTCCAACCATCCTGGATAAAGCAAATGAAAAGAAGATCCCGGTATTCGGAAGTGAGATCGAGCAGGTAAAGATCGGATGCCTTGCAGCAGAAGGAATTGATTATATTGCACTTGGAAAGCAGACTGGTAAGATGGCGGCGAAAGTATTAAAAGGCGAAGCAAAAGCTTCTGAGCAGAATTTTGAAACTATCACAGAACCTGGATTCTATGTAAATAACAAAGTAGCAGAGGATCTTGGGATCACAGTACCGGAAGATCTTGCAAATAGCGCAGTAGAAAGCTTTGGGGACGGGAATTAGTGGATTGGGAGGCATTTTTCATGAGTTTCATTACATCGATATTAGAACAGGGGCTGATCTATGGAATCCTGGCATTGGGGATTTATATCACATATAAAATATTAGACTTTCCAGATCTTACGGTGGATGGAAGTTTTCCTCTGGGGGCAGCGATCACAGCTGCCCTCCTTACAAGAGGAATGAATCCATACATCACGCTGGTTCTTTCATTTCTGGCCGGAGCAGTTGCGGGAATCTGTACCGGACTGATCCACGTGAAGTGTAAAGTTAGAGATCTTCTTTCGGGAATCATAATGATGACGGCATTGTGGACGATCAATCTGTATATAGCAGGAACGGCGAATGTGCCATTATTCTCACAGAAGACTATTTTTAACAATGATCTGATGGAGAAAATCATTCCGGATGTACTTGCACCATATGCGACATTGATCATCGTTCTGGTGCTTGCATTGATCTGTAAAGTATTGCTTGATCTTTATCTGAATACGAAGTCCGGATTCCTGTTAAGAGCCGTTGGGGATAATGATGTACTGGTTGTATCTCTCGCAAAAGACAAGGGCAATATCAAGATCCTCGGACTTGCAATTTCAAATGGTCTGGTAGCATTGGCCGGATGTATATTTGCACAGGAAGAGAGAGTATTTGAAATTTCTATGGGAACCGGAGCTATGGTCATAGGACTGGCAAGTGTAATTATCGGAACCAGTATTTTCCGTAAGATGACATTGCTGCACACAACGACAGCAGTCCTGATCGGATCGGTTATTTATAAAGCATGCGTTGCTGTTGCACTACGCAATTTCGATCCGCAGGCCATGAAACTGGTAACGGCAGTCCTGTTCCTGGTTGTGCTTGTCATCAGTATGGACAGAAAGAAGAAGGTGAACACCAATGCTTGAGTTAAAAGGAATTCATAAATATTACAATCCGGGTACCGTGAATGAGATGTGCTTATTTCAGGACTTCGACCTGACGATCGACAAAGGGGAATTCGTCTCTGTCGTGGGAAGTAATGGTTCCGGAAAGACTTCCATGTTGAATATTATCTGCGGAAGTATCCCGGTGGAGGGTGGACAGATCCTGATCAATGGATCCGATATCACAAAACAGAAAGAATATAAGAGAAACCAAAGAATCGGCCGTGTCTATCAGAACCCGGCAATGGGAACATGTCCAACAATGACGATTTTGGAAAATATGTCTCTGGCAGACAATAAAGGAAAGGTATTCGGTCTTTCCAGAGGAACGAACAAAGCAAGGATAGATTATTACCGGGAGCAGTTAAGCCAGCTCGGACTGGGACTGGAAGATAAGATGGATGTAAAAGTCGGCGCATTGTCCGGCGGGCAGCGTCAGGCAATGGCACTTCTGATGTCAACCATGACACCGATCGATTTTCTGATCCTGGATGAGCACACAGCGGCGCTGGATCCAAAGACGGCAGATCTGATCATGGAACTGACAGATAAGATCGTGAAACAGAAAAACCTGACAACGATCATGGTGACACATAATCTCCGCTATGCAGTAGAATATGGAAACAGACTGTTGATGATGCATCAGGGGGAAGCAGTGATGGATCTGTCAGCAAAAGAAAAACAGGAATTGAAAGTAGAAGATATTTTGGAAAAATTCAATGCAATCAGTATTGAATGTGGAAATTAAGAGAAAGATAGCAAGTACAGATGAAATAAGTCAAGGAGCTGCATTGTGTCAGTCCCTTGACTTTTAAATTTTTTGCTATTCTACAGATTTTAATGCGCTGAGCATATCTAAGTATTTGAGTTTTCGATTCATTATGTATCCTAGAATAAATGTAATGACTGCAATCAAAATGGCAGGAATCACAAATGCTTTTGCACAAAGAGCGGGGTTAAACATCACTTCATCCGGTGGAACAACTGCCAGTATGTACTGGTAAAGCAGATCACCGACTCCAAATCCTGCTAAAATACCGAGCAGGGAAAGGAGTATTGTTTCCCGGTAAATATAGAGTGTTACTTCTTTGTCGTAGAATCCGAGAACCTTAATGGTTGAGAGTTCACGGATACGCTCTGCCACATTGATGTTGGTAAGGTTATAAAGGACTTAAAAAGATTCTTTTATACAGAGGCAATTGCGGAGACATTACTGGAATGGATCGTGAACAAAGAAAAGTATGACAGGCAGCAGACGATCGATTATATTTCTGTTATTTTCCGTACCGGGCTGCCTGCTGCCATCAGGCAATATTCAGACGTGGCAAAATAAGTTTTATGATTTCAATAATCTGAAAAAACTTCTTGACAATAAAAAATATCCTCCGTATAATGGTTAAAAGTTAGGGAACTAACTATATAAAGAGAGAGGGATGGAATTATGCAGGATATAGAAGATAAGGAAAGGTACATCAATACCGGCAGGCTGATTCACATTCTTTCCAATCAGATGAAGCGCAGAAATGCGTCTGAAGCAGTGGGAGATGATGGCCTGACCACCATGCAGAAGCATGTGTTAAAGCATATTCTTTTGGAAACGATGCACAGGGAAGTATATCAGAAAGATATAGAAGAAGAGTTTCAAATCCGGAAGTCCACAGCCACAGGGATTTTGCAGCTCATGGAAAAAAATGGATTTATTTCCCGGGAAAGTTCGAAAAAGGATGCCAGATTAAAACGTATTGTACCGACCCCAAAAGCAGAAGCACTCAGACCTGAGATTCTGGAGCACATCAGAGATACGGAAAAGCGGCTGATACAAGGGATAGATCAGGAAGATGTAAAGATTTGCAGAAAGGTGCTTGTGCAGATGATTCAAAATCTTGCAGAAAACAAAAAAGAAAATAAGGAGGAAGACGAGAACGATGAATAAAACACTTTTAAAATCAGTCCGGGAATACAAAAAGCAGTCTGTGTTGGCTCCATTTTTCGTAATCCTGGAAGTTTTAATGGAAGTTCTGATTCCGATGGAGATGGCGAAGATCATTGATGTTGGAATCATGCAGGGAAATTTGAGCTATATCGTACGGCGGGGATTGATTCTGGTCATTATGGCTATGCTGGCTCTGTATTTCGGTATTATAGCAGGAAAAATGGCAGCAACAGCAGGTGCAGGATATGCCAAAAACCTGAGACATGATATTTTTTATAAAGTACAGGAATTTTCATTCAAAAATATTGACCGGTTTTCCACATCCGGTCTTGTAACACGTATGACAACAGATATTACCAACGTACAGATGGCATATATGATGAGCATTCGTCTGTTGGCGAGAGCTCCGATCATGATTGTTTTATCCTGGATCATGACACTTTTGATCAATAAGAAAATTGCTTTGCTGTTCCTGATCATCATACCGCTGCTTGGAGGAACACTGATCTTTATTGCAAAGAAAGCGCATCCGCATTTTATCAAAGTATTTGATGAGTATGATATTCTGAATAATTCCGTACAGGAAAATGTCAATGCATCCCGCGTGGTAAAAGCCTTTGTACGGGAAGATCATGAAATTGAAAAATTCCATGGAATTTCAAAATATGTCTATACATTATTTACAAAAGCAGAAAAGATCGTGGCATGGAACTCACCGGTTATGCAGTTTACGATCTATACGGCGATGCTTCTGATGGTAGCGATCGGAGGAAGAGAAATTGTATTCGGTGCGATGGAAATCGGAGAAATGACCAGTGTGATCGTGTATGCGTTCCAGATCATGATGGCTCTGATGATGGTTACATTTGTATTTGTTATGATCATGATCGCAGAAGCGTCTACAGACCGTATTACGGAAGTTCTGACGGAAGTTCCGGAGATGCAGGACAAAAAGAATGCGGTTACAGAAGTGGCAGACGGAGAGATCCGGTTTGAGCATGTAGATTTCAGTTATGCGGGAGAAGGCGGAAATCTTTCGTTAAAAGATGTCAATCTTCATATTAAATCCGGACAGACGATCGGGATCATCGGAGGAACCGGAAGTGCGAAATCAACATTGGTACAGCTGATCCCGAGACTTTATGACGTGACAAAAGGAACTGTAAAAGTCGGCGGACTGGATGTCAGAGAGTATAATCTGGAGGCACTGCGCGATCAGGTATCTATGGTATTGCAGAAAAACGTTCTCTTTACAGGAACGATTTACGATAATATCCGCTGGGGAAATGAACATGCCAGCGAGGAAGAGGTTCAGAGAGTCTGCAAACTTGCACAGGCAGATGGATTCGTAAAAGAATTTCCGGCAGGTTATCATACGATGATCGTGCAGGGCGGAAACAATGTTTCCGGCGGACAGAAGCAGCGTCTGTGTATTGCACGGGCACTTCTGAAAAAACCGAAGATTCTGATTCTGGATGACTCCACAAGTGCGGTAGATACAAAGACAGATGCGCTGATTCGAAAAGCATTCCGGGAAGAAATTCCGGATACTACAAAGATCATCATTGCGCAGCGAGTTTCTTCTATAGAAAATGCAGACCAGATCATTGTACTGGATGAAGGAAAGATCATGGGAGTCGGCACATCCGAAGAATTGCTTGCGACAAATGAAATCTACAGAGAAGTATATGAATCTCAGGTAAAGGGAGGTGAGGACGATGAATAGAAAACCAAAGGTTTCAAAAGAAAATTTACAGACCGCAAAGCGGCTTTTAAAATATGTGACCGGAACGTACAAGGTTCGGTTTGTGATCGTATTTATCTGTATTTTGTTAAGTTCGATCGCATCAATTTCGGTATCATTGTCCCTCAAGTTTTTAATCGATGATTTTATCAGTCCTCTGATCGGACAGAAAGATCCGAATTTTGCAGAACTATATCGGGCACTTGCGGTGCTTGGAAGCATTTTCCTGATGGGAGTCATTGCTACATTTACTTATACACGACTGATGGTCTACATTGGTCAGGGTGTTCTTAAAAAAGTAAGGGATGATATGTTTGAACATATGCAGACTCTTCCAATCCGTTATTTTGACCAGAATACGAATGGTTCTATCATGAGTCTTTACACGAATGATACAGATACGCTCAGACAGATGATCAGTCAGTCGATCCCACAGGCACTGATGTCCTTTTTTACGATTATCGTAACCTTTATTTCAATGCTGATCTTAAGTCCGCTGCTTACAATTTTAGCAGTTCTGATCATTGGTCTTATGATCTTCGTAACAAAAAAGATCGGTGGAAACAGTGGAAAATATTTTGTTCGTCAGCAGAAATCTCTGGCAGATGTGACTGGATTTGTGGAAGAGAGAATGAACGGACAGCGCGTAGTAAAAGTGTTCAACCACGAAAGAAAGTCAGAAGAAGAATTTGACAAACTCAACGAGGCGCTCTTTGAAAGTGCTGCACAGGCGAATACCTTTGCAAATATGATGGGACCGGTAATCGGAAACATCGGAAACCTGCAGTTTGTACTGGTCTCTGTACTTGGAGGATTCCTTTCTATTATGGGAATCGGAGGGATCACTCTGGGAGTTATGGCATCTTATCTGCAGTTTACAAAGAGCTTTACACAGCCGTTTATGCAGGTGGCGCAGCAGTTTAACTCCATTGTTATGGCACTTGCCGGAGCAGAGCGTATTTTTGCTCTGATCGATGAAGAATCGGAAAAAGACGAGGGATACGTAACACTGGTCAATGCGAAAAAAGACGAGAACGGCAATATTATCGAATGCAAAGAAAGAACCGGAATGTGGGCCTGGAAGCATCCACATTCGGCAGACGGAAGTGTGTCTTATACAGAACTGACCGGAGATGTGCGTTTTGAAGATGTGACATTTGGATACAACGAAGATAAAGTGATCTTAAAAGATATCAGTCTGTTTGCAAAACCGGGACAGAAGCTGGCATTTGTCGGTTCTACCGGAGCAGGAAAAACAACCATCACGAACCTGATCAATCGCTTTTACGATATTCAGGAAGGAAAGATCCGGTATGACGGAATCAATATTACAAAGATTAAAAAGGATGATCTGAGACGTTCCCTCGGAATTGTACTGCAGGATACCCATTTGTTTACAGGAACCATTATGGATAATATCCGTTATGGAAAACTGGATGCTACTGATGAGGAAGTATACGAGGCTGCAAAACTGGCTCATGCAGATCAGTTTATCAAAATGCTTCCGAAGGGATACGACACTATGTTAAGCGGTGATGGAGAAGAGCTTTCACAGGGACAGAGACAGCTTCTTTCCATTGCGAGAGCAGCAGTTGCAAATCCGCCGGTACTGATTCTGGATGAAGCAACTTCCAGCATTGATACCCGTACGGAGAGTATTGTGCAGAAGGGTATGGATAACCTGATGAAAGGACGTACAGTATTTGTTATCGCGCACAGACTTTCTACGATTCGCAACAGTGATGCGATTATTGTTCTGGAACACGGAAAGATCATCGAGCGTGGAGATCATGCGGATCTGATCAAAATGAAAGGAACGTATTACCAGTTATATACCGGAAAACTGGAGCTTTCATAAAAATTTACTGTGAATGGCAGACCATAAAGCGGATGGAGTTTTCTTACAGAAAGTGTAAGTGTTTTTCATCCACGATACGGCTTATAATATTCTTATCACGAAAGGGAGGGATATTATGAGCCGTATTATTTTGGAAATAGAATCGTTGTACAAAACATATGGGGAAAAGGAGAATGCAGCAGAGGCACTCAGAGGAATCTCGTTTCAAGTATATCAGGGAGAATTCCTCGGAATTATGGGAAGCAGCGGTTCGGGAAAAACGACGCTGTTAAATTGTATTGCTTCGGTTTTAAGACCTACACGAGGTAGGATTCTTCTGAAAGGACAGGATATCGGAATGTATACGGATGCTCAGCTGGCAGCGTATCGGGGAAGACAGATCGGGTATCTGTTTCAGCAGTTTGAATTGCTGGATAATCTGACGGGTGGAGAAAATATTCTTTTGCCGGCACAGATTCACAAAATGCCGGAAAAGGAAAGCAGAAAAAGGATGCAGAAGCTGGCGGAATATTTTGAGATCGAGGAGGTGCTGGAAAAGTTTCCGAATCAGATGTCCGGAGGACAGAAGCAGAGGGTAGCCGCATTAAGAGCGCTTCTTTTGCATCCGCAGATCGTACTGGCAGATGAGCCGACCGGTGCGCTTGACAGCCGAAGTGCACGAAGTCTGATGGAGCAACTCTCCGGAGTGAATCGAGAGGATGAGGCTGCGGTTCTGATGGTGACACATGACGCACAGGCTGCGAGTTTTTGTTCCAGAATTTTGTTTATTCAGGATGGAAAAGTATTTCATGAATTACGGAAGCGAGTCGGGGAGGAGACAAACCGGGAATTTTATGAGCGCATTTTGTCCGTGATGGCGCAGTTGGGAGGAGGAAGCAATTATGTTCTCTGAACTGATCAGACGAAACAGTAAACGAAACCGGCAGGAAAACACGCTGTATTTTGTTACGATGATTCTCACGGTGGCGGCATTTTATATTATCCTTGCGCTGGATCATCAGGATGTGATGATCTTTCTGAAAGAGATGGAGAGAGATGCTGTAAACAAGCTGCTGATGCTGATTCCGATTTTATATGTGGTATCTCTGTGCCTGCTTTATTTCCTGGTATATTTTACGGATAAGTATCAGATGGAACGGCGAAGTCATGAGTTTGGAACCTATTTGATGCTTGGCATGAAGAAAAGAAGTCTGTTTCAAATGCTTTTTCTGGAAGATCTGCGAAATATTGTGTATGCTCTTGTGATCGGGATCCCGGGGGCTCTGCTGATCTCGGAACTTACAAGCCTGATTACGGCGAAGCTTGCAGGATTTGGAATTCTGCGTCATCAGTTTACATTTTCCGGTTTGGCTGCATTGTGGACGGTCATTGGGATTTGCGGAATTAAAATGCTTGCCCGGTTTGTGCTTTGCATCAAGCTTTGGAAAAAAGAGGTTTATGAATTGTTATCCCGTGAACAGAAGGAAAAACAGCGTGCATTTTCGCCCATAAAAACGTGTGTGAAGCTGATGATGGGAATCATTCTTCTGGCAGTAGCCTATGGGATCGGATGCGGGATACTGAGTTCGGAACTTGGGATAAAACGAATGTTTCGTATGACTGCAATTTTATGTTTTTGTGGAGTACTCGGTACATTCTTTTTCTTTCAGGGCCTGGCATACCTATTTGATAGGATATGCAGAAAACTTCCGGGGAAAAAGCTCTGGACATTTACATGCCGTCAGCTGCAGGAAGCGGTATTTTTAAAATCATCTTCGTTGGCAATTTCTTCCCTTCTGATTCTGTTTGCGATCATATGTTGTGCCTATGGAGTCGGGATGAGCGGGCAACTGGGACAACAGGATACGGCAGGGATCGATTTTACATTTGACGAGAAAAAAGAAACGTTAGAAGAAGTGCTGTCATCTCAGAAAGTAGACCAATATTTTTCAAATCTGTTTGAAGTACGAAACGGATTACTTTGGACAGATCTGGATTTTACGGAAGGTATGGAGGAGCGAAAAGTATATGCATATGACTGTGAGGAATTATATGAGCGTCTGAAAAACAGATTGAATCCATATTCTTGGGAAGAATCCCCATTTTTGATCGCAGAATCAGGGTACAATGAGATTTTGCGTTCAAAAGGAATGGAACCTTTGAACTTAAAGGAACATCAGATGGCAATTTACGGGCACCCCACATATTTGTCGGATGAGACTGCAAAGAGCGTAGAGAAACTTCTGAAAGAGAAAGTTTTTGTGCAGATAGAAGAGACCGATTATGAAATCATTCCAAGAGTATGCAATGACAATCTGGTGGCAGACCGGATGTTGACGATTATGTATGGTTTTATTGTACCGGATGAGGTTTTTGATGTCTTTGTAGCAGACGGAAGCTATTCTTACTGGAACGGGATTCTTGATCCGGTTCTGGTAAAGGAGGAAGGATTGCTCAAAGCAGTGATGTCTGTCAATGACCGTCTAAAAACAACCGATCTGCATTATGAAAGTTATCTGGGAACAGCCGGGCGGCATATGTTTTATCAGGTGGCATTGGGATATACGACGATCTATCTGGCTGTGATTTTTTTGATTATCGCAAATACACTCATTGGAGGTCAGATTTTAATTCAGCAGGAGAAGACCGGGGCACGCTACAGCGTTCTGCTTACACTGGGAAGTAACTACAAAGAGCTCTGTCATTGTGCGAAAGTTCAGATCTGGTGGCACTATGGACTGGTATTGAGCGTTGCATTTTTCAGTAGTGTGTTTGGGGTCTGGACATTGTTCCGGCTGATTGGACAGGTGCAGGAAGTAAAAGTTTTCTGGCAGATGGCAGGAAGTGTGTTTCTTTTCTTGTGTCTGATAGAAACAGCTTATATAATAGGAGTCATAAAGACAAGCAATCGCAGGATTTTGAAATTTATTCAGAGAAAACGGCAGGAGTAGAAGACAGGCATGCAAAAAATCATAATCGTAGAAGACGATCAATTCCTTCGGGAAGAACTGGAAAATATTTATCATAAGGCAGGCTATGAGGTGTGTTGTGTAACGGATTTTCCAGAAACGGGTGCTGTCTGTGAGGCAGAGCATCCGGATTTGTTAGTGCTGGATCTGGGACTTCCGGGCATCAGTGGATTTGCACTTTGTAAAGAAATACGAAAGAAAGGCAGCCTTCCTATTCTTGTGCTGACCTCCAGGGATAAAATGCAGGATGAGTTGAAAGCACTGGAGTTGGGAGCTGACGAATATCTGACGAAGCCATGTCATAAAGACCGTCTGCTGGCAAGGACAGAAAATCTTCTGAAACGGGCAATGGGGAATGCACATTTACTGGATGGAGACGATTTTCTTTTTGATACCAGAACCTATACGGTCTGTCAGGGGAAGGATGCCTGTCATATTCCGGAAAATCAGGGGAAGATTTTAAAAATTCTTTTGGAATATGCAGGAACAGAGGTGAAAAAAGAGTGCATTTCAAAGGTATTGTGGGGAACAACCGAATATATTGATGAAAATGCGCTTCAAGTCAATGTGACAAGGCTGAAAAAGACATTAAAGGCGCTTGGTCTGGAGAATCGGATAGAAACAATCCGTGGCAGAGGATATCGGTGGAAGAGAGAGCAGTAATATGGAATATATCAGACGAATCTGGAGCGAGATCAAAGAAGAAAAAATATGGTTTGTGATCCTTACGTGTACAGAACTGGTATCGCTATTCTTTCTGTGGCTGTCGGGGATGGAGCAGTTCAAAGTTCTGGCCGGACTGGAAGTCAGTTGTCTTGCAATCATTTTTTTGTATGCGGTAATCTGGAACGTAAGGAAAGAGCAGAAAAAGAAAGAGCGGTTTCTTACATTTCTGGCGGATCCGAGTGAAGAAAATGAGAGACTTGCGATCGGGGGAGTAGGAAATGAAGAACAGGAAATCCTGCGGGAGATCGGGGCATATCTTCGAAAAGCATACAGGCAGGCTGATGCAGGGAGGATACAGGAAGAAGAATATGAACGATATGTAGAATTATGGGCACATGAAGTGAAAATTCCATTATCTCTTTTTACACTTTTGCTTGAGAACAGAAGTGAGGAGATGTCACCGACAGTACACAAAAAAATGGAGCATGTCAGACTGCAGATGCAGTCCTATGTAGAGCAGATGTTATATTATGCCAGGGTTAAAGCAATGAATAAAGAGTATTTGTTTGAAGAGATCAGTCTGGAAGAATGCTGCCGGGAGGTGCTGGATGAATACCGTCTGTATCTGGAAGAAAAGCAGATCCTGGTGCAGTTGGATCTGAAAAAGAAAATCGTACTGTCAGACCGGAAAAGTCTGTGTTTTATGCTCAGTCAGCTGATCGCGAATTCTATCAAATACACAGGATATGAAACCGAAAAGTGTCCGAAGCTGAAAATCAGTTCCGGAAGTGAGAACAACAGAGTCTGCCTTTCTGTCTGCGACAATGGGTGTGGCGTAAAACCATATGAACTCCGCTATCTTTTTGAAAAAGGATTTACAGGAGAGAACAGACAGAAAAAATCGACAGGGATGGGATTGTATCTGGTACGGCAGATCGGACAGGAATTAAAGATAGAAGTAGAAGCAGTGTCAGTCTACGGAAAAGGAATGGAAATCAGACTCTGGTTTCCGGTGGTGTAGGGCAGTTCCATGTGGAACTGCTCTGTTACTGTGGCTTGCAGAGTTATTGTTTACAGTAACTTTTTACAGGATATTTATGGAAATTTAATTGTATCCTGATCAAAATTCAAGTATAATAAAATCAATCTTGAAAGGAATCCCTTTCAATTTTCAAATATGGCAAAGAATTGCCATTCAAAAGTTATTCCCAGATAAAGAGTAAAGAGATGGATAAAAGAATAGAGGGAGTTTGTCTGTATTTGCGATTGTGAAACATCGCGTCAAAAGATATAATAAAATCAATGATATAGATACATACTTGCCGAAATATTCTGGTTTCCATCAGAACAAAGGAGGAGTGTGTATGAAGAAAGAAAAAACAACACAATTTTTAATGAAGCCAAAGGTAGATTTCTGTTTTAAAGAACTGATGGAAGATGAAGAGGTGCGCAATGCATTTCTGGCAGCAGTACTTGGGATCAATCTGGAAGAAATCGTTGAGAGCAGGATTTTGCCGTCCCACCTGCGTCAGAAAGACAAAGATGATAAACTGGGGATTCTGGATGTACGGGTATTGCTAAATAATAAGGAGCAGATCGATATTGAAATCCAGGTGACATCCAGTGAATACTGGGCAGAACGTACCTTGTTCTATCTGGGAAAGATGTTTGTGGATCAGCTAAAACCGGGAGAAGACTATCAAAAATTAGAAAAATGTATTCATGTCGGGATTTTAAATTTTACATTGTTTGATGATGAAGAATACTATTCCCGCTTTCATTTCTGGTCGGATCAGGGAAGAAAGATGTATAGTGATAAGTTTGAAATCCATACGCTGGAACTTCCCAAGCTGGCAAAACATGAGTATCCGGAGACAGAGCTGCTGAAATGGCTTCAGTTTATCAATGCAGAGACCAAGGAGGGATTTGAAATGGCAG
>ENA-OPVY01000424-OPVY01000424.1-human-gut-metagenome-genome-assembly--contig:-NODE-424-length-35599-cov-3.774252_pt1 | contig 35599 bp, 32 predicted proteins | sample MGYA00241503_ERZ501998 | MGnify/ENA primary metagenome ERZ501998 (study PRJEB25962, sample SAMEA2042107) | human gut metagenome | biome: human gut; feature: human-associated habitat; material: faeces... | reverse complement strand
CAATTATAGAGGAAATCAGAGTATTAGAAAATCCGCAGGAACATTTGGCGCTTACGATATTTCTGAATCATTTTCAACGCAGCTTCCTTTGAAATCTCTTTTATATCAAATCTGTACATTTCCTCACTTCCTTGCATAATAAAAGCACCTACCATTTTGATAGATGCTCCTATAAATCTTATTAAATTTACTACGAAATAATTGAAACAAGTCCCTTTTCAAATGTGGTGAAACCTGAAATTTGTCTCTCTTTTATACCAAAAAATCTACTATCATTTTCTTTTCATCCTCTGTCAAAAAATGCATATGTCCTCTTGCTTTCAGTAAGTATGTTGTACAATTATCTATTATTTTCTCTGCTCTAGGTATCACTTGCTTGGCTGGGAATAAACAATCCATTTCAGCCGCCATAACCAATGTCGGAGCCTTACATTTTTTCATATCCTCTGACTTCACATTGCTTGGCATTCCAGTCTTTACTTTTGAAAAATCAATACTTAATTTTGCCGTTTCATAAATATCATCAGTAATATTTTCTTCTACAATTGCCATAGGCAACATACATTTTCTTAACCATTTGTCTTTGTGCGTAATCCAATACATAATCATAGGAATCATCATACTAATACTATTAATTGAAGGGGCATTACTTATTCCAGAAGGAACATACAATACAACCCTTTCCATCTTATTAGGAACAACACACATTGTTTTAGCAATTATTCCTGCACCAAATGAACCCCCAAAGCAAGAAATTTTATCATAACCAAGTGTTTCAATTATCTCAGCTACCCATCTCCCATAATCATAATTATTAGGAGACAAACAATCTTCTGCACTTTTTCCAGGATGTCCGATAGTATCAACCGCATAAATATGAAAATCCTTCATCAAGAAATCACATCCTAATAAATTGTATGCTGTAGTAGCATTTCCACCATGAAAAACAAGCAAAGGAACACCTGTAAAATTGCCAGTTTCAATTAGATGTGTTTTTCCAAATGTAGTATCAATATATATATCTTCAAATTTTTTATCTAGCCTTTCCAACTGTCTTTCATATAGAGATAAAATTGCTTCTTTACCTTTATCTGACTTGTATATACTCATACTATTTACTTCCTTACTCTTACGAAAATTCAAATTCTTGCGTGCTTTCAACTCTTCACAAAGCTGAACGTTATCGCTCTCTTATTTGCAATATATCTCAATTGCTTTTGCTGTAAACAGAGCAGTTCCTTCTCCACCATAGCTATCAATGTTTTCGGTAAATTCTCCGCCACTTGCATACATCTTTCCCAGACCTGATAAAATTTCTTTTGTACAGGTGTAATAATTCTCTGTGATGAAATCCTGCAATTTTTTCACCTGTAATTGAACCGTATCACAGGATGTATCTAATTCTTTTATCTTGCCAAACTCTGTAAAAATAAGCATAAAACGATTGATTACATCCTTTTGCTGTGTATCAGACACCCCTTTCGTCTTTTCTTCAAATTCCTGATACTGGGCTAACTGTCCCCATTGTTCCTTTGCACGCTTTGAATAATCTTCCATCTTTTTTTTATCAAATACTTTAAAATCCGTCTTATTTACTCCCATCGTTTTTATTCTTCGAGCAAAATCAATCAAATTTTCTATATGTTCCTTCTTCAATACCAAAAGTTCAATTTGTTGCTCTAATACTTTTTCCTTATTAAATTTAGGATTATATATAATATCTTTGATTTTTTTCAGTGGAAATTCCAATTCTCTAAACAATAAAATCTGTTGCAACCTTTCTAATGCTTCTTCATCATACAAACGGTATCCTGCCTCTGTATACTCAGTTGGTTTTAACAGTCCGATATTGTCATAGTACTGAAGGGTACGTATACTTACTCCTGTTAGCTTACTTACCTCATTTACTGTCCTCATAGGAATTTCCTTTCCGAATAATGGTCGTTTCACTCCAAAATCCATCTATTTCTTTCAAAATTTCTTCTGCTGGAAGTATTGTTGCGTCAACAATATCTTTTCCAGTTTTATCCAAATAATATTTCACCATATAGTATCCGCATGCATACCCAGCACAATAAGGCATACCCACCGGAATATAATTTTGTAATTTTGCCATTTCATCTCCATACATATATGATGTAATATTGTCAAATCCTTGCACTTCTAAAGCGTCCTGGATAAGTGGCTTAATATATTCATTTAACATTTCCTGATCAGTTTTACTAACCCATGGTCCTAAGTTCTCTTCACCATATAGTTTTACAGCAAAATTTTCTGCCAATCCTTCACAAATCATATATTCTGCTAATGATATTTCATTACTCCACTTTATATATTGAAATCTTACATTATGATTCGTCTCATGAGCTAATACAACTGGAATCCTTGTTTTTGTCGTTTCAGAAGGTACTAATGATCCAAATATGTATCCCGGAATTCCACCATCACCACAATAACCATCATTCATCACCGAATAGGGACTTGATGGATCTGCGAGCATCAATGTAAACATATACTCTTTAACCTTCAAATCTATTCCATGTCTAACAAATGTCATAAGAGAGCTTTCAATAGATGCCACGCAATCCGTCCATAACTTTTCATCTGCTAATTCTGCAATATATTTTTGTTCTGTGTCTCCTATTTTTTGTGGCAATAAATATCCTAACATACCGCTTGCCATCACCACATCATATCCGCCAGATTGTTTTGCTTTCAACGGACAGTGATACATATCCCATTTCTTTTCAAATTTTTTCATAAAGTCATAGCGATATATATCATCTTTCTTCTCTAACGATGCATTTGCTATCTTTCGATAAATCTCATCTGATTTTACTATTTCTATTATAAATTCATGCATATCATTTCCTCCTATCGATAAGTACACTTTAAACTATTACGCAACGTAGGAGTCAAGACTTTTTCCAAATATTTATCTGATGAAACTTCAAATTCATCTCTCAGTATTACTGAAAATTGTACATCTATTGATTATCTTCAAAGTTTAACTATCTTTCTAAACTAAGTAAATAATATTGATAAACCATATTGCCTATAACTATAATAAGGAGCAAAATATATGCTACATGTTCTTTCAACGTTCTAAAATAAAGAGCAAAAAGCACAAACCCTACACTTTTAATCATTATTATAAATCTTTGATCTTCAAGCTTCCCTATTTTATATAAAATATAGCGAATTCCTAATACTACTGGAGAAAACATAATTGCTATCATTATCAAAAATAGATGTTGCTTATTAACCACAATTTTCTTTCTAACATTATTGTCAATCTCTAAACATTGACATAAAAGTCTGAATGACAGTTCATCGGGTATGCTCTTCCCCAACTCCCATTTTGAAATAGTTTGCCTTGTAACATATACAGAATCTGCCAGTTCTTGTTGCGTCATTCCTTTTTTTATTCTTGCTTCTTTTATTATTTTTGAAATTTCCATTTATCCACCATTATTTACTATTATCCTTAAACATACTATTAGTAGCTAGAACTACTCCAATACATATCCAACCAAAGCCTGAAATCCATCCCTGCTCAATAAACTGATATATAGTTATACTTATAAAAGCAACGATGATAATCCACCTGCATGCTTTAGAATGACGTTCTGACACTCTAATAATGCACTTTACAATCGGCACCATTAATAATCCAACTATACCAAACAGGCCAATGACGACCACCCAAAAGAGATACCTCTTATTTCCTTCCATTAACTTCGACATATCTAAAATCTCCTTTCTTTTTTCCTTAATTTTAGGAAATCTAGATGTTAAAGTCACGCAACGAACAATATATTGGGCGCAACGCCTGTGTTTCACCTCGAGATGAATGAACTCTTCCTTACATCAAAGTCTGCTTTATACGTTTTAAAATGTTAAAGTCTCCGTCAACTTCAAATTTTCGCTCTACTCAAGCATTTTCTTTCCAAGATATAATCCGGCCTGCGTATATGTTCCAAGCAGTTCCTGTTTCTTTGCTTCAATCATATCTGGTTCAAACTCGAATACATTTTCATAGATTTCCATAACTTTCTGGAAATGAGAGGTAGCCTGTTGGATTTCTCCAATAGTCAGGCAAATTCCGCCCATAGCTTCCTGAACACTGGCATAATCCAGACCGGTATCAGAATTGTATTCTCGAATCACACGGCAGAGCTTTCGCAGAGCAGACAGACCAACATCTGGCTGTCCCATATCTGTCAGCAGTACAGCATAGTTTGTAATCTGCACAATGCTGTCATGGTAATAAGCCAGACCGTATTCATCCATAATTTTGACAGCGTGTTCCATATTCTCTTTGGCAAGTTCCAGCTTGCCGTTCACACCATACATACCGCCAAGATTAGCATAAAGGTTGGAAACCATAAGCGCATTATCTGGTGTGACCTCTGCAATCATTGCAATGGCACCTTTCTGCATCTTGATTGCTTTATCTGCTTTTTTCTCACAAGCTGCCTGATAACTGAGCAACAATGCTCGATCAGACGCAGAACCGACAGCCGTATCTTTCAGCAACACAGAAAGTGTATCAATAACCAGTTCCATTCCCTGGTAATAACGATAATTCTCCATATATGGGAACACATCTTCCAAGAATCGGAGATATGCCAGCATATCATCATTTTCAATCTGCGCAATCACGGATTCGATAGTCTGGAATAACTGCTTGAAATAAGGAACTTCTTCTCCGTGACGCAGGCAGATATGCTGTAAACTGTCAAGCAAGGTACGGCATTTTTGCACGGAAGGTTTTGTTTCCTCCATTGTCACTTCCTGCATCATCGGATGAAGGGCTATCACACGACCTTCCAGAGCTTTTATGAAGCCTTTTTCTATGAGGTCGTTGACATTATTCATATCACGCAGCTTCAGCCAGTTTGCAAACAGTCGATTCTGAATACCGGACAATGGAGCAAGTGTGAGGTTTCTCATAATATCTGTTTCTTTTTCGGAAAGCTGATACAGAGAAAATAAGGTGTGGATATGGTCATAATAGGTAGCCTTGCGACTTTTCCCATCTTTGGAAATACCAATCGTATCGGTAGCATTCAGGGCAGCTTTTTCCTCTTTCAGCTTCTTTAACAGGAGCAATGGCTCCATAATTCCGCTTTCCAGCAAACGGGCTGACATTTCTACCGCAAGAGTATGGCTGTGTACTGTTTGGATGATTTGCTCCAAAACAGGGCGATTCTTTTTCGCTTCGGAATAAAAACAGCCCATTAAATTAACCAATGCTTCTGTATCAGAGATTTCTTCCAGATCCATGGAAGTATAGTTGTTAAAGCTGCTTCGTGTAGTGAACAGAATACGACAGCGATATTTCATCACAACCGACAGCAAACCATCCTGCGTTGCTGTGGTGTTAAAATTATCAATGATAAATAAAGTATCCTCTTTTAATGTACGCAGGAAACGGTTGTGTTTGCGGAAGCGTTCTTCGTTGTCATCATCCGGCAGATCGTCCGCAAAATCCATATCAGAAATATCTTGCTTCAAATCACCGGTGTAAGAGAGATACAGGATATTTGTGTACTCCTTGCTATGAGTTTTTGCATAGGCTTTTGCTAACTCACTTTTTCCAATACCGGCAATACCTTGTAGAAATACCTTTCCATGTTTACACAACAGCTGATGTAAAGTTTCAAGTTCATTGTCTCGTCCGCAGAAATGGCGGCATGGCTTTGGTGTACCTCCATCGTAGATAAAATCTTTCACAATCGGAGAAAGATTTCCGGCAGCTAACAGGTTCTTTGTATTTGCATCTCTCTTTACGAAATTACGCTCCATACCAAAGCACAACGCAGAGGTTAGAAAAAACGCTTCGTCCATTTTACTTTCACAAGGATAGTTCTGAAGGAGCTGCTCCTTGGCTTTATCCGAGATAGTTGTATCTTGTACCAGAATGTTATAGACTTCCTGCACCGCCATAGCACTGTCGTACATTATCGACAGTACATTTCTGTGCATATCAGCAGCGAGCCTATTTCGATTATGGCGATCCATATAATATCCGGTGATACGAGGACTGATTTTTGCCTGTCCATTAAACCAACGGCAGACTAATCCATTATCAAAAGTAAAATCCAAAGACTTCTCATCACTTAAGAAACTGACAAATAAATCGTACATCAAGTCCAGTTGATTCATATTATGTGCATCACTGATATATTTACGAATAATGGTGATGACTGAACTGAAATCTAAATATTCCATAGACAGCCCTCCTTCCAAAAAGTAGTCAATTTGCGCTCAATCCACGCTCAATGAACCTTTGACAGATTCTTGATAAAATGATACCACGAAAGAAGTTCCGTAGTTCCTTAGCAATATTATAGCAGAAAACGCCATTTTTTGAAGTAACAAAACAGGCGTAACAACGTGGGAATAGCGGACAACTTCTCTCTCATAGACTGAAATACCGGGGGAGGTGCGTGGTATCGCAAGAAAGAGTGCTCCAATCAATGTAATTGTCCATTATCCAAAAACCATCGAGGGTCAGCGTGAATTGGCAGAACGTGTTGCCGGTGTTCACGCAGATATGGTCAATCAGCATATCAAAAAATTAAATTGTCCTTCCGATCAGAAGGTACAGCTCCTGGATGCGGTGATCAAATCCGCATCCATAGAGAAAGCAGGTGAACAAACTCTGTAAGTTTGAACACCTGCTTTTTTTCTATACCTTTATGATGTCTTTGAAATATTTCTCCCAAGAATCTTTGAACATTCGCTTCTCATCATTCTCCCAGCACCTGAGTGTTCCCGGATCAAGTTTTATCAACCGAGCAAACTGCTTTTTCTTCAACCCAAGGCTTTCACGATATTCTCGTATCATCTTTCCTTGTCCTTTATATAAGAAGCGATTGTAATCATCCAGCAGGTCATCCACCGGTACTCCATATAGCTCTGCCAACTTGTCCACAATCTCCTTTGGATAGTAGTCAACATATCCGACTTCAAAATCTATGTAATGTCCACGGCTGATACCGATCAGCTCTGCAACTTCCTTTTGCATCAGGCCCATGTGATGACGGCACCAACGGAGCCTGTCCGGTACATTGGGAATATCTTCGTAGTTCTGATACTGCTGATTGAACAGCTGTGCTTCCAAGATCTTGCGAGGGGTGATCGGTCGGAAACTATGGATATACATAGGTGCATACCTTACGCAGCCGTCCAAAGCAGAGCAAAGGATATACATATTCTCGGATACCTGTGCCAAAATACGCCATCTCGGTTCTTTTCGGCTCTGGGGATACTGGTTTGGAACCATAAACGCATCCGTGAGAGGATAGCATTCTCCACACATTTCGCCGCATATGTGGCAAGCCGCGATCCTTTCTCCACATTGAAGGTATTTACTGCCTTTATGAGTCCTATGGTCCCCACCGACAGGAGATCATCCATATCGTATCCGGTCTGCTGGTACTTCTTTATGACATGGGCAACAAGACGGAGATTCCGGTTGATCAGCACTTCTCTCGCTTCCAGGTCGCCCTCTTTGTAACGCTTCAGGTACTCCCGCTCTTCCTGTATGCTCAGTGGTTTCGGAAATGTCTTCAAAGAAAGCCGCCTTAAGCTTCATTACCTTATTTTATGCGGGCGGATCGATTCAGGTGCTTTTACAATTTCGATTGTTTTTCCTTTACATCAAGATCTGGATCTACGGTCTTTCTTGCCTGTATCTCATCGTATCCGCGCCGGATGCTCACCTTTTTTGTTAATATTTCGTATCGTTACTTCTATTTTTTGCAAAAATCTTGCATATTTTTACTGACAGGAGTATAATAAATTGATTTTATGAAATTTTTATAATTTTAATATTTGTATAATAATTAGATTGGAAAATGGAATGCAGTACACAAGAGAATCCGATATCTCGCGGCTGTTAAAGAATTATGAACCCCTTTTACGACATTCATATGATGGTCAATGGCGACCAATCCCCGATCACAGCCCGCTACTGTTCACGACCGTTGCCTGCGGTGCGATCTCCGGTTTCCACTCTCTGGTATCTTCCGGTACCACATCCAAGCAGCTCGATAAAGAGACAGATGCGAAGCCGATCGCTTACGGCGGAATGCTCCTTGAGTGTGTTCTTGCAGTTTTAACTCTCTGCGCGATCGGTTATGCTTACAAGTGGAACGCAGTTCATCCGGATCAGGCATTAAAGGGCGCGACAGCGATCTTCGGAGGCGGTATCGCTCACATGATCGACGATATCATCCCGGGAAGCTACAGCATTTTAAACTCCTTACTGGTACTTACATATTCCGCGTTCTGTCTTACTTCCCTTGATACCGCAACACGTCTTGCGCGTTTCATGTTCCAGGAATTCTGGCTTGAGCCGGGTGAAACTGCTGCCGACATCAAAGAGGGCTGGAAAAAGGTTATGGTAAATCCGTACTTCGCTACGATCCTCACGGTTGTTCTTGGCATTCTTCTCGGCATGAACGGATACGGAAAGATCTGGGGACTGTTCGGAGCTGCCAACCAGCTTCTCGCGGGTATCGGCCTCTTAGCCGTTGCCACATGGCTCGGAAACATGGGCAAAAACAACAAGATGTTCCTGATCCCGATGGCATTCATGATCGTCGTTACGATCACATCCCTTGCCCTCACGGTTAAGAACCAGATCGGCATGATCGCCGCAGGCGGCGCTGACTGGGGTCCGTGGGCACAGACGATCCTCGGAATCCTTCTGATCTTCCTGGCGATCATCCTTGTTATTGAGGGTGTACAGACACTTTCGAAGCAGAAAGCGGCCAGAGCTTAAGTGCAGGTAAATGATCAGATATTTTAAGAATTGAAAAAGACACGTCATACAGATTTTAAGTGAAATCTGCATGACGTGTCTTTTGTTTTACTGGATCTTTTAATCCCGATTCTTCTGTCGTCTGTCAACCATCCGTCTCTCCATATGCGGCTTTACTGCGGAGTTTTTCTGCTACTTTCCAGCCTACAAACTGGCTAAAATGTCAGATTTTTAAGGTGTCAACGCACCCAGGACTCATTTATCTTATTCGTTTCTGATCGCCGCCAACGGACTTAATTTCATCGCCCGCAGTGCCGGGAAAAGTCCGGCCAGCATACCGATCAGGACTGCAAAGACCACAGCGGATCCAGATAGCCACAACGGGATCCTTGAGATTGCTCCAGAACCACCCGTCATACTGGAGAAGCTGGCTCCCAGAAACTTATTGATCGCCGCGGAGACGCTGTAGCTTAAGCCAAGTCCCAGAACGCCTCCCATAAATCCGATAAATCCTGCCTCCATCAAAAACATCGTCCGGATATCTCCAAGCGCACATCCCAAAACCTTCAGCACACCGATCTCCTTCGTTCTCTCATAGATGGACATCATCATCGTATTTGCAATTCCGATGGCCGCCACAAACAGCGATACAGCACCGATGCCTCCGAGGACCGCCTGGATCATATCCGTCTGCTGCTGGGCCTGTTCGAGCCACTGCATGCTGCTGTAGGCCTCGTAGCCCATATCTGTGATCGCTTTCTGGACCTCCGTCACATGCTCCATATCGTCCACATTCACGTAAATCATATTGTAGACAAAATAATTGTAGGGTTTTCCCTTTTTATTTGTCGGCTGTCCGGGGATCGGGTTCTTCCGGTAGATCTTTTTCAGCTGGGTCTTTAACAGATCGATATCTGTGTAGATCTGGTATCCATACTCAGAAAATCCGTTCTCGCCGCCATCTACCAGAGCGCAGGCCGGGAAAAGATACTTTTTCTGGCTGCTTTCATCCCCGTTTCCCATATTCTGGAACATGGTAAAAAACGGCTTGTGTATAAGATCCACTTTGGAAAGATCCTCTCCGTCCCAGCTTCCCTTTCCGGTCTTGCTGTTATAAAAGTTGTCGGAAACCATATTTCCGACGATAAATTCCAGAGTCGCCGCATTCTTGTTCGGAAGTTTTCCCTCCGCCAGCGGAATCTGTTCCAGCTCCTCTCTGGGCATTCCCACAATGTTCGAATATCCCTGATAAACTCCCTGCTTCAGATTCACATCTGTCTCCAGGATCGGGGACACACTCTTCACATGTGGGATCTTCGCAAGCTTCGTCACCGTGGCGTCCACGAGGTAATCGTCCTCGGACTGGTTCCCGTATCCGGAACTGATCTGGATCCTTGTGAGGCTTCCGAAGGAAGCATAGGATTCCACGGTATTTTCCTTCAATCCGATTCCCAGAGAGACCATGACTACGATGGAGGCCGTGCCGATGACAACACCCAGAACGGTAAGTCCCGTCCTGAGTTTCCGTCTGCGCAGGTTATTGATGCTCATGATGAGCAGATCAAAGAATCTCATCGTCCATTCCCGCTTTCTTCTTTTTGCGTCTGATGACCACAAGGATCACAGCTGCAAGGACCACTCCCACGATTCCCACCGGAATTGCGAGATGTTTCAGTTTATCCGTCGTGGACGGTTCCGGCTGTACATCGTCACTGTTCCAGGTATCGTCAACATTGCTTTCATCCATGCTCTGATCATCATTTACCATAAGCTGGATCTCCTTCTCGACCGTGGAGACTTTTCCGTTCTCATCCTCATATGTAATGGAGAGTTTTACCTTTCCATCATCCGTGGTCGGGGCAATTCCGTTGATCATCGTATCCACGTTTCCGCTTTTTCCGGGTTCGATATTTCCAACATAAGCCTCATTCTTCTGGATAGAGTCTGCCTCAAAGACCGCGTTCACATTATAGAGCATGACTTTTCCGGTGTTGTTGATGGAAAACATCACGTTTGACTCTTCGCCTACGGAAATAGCATCCGGCATGACCTCGATGGTACCGGTATTTAACCGTGCCTCCTGCTTTAATCCAACCGCGATCTTTACGGCTTCCTTCGCGTTCTTGAATTCCGGGCTGTCATACTGCTCATTGATCGTGATCGTGTAGGAACGCTGTTCCGCTGTGGGGCTTGAAGAAAATTTTATCGTCAGCGTGTCGGATGCTCCCGGTGCCAGAGAATTGACAACCACGGAGTTTGAACCGTTCACCGTCGTAAATACCGGACTGTCGCTCACTGTTTCCGACTCGAAGGTAAACAGGATGTTGCTGGCTGCGATACTGTTGGAAGCGTTTTTCATGCGCACCTTCAGCGTAAAATCCTGTCCGGCATAGATCTCCGCAGGATCCGTCTCAAAGCTGTCGACGATGATACGCGCCTTTGTTCTTTCGTTCTCGCCTGCTTCAGAATCCAGAGAATCAGCCTCGTCTTTTCCATAAACCCGCACATAAAAGGTATCCTCAACAGGAGCAGCAAAGTTTCCATTCTCGTTTTCCCGGTAACGGATCTTAAACTTGATCGGGTAATAGCCGGATTTCGCCTTTTCCCGCACCGCCATGCTGAACGGAACTGCCACCGTCTGATCCGGGTTCATATTTCCCATCTGCCGGTCATAATTTCCGTCATTGATCTCAAACGGAAACTTCGTGATATCCTCAGAGAGCTCCATATCGACGCGCACATCATAGGCAGTCTTATAACCGGTATTTCTCACGTTTACATCGAAATTCATGACCTCGGAATAGTTTGCAGACGGAGTGGACTGATTCTCGCCGAGGGCGAATGCTACTGGCTCGGAGCTGTCCTCATCTGTCTCGCTGGTTCCTGTTGTCTTCTTTGTCTCGATCCACGCCATTATGGTCTTTGCGTACTCGGAGGACATTCCGTCCTCGCCCTGAGCGCGCTTTGAGATATAGATCAGAATCGGATAATAGCCCTCTTCCAGACCTTTTTTTACATTGACATTCAGGTTGACGGTCTTTTTCGCTTTTTTGTTTACATGACCAACCTTGTAATGGCGGTTTAAGGAATCCGTCCCCTCAAAGGGATAGATCGTCTTCATGGACTGGACGATGCTGCTCTCCTCGCTGTCGCGGTCCTCCGTCTTTGTGATCTCATCGGAATAATGGTTCCGGAAATCATCCTCGGAGGCGATCCAGATCTCTGTCTCGACCCAGTCTTTGTCCTCCATGTTCATGAGTGTCACGGAGACTGTTCCGTTTTTTCCGATATATAAGGTCGGCGTCTTTCCGATCACAAGGCGGACGGTATCATTGTCGTCATCCATCCGGTATACCTGTGGGATCGTCTCCGCCGCTTCTGTTGTCTCCTTCGCCGCGAATGCAGTTGCCGGGACTGCACCCATCAGCATGCACGCGGCAAGGAATGTTGCCATCCAGCGTAATCCTTTTATTTTCATACTGTTCCTCTCCTCCTGGCTGTTCTATTTTAGTTATTTGTGCCAGCTTTCCATATTTTTGCGTTTATTCCAAAATTTTGTCGATTGTTATTCTGACTTTCCCTCTATCCGGTGTTCTTCTGCTTCCACAACTGTCTCTATTTGCTCTTCTGCTGCCGGATTCTTAGATTTTCCCTCCGCCTGCGCCTCTGCCGCCGCCTGCATGGACTCTTCTAACTGCACAAGATCCACCTCGTGGTGATTCTCCTCGATGCTCACGATCTTTCCATCGATGATCTTAAAGATCCGGTCCGCGTAGGTCGCCAGATTGTTGTCGTGGGTAACCATCACAAGCGTCTGCTTCTGTTCTCTTACGACCTTCTGCATGAGTTTTAATACTTCCATCGTCGTCTTCGAATCCAGGTTTCCCGTGGGCTCGTCCGCGAAGATGATCTGCGGGTTCATCGCCAGGGCTCTCGCGATTCCGACTCGCTGCTGCTGTCCGCCGGACATCTGATTTGGCATGTGGGTCATAAATTTCTCAAGTCCCACAAGCTTTAAATACTGCTTCGCCCGCTTGATCCTCGCTGCCCTCGGCATCCCCCGGAACGATAACGGCAGCGCCACATTTTCCACCGCATCCATCGTCCCGATCAGGTTGTAGGACTGGAAGATAAACCCGACCCGCTCTCTTCGGAAGGTCACAAGCTGTTTTTCATTCAACTTTTCTATATGTTTTCCGGCGATCACGATCTCACCCTTCGTCGGGTGCTCCAGCCCCGCCAGCATATTTAAAAGTGTCGATTTACCGGAACCGGACGGTCCGGTGATCGCGCAGAATTCGCCCCGGTGGATCTCAAAACTCACACCGTTTAACGCGTAAACCTTCTCCTCGCCCATACGGTAAACCTTATACAGGTCCTTTACCTGTATCACCGCATCTTCCTTCTGCTGCATCCGTCCGCCCCCTTCTTCTTAAATTTTTACAGCGTTTTTTCGCCGATTCTTTTTGTATTTCAAGTATATCGTTCCCATCGTGTTCTGACTATATAAAATTACTTAATTATTCTTACAATTTCTTACGTTCTTCCAAATCCGCAGAACCCACGGTCAATTCTCTCCGCAGCCATAGAAAAAAGGGGAATCTCTCCGGTTTTACCGAAACCGCAGAAATTCCCTTTGCGCCTTTCCTATTCCATTGTTTCCTTCTTCCCGGAAAGTCTCCTCTTAAATTCTTTCAGGTACTCTTCCAACGACACATACTGTCCATTGTTTACCCGGTATGACGGATTCCACATCCGCACGACCCGGACCTCTGCCTCGTCCTTCTTTGTTTCCTTCACCGGCCGGTAGTCCCTGTCCGCAAAGAATACATCTCCCCGGACCAGATCCTTCCATTTCATATAGATCTCACGGTTCTTTTTCTGCTTTTTATTCTGGAAAACTTCCATAACGATCAGGCGGAAGAGTTCCTCGCCGCAGCAGACCACGGTCTTTGGATTTAAGAGTCGGATCTGCTTCTTGATAAACTCGATATAATACTGGCCGTAATCCATGCTGATTTCGTCGGCCGCGCCTTTTCCACCGCGCTTATTGATATAGAGGACTGCTGCCTTTTCCCTTAGTTTTTTCCCCGGAAGCCTGCACTCCTCGCCTGGATGTTTTTCCTCCCATAGGATCTTCTGCATGCTTGTGAGATAATCCAGATATTCCACCCGGCCGGAGGGACTTTTTCCGGATAGGAAATCCGCGCGGATGTCCGATACCACCGGCATCGTCTCACCCTTCTGGATCATCTTTCTCATATTTGTCTCTTTTAATATGTAAAGCGTCCCGTCATAATGTTCCGGATCCGCGATTCCGTCGACATGAAAATTTCTCTGATCCAGCTCCGGATAGCAGGTGTTCCCAAAGGGATCTTCCTCCATCTGCTGCATCAGTTCCCACAACACATAAAGTTCCTCCATGGAGCGGCATTTCGCGACCTGCCCTTCCAGAACGATCTGTTCCATCGTCTTTCTCATAGTTCCTCCACCGCACGTTTCCCGCAGTTTTTAATTTGCATTTCCGACTTTCTCCAATGTCTTTTTTCCGCGGGATTTCACAAATTTCATCTGGCAGTTCTTCCTGCCCTGCAGAATTTGTCCACTTATTTTTCTTTTGTTTCTCTGCGTTCACTGTTTCATATTTTAACACAATTTTCTTAAAAAAAATAGTGGAAATTCTGTTTCAGATTCGCTATAATAGTGAAAATGCCTAAGTGCGGTCACATACGATGCGGACCGCCGTGAGGCCTGAAAGGAGATTATAAACATCATGAGACACATGTTAAATCCTCTTGACTTTTCTCTTGAGGAGACGGAAAGTCTTTTAGAACTTGCCGCCGACATTGAGAAAGACCGTTTCCGATATGCACATGTATGCGACGGAAAAAAATTAGCTACTCTCTTCTATGAGCCAAGCACAAGAACCCGTTTAAGCTTTGAAGCTGCCATGTTAAATCTTGGAGGTTCCGTTCTCGGATTTTCCTCCGCTGATTCCAGTTCCGCTTCCAAGGGCGAAAGTGTTTCCGATACAATCCGTGTTATTTCCTGTTATGCAGATATCTGCGCGATGAGACATCCAAAGGAAGGCGCAGCTTATGTAGCCTCCACCAAATCTTCGATTCCTGTTATTAACGCCGGAGACGGCGGTCACCAGCATCCCACACAGACCTTAACCGATTTATATACGATCCGTTCTTTAAAGGGCAGACTCTCCAATATGACGGTCGGACTCTGCGGAGATCTGAAATTTGGCCGTACCGTTCACTCCCTGATCAACGCCCTCTCCCGCTATGAGGGAATCCGTTTTATCCTGATCTCCCCGCCGGAATTAAAGGTACCGGATTATATCAAGGAGAGTGTCCTTGATGCCAAAAATATCGAATACCGTGAGACGACCAGTCTTGACGACGCGATGGAAGAACTGGATATCCTCTACATGACAAGAGTCCAGAAGGAGCGTTTCTTCAACGAGGAAGACTACATCCGCATGAAGGACTGCTACATTCTTGATAAGGATAAGATGAAGCTTGCAAAACCGGATATGTATGTGCTTCACCCGCTCCCGCGTGTCAACGAGATCTCTGTTGAGGTGGACGATGACCCGCGTGCCGCTTACTTCAGACAGGCCCAGAACGGCGTATATGTCCGTATGGCACTCATTATGACATTACTGGAGGTAGAAAAGCCATGTTAAATATCAGCGGAATTCAGGAAGGCGTTGTCCTTGACCATATCCAGGCGGGCAAGAGCATGGATATCTATCGCTATCTGCGCCTCGGCGAGTTAGACTGCACAGTCGCGATCATTAAGAACGCCAAGAGCAACAAGATGGGAAGAAAAGATATCATCAAGATCGAGGGACCGTTAGACTCCATCGACCTTGATATCCTCGGCTATATCGACCACAACATCACCGTCAACATCATCCGCGACGACAAGATCGCCGAGAAGCGCACCCTGCATCTCCCGAAGATCTTAAAGAACGTGATCCACTGCAAGAACCCGCGCTGCATCACCTCGATCGAACAGGAGCTGCCGCATATTTTCTATCTCGATGATAAGGATCATGAGGTATATCGCTGCAGATATTGTGATGAGAAGCACAGTTGATTCCGCTTCCGCAGGTTGCGAAGTGCTGTAAAACGCAGAAAAGAGAACCATCCCCGGCGATCCGCCGGGTTTTGGTTCTCTTTTTTCTTTCTATCTTTCTTTTATTATAATCTCGCGATCACAGCATCCACATACTCTTCCGTAGATGCCTCACCATGGAGATCTCTTGTCAGGTGCTTTCCTTCCGCAAGGACTTCATCCACTGCTTTTCGGATGCGGGATGCCGTCTCGTTTTCACCAAGATACTCCAGCATCATGCATGCAGACCACAGGAATGCGGTCGGGTTTGCAAGGTGCTTTCCGGCAATATCCGGAGCACTTCCGTGAACGGCTTCGAACATTGCGTAATCGGAACCGATGTTGCTGGACGGTACAAGACCAAGACCGCCGATCCGGCCGCTGCAGAGGTCGGAGAGGATGTCTCCGTACAGGTTCTGCATGACCATCACGTCAAACTGGTTCGGGTTCATGACGAGCTGCATGCAGGTGTTGTCGATGATCTTGTCGTCTGCCTCGATCTCCGGGTAGTCCTTTGCAACTTCACGGAAGATCGCGAGGAACATTCCGTCAGACATTTTAAGGATGTTTGCCTTGTGAACGCAGGTAACTTTCTTTCTGCCGTTCTTCTTCGCGTACTCGAAGGCGTCACGGATGATGCGCTCAGATGCTTTCTTTGTGACGATCTTGATCGCATGAACCGTGTTCTCATCGATCTGCTCTTCTTTTCCTACATACAGACCCTCGGTGTTCTCACGGAAGATCACGATATCCACGTTTTTAAACGGAGTTTTTACCGCGTCATTGGACTTTACCGGACGGATATTCGCGTAGAGGTCATACTTGCCTCTAAGGGTAACGTTTAAGGAACGGAATCCCTTTCCAACCGGGGTCGTGATCGGGGACTTTAAGAGAACTTTTGTGCGCTCAAAGGAAGCATACGCCTCGTCCGGAATCAGGGCACCGTTTCTCTTCCACTCATCCTCGCCGACATTGTAGATCTCATACTCAAGCGGCGCTTTTGCTGCCTCTAAGATCTTTAAGACATTGTCCACTAACTCCGGACCAATTCCATCGCCGCGAAATACTGTTACTGTGTGTTTCATGTTAAAACTCCTCCTAATTTTTAAATTCCCAGCAGACCTGCAGGTATTGTATGTGTCATATGGTATACCTGCTCTTCGGAGATCCCATGATCAAGCAGGTATTGCATATATTCTTCAATTGCAAGCTCCCAGTGAGGATTTTCTGTCTGGCCGCCGTCTGTGTCGACCATGACATTTTTGTATCCGACTTCTTTGATGATCTCAAGGTTATCCGGCAGATTGCTCTTATATGTTCCGCCGCCCATGTTCTGGGCATAACAGCGCTCCAGGATCACATCGTAGTCCTTTACCATGCGGATCTGATCTTCAACGCTCATGTCAACGACCCACCATTCCGGATGGGTGACTACGATCTTCTTCACCCCAAGGTTTCTCGCCGCTTCCACCACCGTGAAGGATTCCTCCGGCGAGATGTGCGCCGTGCCGAGAACCGCGTCATAGTCACGGACAAGCTCCAGAATCGTTTTCAGCTCTGGAACGATCGTTCCGTCTTTTACAACCTCCACGCACTGGCTCGTGTCCTGCTTCATCTTCTCCAGATGGTTCTTTGCCGACTGGGTCGGAAGCCAGACAACCTTTGCACCCATGCGGAGTGCCACGTCAACGGCCTTCGGATTCATTCCGCCGATCACCCGGTTCAGCGTGATCCCGCCGAACATCGTGAAGTCGTTCGTCTTCCCATGTACGATCTCATTGTGGCGGTTGCAGAGATATGCCCGGTCCACCGTCGATCCCTGATGAGTCTTGATCACGATCGCCCGCGCACCCACACGGATCGCCGCTTCCATCAGTTCGAAATCATCATAGGCACGAAGGCGCAGATCCGGATTTGTATGAACATGCATGTCGATAACACCCTTCATAAGATCCATTCTCATCTGCTTTGTTCCTCTCTGATCATTTTTTACTGTTGCTTTCTTACGGGAATCATTTTATACTAAATTTGTTATTAAAAAAAGACCCAAAATCATATACCCGGTATCGATATTTCCGATATCTGCTTTTGAACATGATCCGTTACCCTGCAGGCCGTGAAATGGAGATACCGCCTACTATTCCGATATTTTCTTACCGACTATATGACTGAAAGGAAAATATATCCTATGGACCTGAAGGAATTAAACTATGTTGTGACCGTCGCAAACGAGGGAAGCATCTCCCGCGCCGCGGAGAAGCTTTTTATGAGCCAGTCCAGCTTAAGCCAGGCGATCCGTGTCCTGGAGCAGGACCTCGGGACCTCTGTCTTCGTCCGCACCACCCGCGGAGTCCGGCCAACTGCCGCCGGAGATGCTTTTATTTCCCACGCAAAGCAGATCCTGCAGCAGTACCGCGCAGCATGCAGTGAGGCCGCAGACATCGAAAATCTCAACGGCGGTACCGTGATCTTGGGGATCAGCACCTACCGCGGTACGTATCTTTTGCCGCCGGTTTTAAAGCGCTTCCGCGTCCTCTATCCAAAAGTCCATGTTGAGATCTGTGAGATGGACAGCATTGACCTCGAGGACCAGCTCCTGGAGGGTCTTCTTGACCTCGCCCTGATCGCTGCCCCGCCGGTCCGGATCAGACACGGCGTTTCGCCGTTCATGCGCGATGAGATCATGATCGTCACTACTGCGGATCATCCGGTCATGGAATTCGCCAGAACATGTGAATCCGATCCGGAGCTTTCCTGGATCGATCTCAAGGACACTGCCGCCTTCGAATTTATTTTCGGACCACCCAATACCGTGCTCGGCCGTGTTGGCCGTCAGGCGCTGCGGGATGCCGGAATCGAGCCCATTGGACAGGGCACCGATCTCTCCGCCTCCTTCGCCGCCGCTATGGCAAGAGAAGGTGCCGGTCTCGCCTTCACCTACCGTTCCTGCCGTGTCCCAGGAGATCATTTCCGCTATCTCCGAGTAGGAAAAGAAGGAATCTTCCTTGACCTCGCCCTTGCATGGCCCACTGGAAAATACCGCTCCCGGGCAGCATCAGCACTGGCAGAACTGTTTCAGGAGATGGCTCCGGAGCTGCTGGAAAGATGATGAAAGCCAAAAAAACATCCCCGGTGTGACACCGAATGGCTCTACTACGCCGATGATGATCGGGAGAAGTGCGTAGTAGAAAATGCGTATATCTAATTGTGTTCTATACGCTTTATGATTTTACAAATATTATTCGCTGTATTTTTGTGTTATTTCAATTGATATTCGCTATGTTTTTGTGTATACTCATTGTAAGGAAACGGAGGTGTGCACATGTATTTAAAAAGAAAAGTCGATGATTTTCTCTGCGAATGGAAATCTGATCCCAACCGAAAACCACTTGTCATCAAAGGAAGCCGTCAAGTCGGAAAGACAGAATCCATCAAACATTTTGCGGCAGCAAACTACGAGAGTATCATTGAAATCAACTTTGTAAGAGATGAAAAATACAAGGGAATCATTTCCGACGGATATGAGGCATCCGACATTATAAAAAATATCTCTCTGATTGATCCGTCAAAGAGATTTATTCCGCAAAAGACACTCATCTTCTTTGACGAAATTACCGAATTTCCGGAGATTGCTACATCCCTGAAATTTTTCTGTATTGACGGACGATTTGACGTCATCTGCAGTGGATCCATGTTAGGCGTAAACTATCGTAAAATTGAGAGCAACAGTGTCGGATATAAAAAAGACTATGAAATGTTTTCTTTAGATTTCGAAGAATTTTTATGGGCAAAAGGTTATGATGACACAACCATTCAGAATATGCTTGCCCACATGAAAGAACTGCGTCCATTTAATGAGCTGGAAATGAAAGTTTATCATTCCCTCTTCCTGGATTTCTGTGTTTTAGGCGGCATGCCGGCAGTGGTAACTGAGTATATCCAACGAAATACGTTTGAAAATTCTCTCGACACGCAACGGCAATTGATTTCTGACTATAAAGAAGATATCCGCAAATATGCACAGGGGATTGATCAGACAAGAATTTTGAATGTTTTCAACCGGATCGCACCACAGCTCGCAAGAGAAAATAAAAAATTTCAAATTTCAAAAGTCGCATCCGGTGCAAGATTTCGTGATTACCGCGGATGTGCGGAATGGCTTGTCGATGCCGGTATGGTAAATATCTGTTATTGTCTGGAATTTCCGGAACTTCCTTTAGGAGGCAATTATGATCCGGATGTTTTTAAACTGTATTTTGCTGACACGGGCCTTCTGGTTTCCATGCTGGACGATGAATCACAGGAAGACCTGAGAGCCAACAAAAATCTCGGCGTTTATAAGGGCGCTTTATATGAAAATATTGTCGGGGAAGCTCTGGTCAAGCAGCATTATAAGCTATATTACTATAAGCGGGATACATCCACGCTTGAAACCGATTTCTTTATCCGTTCCATGACTTCGCTGATTCCAGTGGAAGTAAAAGCAGCAACCGGAAAGGCAAAATCCATGAATACCCTGATCAGCTCGGACCGCTATCCCGATATTCGATATGGCTTCAAATTTTCCGCGCAAAATATCGGTCACGAAAACTTCACTTATACGTTCCCTTATTTCTGTATATTCCTTCTGAAACGGTTTATGGCGGATTTTCATCCTGCGGAAGAACGCATATCAGAATAGGATTTCCACAAGCAGACTGCCAGCAAATTCCGTTTGTAATGAACGGCGTTTGCTGGCAGTGATTCCTTTACACTATATTTCTCAGGTACTACTTTTCCTTTATTTCCCAATAGCCTGTTCTGGTTGAACCTACTCTCTTTATCTTGCCATCATCCATTAGTTTTTTCATCATTCTCTGGACAGTTCTCCTTGATAACGATAGCTCTTCAGCCAAATCTGTCTGTGTAATACAAGGGTTCTGTTCCAGGCATGATAACAATCTGCCTTCCATATTATCAACATCATGATTAGCGTCATTGGCGTCAAGAATAGCGTCATCAGTGGCGCTATTTGTCATCTGATTCAAAAGTTCATCTAAAATGTTATCTATTTGAGCCAGCATAAATTCAATAAATACCGTAGATTCTCCCTCCACATGGCATTTTGCTATCGCATCATAATAATCATCCTGAAATTTTTCAATCTGGCTTTCTATTGGAATGTATTCAAAAATAGGATTCCATTTAACCAAAATGGCTGTGTGCCACAACCTTGCCATCCTGCCATTGCCATCTGTAAAGGGATGAATAAATACAAATTCATAATGAAACACGCTGCTCAAAATCAGTGGATGCACCTGGTCTTTCACTTCATTCATCCAGTCAAACAATTCATTCATCAATTGCGGAACACGGCGCGCCGGCGGGGCCATAAATATACACTCTTCACCGTTAAATACACCTTCTTCGCCACTGCGAAAATCACCAGATTCCTCTACGATGTATTTTGTCATAATACCATGAAATTTCTTCAATTCTTCTATGCTGTAAGGATCTATTTTAGCTATTTTTTCATAGGCGTTATATGCATTCTTTACTTCCTGTATTTCTTTTGCCTCTCCAAGAACTAATTTTCCATTAATAACATCTCGCACCTGGCTTAGTGAAAGAGAATTTGCTTCAATCTTCAAAGATGAATGTATGGATTTGATCCGATTATTTTTCCTTAGATGAGGCTTGTTTTCCATATTGCTCATTACAGTGATACGCCCGACTTTTTCAGAAATAGACGCCACGTGAGATAATATACTGTTTGTAATTGTAAAAGGTGGGTTATATCCGTACATATATTGCTCCTATATTTCTCGCATATCTTCATCCTACAATTCTGGCCGACTACTGCACACATTCTGATGAGCAGTCATGAGGTTCAGTGGTACCGTACAAACGATACAATATCGCCCTGCAAAAGCTAATTGGAATCCACTATATATTCTTTCATTCCTGACAGCTTCGCATAGTGCCACATTCGATCCAACAAATCATTCGAATATCCAGAAAAATCTGACTGTACAATAACATTATTTATCGTCTGTACTTTTTTATTACGGTTTTCGATTTTAACTAAATAATTTTTCACTGGAATCTTACTATTTTTCCTTTCATTGCATTCTGCGCATGATAAAACGAGATTCCAGATCTTATCATCTTTTACAAATGACCATGGAATAAAATGGTCTACGTGAATACTCTTCTGCAATTTTTTTCCGCAATAAAAGCATGTATTCTCTTCGAATTCTTTTCTAAGAATTTCTCTATATACCGACAGATTATCTCTGCGCGGTGTTGATAATTCCAATTTGTTAATTACTCTGATCAGAACATCATCATTGTTAATTTGCTCCAGCATACGCGCCCAGGAATAATAATTTAACTTTTCAAGTTCGTATTTATATTTCAATATAAACTCATAAACACAGGGATTCAATGTAAGGCCAGATTCTTTCAAATCAAATGAATAAATCGTTCCATCAAAATCATTATACAGTGCCCCAATAACATTCTTTTTGCATTCCTGCACAACCAATTTAATTATACTTGTTCTCTTTCCTTCTTCAATAGATGCAAACTCTAATATGGATAACAACGGATTTTCCGTTGTTGCTTCCTGGAAAATTTTTTCTATCTTTGAATACTCCGATTTTCCATCTTTTCTCATTTGACACAAATGGTACTTAACAACTAAATTCCAATAGTTTTCTGCAAATTTGGCAAATAACTGCTCATACGTATAATAGATACCTTGTTCTTTGCTTTTTCCCGAAAAAACATTATCCAAAATTGCCTTAATCAAGCCAAATTTATATGTATTTCTTTTTCTGCACTCATCTGAAAATACATAGTTGAACAATGACCATATATACTCTTCATCTAAGTCATATTTTGTTATTAAACCACATTTTAAATCCCAGCCTGCCATGCAACTATCACTATCTCCAATCAAACACAATGTTAGAAATCATCATCCTCATCACTATCATCATCAAAATCCACGGCATCCCCGAACAATGCTATATGCTCTTCACAACTGGTACAAAGCATTTCATCTTTCATTATCTGTTTCGAAAGCATCGATTTCTCCATCATCATTTAAATCCATCCATTCACGCATATATAATACCCCCTGATTCACCGCAGATTCACCTGCAGACCTTCTTTTTCTCTATCATATCACAGATATTAGTATTTGTGTCGCATTTCAGGTGACAAAAAAGCTACAGTTTTTCCTGCATTTATGTACCTATCATAGGATTTAAAAAGACCGCTCCCCAAAAATCTCAACCCGAGATCCTGGAAAGCGGTCTTCATCATTTTCCTTATTCAATATTCTGAGCAAGACGATAAGCCGGGTTATGTCGTTGGATGGTCATCTATCTAGACCGTCCGTCACCGGACGGCTCAAGCGGCCTACCCGGAAGCAGACGGGCCGCCTTATGCTTCCTGTTTGGCCTTGCTTCGAGTGGGGTTTGCATGTGCCCTCCCTGTTACCATTGAGGCGGTAGTCTCTTACACTGCCTTTCCACCCTTACATGTTTCCATGCGGTTTATTTCTGTTGCACTGTCCCTGAAGTCGCCTTCGCCGGACGTTATCCGGCACCCTGCCCTTTGAAGCCCGGACTTTCCTCTCCTGCATCCCTTAGAACTGCAGCAGCGACCATCTGTCTTACTCAGAACTTGTTTATTTTAGCATATATTTATTTTGATGTCCAGACATGTGTTTATATTTTTTCGTTACGGCTTTTACAGATAATGTCCATATGGATGCACACTCCTATGAAAATACCACAGAAAAAAACGGATACAACTACACGTTCAGGCAGCTTCCCCCGATAAACTCCCTGAGAATCGAAGTCTTCGGGATCACATCACTGTCGATGGCAAGGAAATAGTCCAGGAATTTGAGAAGCCGCTTCGCCTCATCATACTCTTCCCGGTCTCTCGGGATATTGAAGAGCAGCGGTTCCGCATAGAGCTTCAATACCGCAAGCTCATACACAAGCGCGGAGTTAAACATCACATCGGCGCTCTCCTGGTACGGGAAGATATTCTTGTCCTCGCCGCGGCGCACCGACGGCCAGCGCTCGATCGTCTCTAACGCGGAGGTTCCTCTCGTTCTCGCGTCCCGCACCATCCGGCGGATCAGTCGTCCGTCAGTTGTCGGGATCCGGTTGTGCTCATCCACATTCAACTGGGTCAGGGCGCTGATGTAGATCTTAAATTTACTGTCCTTCGGAAGTTCTGAGGACATCGCGTCATTCAGGCAGTGGATGCCCTCGATGACGAGAATATCCTTCTTTCCAAGCTTCAGCATTTCGCCTTTGTATTCCCTCTTGCCGGTCTTAAAGTTAAACCGTGGAAGTTCGATGGTCTTGCCGGAGAGCAGAGCGTTCATATCCTCATTAAACTGCGGAATATCCACGCACCCAAGCGCCTCAAAATCCGGCTGCCCGTTCTCGTCAAGCGGATACTCTTCCCGGTTGCGGAAATAGTTGTCCACGGAGATCGGATGCGGATTGTATCCCAGCGCCGCAAACTGAGTTGAAAGCCTGTGGCTGAAGGTTGTCTTACCGGACGAAGACGGTCCCGCGATCATCACGATCCTGCGGTCCGGATCCTTCACTGCCTTCTCAGCAACCTGACCGATATTTTTCTCCTGCAGCGCCTCCTGCATCAGGATCAGATCCTGCCCTCTGCCGTCCACGATCATCTTATTTAATGCGCCGACGTTCGGCACCTCCAGGCTGTCACTCCAGCGGTAGGAAGAATGCAGGATTGAAAACAGCTTCTCCCGGATCGCCGGATGCTCCACATGTTTCGGATCCGTTTTCACCGGAAGCAGGAGCAAAAATCCCGCATGACACGGAACAAGGTCAAAATACTTCACATAACTGGTGTCCGGAACCATATATCCATAAAAATAGTCCTCAAACTCCCCAATGCTGTAAATATTCACCCGCGATGCCCGACGATACTGGAACAGCTGCTCCTTATCATGCATTCCATGCTTTCCAAAAAGCTCCACCGCGTCATCTGTATTGACACTCCGTTTTTTCACCGGGATCGCTGCGTCCCTAAGCTTCTCCATATGTGCCTTCACTGAAGTCAGCAGCTCCTTATCCACCGGGATATCCCCGACAAGCTCCCCGTAAATCCCGTTTCCCAGAGCAAAGTCGATCTGGATCTTCTTGATCTTCTCTCGCGGAATTACCTCATAAAACGCCTTTAGCATCAAAAAGATCGCACTGCGCTCGTACGTCTTATAACCTGCATTTTCCTTCGCTGTGATAAAAGAAATCTCAGAATCTCCCGCCAGAGTCTTTTCAAGCTCCCTGAGCTTTCCATTGACCCGCACAAGCAGGATATCATTCTCATACTGATCCTGAAAATCTCTCGCGATCTCCAGATAGGTTGTTCCCTCCGGATACGTTTTTTCGATTCCATTCACCTTTACAACTGCCATAAAACCACCTCACACAACCTCTCTGCTGATGACATTCACAACATCAGCAACAGCCATTTCACTTCGATCTATAGCACCGGTCAGCCTCCGATCCCGGGCTGAGGCCGACCGGTGCGTCCCCGAAGCCAATTACCTACACAACGACCGCAGGAAACTTCACCGCCATCTTCATGATCTCGATATCATCAGGTAACTTCTCCTTCAAAAATCCTTCCATGAAATCCATGAAAATATGCTCCAGCCCATAATGACCCGCATCGATGATCATCATCCCCTGAGCTGCCGCGTCGATTCCCTCATGGTGACTGATATCTCCGGTGATAAATGCCTGAGCGCCTGCCTTCAGTGCCTCCTTAAGCTCACTTCCGCCGGCCCCCGGGCAGGTAGCTGCCTTCACAATTGGAGTATCCTCATAGAGTTCACTTCCATAAACAGTCACAAACGGAAGTCCAAACCGGTTCTTAACCTCTCTCGCGAGCTCCAAGCCCTTCATAGGCACTTTCAACGATCCTGTCTTACCGATTCCGTACTCCGTCCCGGAAATCTCTCCCATGGCCTCCAGCGGCTTCTGATCGGTAAAATTCAACCGGTCCGCTACAATATCTGCCATACACCCCGGCGCCGAATCAAAATTTGTATGCATCGCATAGTATGACACATCCGACTGGATCAGGGACACAAGCCGTCTCCCAATAAAATCCTCGTCCGAAACATGCTTCACCGGCTTAAAGATCAGCGGATGATGGCTTAACAGCATATCTGCCCCGATCTCCTTCGCCCGATCCACCGCCGCGTCATCCGCGTCCAGAGTCAGAAGGATCTTCTTCACGTCCTTGTCAATCCGCCCTGCTAAAAGTCCCGGATTATCCCAGTCACAGGCACATGACTTCGGCGCAAGCGTCTCTAAGATTTCAATGATCTCCCTGCATTTCATGCTGTACCTCCTGATTTTCTTTTAACTGTAATTTCAACTCGGAAAGCCGCTCTGCCGCCCGTCCGGAATCCCCCGCTTTCGCGGAAAGATCCTCGATGAATCGCAGAAGCTTCGCCTCTTCCTCCTTCAGATATGTAAGAAGAACCGGGTTCTTCGTTCGGATCAGATAATCGCCGTAGAGCATGCGGCTGTCCTCAGAAAGGCTTAAAACATCCGGATCCACTATTTTCCCCTCAGAATCTGCGTCTTTCTCTCTCCGCACATCCATCACCGTATAAAACTTCCCGTCTTCAAGGACCATATCTTCCTTACGGATCACAAAACCGTTCTCAAAAAGCCATCTTCTGACCTTAAAGATCTCCGACTGCGGTGATAAAACCCACTGTTTCACCGGATCCCACATATGTCTTCCGTTCTCCAGGATCTTAATGATCAGCTCGCCGCCCATCCCGGCGATCACGACAGAATCTGCCTCTCCCGGCAGAAGCTTTGCGACACCGTCAGAAAGTCTCGTCTCGATCTTCGCAGAAAGTCCCGCCAGTGCGATATTTTCCGTCGCCCTGGATAACGGGCCTTTCCGCACATCCATAGCCACGGCCTTCTTCACGATCGTTCTCCTGACAAGCTCCACCGGAACATGTCCGTGGTCCGTCCCAACGTCTGCCGCGGACTCCCCAGGTTCCACAAACGAGAGCACCAGCTCCAGGCGTTCTGATAATTTCATATTGATTTCTCCATTTCTCTTTAACACGACTGCTTTTCGATTTCGCAGCCGCCTTTTTGTATTTCCGGCAGTTTAACTCCATCCAGGAGCACACAGACAGGCCATCCCTGACTGCCTTTTCCTGCACAGGTCTTTTCCTGCTTCCCATATCTTTTTACTCATCCAGATAATCTTTCAAGATCTTACTCCTGCTCGGATGGCGCAGTTTTCTAAGGGCCTTCGCCTCGATCTGGCGGATCCGCTCCCTCGTCACGTTGAACTGTCTTCCGACCTCCTCCAGAGTCCTCGGTCTTCCGTCATCCAGGCCAAATCTCAGGCGCAGCACTTTCTGTTCCCTCTCAGTGAGCGTTGACAGCACATCCATCAGCTGTTCGTGGAGGTCGCGGCATCCGCCGGGACTTCCACATTATTATCCTGGATAAAGTCCCCGAGGTGGCTGTCCTCCTCCTCGCCGATCGGAGTCTCTAAGGACACCGGATCCTGAGAAATCTTCATGATATCCCGGACGCGGTCCACCGGCATATCGAGCTCCTTCGCAAGCTCCTCCGGCGTGGCCTCACGGCCAAGCTTCTGGACTAACTGTCTCTGGGTCCGCACAAGACGGTTGATGGTCTCCACCATGTGTACCGGAATCCGGATCGTTCTCGCTTGATCCGCAATGGCGCGGGTAATCGCCTGACGGATCCACCAGGTCGCGTAGGTGCTGAATTTATAGCCTTTCCTGTAATCAAACTTCTCGACTGCCTTAATGAGTCCAAGATTTCCCTCCTGGATCAGGTCGAGCAGCTGCATGCCCCGTCCGGCATACCGCTTTGCGATACTCACCACAAGACGCAGGTTCGACTCCGCAAGCTTCTTCTTTGCCTCCTCGTCACCGAGTTCGATCTTCTTTGCCAGTTCGATCTCCTCATCCGGGGAAAGCAGCGGCACTTTTCCGATCTCTTTTAAGTACATCCGGACCGGATCATCTACACCGATCCCCTCCGGTACGGAGAGATCGATATGTTCCACATCAATCTCATCCTCCGGATCTGCATCTTCATCCTCTGAAAACAGATCCGGATCCATATCATCATCGTTCGACATTTTTAAGATGTCGACATGTTTTTTATCCAGGAAGTCGTATATGCGGTCCAGCTTCTCGGGTGTCAGTTCTTCCCCCGCAAAGGCATCCAGAACTTCCTTTTCATCAAGGACGTTCTTTTTACTTTTTGCGAGTTCCAGAAGTTTTGATAACTTCTCTTCAAATGTAAGTGTCTTTTCCTCCATAATTCCATCCTTCCCAGCACCTGACGTTCCTCGTGTCTGCCTTTTTGCTTCTGCTTCTCTCAGTCAAGTGTGATATTCAGGACAGCCAGCGCTGACTGCTGCCTGATGATTTCCTGCAACTCTCTGATATCTGCTGTTTTTCCCTTTACCTCCAGACTGTGTTTCTTTATCTTTTTGACGGTTTCCGAGAGCGCTCTCCTCTGTTCCTCATTATTTAAGGACTCGCTGAGACTCGCGTGGAATAAGGCCGCCACTTCCCTGTATTGTTCCTCGCCCTCGATGAAATGATTCAGGATCTGCGCAGGGTTCACGCTTCCTGTTTTTTCATATTCATCGAAGACCATGGATGCCGCTTCTCTGTAAAGCTCGTCGTCAAAATCCTCCGGTGTGATAATGCCGCGAATCTTTTCGAAAAGCTGCGGACGCTCGATGAGCCAGGTGAGAAGCAGTCTCTGGGACTTCCGGATCCCGTCCTCCTTCTCCTTTTTCTGGCGGGTCCGCTCCTTATCGTACTCCCGCTCCCTTGTGGTCACTCCGATGAGTCCGCCCATGGAGTTCACGAGGTTTTTGAGATCCGTCTCCGGGATCATATACTCCCTTGCAACGGCTTCCGTGTAATTATCACGCTCCAGCTTTTCCGGAAACTCCAGAAGCTTCTTCGCGATGGCGTTATAAAACCCTGTCTTCGACTCCGGGTCCTGCATGTTGTACTGGCTCCGGATCACGGAGATTTCGAACATAAAGCTTCCGACGGCATTGTCGATCCGCTTCTGGAATTCCTCTTTTCCAAGATTCTTGATAAACTCGTCCGGGTCCTTATAGGGCTTCATATTTAAAACCTTGATGGACATTCCAACCTCTTTTAAGATCGGAATCGCGCGGAGCGCCGCCTTCACTCCCGCCCCATCGCTGTCGTAGGTCAGGACTACCTGATCCGTGTAGCGCTTTAAAAGCATCGCGTGCTGGGACGTAAACGCGGTCCCCAGAGATGCCACAGCGTTCGTAAATCCGGCCTGATGCATAGCGATCACATCCACATAGCCTTCACAGATCAGCATATATTTCGCCCTGGACGTTCTCGCGAAATTCAGCCCATAGAGATTCCGGCTCTTATCAAAGATCTTCGTCTCCGGGGAGTTTAAATATTTCGGCTCCCCGTCCCCCATTACACGGCCGCCGAAACCGATGACACGATTATTGACGTCTAAGATCGGGAACATGACACGGTTCCAGAATTTATCTCTGGCTCCCCTCTCATCGATAAAGAAAAGACCTGTCTCTTTTAAAATATCGTCATTGTATCCCTTCGACCTCATATACCGGTAAAGGTCATCCGGCACCTTACTGGAATACCCAAGACCGAAGTGGCGGATCGTATCGTCCGTCAGACGGCGTTTCTCCTTAAAATAGTCATATCCGACCTTTCCTGACGGCTGCTTTAACTGATAATAAAAGAAGTTCGCCGCAAGACGGTTGATCTCAAGGAGCGTATTTTTCAGGTCCGCCTGAGCTCTCGCCTCCTTTGAGTATTCCACCTCCGGCAGGGCGATCCCCGCCCGGTCCGCCAGCATCTTCACCGCTTCCACGAAGGTATAATTTTCATATTCCATCACAAAGGTGATGACATTTCCGCCTGCTCCGCATCCGAAGCAGTAATACATCTGCTTTCCCGGTGAAACGGAAAAGGACGGGGATTTCTCATTATGAAACGGGCACAATCCGAAATAGTTTGCGCCCTTTTTCTTTAAATTCACATACTGGGACACGATGTCCACGATGTCATTTCTTGTTCGTACTTCCTCGATCACTTCTTCCGGGTAATACACGCTTCATCCCTCCCGCGATATGTATTTTCCGCAAAACCGCTCTGCACTTTCCTCTCAGAAACCTCGCAGATCCGCCGGATCCGTCTCTCAGACATTCCAGCCTTTCGGTACAAATAATTCTTCAAATCGGTCGATGGCATATCCATCGCTCATCCCGGCAATATAATCACAGACGACCCGCTCTCTCTTCTCCCCGCGAAGCTCCATCATCGCCAGGTACTCTTCCGGCAGCTCGTCCACATGCTTCAGGTAGTATTCGTAAAGTGTCACGATCAGCTGCTGGGCTCTTCCCTCCTCGCCCTTTGCGGCAGGATTGCGATACACATGTTCAAACATCCATTCCCTCAAGCCCCGCATGGCCCGCTCTACGTCCGGGGACATAAAGATCGATGGCCTGTCCATACTGTTATTGATAATATCATGGATCATGATATTCAGGCGGTCCTTTACGGTATCCCCAAGTACATCCGCGTATTCTCTCGGAATATCCCGCTCGGTAATGATCTTTCCGCGGAGCGCGTCGTCGATATCATGATTGATGTATGCGATTTTATCGGAGAACCGCACGATCTTTCCCTCCATGGTCGCCGGATTTCCGGACGTTCTGTGGTTTAACATTCCGTCGCGGACTTCCTTTGTGAGGTTTAGCCCCTGTCCCTTTTTTTCCAGGATCTCCACCACCCGGACGCTCTGCTTATAGTGGGCAAACCCGTCCTCGCAGATCTCATTCAATATGTATTCCCCCGCATGTCCGAAAGGCGTGTGGCCGAGATCATGCCCCAAGGCGATCGCCTCAGTCAGGGACTCATTCATCCGGAGTGCCTTTGCGATCGTTCTCGCGATCTGGGATACCTCTAACGTATGGGTCAGTCTCGTCCGGTAGTGGTCCCCTTCCGGGGCGAGGAAAACCTGGGTCTTGTCTTTCAGGCGCCGGAATGACTTGCTGTGCAGGATCCGGTCACGATCACGCTGATAGGCAGGGCGGATATCGCAGAGCGGTTCCTCCCGGTCACGCCCCAGCGTCTCACTGCTTAACGACGCGTAAGGACTCAGATTCTGGCGTTCCCACTGTTCCATCGTTTCCCTGATATTCATACCTGACCGTCTCCTTTTCCGGCGCAGCCCGTCATTCCCACGGGCGTACATTTGTTCTCCGTCCTAAGAATATACTTTTATAGTATATCATATTTTAAGGCATTTTAGAACCACGATTCCTGTCCTTTTACTGAAAAATATGTAAAATTTCTGAAATTTTTTCGTTCAGCTCCCATTGAGATAAAACAGCCCGGCAGGCCAGGTCTTTTGCAGAGTATCTCCGCGTTCCCCCGTCCTGCCGGACTTACAGTCATTCTATTCTTTTTCTTTCAGAAACTCCGCCATGTCGCCTCTTACATCTTCTCACCCGGGATGACTGGAACTGCGCCCTGCGGAACCGGACAGGTATAGCCGCCATAACGTTTCATCTTCTTGTTGAACTCGTCCTTCGCTGCCTGTAAAACATCCGGCTTCTCCATGAGATCGATCGCGGTAGCCGCGATGACCTTTCCCGCTAACAGCATATTCTTGTGGGCAATGGATGTCCGTCCACAGGAGACATTCTGCCAGGAATGTCCCGGTGCCTGTGCCGGGAATGTGGATGTGTTGATCTGCGCCGTCGGAATGCACCAGCTCACATCACCGACATCCGTGGATCCCATTCTCGGTTTCTCATAGTAGAGATACGGGACAAGGAACTCATTCATCGGTGTTGTGCCGTGTTTGGACTTCTCATCAACATATTCGTAGATATCGCTGCTGTCCTCCGTCGCATCTCCCGGAAGCTTGTCAGACTTCATCTCAACGGAATCGTAGAGGGCTTTCGCGTACTTTAATTCTTCTTCCGTGTAATGGCAGACACCGAGATCATTGAAGTTGTCCCACATAAGGGACTCCAGGACCTTGTTCGGAACGGTATTGGAGCAGCCGTCGATAAACTTCTTCTCCATCTTTGTATCTGTCATCATGGATGCCGCAAGAGCAATACGGTCGACTCTCTCCTGAAGCTCCAGCGCGTCCTTTACCCAGATGGAGCGGACCATGTAGAGGACCTGTGCCTTCGGCTGTACCACGTTCGGAGAATCTCCACCGGCATCTGTGATGGAGTAATGGATCCTCGCGCTGTCCGGCATATGCTCTCTTAAGAACTGGACGCCAATGTTCATAAGCTCCACCGCGTCGAGGGCAGAACGTCCCTTGTCCGGCGCACCCGCTGCATGGGAGGCAACACCGGTAAACTTATACTCTGTCTGGATACAGGTGTTGCAGGTACCGGAAGTAACCTGATTCACATTGCCCGGATGCCAGGTGAGAGCCGCGTCACACTCCGCGAACACGCCGTCTCTTGCCATAAATGCTTTTGTAGCGGCGCCTTCCTCACCAGGGCAGCCGTAAAGGATCACTTTACCGCTTCCCTCACCTTTTTCTTCCAGATATTTTTTTATAGCAAAAGCCGCAGCCATGGAACCCGCGCCTAAGAGGTTGTGGCCGCAGCCGTGGCCGTTTCCGTCTGCGACAAGCTCTTTTCTGGTCTCAGATCCGGCGATCTGGGAAAGACCTGTCAGAGCATCATACTCGGCCAGAATACCGATCACCGGCTTTCCGGAACCGTAGGAAGCGCGGAATGCAGTCTCAATGTTGTCAAAGGGATGTTCGACAGAAAATCCTTCTTCTTTTAATACCTTTGCATAGAGTTCACCGGATTTGTACTCTCTCAGGGAAAGCTCCGCATAGTCCCAGATCTTATCAGATACGTCGGTGATCACGCCGGATTTCTCGTCGATATAATCGAATGCTGTCTGTTTGGATGCTGACATGTCATGTTCTCCTTTCAAAAATCCCGCCAGGCAAGACTCCAAAAGTCTGCCTGAGCGGGATATGACTTACGCGAGCAACGAGCCAAAGTCCATGCTTGCATGAGACCTTGGCGACTGCCGCGATAACTTGAGAAGCTCGCAAAGCGCGCTTCTCATAGTTCCTTTTAAAACAGCTTTTCCCGCTGTTCTTTCATCAGTATAATACCTTGCTTAAAAATTCCTGTGTCCTCGGGTTCTGCGGATGATTGAAGACCTCATCCGGAGTGCCTTTCTCCGCGATCACGCCGCCATCCATAAAGAATACACGGTCGGAAACCTCCCTCGCAAATCCCATCTCATGGGTTACGATCACAGTGGTCATTCCTGTCTTTACAAGGTCCTTGATAACATGAAGGACCTCTCCTACCATCTCCGGATCAAGGGCGGAAGTCGGTTCATCAAAAAGCATAACATCCGGTTCCATCGCCAGCGCGCGCACGATCGCAAGACGCTGTTTCTGTCCGCCGGAGAGCTTCTTCGGGAACTGGTTCTCCTTATCCGCAAGACCAACGCGGCTTAAAAGCTCCCGCATCATCTCATCGGCTTCCTTCTGGGTTTTCTTTCCGAGAAGGACCGGAGCAAGCGTTACGTTCTTTCCAACTGTAAGATTATTGAATACATTAAAGTGCTGGAATACCATTCCCATCTTCTGGCGATGCAGGTTGATATCCACATTCTTGTCGGTAATATCGGTTCCCTCGAAATAGATCTTTCCGGATGTCGGTGTCTCAAGAAGGTTTAAGCAGCGTAAAAATGTACTTTTACCGCCGCCGGACGGTCCGATAACAGAAACGACCTCGCCATGATTGACATGCTCGGTAACACCCTTTAATACCTGAAGACTGCCGAAGGATTTATGCAGATCTTCTACACGAATCAGTTCTTTTTCACTAGCGCTCACTTGCGTTCATCCTCCTCTCCAGTAAGGCAATCAGCTTGGACATGATAAATGTCACGCCGAAGTAAATGATACCAACGATGGTTAACGGCTCAAGTACACGGAATGTAAGACCGTTGATGGTCTTAAACTGGGTCATAAGTTCTCCGATAAAGAACGTGGACGCCAGAGATGTCTCCTTGACGATCGCTACGAACTCGTTGCAGAGTGCCGGAAGAATATTCTTGACTGCCTGTGGGAGAACGATATGGATCATAGTCTGGCGCGCGTTTAAGCCCAGAGAACGTGCTGCTTCAGTCTGTCCGACATCGACAGCCTGAATACCTGCTCGGACGATCTCACAGACATAAGCGGTAGAGTTTACGCAGCATGCAGTCATAACGCATGTAAACTCGCTCAAGTTGAAGAACGGGAGCCAGGTCGGCAGCATAAAGTAGAAGAAATATAGCTGCAGCAGGATCGGCGTACCGCGGATAATTTCGACATAAACGGTAGCGATCAGCCGGAGCGGCTTAAATTTTCCGATGCCCACGTTGCTGCGGCGCATCAGTGCCATCAGAGAACCGAAAACGGTACTGATGAGGACGGTGAGGAGACCCATAAACAGTGTCATTCCAAGACCCTGTAAGAATAAGTTCCAGTACTTCATCCAGACTTTTAACATGACGTTAAGAAACTCCATCTGGAAAACTCCTTTCGTAGATAAAACTTGAAAACAGACAAAGGTCTTTCCGGCATTTTCACCGGAAAGACCGAGCTCTGTAATTTCTGTAACCTGAAGCGAAAACCGATTCCGTCCTGCGCTGATCTTCCATCACGGAACGAAACGATCTGCTCCGAAATTAGTGTGTCTCGACGCCGAGCTTATCAGCAAGTGCAACTGCCTCTTCCTTCCACTGCTCGTAGAGACCTTTCTCGTTAACTTCAACGATCACTTCGTTGATCGCATTTAAGAGATCGTCATCACCTTTCTTGACTGCGATAACGTTACCATCGCTTGTGTAGTCGAACTTGAAGTCTGCCATTGCGATATCGTCGTATGTCTTTGCAAGGGATTCACCGTTATCACCGGATACAGCAAGTGCGTCAACCTTGCCTGTTGTTAACATCATAACACCGTCTGTTACATTTGTCACTAACTGGATCTGAACATCAGACGGAAGCTGCTCTGTTGCAAGCTTGTTCTGTAAGGTTGCGTTCTGGGTAGCAACCTTCTTGCCTGCGAAGGATTCTGCTGTATTGTACTGGGAAGCGAGTTCCTTCTTAACTAAAAGACCCTGACCTTTCTTCGCGTTTACATTGTAACGCTCGGAAAGTCCCATAGCCTCTGCACGCTCATCTGTGTAAGCGAAGCCGGAGATACCCATATCAATGTTTCCGGAAGTAACTGCCTGCTGGATCGCGGAGAACTCCATCGGCTTGATCTCAAGTTCTACGCCAAGCTTCTCAGCGATGTATTTTGCAAGCTCCACATCGGCACCGACATACTCGGTTGTTCCGCTGCTGACATCCTTGAATTCCCACGGAGCGAAATCAGGGGATGTTCCCATTGTGATCTTTCCTGCCGCAAGAACTTTTCCGAGATGGCCATTCGGATCTACATTCTCAAGTGCCTTTAAGGAACCTTCCGCTGCGGCTGCTGCCTCTGTCTTATCTGCTTCCTTTGATTCAGCCGCTGTTGTCGCGTCGG